>JAABUQ010010031.1_pt1 | contig 12552 bp, 13 predicted proteins | sample 5560001 | NCBI WGS metagenome assembly JAABUQ01 (sample SAMN10711888, study PRJNA513371) | rock metagenome | isolation source: Antarctica rocks | place: Antarctica: Victoria Land, Finger Mt nord | collected 2015-12-18 | reverse complement strand
GCCCGATGCCGAGCTGGCGCGCCTCCAGATCACCCCCCATTCGTTCCACGGCAACTGGAATTACACGCTTGCCTCCAGCCCGGCTACCCATGCACACCTGTAAACGTTGTTCGTGCGCGGGCACTTACGAGTGCGCGCGGTGCGGGTGGGAGTGGCTACCCAGGACAGCGCGCCGCCCAACGATCTGCCCCCACTGCAAGAGTCCCTATTGGGATCGACCACGCGAGCGGAGTCAGAAGGATACCCCGCACTAGCGTTGACAGAGCCATGTATAAAAGTGCTAGAATCCATAGTGCCGGAGACGAGAATTGCACTCGCACGCCGCTCACGCGGCACCCAGATGGCACCTGGGCGCGTCTACTATTTCGCCACTCCGGCGTGAGCAAGAGCGGCGGGCTGGTTTGCCGGTAAGCTAGTCCAGCCCGCCGCTTCTTTATTATTGGCGCATCAGCCAGCGCCTCCTTCTGTCGGTTCTTCGGGGCGCGACGCGTCAGTGCCCGGAAGTTCGTACTCAGGCTGTATGGGGGTAACACGAGCCCTGTACATGCTCAGGCCGGCTTTTTCCCACAAGCCCTGCTGAACACCTCGACTGAGCGTGCTCACGAGGTTCTTCTTCGCCCGATCCAGTTCCTCCGCCGTCTTGACGACATAGACCCGTTTCACCATTTCGTCAACGTGCACAGCGCGGCCATGTGCATCGCTGAGCAACATCAAGGCAGCTTTCGGCAAACTGATCTGCTCAAAGTCTAGTTGCCGTGGTGGAATGTTCGGGCTACGGTTCCCCGGTGCTGGTTGATCGCGCGGCACGGCAGCATTCTGACTGGTCGTGGTTGCCGAGTAGTCGAGTGATGCGGATGGCACGGCGGGGTGAACTTGCGGGGAGCCTAGATCAGCGAGCAACATGCGAAGGTGCTCAAAATGCTGCCGTGCCTGGTCGCGCTGAGCAACAGTGTCAATTACGCGCCGCTCCAACACTTCCAGTTCAAGGCGTTTCTGCCGCTGGCGGTTCTCGAGCATGCGTCGGAGAGCCGCGTCGCTCGCTCCGACATCGACGTTGTCCGGGATCGGCAGCGTGTCCATGTCGGAAGTCTAGCACGCCGGTTCCGACACTGGCAACAGATACACGGACGGCGCGTGTTGTGCTGGCGAGTCAAGTATTGCGGCGCCCGACATGCCATGCAGGACGGCTGCCTACGGTCGGTTACTTCTTGTGCAGCCTGCCGCCTTTTTGTGCAGAACGCGGTTTCTGTGAAAAGCCGGGTGGGCGCTACAACACGGCCCGTCGCTTTGAGGCGCTGTACCTGGCCTCTAGCCCGGTGACCGCGCTGCGGGAAGTCGAGGCGCTTGTCGAGACCGCCGCGGATTCTGCTCTCGGTGGATTACCGCTTACAGGTAGTCCTTGACGTCACGGACGGCGACGTACAGCGGGCGCTCGGGACGGGCATCGACGAGCTCTGTGCGCCGTGGCGCTCCGCCAACGCGGCGAGCCAGGTGACGCCCACCCAGCTGCTCGGCGAGGTCGTCCACGCTCACGCTGCCATCGAAGCACTGCGCGTGCCCTCCGCGCGCGACTCATCGACCGAGAACCTGGTCGTGCTGCCGGATCGCCTGCATGATGGCAGTTCGCTACGGGTGTTCGACGACTCGGGGCTGATCGACGCGCACGTGCCCTGAGCATCCTCCCAGCACGCCTGTATCCGTTCGTAGCAGCTCGACACGCAGCCCCGCGCCCAACTGCGGATCTGTGCAGACACGGCGGAGCCAGCTCGACGACGGTGCCGATATCCCCGTGCTCAACCCGGTGAGGGTTGACGAGGGCAGACGCCTGTCTGACTACGCCCACTGATAGGTGGGCGGCGGTCTCGAGGCCGCTGAGCAAGCGCAGGATGCGACGTATGCCCGTCATGGCGTGTTGCCCCGGGGCGCCGGTCTCAGGCAGCGCCCGGGAGAACGCTCCACTTGGTGCCCTGCACGGCAACAGCACGCCTGGAGGACGCCAACAGCACGCTCCTGGGACGCCCGGGGAACGGGTGCCCTCCGACACTGCGTGTCGCATCGAGCACCGGGAGTCCCGGGCCGGAGGAGGTCGTCCCCGTGAACCTGCCGTTCCTTACATCTCCCTTCACACAAGCGCGCCGGCCGCCGCGAGCGTCCCGCTGGGTTAGAGGTCGCCCCAGCGGTAGGGTGCGCCGTGGGCGACTGGCACGGCCAATCGTCCTCGGTCTCCTGATAGCCGCTGGCCTCGTAGCGGCAACAGTGGGCGGATGGGTCCTGGTCGGCGGCGACGTCGCGGGGCTGGTATCCGCGGCCGGCGTCTCCTGGCTGTTCGGGCTCAGCCCTACCACCACCGGCGCGGATACCGGCGAGGCCGGTCAGAGCGCACCCGTGCTCACGGTCACCAGCCAGCCGGCAGGCGCACGCGTCCTCATCGACGGCCGTGAGCGGGGCAAGACACCGCTGTCGATGCTGATCGTGCCCGGCGCACACACTGTCTCCCTGCAGCGCAGCGACGCGCTGGACGAGGTGCGCCACGTCACCGTGGACGCCGCCGGCCGCACGCTCGACGTGCTCCTCTGGCGCAAGCAGCCCGACGCCGTCAAACTGCGGGCGCCCTACCCCGGCGCGACTGTCTTTGACGCGCGGTTCCTCCTGGACGGCCGTGTCGCACTCACCCTGGCGCTGCCGTCGCGGTCGGGAACGGGCCTGCCCGGCCTCCGGGAAGCCTGGCTGCTGGATCCCGCCTCAGCGAGCGTCGCTCCCTTCACAGCGCCGACCAACGTGCGCGCCGCGGCCGTCGCCGTCAGTCCCGATGGACAGCGGCTGGCCTACCTCCAGCAAGCGCCTCTCGTGAAGGCGGGAGCCGGGCCCACTACCCCACCGTACATCCCGAATCGCCTGGACGAGGTCTGGGTCGCGTCCACCACAGCCACCTTGCCGCTGGCGCGGGTCTTCCACCTGCCGGCGCCTACCCCGGGGACGGGCTACAGCCCGCCCGAGGTCGAACGACTGGCTGACGTCAGCTGGGCGCCCGACGGACGCCACCTGCTTGTCGCGACCCAGCTGGGGGACCTGGCTGGCGGAGCCGCAACACGGTCGCGACTGCTGCTCCTGGATGCGGACCACCGCGGTCAGGACGCAGCGTACCCGCCGCCGTCCGAGCTGGTGACCATGCCGGCGGAGGTCGTGCCAGGGAGCTACGACTGGGCGCCCGACGGGCACTGGGTCGCGTTTCTGGCACGCGCGGCAGCTGCGCCAGGGGGCAAGGGCCTGCTCACCCTCGACGCCGTGGACATCGTGGCGGATCCGGTGGCCGGGGCCTTCCGCTATCTCGCAGATGTGGGGCGCGCCGACGCCACAACCGCCGCGCCGCTCCCCGCGGCGGCCGTGGCCTGGGAGCCGGGTACCGAGCCTGGTAGCCATACACGCTTGCTGTACGTGGGACCCGTGGCGAACCCGTCGGCGGCCAGCGCCGGCCCGTTCGGTCTGCTGGGGCTAGGAGCCACTGCCTCCGACACCACAACAGCGCTGTTCAGCACAACGCCGGTGGCGCCCGGTCTGGCGCCCGATACCCGACGACGCGTGGGTAGTTCAACAGGCTTGCTGGCGCCAGTCTGGCGCATGCCCACGACCGAAACGCCGAGCACCTCCGTGCTGGCGCTGGCACGATCCGAGGACAACGGCAAGCCACTGGCCGTGCGGGCGATCGACCCGGCCGACGGGCGGACGCACGACACCGGCGCCCGGCTGCCCACCAGTGTCGCTCCGGCCGTCAGCACGGTCGGCGCCCGCTGGGACTCACAGCGTGGCCGCGCGCTGCTGTTCTCCAGACCGTCGTCCGGCAACCGAGTGCTGCTCGGCACGCCGGGCAGCGACACGCTCGACGTCTGGCTGGTCACGTTCACCGGGTCTCTCGACGACGGGGGTGCACATCCATGAGGCGGTCGTATCGCCTGTGGCTGACGGGCGCGCTCCTGACGATCGCCCTGCTCAGCACATGGGTACAGGCAGCGGCCGCACAGACGGCTGCTGGAGACGGCGTGGACGGGCCAGCCCCGGCTCAGGTGGCGGCCGAGACGGGCGCGCGGGCGGCGCAGCAGACGGCCGACAGCGGCGGCTCGCCGACAGCTCCCACGTCGCAGAGCCCAGGCGCCAGTGCTGGCCAGGCCACCGACACTGGACAGCAGTCGGCCAGTAGCGGCGGCGGCAGCGGCTGCTTCCTGGGCATCTGCGATCCTCGCGCCTGGCTCGAAAACGCCGTCAATTCCGTCATCAATAGCTTCCTACGCAATCTCATCGAAGGACTCAGCGGCGCGGCCGGCTCCTTCTTCACCAGCCTGAACTTCGTCACCCGGACGCCGCCCGATCTTTCCTACAACCACCCGAAGGTGCAGCAGTACGCCGGCGCGACGCGGGCGCTCGCCAATGGTCTGCTGGCGGTGGTCGCCATGGTGAGCGGGTTCAACGTGCTACTGCGCCCCGCGCTCAGCCTGAACTACTACGGGGCGACGCGGATCCTGCCGCGCCTGGTGTTGGGCGCCATCCTGATCAACACCGTGGGGTGGTGGACCCGACTGGCGATCGACGTGAACAACGCCGCGTGTGACGTGTTCATCGCCAGTCCGCTGCCCTCCAGCGTCTACGAAATGGTGTGGCAGATCATAGGGCCCGAAGTCCTGCTGGCGTGGCTTATCCGGGCGGTGCTGCTCATCCTGCTGGTGCTTCAGCAGCTGATGCGCCTGGCGCTGGTCGACGTGCTGCTGGTGCTCGGGCCGCTGGCAGCGCTGTGCTGGATTCTGCCCCAGACACAGGGGTGGGCAAGCCTGTGGGCCATGCGCTTCATCAGCACAGTGGTCGCGCAGTTCGTCCAGATGCTGGCTCTCGGCCTGGGATTCGCCCTGGCAACTAGCCTGCCCTATACGGGCAGCGCCTCAGCCCTGCTCCAGCCGCTGCTCGGCATCGCCGTGCTCGCGATCGGTCTCAAGATCCCCGGTCTGATGGGCGGCCACGCCGGTGGCAACGTCGTCAGCGATATGCTCGGGACGGCGACTGGCGCCGCCATCGGGACCGGCGTCAGTCGCGGGATCGGCGCGGTTCTCGGTGGGGCGCGAGGAGCGGCGGCGCTTCCGGCTCGAGCGGCCAGCGGGCCACCGCCGGCGGCGCAACTGTCGCTGCCGCTGTCGACAGCGGTGCCTGCTGGTCGCGGGAACGGGCAACTGACGCTGCCGATGTCCCAGCCGTACTCCGTCAGCAGCCGGGTCTAGCCGGCGCACCAGGAGGCGAGTATGTCGGTTCCAGTTATTGTCGGTCGCGCCGCTGCCGCGCTGCTCGGGGTCGATCCTGGCCGGTGGGCAGTGCGTCTCATCGTTTTGGCGCTGGCCGCCGCCCTGCTCCCGATGGCGCTGGCGCTCCTGGGCTTCGCCGTCCTCCTGGGGCTGGGCGGCGGCCTCGGCACAGCTCCGTCTGGCGGCGGACCGGTCCGCGGGGGTCCGCCCACAGGCGCCGCCGTGGCCGAGATCCCGGCCGACCAGTTGGCGCTCATGCAGTCCGTGGCGGCCAGCTCGAGCTGCCACGTGCCGTGGACGGTGCTCGCCGCCATCGCCAGCATCGAGAGCGGCTTCGGCCAGTCCGCCGATCAGTTCTCCTCCGCGCAGGCCTACGGCTACGGTCAGTTCCTGAAAGACACCTGGAACGCCTATGGAGCCGGCATAGCCTGGCAGGCCGGCGATGCGGCCGAGCGCGCCAGGCCCGTCGACCAGCGGCCTGACTCGACCAACTACCACTACGCCCTGCCGGCGATGGCCCGCTACCTGTGCGCCAGCGGTGCCGGCCGCGACCTGCGCGCCGCGATCTGGGCGTACAACCACGCCGACTGGTACGTCGCGGAGGTTTTGCAGCTGGCGGCGCGGTACGGCGGAACTGGCGCGTCGGGTGGTGGTCTCGTCTCAGGCTGGTCCGACATGGCAGCACTGAATCAGTACGATCGACGCAACTACGCTTCGGAGGCAGACTGGCTCCAGTGGAGGGCCGCGGCGTGCTCGGCGGCATCGCTCGACTGGTTGTTGCGCGCCTATGGGGCGCCGGTGGCCAGCATTGACGCGGCGATCCAGCTCATCGCTCCGGGCACGGGGATCTCACCCTCGCTCGGGCTGCTTGACGCCACGGGTCGCCCCCTGGCCCGGGCGATCATCGCCCGCGGCCTGCCCGCGCGCAACGCCCAGCTGCGCTCGATCCCCGAGCTCAAGGTCTGGCTTGATCGGGGCCCGCTGGCGCTCGATGGCGCGCGCTGGTTCGGGGAGGGACACTGGTTCGTGGCCGTGGGCTACGACGACGGCGGAGTCTATACGCGCGACTCCAGCGGCTGGGATACGCGCTACCTGACCTGGGATCGGCTGTACGGGCAGGTCGGGTTCAGCGGCTGGGTGGTGGGCGTCGATGGTAGTGGACGCTAATGCCGCTGCGCCCGGTCGTGTTCCCGGGCGACGTCTGGCGCGGGCGACCATCGCGCGAAGATACGGTGGGCGGATGAGCGGACAGGGACTCGAGACTGCATGGAGTCCAGGTGGGGGACTCCCTCGTGCTCCAGCATGGAGACACTCGGTCCGGCTACGGCTCGCCCCTGGCAGCCGATATCACCTTCCGCGCGGAGTCTGCGCGTGGCCAGGCGGCGATCGCCACGTCGACCGTAGCCCGCCCAGCCGCCACGGGAGCCAGCTGCGCCCCGACCTTGAATGCGTTGCAGGTCAGCTCCAGCGAAGCCTCCAGGTCTGCCTGCGTTTCGAGAACGGCTGAGGGACGGGACGTGCCACGGTGCACGGTGGTGAGCGGGAGACATATGCGCGACACCGCCCCAACAGGCGTGCTTCTGGGCCTGCTTTTTGAGCCGTCTAGGGACGGCGTGCCGTCACCTCGAGGAACTGGTGCCATGCCTCCAGGTAGGGCTCGCCACCGACCAGCACCAGGTCGTTATGCGTCGCGCCCGGGATTAGCACGAAGCGCTTGGGCTCCCGCGCCAGCGCGAACAGGCGGCGCCCGTGGGCCACGGGCACAACCTCGTCCCGGTCTCCGTGCATGATCAGCGTCGGCGCGAGCACCTGCCCGATCTTGGCCCCGTTATCGAAGCGGCTGCGGATCAGCAGGGGCGGCACGAATGGGTAGAGCTCGCGTGCGAGTGCTGGGATAGACAGGAACGGTGTCTCCAGGATCACCGCGCCGGCCGGCTGCTGGCGGGCAACCTCGACCGCCACGGCGGCGCCCAGCGACCGCCCGAACAGTACTACCTGCTCCGGACGGTAGCCCCGTTCCATCGTCGCGGCGTACAGGGCCAGCCCATCGCGGTACAGCCCGGCCTCGCTGGGCTGGCCCTGGCTCCGCCCATAGCCGCGATAGTCCACGAGCAGGATATCCAGCCCGAACCGGTCGATCAGCAGACGCGCGTTCGGCAGGCGGTGGCTAATATTGCCGGCATTGCCGGGATACCAGATCAGCACCCGCTCACCGCGCCCAGGCAGCCAGTAGCCATGCAGGCGCGGGCCGTCGGAAGCCTGGAGCCAGATCTCCTCGGCCACGAGCCCCAGGTCGGACGGCGAGACCGCCAGCACCCGGTCAGGGAAGTATAAGAAGGACCGTTCCAGCGCGAGCACCGCGTTCAGCACCATACGTTGCGTTAAGCAGGCTGGGGCAAACACCGAATGCCAGCGACTCGCCCGGCAAGAGTCCTCGCTTCCGCACTCGGAAGCGGCTAGGGTAGCACGGGGAAGGAGTTCGCTATGCCTGTGACGATACGAAAGCTTTCGCTCGAGGAAGCCCACCGTGCGTTCCCTCACCGTGGTCAACAAGACCTTTCTGAGTACGTCGATGCTCTACGCGACCTGGAGCCAGGACAAGCAGCGGGGATCGAGCGTCAAGATCAGTCCGATCGTGCCATCAAGCGACGCCTCGGACAAGCGGCCAAAGACCTCGGGTACCGAGTGAAATGGAGCCGGCAAGCGACGGCGGACATGCTGTACTTCCAGCTTGTGGCGATCCCTCCTGCCCAGCCGGCGGATGGCCGGCGGCGGCGCCGACCAAGGGCAACCGAACCTGCAGCGCCGACGGAACTGGCAGCACCACCCCCGCGGCGTGGCCGACGGCCACGCTCGAGCTAGGCGCGTTGGCGAACGCTGTCACCTGGTCGCCGGTGAGCCCCGCTGGCGTGCGGCTCGGCTGCACCGGCCCTGGAAGGGCGTGACCGGACGCTATCCTGCTGGCGTGCGCCGGCACCATGCGGATCTGGAGCAGTTTTCTCTCAGGCGGGCAGGTGTCGCGGCGCGCCTGCGGCGCGTGGACCGCACTGGCAGGCTGGGACGCCTGGGACCATGCACGGACGTTGCCGGCCGAGCAGCGGCCCGCTATGTCCGAGCCGGGGCCGCTGCATGGACGAGCTCTGGAGAGCTTGCGGCAGGTCGTGGTGGAGACGCTTGGCGATCTGGAGCAGGTGTGGCAGCGCCGTAACTGATCCGGTCGTATCGCGGGAGGCGCTGCGCGTGAACCACCCTCTTGCTTACCTGTACCGGCTGCGCTTCATCAGCGCAGACCAGACCATGCCGCCCTTTCACTGTTCTGACCGTACACGAGAAAATAGCCACATGCTGCAGAGGCGGCACGGGGAGCCGGTCCTGGTCCCAGGAACAGCGCGTCTGCGCTGCAGAGGCCGCGCGCCGAGCACGAGCGGTGCCGGCCACCCCCTGGGATGATCCACGAAGCAGCTGCCCCGCTGGCACAATGGCCGCGTGGCCACCACACCGCCAGTGCCCTCTCGGCCCGGCCTGGTTCTGGGCGCGCAGGCCGTGGCCCTGGCGCTCGGGGAAACGGCGCCAGCGCGGGTGCCGCCCCGTGTCGTGCTCGCCGTGCCGGCCCCGGTGACGACCCTGCTGGCTTTCGGACAGGGCGGGTCCAACTGGAGCGCCGCCCAGCACGACCTAGACGCGACCTGGCGGCGCGACTGGACAGCGACCATCGTGCGTCTCGACACCTTCCTGGCCCGCTGGCCAGCCCACAGCAGGGCGTCGGACAAGCTGTACGCGGTCTTGATCGCCGACGGCCAGCACCTCACCGCGAGTGGGGAGACTGGCGCACCACCGCGGCGCTCGAGCGGGCGCCGCGCCTGCTGCCCGAGCGCGGCGAAGCCTTCGCGGCTCTCGAACGCCAGGCTCCGTGACGCAGACTGCCACGCTGTCCGGGTCCTTTCCCGCGGTGCGCCGTGTAGGCGCCGTCCTGCTGGGCGCCGCCGTCATAGCGCTGCCCGTATCGCTGGTCCTGGGACTGCCGCTCCCCGAGGCTCTCGACCTGCGCTTTCGGCTCCAAGAGCTCCTGCTGCTCGGCGCCGCGTTCGCCGGGGCCCGCTCCGGTGCCCGCCTCCGGCCGCGGTGGGTCGGCCTCGGCGTGGTTGTCGTGCTACTGGCAGCGGTCAGTGTGCTGCTCATGCCGCTCCCGATACCATCCGTGGCGACGGTCCCTGGCCGTGTCCTCACGGGCGGTGGCGGCCTGCTGGTGGCGGCCCTGGTCGTCATGGGGCTCGTCGTGCCCACGCTGCGCGGCCGGCTACCCGGTCGCGGGCGGCCCGTCGGCTGGTCTCTGGCGGCCGAAGCGGCGGTGACGGCGGCGGGTTCGGGGTGCGCGGCGCTGCTGGTGCGCTTCATGCCCTGGGTGCAGCAGGATCCGGGCGGCCAATGGCTGTTCGGGGGCCTGGTCGCCGAAGCGGGCGCCGTCCTGGCGCTCATGACCTTCGCGCCGGATGCCGGCACACGCGGGGCGCTCCGTCCGCGGCGGCGAAACGTCTGGCCGGTCCTGGCGGGCGGCCTGGCGACGGTGGCGGCCGCCCTCATCGTGTCCGGCGCGGTCACCCATCTGACGAGCGCGCTGGGCCTGGACCCGGAGCACCTGGGCAACGCACCCCGGCTGCGGCCGGACCAGGTGCTCGGGCCGGTTCTGCTCACCAGCACGGTGCTCCCCGCCACCGTCGAGGAGCTGTTCTTCCGGGGCATCCTGTTCGGGCTGCTGCGGCGCACCCAGCCCCTCTGGCTCGCCGTCCTGGTCTCCAGTGGGGTGTTTCGCGCTCCAGCACCTAAGTACCGAGATGCCGCCGCTCCAGCTGGCCGACGTCGGGCTGGGGACGTTCGTGTCCGGGTGCCTGTTCGCCGTGGCGTACGCCGCCACCGGCAGCCTGTACACGCCGATCCTGGCGCACGCGCTGTTCGATCTGGTCCCAACGGCCGCCCTGATCGGTGGTCCGTCGGGGGCTCAGGTGGTGGGCCTGGTGGTGTTTGGAGTCGGGTATGGCGTCATCGCGCTCCTGGGGATCGTGCCGGCCATACGACGGTGGCGGGCCAGGTGGCCCTTTCCCGACGCGTACATCGCCGGCCCACTGGCGGACACCCGCGCCCTGTGGGCAATCGCCACGGCTTCGCCTGCCGAAAAGACAGGCCACCTCGAGCGCTAGGTGCGCCGCGGAGGCGGTATGGACATCAGGAACAGGGCCGCGACCCCGACCCACAACAATGTGCGCCTGGAGCACTGCGTTCACGGTCGTTGCAGGCCAGCGGGATCACGTGTGGGTTGGTCTTGCGCTGGGTCCGTAGGCCACGGGCGGCCACGCCAATACGATGGGTGTCACGTCTCGAGGTGCCGTGCGAAGACGAAGCCTGCCAGTCCGGTCAGGGCGATCCCGAGTCCCAGTCATCCCTGGACCTAGAGGACGAACCCCAACAGCACCATGGCGATGTCGGCGATTCTCGCGGCTCGAGGTGATAACCGGCGACGCTGGCCGCCTCCCAGGAGCGCTGCCGGTCCAGGTTGTCCCTCGGTCCTGGTGAGGCTCCAGGGTACCATGGGGCTCAATGACTGCACCCATGGTGCGCGCCGCGTTGATCGGTTGTGGACACATCTCCGCGCGCCACATCCCGGCCTGGCAGGCGACGGCGGACGCGACGCTTGTCGCGGTGTGCGACCAGGACCGCGCTCGAGCGGAAGCCCGGGCGCGCGAGTTCGGCGTCGCGCGCGTGTACACCGATGTCGCGGACATGCTGGAGCGGGAACCGCTCGATTGCGTCGACATCGCGACGCGCCCCGAGAGCCACGCGGCCCTGGTGGCGCTGGCCGTGTCCCAGGGCAAACACGTGCTGTGCCAGAAGCCGCTGGCGGCGACCCTGGCCGAAGGCAAGACGATCGCGGCGAGCTGCGCGCGCGGGGGCGTGCGGTTCATGGTCATGGAGATGTGGCGGCACATCCCCGGCTACCGGGACCTGCGGCGCCACGTCGACGCTGGTCGCATCGGGCCCGTGCACTTCATGCGCATCGTCGGCACGCGGCGACCAATGGCACGCGTCCATCCGGTCAACCCCGAGCAGCCGTACTTCGCGGAGATGCCGCGCTTGTTCGTGTACGAGATGGGTATCCACTGGATCGACGGGGCACGGTTCCTGATGGGCGAGGTCGAACGGGTGTACGCGCGGATGGCGCGGGTGAACCCGATCATTGCCGGCGAAGACGCTGCCGTGGTGGTGCTGTCGCACGCCGGCGGGACGACGCTGCTGGATGGCTCGTGGGCCAGTCCGGAGCAGACGCCCCAGCCGGTCAGTAGCGGTGGCGTCCTGCTGGAGGGTCGCGACGGGTCGCTGCACTTCGACCCAGCGGCCGGCGAGTTGCGGCACATCTCCCATGACGGCACGACTGTTCTCGAGCGGTATCCGGCGCCGCCGCAGTCGATCCAGTCGGCGTTCGACAACTGCATCGCCGACTTCGCCGGAGGCGTGCGCTGGGGCCGCGAGTTCCTGTCGTCAGGCGAGGATAACCTGCGCACGCTCGCCGCCACCCTGGCTGCTTATGAGTCGGTCGCCCAGGGAACCGCTGTCGCGCTTGAACGTGTCTGATCCGCGTGGCCGTTCTCTGATCCTCCTGTGGCAACGACGGGGGCCGACATCATGCGCGGGAAAACCCTCGCTAAGGGGCCGTGCGCTCGTTGCATCGAAGATGAACTGACCCAGGTGGTGTACTCATGGAGAGCAAACGTACGTTCGTCGAAGACGACTTGAGCGGCGCCTTCGTGGCCTGCACGTCGCGCACTGGCAGCCCGCCCGAAGAGGAGAACTGATCGGTATGACGTCGCCGGGCTGGGCTGGCGATGCGTCTTGCGAGCTGACGACGACCGGCCGCCGCACCGGTCGCCCGCACGCGATCGAGATCTGGTTTGCCGCGCGCAACGGCAGAATCTACCTGCTGGCGGGCGGGCGCGACGGGTCCGATTGGGTGCGCAACCTGCGGGCGGAGCCCCGGGTCTCACTCCGTATCGGCGGCGCGCCGCGGACTGGGCGAGCGCGTGTGATCGAAGATGGTACGCCCGAGGACGCGCTGGCGCGCCGTCTCCTGGTGGCGAAGTACGGTCGTGCCCCGACGCTCCTATGTGTCAATGGCTGCGGCTAAAGGAGTGGCAGGCACGATTTCATCCAGCCAGGAGCTCTCTCAGGAGGATCGGCTCATCGCAGTGTGGGCAGGCTCCTCCAGGACCGAGTGTTCGGC
>JAABUQ010010030.1_pt1 | contig 12554 bp, 12 predicted proteins | sample 5560001 | NCBI WGS metagenome assembly JAABUQ01 (sample SAMN10711888, study PRJNA513371) | rock metagenome | isolation source: Antarctica rocks | place: Antarctica: Victoria Land, Finger Mt nord | collected 2015-12-18 | reverse complement strand
GAAACGATGTTGCCGTTCGCGTCGAGCAACAGCGCCCATTGGTACGAGTATGTGGTGTTCGCTTCGTTCGACAGCTGGTAGACCCAAAAGCTGAGCTTGCCGCTCGCGGGAATCGTGACGCTCTGGCAGAGGCCGGCGTCACCGTTGATCTCGCCGGTCGACGAATTGGTCGAGCCCGCGCGTTCGGAGTACGTGCCGGTATGCGCGCGGTAGCTCGACACGGTCGCTGCGACGTTGCCGCAATTGGGCCAGAACGTCGTGCCGCCCGATTCGAATCCCGGATCCTGGACGACGTTCGTGGCGCTCGTCGTTATCGCGCGCGCGCGCGTTTGCGGCACGACGGTGAAGCGGGCGCCGCGTACGCGACGCGCACCGAGATTCCGCGCCGGTTGCGGCCGTTCGGCGTCGAGCGCTTGTGCGATGGCACGCGCCCGCGCCGCGGCGCGCTCGGCGGGCGAAGCGAACGCAATCGACGGACGGGCGACGATGAGGTTGCTCAGGCCGCTGACGCTCGCGACGGTCGCGCGCAGCTCCGTCGGCACGATCGCCGGCCGTACGTTCGCGTAGCGTCGTCCGACGCCGGCTTGGACGACGGCGTGAATCTCGGTCTTGAAGTACCGTTCGGCGGCGGCAGCCGGTGCGACCGCATCGAGGACCGTGCGATTGGCGAACGTGCGCGAGACGCGGAAGCCGGCGCGACCCAGCGCGAGCGCCGTGCGTTCGTAGTCGGCCGCGCTCGGCGCGAAGTAGGCGTTAAATTGTTCGTTACTTAAGTAATGACGATAGAGCGGCGAGCCGGGATCGGCCTGCTGACGCGTGAGCGCCTCGAGTTCGCGCTCGTGACGGTAGGCGAGCGTGACCGCGACCGTGACCGGAGCGGCTGCGGCGGCGCGGCCGAGATCGCGAACATCGACGCGTCGTGGGACGTCGGCGGCGAAGCCGCTTCGTAAGGCGGCGGCGTTCGCGGGAGCGGCCGGCAAGAGGAGTGCGCCGGTCACGATGGTGACGGCGAGGCGTGCGAGGGAACGCAAAAAGACCTCCAAACGCAAAGAAAGCTTGAAGAAACCTCCCGAGCTTTGCGTCAGGCGGAACGTTCCGACCTTTCTCGCATCGCACGACGCTGCGCGCCGGTCGGCCCCGCATGTGTCGGGAGATACCAGGGCTCCGCTTGCGGTTCGTCACGCCGTCCGGCCACGATGAAGGTGATGGTCAGGACCCCGATCGCAACGTCGTCCGCGAAGAACGGCGCGTGCATTCGTCGCACCGCGTCGATCGCGGCGATGATGAAGTAGGCGGCGGTCGCGATCCAGCCGACCTGGGTGGCGCGCGAAGCTGAGCCGAGCACGAGTGCGCTGCGCACGGAGAGGGCGATGCCGGCAACGCACAATGCGAGCCAGAGGGCGGCGATTATCGTCACCCGCCCATGATAGCGTATGCGGGGTAGCGAACGCCTCGCAGCGATGCGCTTCCGTACGTTCCGCTCACTCGCATTTGTCGCAGCTGCGCTCGGACTTGGCGCGTGCCAGGGCAACATCGGAAGCGGCGGCGGCCTCTCGATTCCGCCCGCGCCGCAGTACAATGCGCCCGGCGGTCCCGGCGCGAGCCAGGGTTCACAATCTCGGCAGCGCGTCGGGGAAGGCTCCGTGACGCTCACGCCGGAGTTGACCGAGGTGCCGTTGCCGACCGTCGATGGCTACGGCGTTACGATCGCGCTCGGCACGCCGACGCCGGTCCCGAGCGCGACGCCCGCTGCGAGCGCGCCGCCCGCCGCCCGGCGGACCGCGCCCAAACGCGCGAAGCGCGTGAACACCCGCGACGCCGCTCGTTCCGCGAGTGCGAGCCCCGCGCCATCGTTCGCGCCATCGACGTCCGCTGCGTCTCCGTCGGCCGCGTCGCCCCTGGCAGCGTCCCCGTCCGCTGCGGCGGCGGTGTCGCCTGCGACATCCGCAAGCCCGTCGGCGGCATCGCCGTCGGCATCGGGGTCACCCGGTCCGAAAGCGTCCGTCGCTCCCAAGGGTCCGAAAACCCAGACCAAGACCGTCGTGTTTCCCGACGGCGCGCCCGCCGCGCCGACCCCGCAGCCCAGCGGCAACGTGCAGACGTTCGTGACGCGCAAGCCGATCGTGCGCGGCTATATTTTGCCTGCGACGTCGCTCGCGCTCTATGGCCTCGGCGCGATTCGGTTCACGATTCCCAAAGCCGAACAGAGCAGCGGTCGTGGCTTCACGATAGCGGTGTTCGCCGTTGGCCGACGTCATCGCGCGAACGTCGTCGTCTCGGACGCAGCACCGGTGCTCGCAAACGACACCGTCTCCTCGACGCACGTCGAGCCATTCGTTCTCAAAGCGGGCACCGGATACGATATCGTTCTCTACGGCGATGACTCGGGCGCGGCTCCCGGCTCCGTTCCCTCCGGATATCCAGCACCGGGAAATAATCCGTTCGTCACGCCGTATCCGAGCGGAGCTCCGGGAGTTCCAGGAGCACCAGGTGCGCCCGTTGCGCCCGTTGCGCCCGTTGCGCAACGCGCTAACGGAGCGCGCATCGTTTGACGCACGTCGCACGCGCGTGATACCATGCCCGAACGTTTCGCAATTCCGCGAATCGTGAACGGAAAGGAGCGCATTCGTCGATGACTGTCACCCACATCGCGTACTTCAATCGATCGCTCGATGCGATCGCTCCGCGGATTCACGAACGACCGTAGCTCGCGCTTTCGGAAACGTCGTCGCCTCCGCACTTCACTAGCGGGGGCTTTTTTATTCGGTTCCCGCTCGCTCTCGAGTCAACGTGAGGTCAATCGTGGAACCCGAATTGCTCGTCTGTCTCGCACGCTCGCGCGTGCGCGATCTCTTACGCGATGCCGAACATCGTCGTCTCCTGCGCGCACGTGCCGTCACGGCTCGTCCGTTGCGGCGCGAAATCGGCCGCGCGATCCAATGCCTGGGGTATGCAGCGCTCACCCTGGGCGACGCGATCGCCGAGTCGCGGTAGCGTGATCAATCCCATCGCACGCGCGACCGCGCTCGTCATCGCGCCGCGCCGTGCGATCGTCTTCGCGGCCGTCGTCGTGACGGCCGCGTTTGCGTGCGGGTACGTCGTCGGCGTTGCGACCGCGGTCGTTCGCGGCCCCGATCGTTACGGCGGTGTCGCGAACTCGCGATAGAACGCTGACGGGTCCATCGCGCGACCGAGGAACGCGCGCACTTCGGCATCGGGCTCACGTTCGCGCGCCGGTGCGAGGATGTCGCTGCGGTAGCGCGCGCCGACGTCGGGATTTTCGAGGTTGCCGCCGGCAAATGCGGTGAAGAGATCTTGCGCGTAGACCTTGCTCCACAGATAGCCGTAATACCCCGCATCGTAGCCGCCCATGAGATGGCCGAAGCTCGACTCGGGATGCGTTCCCGGCGGGAGACCAAGCGGCGTTGCGGTGCGCGCGACCGAGCGCCAGACGGCGGTCGTGTCGACGTGGGCCCCCGAGGTGTGATAGGTCATGTCGACCGTCGCGAGCATGATCTGGCGCGTGGTGAAGTACGCGTTGTCGACGTACCTCGCCGCACGCATCTTTGCGATCAAGGCGTCGGGTAAGGGCTGGCCGGTTTCGACGTTGCTCGAAATCTGCTCGAGGATGCCCGGGTCCCACACCCAATTTTCGAGCATCTGCGAGGGCGCCTCGACGAAGTCTTGACGGAACCCGCTGGAGAGCGTTTCGTACGGCGTCGTCGCGAGCATCGTCGCCATGTCGTGTCCGAACTCGTGAAAGAACGTCTCGACGTCGTCATGCGAGAGGAGCGCCGGTTTACCCGGCGCGGGACGGGGCCAATTGCCGACGATCGCATCGAGCGGAGCGCGGTACGTGCCGCCCGAGGTACGGCGCACGGGTAAGAGCGGGAAGCTCGCAAAGTGCGAATACTTTCCGTCGCGCGGATAGAGATCGAGGTAGAAATCGCCGATGTAACGTCCTGTTGCGGTATCGGTGACCGACCACTGCGTGACGTCGGGCGACCACGCCGCCGCATTGGACCGCTGCGCGAACGTGACGCTCAAGAGCTTCGCGTAGATGTCGAACACCGCGCGCTCCACGTGAGCGACGGGGAAATACGTTTTGACTTCGTTCGTATCGACGGCATAGGTCGTTTTGCGTAACTGATTGTCGTAGTACGCGACGTCCCACGGGTCGATCGTCGCCGTCGCCGTGTTGCGGTCGCGGGCCTTGAGTGCGGCGAGTCGCGCGATGTCCGCGCGCGCGCGCGGTAAGAGCTTCGCATCGAGCCCCGCGAGGAACGTGTCGACGCGTGCCGGGGTCTGCGCCATGCGGTCCGCGAGGACGTACGCGGCCCACGACGGATATCCCAAATCATGCGCGAGCGAATCGCGCAGCGCGATGGCGCGGCGCAATAACGCCACGTTCTGCGGCACGAGCGTCTCCTGCGCGAAATAGTAGGTTCGGCGCGCCTGCGCGTCGCGCGCGTCGCTCATGAAGCGCGACGAGGTGCTCTCATCGACCGGGACGACGTAGTTCGCGCCGGCACGTTTGAACGTCGCGACCAGATCCGCGGGCAGCCCTGCGATCCCCGCCGCAGCCAGGGTGATCGTCGTGCGATCGTTGCCCAAGTTCGCGCCGTACGCGTTCTGAATCTGCGCGAGTTGCTGGCTGTCGCGGACGAACCGCGCGCGGGCGGCGGGCGGCAATGCAGCGCCGGAGCGCCTAAAAGCGACGAGCCAGAGTTCGGTGAGTTTCCGATCCGCTTCGTTGCGGGCGGTGCCGCTCGCGCTCGCGTCGGCGAGCGCGCGATAGAGATCGGGCCGTGCATCGATCGCCGTGAGCGCATCGCTCTCCGCGTTCTGACAGGCGAGCGACGCGTCGCGCACGGGACGGCTCGTCGACACGCTGCTCATGAAGGTCGCGACCATCGTTCGATCGTTCACGTCGGCCGAGAGATCTTCGAGCGGAAGCACGACGGTCGCGAACGTACGGGCACCGCGTGGTACGGCGGCGATGCGGTCGGCTGCAGCCTTCGCCCGGTCGATTTCGCTCGTGCACGTGGCCTTGAGCGCCGTAGGCGTCGGAGCGAAATCGAACGACGGCGCCGTGGTCGCTGTTATCGGGATTCCCGTGGCCGGGGTCGTTACGGCGGGGCTAGCCACGGCCGGGGTACCAGCGCCTGACGGCATCGTCGAGGCGTCCGGTCCCGGCGCTCCGAGCGCGGGGCGCCCCAGGAGCGATGCGACGAGTGCCACGGCGAGAGGTGCCGAGGCGAGGCGGGCGAGTGGCCGAAATATCATACTTCTCTTAGAACGACGATGTGCTATACTCTGGTTCGCCTTGTCGGGGGTTGGGCTCCGCGCAACGTCAACCTATCAACCCCGCCAGGACCGGAAGGTAGCAACGGTACGTAGGCCCTGATGTGTGCCGCGGGTTACCTGGCCCTCGGCGGGCTCTACGCGTGCACCCGGGCTCGGCCGGCCGCACCGCTCGCATGAACGTCGGCCCGCGAAAGGGTCCGCATGCGGAGGACTCGATATAGAAGCAACGATGCCAGTCAGCGCCTTTGCAGGTCTCGTGTTCGGCGTTTCGGCGTTGACCCTCGGGATCTATCACTTCGCGTTCGCACGCCCGCGCTTGTTGGCGCTGGCCACGCTGATGGCCGGGGGCACCGTCGCGGGCGACTCCGACGGCGCGCTCGCCTCGGTGCGCGCCGCCAGTTCCGCCGCGACGAAAGCGCTCGAAGCGAAGCTCGAGGAGCTGGAACGTGCGATCAAACGCGATCTGCACCGCGTCGGGTTCCTTCGCTATAACTCATTCGACGATGTCGGTTCCGACTTATCGTTTACGCTCGCCTTGCTCAACGATTCCGGTGACGGAGTCGTCGTGACGAGCATCTACTCGCGCGAAGAGACGCGGACGTATGGGAAGGCTGTGCGGAAGTTCGTCCCGCGACAGGGCGCGTCAAAAGAAGAGCAGAGTGCCATCGCGATGGCGCGCACCGGGGTCGGCGTCGCATGACGAAGCCCAGCTATCTGATCAAGATCGTTCCACGCGTCGGATATCGCGTTTTTCGTTTGGAATTCAGCCGGCGTCACATCGTGCTCGCGATCGTCCTGACCGTGCTCGCACTCGGCGCGATCGGCGGCTATTACGGATGGACCCTGCAGCATGCGGAGGCGCGCGTCGGCGAGTTGCGCTCGCTGACGACCGATCAGCGCACACGCCTGCAGCAGATCGACGCGCAGGCCGCGCGGCTCGATAGCGAACTTCAGGCACTGCGCACGCAGAACGATCAGATCCGGCACCTGATCGGCGACGGTGCGAAAGGCGGCGCGAAGGCATCGGGCGTCGTGCCCGGCGCGAACGAAGACCACCGTCAGTCGTACGTCTCGGGGGAATCGTTCGCAGCGGTCGCGGCCCGTATCGAACATCTGCGCGCCGATTCGTCACGCGTGCGCTCCGACGGCGATCATCTCCGCGGGGTGGCGCTCCGCGTGCTCAACATGCATCGCCTCGAAGATCTGGCCCGCGCGCGCGTGCTCGCGGCCATTCCCTCGCTCAACCCGGCGGGGAACGCGGGGAACGCCGGCATCGCATCGACCTTCGGGTGGCGCGTGATTCCGTGGCCGGAATTTCACAAGGGCGTCGACCTCGATGCCGATTACGGTGAGAACGTCCGAGCCGGTGCCGCGGGCACGGTCATCGCGGCGGCCTACGATGGCGGATATGGCAACAAGGTCGAGATCGACCACGGCAACGGCTATCAGACGTGGTACTGCCACCTCTCACGCATCGACGTGAAGGCGGGCCAATACGTGAAGAAGGCCGAGCATATCGCGCTCGTCGGCTCGACCGGCGCATCGACAGGCCCGCACCTCCACTATCAGATCATGCTCGACGGTCAACCCGTGGATCCCATTCCCTACTTGCACGGCGTGCCGAGTCGGGTGCTCGCCAGCCTCCGATAAGTACGCGCGCATGCAATTCGTGCGCCGGGCGCGAATGACATATACGTGAACGTAGTATCGTGCGAGGCGTGGGCGCTGCTCTGGTGGGTGCTCCAAATTTTTTGGCTCGCGATGTTGCTTTACGCGGTCGTTTCATGGGTGCCGAGCTTGCAAGGCCGTTGGAGCGCGTACGTCGCGCGCATCGTGGAGCCGGTCCTCATTCCCGTCCGACAGATCATCCCGCCGCTCGGTGGCCTCGATCTTTCGTTCTTGGTGATCATCGTACTCGTGGGCTTCGTGAAAAATGCGATTCCCGGCCATGGCGATTTCTCGTATTGCTCGGTGCTCTAGCGCATGGCGATCGCACCCGGACCCGCGCGCACCGGCAGCCGGACGGCGCACAACGTTCGAAATTTCTGCATCATCGCGCACATCGACCACGGGAAGACGACGCTCTCGGATCGCTTGCTCGAAGTCACGCGGACCGTCGCCCAGCGGCAGATGGAAGCGCAGCTTCTCGATGCGATGGACCTCGAGCGCGAGCGCGGCATCACGATCAAAATGCATCCGGTCACGCTCGATTATTTCGCGCAAGACGGGCAAAAGTACGAACTCAATTTCATCGACACGCCGGGCCACGTCGACTTCTCGTCGGAAGTGTCGCGGTCGCTTCGTGCGTGCGAAGGCGCGCTGCTCGTCATCGACGCGGCGCAGGGCGTTGAGGCACAAACGCTCGCGAACTATCATCTCGCGCTCGAGCAGAACCTCACGATCATTCCGGTCATCAACAAAATCGATCTACCTGCGGCCGACCCAGAACGTGTGAAACGCGAGATCGAAGAGCTACTCATCATCGAGGGTAGCGACGCGATCTTATGTAGCGCGAAGGAAGGCATCGGCATCGCGGATATCCTCGAGGCGATCGTGGCGCGCATCCCGCCGCCCAGCGGCAACGACGACTACGTGCGCGGCCTCGTGTTCGACGCGCAGTTCGATCCGTACCGCGGCGTGGTGTCGTACGTCCGCGTCACCGACGGCACGCTGCGTGCGGGCTCGCGGTTCATGTCGATGAATCAAAAGAAGGTCTACGAGGCGACCGAAGTCGGCGTCTTCAAGCCCGAGATGCGTAAGACGCAGCAACTCGACATGGGCGGCGTCGGCTACATCATCGCCAACATCAAGGGTCTGAGCGATATCGACGTCGGCGACACGCTCACGGAAGCCGCGAACCCCGCGCCCGAAGCGTTGCCCGGCTACAAGCCGATCGTGCCGATGGTGTACTGCGGCCTCTATCCGAACGAGGGCGTGGAAGTCTCCGACTTGCGCGAAGCGCTGGAAAAACTCTCGCTCAACGATTCGGCGCTGCACTTCGAACCGGAAAATTCGATTGCGCTGGGCTTCGGATTCCGCTGCGGGTTTCTCGGGCTCTTGCACATGGAGATCGTGCAGGAGCGCCTCGAGCGTAATTACGATCTCGATCTCATCGCGACGTCGCCGTCCGTCGTCTTTCGCGTGACGATGAGCGACGGCTCGGTTGAAAACATCGACAATCCCGCGAAGCTTCCCGCGCGCGATCGCATCGAGTTGATGGAAGAGCCGTACGTCAAGGCGACGGTGATCACGCCGCCCGAGTACGTCGGCGCGATCATGGAGCTCACGCAGAACCGTCGCGGCAGCCTTGCGAACATGGAGTACCTCGCGGACGGCCGCGTGATCCTCACGTACGAGATGCCGCTCATCGAAGTCATCATCGACTACTTCGACCGTCTCAAATCGAGCACCAAGGGCTACGCTTCGCTCGATTACGAAATCATCGGCTACCGCGAGGGAGATCTCGTCAAACTCGAGATCTTGCTTAACGCCGAACCCGTCGACGCGCTGTCCTCGATCGTCGCGCGCGAGAAAGCGCCCCTGCGCGGCCGCGGCCTCGTCGAGAAACTCAAAGAGCTCATCCCGCGCCAGATGTTCGACGTGCCGATCCAAGCGACGATCGGCGGCAAGGTCGTCGCACGCGAGACGGTCAGCGCGATGCGCAAGAACGTCCTCGCGAAGTGCTACGGTGGCGACATCTCTCGCAAGCGTAAGCTGCTCGAGAAGCAGAAGGTCGGCAAGGAGCGGATGAAGCGCGTCGGGCGCGTCGATCTCCCGCAGGAGGCGTTCATGGCCGTCCTGAGGCTCGACGAGAACTAGCCTCACGGAGAAAAGAAAGCGAGCCGGTCGGACGACCGGCCCGCTTCGTGTGATCGGTAAAGGCGTTTAGCCTTTGTTGCCCTTGTGCGAGCCCTTGGCGTACACGACGCAGTAGCCGTTGGGGCTGATCGCGCCGGAGACCTGGGTGCAGGCGCCGTCCTTCTTGCCCTTCTTCGCGTCGATGTAGAACTTACACTGGCTGCACTTTTTGCCGTCCTTGGGCTTGTCCTGATACATGACGGCGTTCTGGGGTGCTTTTGCGTCGGCTTCGGTCGCCAGCGCCGCAAGAGCTCCGATCACGATCGGAGCGACGGCGATCTTCTGCAGAAGCGATCCGCGTGACATGGACTGCTGATTCTTTTCCAAATGAATGTCCTCGATAATGGCGTGTGCGGGAGATAATCTTGCGAAGCGACGCCGGCACGACGACGTCTACGGCTTCTATCAAAAGACGAGCGGCCGCCGAAGAACGTTTCATTTCTCGCATGATATGATGAAACTCTTCGTTTTAGGTTTACCTAATCAGACCCACGCATCATCGGGGCCCGCGTACACGTTCCCATAAAGATCCGATGCTACCGGTGAAGCCTCGCGTTCCACCTCGTCGGTCGTGCGGTTTACGAGGTCGGTCACCTCGCGGCGCAGGGTAGCGACGCCCGCCTCATCGAGGACGCCCGCGTCGATGACGACGCGTTCGAAACGGGGAACCGGATCGCGCTGCCGCTCGGCGTCGACTTCTTCGCGACCGCGATACGTTCGGTCGTCGTCGTCGGTCGTGTGGGAGAGGAAGCGATAGCACATCGCCTCGACGAGCGTCGGGCCGCCTCCGCTCGCTGCGCGGTCGCGTGCCTCCCGGACGGCCACATAGGTTGCGAGCGGATCGAACCCGTCGACGACGATGCCGCGCATGCCGTAGCCGTCCGCGCGCGTCGCAACCGAATCGACGGCCATCTGCTTACGCTGCGGTGTGGAAATCGCGTAGCGGTTGTTCTCGCAGATAAAGACGACCGGTAGCTTCGCGACGGCCGCGAAATTCATCGCCTCGTGCCACTCGCCCGAACTCGTCGCGCCCTCGCCGAACTGACAGAAGACGGCGCGATCCGTTTCGCCGCGCGCTCGCAGCGCATAGGCAGCACCGACCGCATGCGTGCACTGCGCCGCGATGATCGAGCTGATCGATGCGATACCGAGATCGCGGGCGGTAATGTGGTTGATGATGGAGCGCCCGCCCGTGCGATCGGTCGCGCGCGCGAATTGCGAACGGAAGAGATCGATCAACGGAAATCCGCAGGCGAGGATCAACCCCGTATTACGATAGTATGGATATAAAGTATCGCGCCCGCGTACGAAGGCGTAGCCGGTCGCGGCCTGCACCGCTTCGTGTCCTTCCGAGCCCATCGCGATCGCGATTTTGCCCTGGCGGTTCAGCGCGAAGCCACGCGTATCGACCGCGCGTTGCAAGAGCATCGAGCGCAGCATCGCGAGCATCGCCGCGGGGTCGGATTGCTGCCTTGCATCGGTCATAAAGGAACGTCTGCCGCGAAGCCGTCCGAGCATCCTTGCGATGCAACGAACCACTTTACATCGGGCCCGAGGCGGCGTATACTCCGTCCACGGCTCGAGACGTACATCACTCAAAGCTTCCGAGGAGGGCGAACGCATTTCGCAAGATCCACCGAAGCACCATAGCGGAGCGTGCGAACGCGCTTAGCGCAGCACCGAGTCGCGTCATGGACCGAGTCACGCGGAGATTCTCCGGCCGGGCCAACGTGCGCACGTTTCCGTAGGTAACGACTCGAAGAGGCGTCGCACATCGTGCGGCGCCTCTTCCTTTGTTTTCGCATCGCGAAGCCGCTGGTCCGAGCCGTTCGCACGATACACGCGTTGTCGAATGCAAGACGCGCGACGTTAGGCGAATGTCGAGTGCCGATTTTACGAACCGTGAAGTACTCTTACGTATCGGACTCGCCCGGGTGTGAGTCCGCGACTTTGCTTTCTGTGAGGGGAATTTTGGTTTGTTGCTCGCTGATGCGAATCCGTTAATCTCCGCGCCAAGCTTCGTCAATTCGGGCGATACCGCGTGGCAGTTAACCGCGGCGACGCTCGTGGGCTTGATGAGTCTGCCGGGCCTCGCCATCCTGTACGGAGGGCTCGTGAAGAAGAAGTGGGCCCTCAATTCCGCCGTGATGTGCTTTTACGCATTTTCGGTCGTGCTCATCGTGTGGATGCTTTGGGGCTATAATATGGCGTTCGGCACGCCCGTCAGCGGAGCGCTTGCGAATTATTTCGCGTATCCGCATCCGGCGCTGGGTGCCGAACAGATGATGGGTCAGGCGACGATTCCCGCAGCAGCGGCCGGCTTGCCGCCGCTGCGCTATGCGGGTTCGGCGATGATCTATTTCCAATTCGTTTTCGCAGCGATCACGCCGCTGCTCATCGCGGGCTCGGTCCTCGGGCGCATGAACTTCAAAGCGTGGATGATCTTCGTCCCCGTGTGGAGCACCGTCGTCTACAGCATCGGCGCGTATTGGATTTGGGGCGGTGGTTGGCTCTCGCAGCTCGGCGCCGTCGACTACTCGGGCGGCTACGTCATCCATTTGGCGGCGGGTGTCTCGGGCTTCGTTGCAGCCGCGGTCGTGGGTCCGCGCCTGATGGAAGATCGCAAAGATTTCGAACCAAACAATCTCATCATGGCATTCGCCGGCGCCGGCATTTTGTGGCTCGGTTGGAACGGCTTCAACGGCGGCGATCCGTACACGGCAAACGCCGACGCCGCGGCGGGCGTGCTCAATACGAATATCGCGACCGCGGTCGCCCTCTTGTGTTGGCTCGTGCTCGATTACATCGCGATGGGCAAGCCGAGCGCGGTATCGATGATCAATGGTATGATCACGGGTCTCGTCGCGATCACGCCGGCGGCCGGTTACGTCGATGGGTACGGCGCGATCGCGATCGGTTTCGTCGCGTCGACGGTCGCGTGGTTCAGCCTCAATAAACTCGGCAACATGGCCTTCATGAAGCGCGTCGATGACACGTTCGGCGTCGTTCACACGCATGGCGTCGCAGGCCTCATCGGCGGCCTCATGGTCGGGCTCGTCGCGAATCCCGCGATGATTGTCTACCCCTCGACGGATAAGACGAAGAAGATCGCCGACGTCTCGGTCGGCGGCTGGTTCTACAACGGGCACGACTTCGCGCAACTCGGTCACCAGGCGGTCGCGGCGCTCGTCATCATCGTCTTCGATGCGATCATGACGTTCGTGGTCCTCAAGCTCATCTCGCTCGTCGTTCCGCTGCGCGCGAGCAATCCCGAGATGGAAGGCGGGGACCTCGCCATCCACGGCGTCGACCCGATGCCGGTCTACGTCGCTCCGCCCGCGCTCCGCCCCGGCGGCGCGCCGGCGAACTAAGCATGCGAGGCGGGGACT
>JAABUQ010010029.1_pt1 | contig 12554 bp, 11 predicted proteins | sample 5560001 | NCBI WGS metagenome assembly JAABUQ01 (sample SAMN10711888, study PRJNA513371) | rock metagenome | isolation source: Antarctica rocks | place: Antarctica: Victoria Land, Finger Mt nord | collected 2015-12-18 | reverse complement strand
TCGGCAGAGTAACCTGCCGTACTACGACCCGGCGCGAGCCACCAAGGAACTGGCCCAGTGTCCCGGCGGCCTTCACAACATCACGATGACCTACCAAAACACCAGTAGCGACGTCTCCCACGAGTACGATGCGATACGCGCCAATCTGGCAGCTATCAACGCCACGATCACGCTAAAACCGCTGACCTTCACGGCCTGGCTCGGCATCGTGACGGTGCCGCTGACCTCCACCAAGACGGCGATTACCGAGAACCTGTGGCTCGACGACTACCCAGACTCGCAGGACTGGATGTCGAATCTCCTGCAGACCGGCGCCAGCTACGACATCGGTGGCTTCAGCGATCCGACCTTCGATAGCTTGGTCAACAAGGGCAACGTGGAGTTCAATCCCGCCGCGCGTGCCCGCGACTATGCGCAGGCCTCGAGGATCGCGGTGAGCCAGGGCGCCTGGATCGGCGTCGGCTACCAGGACCTGATCTACATCTTTAACCCCCGCGTGCACGGCATGATCAATACCGCCAGCCAGAGCCAGCCACTGCACAACGACTGGTCCAACGTGACCGTCTCGGGCTAAACACGCTCACACATGGATGGCGGGGCGCCGTGATCGCGGCGCCCCGCCAGATTTCTGGTAGCAGACGCAGGGGGAGCGACGCGTCATGTCAGGTAGGAGAACCCGATGACTGGCTTGGTCGGTTTCGTCATCAAGCGATTCTTTAGCGGAATCGTGGTGGTATGGGCCATCGTCACGGTGGTCTTCTTGATGGAACATGCCCCGGGCACGCCGGACCCCATCAAGCTGATCCTGGGGTCACACTTTACCCAGGGCAACTATCAAACCCAGTTGCACGAGTATGGGCTCGATGTTCCGCTCTGGCAACAATATCTGAATTATCTGGGAATCGCCCCGATGCTCTCCTGGTTCGGCGTCCACTTCGGTCACGGCGCGGTGCAGTCCGGCCTGTTGGAGGCGCAACTGGGCTACTCCTACTCGCATCCGGGGGTGACCGTCAGTAGTATCCTGCACGACGAGATCCCCGTGACCATGAAACTCGGTTTCTACGCTCTGGTGGTGTCACTGGTGATCGGCATCCCGATTGGGCTGTTCTCCGCCCTGCGCCAGAATACGGTCTTCGATCATGTGGGGCAGACCTCGACCATTCTGCTGTATGGCATCCCGACCTTCGTGCTCTGCCCCATGTTGCAGATCATCTTTGGCATTCAGTTGCACTGGCTACCGGAGCGCGGTTGGGGCGACAACTTCCAGGAGTTGATCCTTCCGGTCGGGGCCTACTCCGCGGGGCTCATCGGCTACTTCGCCAAGTCCTTCCGCTCCTTCATGCTGGAGGTCTTGCAGCAGGACTATATCCGGACCGCGCGGGCCAAAGGATTGAAGCCGCCGCTCATTGTCTGGGTCCATGCGGTCAAGAACACCTTGCTTCCGCTGGCCTCGATTGTCGGGCCGATTCTCGCCTACCTGATCGTCGGCGCCTTCATCGTCGAAGACTTTTTTGGCATTCCCGGTATTGGGGGCGAGACGGTTAGCTCGGTCTTTAACGGCGATTACGGCGTGATCGAAGCCACCACTGTCGCCCTGGCGGTGTTCGTGGTCTTCATCAACATGCTGACCGATATTTTCTATAGCCTAGTTGACCCACGGGTACGGTTGTAAACCATGAGCGATCCAATCGAAAGCAGCGCCCACGGCAAGGTCATCGAGCCATCCAAGGAGAGCGGCCGCGTGACTACCGGCGCCTCAACCGGTACGCTTCTCACCGCCGATGAGACCCGGAAAGGGGAGAAGGTCTCGATTCGCTCCCCCTTCCGGGATGGCGTGCGCCGATTCAGCCAGAACTGGGCGGCAGTGATCGCTTTGATCATCGTGGTGCTCTTGATTCTCGGCGCGATCTTTGCCCCGTTCCTCCACACCTTGAATCCCACGGCAGCCCCCGATTACAACGCATTGAGCCAGGGACCATCCGCTGCCCACTGGTTCGGCACCGATGCGGAAGGGCGCGATCAGTATTCGCGCATCCTGTACGGCCTGCGCGTGCCGCTCTTCGTCGGCTTCGTCGGCACCATCATTACGCTGGCCATCGGTATCAGTCTCGGCCTGTCCGCCGGCTACTTTGGCGGGCTCGTCGACTCGCTGGCCAGCCGCTTTACTGATTTCATGTTCGCCTTCCCGGCCTTTCTCTTTGCCATTATTCTGGTCACCCTCTTTGGCTCCGCCTTCGACGCGACCTTTCCAGGTGGTGTGGGGCGGGCCATTATCCTGACGCTGGTGTTTTCCTTTGTGAGCTGGCCGCCGCTGATGCGTTTTGTGCGTTCTCTGGCGTTGAGCATGAAGGAGACGCAATTCATCGAGGCGGCTCGCACCGTTGGGACCTCGAATTTTCACATTGTTACGCGGCACCTGGCGCCAAATGTGTGGGGCGTCACGCTGGTCCAGGCCAGTTTCCTCATCGCCAATATCATCGGCACCGAGGCAGTCCTCAGCATCATTGGCCTGGGCGTCAATGAGCCGGTGCCGGATCTTGGCACCATGCTCTACGACGGGGCGGGAAGTATCGAAGCGAACGCCTGGATCGTGTTCTTCCCGAGCCTGTTCCTGACCGTGATCATCCTGGCCTTTACCTTCCTGGGCGATGGCGTCCGCGATGCGGTCGATCCGCGGGCGAATCAGTAGCCATGGCTCGACCAGCCAGTTCAGTACGGCCGGCGCCATCGAATGGCAAGGGCGGGCACCTGCTCGAGGTGGAGAACCTCCGCACCTATTTCTACACCCAGAGCGGCATCGTCCGCGCGGTACAGGGCGTCTCCCTGTGTCTCGACCCGGGTGAGACACTCGGCATCGTCGGCGAGTCGGGCAGCGGCAAGAGCGTGACCGCGCTGTCCCTGATGCGGTTGATCCCGCAGCCGCCCGGTCGTTTTACTGGCGGTCGGGTGCTGTTCCGCAATGAGCCGATTATCGATGTCCAGGAGCACGGCGGCCGCGGTGATCGCTCGCGTCTGGTCAATCGGGGCATCTCCGAAGCAAAGATGCGAACGATCCGTGGTGGCGATATCTCAATGATCTTTCAGGATCCCATGACCTCGCTCAATCCCCTGCTGACCATTGGCCGGCAGATCGCGGAGAGTGTGCAGGAACACATGGGGATGAATCGCAGGGAGTCCAACGACCGTGCGGTCGAGATGCTGGAAAAGGTGGGCATACCGAGCGCCAAAGCCCGAGTCGGCGACTACCCCCATCAGTTCAGCGGTGGTATGCGCCAGCGTGTCATGATCGCGATTGCCCTGGCCACCAATCCGGATCTGTTAATTGCGGACGAGCCGACCACCGCGCTCGATGTCACCATCCAGGCCCAGATCCTGGACCTGATGCGTGACCTCTCCAGCGAGTTCAACTCTTCGGTCATTCTGATCACCCATGATCTGGGGGTGGTTGCGGGTATGGCGGATCGCGTGGCCGTCATGTACGCCGGCTATGTGGTCGAAACCGGCGAATCCGACGATCTGTTCTACGACGCGCGCCACCCCTATACCCACATGTTGCTGGAGTCGATTCCGCGCATCGATCAGGATCGCGACCAGCCCTTGCACCCCATCCCTGGCCAGCCGCCGGATCTTCTGACCCTCGGTCCGGGCTGCCCCTTCGCGCCGCGTTGCCCCAACGTGCTGGACCGGTGCCGAAAGGAAATGCCGCCGCTGGAGCCGATCGGCTCAGCGGGGCACCTGGCGGCCTGCTGGAACCCGGTGAAAGAGTCCGCGGCATGAACGGGCATACACCGCTCCTGGAACTGAACGACCTCACCGTGGAGTTTCCCGTCAAGGGCGGGTTCTTTGGCCGTCAGGTGGCGGCCGTTCACGCCGTCAACCAGGTCAGCATGACGGTCTACGAAGGAGAGACGCTTGGTCTGGTGGGCGAGAGCGGTTCCGGCAAGACCACCCTGGGTCGCGCGGTCCTGCGTCTGATACCGGCTACCGCCGGCGCCATCAAATTCGGCGGCAGAGATATTACGGCGCTCTCACCGGGCGGGGTTCGGCCGCTGCGGCAGGATATGCAGATGATCTTTCAGGACCCGTTCGGCTCGCTGGATCCCCGCATGACGGTCTTTCAGATCGTCTCCGAGCCGCTCGTCAACTATGGCAAGGGCAACAAGCGCGAGCAACGCGCCCAGGTCGAAGAGCTGCTGAAAATCGTCGGGCTCAACCCCGGACATATTCACCGGTATCCTCACGAGTTCAGCGGCGGTCAGCGGCAGCGTGTCGGTATTGCCCGAGCACTGGCCCTTCGTCCCCGTTTCATCGTGGCCGATGAGCCGGTCTCGGCTCTTGATGTTTCCATTCAGGCCCAGGTGCTCAATCTCCTGGAGCAGTTGCAACATGAGTTCGGTCTGACCTATCTCTTCGTGGCCCATAACTTGAGTGTGGTCCGCCATATCAGTGATCGTGTCGCGGTGATGTACCTCGGCCATGTAGTGGAGCTGGCGGACAGCGATGAGCTGTACGATAGCCCGCTGCATCCCTACACCCAGGCCCTGATGTCGGCCATTCCGTTACCGGACCCACGCGAGGAGCGCAAGAAAGAGCGCATCATTCTCAAGGGCGATATGCCCAGCCCCGTGAATCCTCCGGCCGCGTGCCCCTTCCACACGCGCTGCTTCAAGGCTCGCGACATTTGCAGCCAGGTTGCGCCGGCCTTCGAAGAGAAGCGTCCCGGCCACTGGGCAGCCTGCCACTTCGCCGAGGTCCCCGGCGTGACGCGGCCCGAAGAGGTCAAGCCGGCGGTAGGAGTCTAGCCCTTAGCCGGAAATGCTCGCATCCGCGTCCTGGTCCTCCATCAGATCGGGCACGAGACGCAGATGCGACACCTGGTGCTCACCGAGTCGATCCGCGATGGAGCGAAGGAAGGCATCGACGATTTGCCCGTCCCACTGCTGGCCGCGTCCGGCACGAAGGATGCTCGCCGCCTTGTGCACGGTCATGCCGGGGCGATAGGGGCGATCGCTGGTCATGGCATCGAAGCTGTCGGCTACCGCGATCACGCGTGCGCCGAATGGGATGTCATTCCCCTTCAGCCGGTGGGGATACCCGGTACCGTCCCACGACTCGTGATGGTGGCGAATAATCGTGATCCCGCGGGCGAAGTCCGGATAGCGTTCCAGGAGATCGGCGCCGCGCTCGACATGGGTTTGCATGATGGCCCATTCCTCCGCGGTCAGCTTGCCGGTTTTTTGCAGGATATCGTCGTGAATCCCGATCTTGCCGATGTCGTGGACGCGAGCAGCCGAGACGATCAGACCAACTTCCGGACCTGTTTTCTGGAGCTCTTGCAAAATGCTCTCGGTGAGCAAGGTGACCCGGCGCGAGTGTCCGCCGGTGGTCGGGTCGCGCAGGTCGACCATATCGGCCATGCTCTCCAGGATGCGCCGCGTTTCCGTGTGCATCTCTTTGGTGTGCTTGAAGGCGACGTGTACCAGCGCGGTGGGTAAGAGAAGCAGGACCAGCGCCCAGATCTGATGGACTGCTTCCAGCGCGCCCATCAAGCCAACCAGGTATTGCGCCGCCTCCACCATTCCTCCCTCGCGGACCATCAGGCCCAGCGCCCGAAGCGGACTGATGCCCAGTACCGGAGCGAACTGAAACGCGCCGGTGAGGATGTCCCCCGTCCAGAGCACAACACCCGCGGCAATCAGGGGCAGTGGGACATAGGGGATGGTGGGTCCCGACACATGGGCGACAATCGAACCGGCCAGCCCAATGAGTATCCAGCGGCCAATTTGAGAGGTGATCACGCGCAGGGGATTATGGGTGTTCGCATAGGCGGCCAACTCACCGGCCAAGGTACCCACTCCGATTGCGGTGGCGGCCACGACCGGGGGCAGCAAGGTGGCCATCAGGTATAGCACCACGCTGCCCATATAAATCTTGGACGCAAGATGGATATGGATTGGGAACTTGTAGGTCAGCACCAGTGCACCGGTCAGGGCCAGTGCCAGCAGCACCGTGGCATAACCCAGCCCGAGAGGACGGGCCATAGCCCGAGCCCAACTGGCCGCCAGAACACCCAATGCGGACAGCGCAACAGCAGTGGCAATCACCTGCTGCTGTCTCAAAATCTGTCCCTGTGGTCCCACGTCTGTCTCCTCCAGGTCTGAAGCGAGGGTCGAACCGTCCGCCGGCCGATTTCCCCCAGCCGATCTTGGTTACACTCTATACCTATGTCAGCGACTTGTCCACTGGCAAAAGTTGCGAGTTCGTTTCATTCCCCCCCGACCCCCTCCCCCTCGCGGGGGGGAGGGGGAGTTCCTTAGAGAGGCTGTTTCCCGTAGTGGCTCCCGTTTCGGTACGTCGAGTGAGTTCTTTAGAGCCACTGTTTCCGCTAGTAGCTCCCCTCCCCCCTGGAGGGGGAGGGGTTGGGGGAGGAGGAGCTCGCCGATGCCTCCCTTATATACGCGAACAACGCTGGGTCGATCCCGCTTTGCTCCCGCGCCGCTTCCTGCTCGTACATTCTTTGCAGATTCTGCGCGATACCGGCATCGCCGCCCGTGAACTCCTCCACCAGGGCCTTCCAGCGCCGGGCTAGCGCCTGTACTGGCTCGCTGGCCGGGTCGGCGCCGCGGTCCATCGCAGCCCGGACCTCTGCGATCAGCTCCGGCCACTCCGCCTCGACCTGGCGTATGCGTGCCTCGCCAACCTGCAGTGTGCGCTCCTTCAGCGTCTCCAATTGCTCCTGTGTGTAGTACGACTCCGCTTTCTCAACCATGCTCATCAACTCCAGTATGTGCAAAAACTCCGGGGCAGAGACCTCCTCTGCCCCGCGCATCCGGCTCGCGATCATCTCCAGGCGGTCGCAGAACGCACGCTGTAACGCGATCTGTTCCTTCAGCCGCCCAATCTGTAACTCGATCACCCGTTGGACGGAGACCTCCTTCCGGTCCAGCAACGCTCGAATCTCTTCCAGGCTAAAGCCCAGAGCACGCAGCGACCTGATCTGTTGGAGCCGGGCAACATCCGATGTGCTATACAGCCGGTAGCCCGACTCGGAACGGCGGGCCGGCGAAAGCAACCCAATCTGATCGTAGTGACGCAGGGTGCGGACCGACACACCCGCCCGCGTGGCTAGCTCACCCACCTTCCAGCGTCGCGTGTCCATCAGATACCTCCTTTCCCGCGGATCGCGGCGGTCCCACTTACACCGTAAAGTGTGACGTACGGTGAGGGTCAAGAGGATTTATACTGCTTCGATAGGGACCACGGAGAGGGGAATTGGTACGTGAGCGCATCGCCGCTGTCATTCGCTTCGCTATCGCTCCACGCTGCCATGCGCGACAACGTCGCACGACTCGCCCTGCTTGGCGCGGTGCTGGAGCTGTGCGCCTGTGTGGCCGCGGTGGTGTCGGGCAAGGTCCTGCCCGACACCGTGATTTTGCTGGCTGTCCCGCTGCTTTTCTTGCTGGGCGCCTCGGCGGCCGCGCTGTACGGCCGGCTGAGTCTCGCTGTCTGCGCCACGTGGCTGACGGCCGGCTACACTCTGTTCTTCTTGAATTTGCTGCAATATCTGACCGGCTCATCGTTCGTCGGCACGACCGTTATGCTTGTTTTCTCTCTCAGCCTGGTGGCTTGGGCGCTGGCCGTGTGGCGCGCGGTCGAGACCAAGCGCCACCGGCGCCGGGCCTTCCTGGTCCGCTTCGTCCCCTTGCTCGGGTTGTTGATCCTGGTGCTCGTGGCCGGCGTGTTGATTACCGCACTGGCTACCGAGGGGACATAATCCGAAGCATCGCTACGGCTGGTACTTCACTTTGACCGACGTGTCACAATGCGGCTCCCTGAGCGTTTATACAGATAAGAACTCATGGCGAGAAGCCGTTGTGAAAGATTTCGCGAGGTATCAGATGCGCCGCCAACTCCGCCTTACGCTTGCCCTTATCCTCTTGACCACCGGAACGGGCGCGCAGAGCGCGTTGGCCTCACCGCAGCCGCCCGTTCCGGTATCTCCTCCTCCCGGCGGCAGTGCGCCGCCTCCCGGCTCGCTCAAAGCAGCGCCGCCGGCCCTCTACGATGCCGTCTCATTTGGCTTCCCACACGACTTCAACTTTGACGACCACCTCTATGGCTCCGGCTTCAAGCCCGGCGAGCGGGTGACGGTACGCGTGAGCAACGTCAGCGCGCCGGCCCAGCAGACCACGGCCGGCGGTGATGGCTCCTTTAGCGTCGAGCTGCCGTATACCTGGGTGTTCTGCGACGCGAACGGCGCACGCCATCCCGCTCCGATCTTTAGCGCCACGGGCGACCTGGGAAGCGTGGCCACCGTGACGCGGCTTCCCACGCCCTGCCCGCTGCTCTTCGCCGCCTGGCCGGACCTGAAGGCCGCCTCTCCCACTGGCTCGGGGAGCGGTTCGGTGGTGGCCTCCGGCACGGCAGTTGCCGTCCCCATCCCAGTTGCCCCTCCCGCCGGGCAGCAACCGGCGCCGGTCGTGCAGAGCGCGCCACGTCTGGCCACCATGCCGCTCGACGGCTTCGGGTTCGTGCCGGGAGAGAGGGTCTCTGTGCAGCAGCTTGCTAGCTCCCTGTACCCCGCGCTGCCGGCCGTCGCCGGGGTAGCAGACGCGCAGGGGCGAATCCAGTTCCCGGTGCAGGTGTACCTGCCGCCCTTCTGCTCCGGCCCCTTCTTTGTGCCGAGGCTGGTTGCCACCGGCGACCACGGGACATCCGTCGTCTCCACGGTGTTCGTTCGTCAGATGTTGATGATCGCCTGCCCCTACCGTCGCCCCCCGGGCGGCGGCACTCCGGCGCCGGGCAACCCACAGCCGCCGGCGCCAGGCGCCGTTCAGAATCCGTCAACCGCCCCGGTGTCGCCCGGCGCCGCTGATGCCACAACTCCGACCACTGCCGACGTCACACCCGCTCTCTCCTTCCGGCTCCATCCGGCGGTTGGTCGTCCCGGCAAGCTGGAACGCGCCGCGGTACAGACGGCGACGGGGGGCACGGTATCGCTCTCGGTGGTCTACCCCGCACATCGCGTGGTCCACGTCTCCGCGACCGTCGGCGCCGCCGGCTCTACCACGCTACACTGGCGCACGCCGCGCCATACCCATGCCGGCGCTGCCCACCTCACCGTGAACTTTGAGCCGGGCCAGTTGTCCTTGCAGGGAAGCTTCCGCGTGAAGTAGGTGATCATGCCGCGCGGCGGCGTCTTGCGATGGTATCGCCACAAGAAGTCGTGAGCCAACTCCTCGCTACTCGGTTGCTTGAAGGACCAGACCCGACAGCCCTGCGGATTGACCCCGTGAAAGACGTTGCGAATCGTCCCGTCCTTGCCCCCGGCATCGAGTGCCTGTAGGACGATGAGCAGGCTCTGTTTGTTTTCGGCGTAGAGCCGCGCTTGCAGCGCTTCGATCCGCTGGTGCAGCGCCGTCATTGCCGATTCAGCATGGTCTTTGTGGGTGTACCCAGCGGTGTCGTCCGGATCAATCGTGCCGAGATCGATCCGCTGTCCCGGCTCGACACGATAGCGTGGATAGCTTGGCTCCGTGGTTGTCTGTCGTATGGCAGGCGATTCCGGCGCCACCTCCGGATCTGCTGCCCCCCCTGATTGCCGTGCCCGTGACGCTTGCTCATCTGTACCCCCTCGGCGTGTAGCCCATAATCCGCCAGGACCGTACCACTCCGTGCGCGGATACCACCGGGGCCCATGCCCCCCAACGGCGTCGTTAGAAGCCGGTCGGGTAGGTCTCCTGCTCCCATCGCGGCACGCTCGCGGACTCGGCGAATGCGAGATTCGCCGGCTTCACCGCCCGCGTGCGATCGATGTGAATATAGGCATCGTAGCGCTCGGATAGCAGCGTGGGGACGTAGTTGCCATGCTCGGATCGGGGGTGGTACACGACGCCAATCGCCCGCTGGCCGCGCCACTCGTTGAGACCGCCGGCTTCCCCCCGCTCTCGGAGCGGCTTGAGGGTGAGCAGGAAGTTCCGCAGGTCACTCTGGTGGAAGGCGTTGTCGTAGCTGCCGGCGATGCCAGGCGGCGCCGTCATGAACTGTGGATATTCGCCCCACGCAGTCGAGGCCGTGACACTTCCCTCATACGTGCCAAAGCCGACGGCCACCGACTCGCCCGGGTGACGGTGGCGGACGAGCTGCCCGACGTTTACCATGCCATCGGCGCCGGCCGTGGCGCGAAAGTCTCCGACATGCGTGTTGTGCTCCCAGATGACCACTCGTGTATCCGGGCCAAAATGCTCCAGGAGATGATCGAGCGTGTTCGTCATGTGGACGTCGCGCAGGTTCCAGGAGTTCACATCGCCGCCGTACATGGCGCGGTAGTAGCGCTCACCATCCCGGGCCACCGTGGCGCTCATCAGGGCATAGAAGTACGAGTCATCCTGGCTGATCGGGATATACTCCTCCGGCTTCCGGCGGAGCTCCTGCAGCATCGACACCGCCTCGGCTTCGCATCCCTGCACGATGCCCAGCCCGGCGCTGTAGGCGTAGAGATCCTTGTTGCCGCTAAAGGGTTCGAAGCACGCGTAGCGCTGTGTGGCCACCTGGGCCGCCTCCGCATCCACCGACTGAAGGTAGGTGATCACAGTCTCCATGGAGGAGAACAGACTGTACAGATCGAGACCATAGAAACCGACTTTGCGCCCTTCCGGGGGGAGGCGCCCATCCGGTGGCAGCGCGTCGTTGTGGCGCCGCAACCACTCGATGAAGTTCAGGACATCGACATTGCCCCACATCCAGGTTGGGTACACTGTGAACCCGCTCAAGGCATCAGTAGCGGAGCCCGAAGCACCCCTGACCCACTGATTGACGTGGTAGCATTCGGGCCAATCTCCCTCAACGGCGACCACGGAGAAATCCTTCTCCTCGATCAAGCGCTTGGTGATGAGGGCACGCTCCCGGTAGAACTCGTGGGTGCCGTGACTTGCCTCCCCGAGGAGCACGATGCGAGCGTTCCCGACCATATCGATCAGCGGATCGTATCGATGTGAGTCGCCGTCCCGCAGTGGGTGGCCGATTCCATTGACGCGCTCCACCAGTTCAGCGTCGCTCACGGTAGGCCGCTCCACCGCGGCTGTGGTCCGTCCCATCTCTCGTGCCCCCTTTCGGTTTCAGTCGGTCTCGCATCGAGGACTGCAAGATCAAGGCTTCACAAGAATTCATGCAGACCTCGAATGCGATGAACGACTGGCACGGTTTGTGCACGATAGGTATTTCCCCAGGGATTCAAATGCAACCCCACCCAACAGTCCACTGACGGCCTCCCCGGCTTGTCCGTTCCCGCACTGGAGACATACCATGCACACCCCCACTACTCGTCTCTCCCGCGTTCAGCAGTATGCAGGGTCCGACGAGATCGTCGCTATGGTCCAGCAGGCGCTACCGCGCATAGCCAGCCGCGTCGAGGACTGCGCGATGGTGCTACTGCTCAGCGCGTTCTGGGGCTTGATTCTCTTCCTGACGATGATGGCGCTGTAAGACTAGACCACCGGCAATCCAGCGTCATTCGTTTCGCAGCGCTTCCAGCGGGCGCACTTTTACGGCGGTTCGGGCGGCTAGATAGGCAGTGAGCACGGCCAGCAGGGTGGCGCCCACGAGCACCAATACCGCGACCACCGGATCGAAGCCGATAGCGTGCTGCAAGGCGACGCGCGAGATGATACCCAGCGCCACCACCACGGCCAGCACGGCCACCGCGCCGGCCAGCGTGCCGGCCAGGGCGTTCTCCACCAGGACAAAGCGCAGCACGTTGCCCGGCCCGAAGCCGATGGCCTTGAACAGCGCCATCTCACGCCGCCGCTCCAGCATGGCCAGCGCCACCCCGTTGCCCACCACAGCCAGCCCCGAGCCGAGGGCCAGCGCCGTGATCACGGCCAGGAGATTGAGCAGTTCGTTCAGGATGTTTTCCACCACGGCGGCGAGATCGCCGATATCGATCACCAGCGCTCCCGGCGCCCCCCGTTGCAGCGTGGTGGCGTCGTGGGTGAGCTGATTTGATGCGATGGTAAAGCTCACCACCGACTGCGCGTCGGAGCCGCCCAGGGCCACCGGTACCGAGCGGTCGGCGTAGATCGGCGCCACAAAGAAGGAGCCAAAGCCACGGGTGCGACGCGGACGTTGAAAGAAGCCGACGGCGCGCACCGTGCGCTTCTGGCCTGTTCCCGCTTCCCGCAGGGTAACCTCATCGCCCAACCGTAGCCGAAAGGGGAAGCCGGTCACTTCCTCCCGGAGCAGCACGTGATTGGTACCGGCATCAGCGGCCACCAAATTTCTGCCCTGCGTGATCCGGATGCCGCTGGGCTGGTCGCCCCGGCTCAGATCGATGCCGGTCACGCCATCCAGCGAACGCGCACGTCTCCCTTCCCCGTCGCCGCCCGTGGATGGACCGATGACCGAGGCCAGCGGCTGGCCATTAATCGCGATCGGAGTGGTCTGGACCACCGTGACCACGGCCCGGTGCTGAACCGCCGGAAGCCGATTGGCGGCGGCCAGCAGAGCGCCCTCATCCCGAGGGTTGGTGAGCGCCACCAGGTTGGTGGATCCCTCGC
>JAABUQ010010027.1_pt1 | contig 12557 bp, 8 predicted proteins | sample 5560001 | NCBI WGS metagenome assembly JAABUQ01 (sample SAMN10711888, study PRJNA513371) | rock metagenome | isolation source: Antarctica rocks | place: Antarctica: Victoria Land, Finger Mt nord | collected 2015-12-18 | reverse complement strand
CCCCCTCCCAACTCCCCCCTTACCGTCGAAACCGCCAGGATCGCTAACATTTCAGGGTTTAGAAATCGCACCTAGTACTAAAGAACCAGTCAGCGATATTCAAGCGATCGCCCTACCACAAGAGCTAGAAAACCTAATCGGTCGATTTGAGAGTGCCCAGCTAGCGGCTGAGGCGAAAAATCTGAGTAACGGCACCAAAGTTGCAACCAATAATGTTAATTCCCTCAGCTCGGACATGCCACCGTCAACCCAAAGTGTTTTAGCCCAAGCGAGGGAAATTGGTAAAGACTTACCCCAATTAATTAGCCAACAAAACTACACTGCCGCTCGACAGCAGTGGCTCAAAGCTCAGCAACTTTTATGGACTTACTATCCTATTGACCGTAATTTAGCTCAAGCAGAGATCCGGGCAGTGTGGTTAGACCGAGAAACGATTGTTCGTGCTGGTTCAGAGCAAAGATTAGCGATAATTTTCGACCAACTAGCAGCAGCAGGAATCAACACTGTATTTTTTGAAACAGTTAACGCTGGTTATCCAATTTATCCTAGTAGAATAGCACCGCAGCAAAACCCATTAGTCAGGGGATGGGACCCATTAGCGGCAGCAGTCAAGTTAGCCCACCAGCGCGGCATGGAATTACATGCCTGGGTTTGGACTTTCGCTGTTGGCAATCGGGAACACAATCGGCTAGTTAATCTTCCCGACGACTACCCAGGGCCAGTACTTTCAGCCCATCCCGACTGGGCTAGCTACGACAACCGTGGCAGTTTGTTTCCACCTGGTCAAGGTAAGCCTTTCTTAGATCCAGCCAACCCAGAAGCGCGGCGCTACTTGCTCCAACTGTACGAAGAGATTGTTACTCGCTATCAAGTGGATGGGCTACAGCTAGATTACATTCGCTATCCCTTTCAAGATCCTGCGGCTGAGCGGAGCTACGGCTACGGCATGGCAGCACGGCAAATATTTAATGAAATCACAGGGGTAGATCCAACACAAATCTCACCGCGCGATCCTGAAATTTGGCAAAAGTGGACTGATTTTCGCGCCCAACAAATCGACAGCTTTGTAGCGCAAGTGTCCCAAATGCTACGGCAAAAGCGTCCCCGCCCAATCTTGTCGGTTGCCGTCTACCCATTTTCCGAAAATGAGCGGTTGCAAAAGCTACAGCAACACTGGGAAGTCTGGGCGCGTCGTGGTGATATAGATCTAGTTGTTCCCATGACTTATGCTTTAGATACCTATCGCTTCCAACGCCTCGCCCAACCCTGGATCTCCTCAACTGACTTGGGATCTACCTTGCTCTTACCTGGAATTCGTCTACTCAACTTACCTTCATCAGTTGCAGTCGATCAAATACAGTTAGTCAGAGATCTACCAGTAAGTGGTTACTCTCTATTTGCCGTCCACGATCTCAACGCTGAGCTAAAAGCTATCTTTCAACGGACTCAAGGTAATAGCCAGAATACAACTCAAGATCCCATCCCTTACCGCCAGCCCTTTTCTGCTGCTGCCACTCGGTTTGAGGCTTTAGAACAAGAATGGGATTTTCTGCTAGCTAAACAGCAAATTTGGGTACGAGAGCCAGAATTTTCATCATGGCGGACTCAGACAAAAAATCTTCAGACTACATTGAATCAACTGGCTGCAGCTCCGTCTTTCAGCCGTTCGACAATGGCAAGAGCTGAGCTGACTGCTTTTATCTCAAACTTTCAAAACTGGATGCGTCTACAATCTTTGGATCATCCCTATCAAGTTAAGGTATGGTTCAACCGTCTTAATACATTAGAAACGCTATTGCGCTACGGCGATCGAGTTGTGTTGCAGCAACAAGTTCCAACCGTTGCGGAACAGCGATCGCGCTTTGGCTCTTAACACTGATTCAAACTAGCAATTTGCTCGGCAAACCAGTTAGCAGCGCTAATATTTGTTCCTTCGCTCAAGCGTTCTAGAGTTTGTTCTAGTAGAGAAATTGGTAGCTGGTTCAAAGCTGTGGAGTAGTTACGCTGCTGATATCCATCTAATTGCAGCCTAAAGGCAATTATGCGTTTGCTTTGAACGTCGATCACCCAATACTCAGGGATTTCTAAACTGGCGTAAAGTTGTTTCTTTTCGTCCAAGTCAGTTGCCAGCGTCGTATCAGACACTTCACCAACTAAATCAGGGACTCGCCATTGATTCAAATCAATCCGACGTGGTTCTCCTGGTTGCCATTGTGGAACACTTTCACCAACGTACAGAACTATATCTGGTGATGCTGCTCTCTGGTTCGGCTTTTCGATCAAACAACCCCCTAAAGCGCTTGCCGTTTGCGCTGGAAAGCGACTGAACCAGATGAAAAATAGCATGGCAAAGAGATTATCAATACTAGCGTGATTAATTCCTTCTGCACCCATATCAATCAAAAGGTATCCGCCATCAAAAAACAGCCTCACTCTCTCTGTGGCAGGAGCATCACGCTCATTTAAGTAATCTTTCCAAGTAGCTTGTTGCCATTGTGGGATAGCTACTTGAGTTGCTGTGAGGTTTGGAACAGTCATAGGTTCAGTTAATTTGCGATACTATTTTTACCTCAATCAGTACGGGTGGCCGGAATTGAACCGACTCAACGCCTCTAATCTGGAGGACAGAGTTTATAAGACTCCGCCGACTACCAAGTCTCACCCGCATGTAAATCAATCTGCGGGAGAGGTGAAATTTATCAGCTTTGGCTCTAGTAAAATGCTAAAATGCGCAGCCTATGCCTACTCCCGCTTATTCAAGGGAGATACATATTCGGAAGGGTAGTGGCTGACGTTTCATCAAGAGTTTTTCCATCAATTGAGAATATACTAGCTTGAGAAGATAGTGCCTGTCAACTATTTGACCAAGAATCATAGGCAAACGCCATATCCTAACCAGTTGGGTTGATGGCTGCGATCGCTACTTTTACCTAACGAATGTCACAATTCTTAGGTCATGTCACCAAAACCGTAAAATCATACAAGGTTATTTTGACCCAAATGTAATGTATCTCCATGACTCAGACGATAAGGCTGTTCAGGAATCAGAAGACTGCCATTGAGATATGTGCCATTGCGACTTTTTTTGTCCATAATCATGTACGTATTTTGACCCCAGTCCCAATAAACTTGGGCATGAGAACGAGAAACTACCCCCTCGTTGGCAATACCTGTTAGATCAATTTCTGGCACAGTCGGGTTAGTCTGTCCGCGCCGCCCGATTAAGATTGTTATCGTTGCTGGTTGTCAGACTAGTAATTACAAAGCTAGCTTTACGTGTCCTGACTGCTTCTATCGGCGCACTGGCTGGTAGATCTGTAGAAGCTACAGGTTTGTAACCAAATTGTACATTAATGTTTGGTATTGGCTTAGTCAATAATTCTGCCAAAGTGCGATCGCTTTGAGGACGTAAATTTAAGATGAAACTCCACGCCCCATCGTTCTCTCCTGTGTACGTAAAGTCTCCTGAAGGCACATCCTTCACATCAGTGAAAGTAGGCGGGAGTTTATAGTAGTCTGCCCAGTTCTCTTGAGTGACTTGAGGACGTAAAAAATACCATAATCCTCCCCCAATCAGTAGTAGTAAAGCGAATACTCCTAGTAGAATCGGGGGAAGGCGAGAAGCTGATTTCTTTTGTTCTGGTGAAAATGCTGCTTCATCCTTTTGATCTACTTTGGCAAGTTGCAGCAGAGCTAGACGAGCGGCTTGGGCGCTTTCAAAAGGAGTTTCTATTCCGCGGACAACCGATATTAATAAGCTTAATCGAGAATTAGGAGGTTGAACTATTTAAGATGAAGAATAGCTTCTGCAATTGTAAAGGTTGAGTGAATCTTGGTAGATCGATAAAATTATACAGTATAATTATTTTGTTTAAAATCTTGTTAAATTTAGTAAAAGTTTTAAGATTTAAAATTAGATATGAAAATAAAAGTCCTCAATTCACAAACTTTAGTTGAAACTCAGGAATTTGACCTGAATTCAGTTAATCAGAGTAGTAACGAGTGTACAATTGGTCGTTCTCCTCACTCCGGTTTAGTTTTAGATAGTCCAGATGTGAGTCGCCTACATGGCAAGTTTATATTTCAAGATGGAGAATATTACTTCTGCGATCTTGGCAGTAAAAATGGCTCTGTATTTAATGGCAAAGTAGCGCTGACAAACCAACGCCATATATTGCGATCGGGTGATGTAATCCGATTAGGAGAATTTGTCTTGACAGTTGAAGAAATTGTCAAAGTTACTGAGGAGGACTTACCGCAGACAGTTGTTGGCGGTTTGAATGATACGGCGATATCAGGATGGCAAATGACTCCATTTGATGATCCCATAGCTGAGCCAAATCCGGTAAAAAAGGTTGAGTCCTCTGAAGCTGAGCCAATGGCACAAGTTGATGAATTAGAAAGTAAATCTTCTGAAGTTGTCAATATTGAAGTATCTGCTGACATTTCTAGCTCGGAAGTAGCAGCAGTTGCTCCAGTAACAAGTCTTCAAGATTATGATGTCATAAACACTTCAGAAGCGATCGCTCTTCCCACGCCCTCTGAAGTAGCAGCTCCCGAAATTAGTAGTTATACTGAACCAGTAATTCAATCAGAAGATATTTATATTCAAGCGCCTGAGCCAGTAGTTTTTGACTTTAGGCAACCAGAAGAAGATACCTATATTCAAGCACCTGAGCTAGCATTTAATATAACCTCTGAACCACATGAAGAGCAAAGGACTACCGATTCTAAGAAGGTAGAAGTGTTTGAAGTTAATCAGAAGCAGATGGTTGAGGAAGGCGGTGAAGTGCTTGGAGTCACCACTCCAGTTCTAGATATGTTTGAGATGACAGATTTATGGGCAGAAACTTACGTTTACAACCCAGTTACTGAGCCAGAAGCGATCGCCGCCACAACTCCCCTAGAAACTGAGCCGGAAGTGCTAGAAATACAGACTTCAACCCCAGAGCCGGAAGTACCAGCCGAGGTAATACCTCAACCTCCAGAGGGTAACAAGATGCGTGAGACTATCAGTGAAAAATACATTGCACTCATGGCTCATGACACGAAGAAATCAGAGTTAGTGCAGCTTGTAGCGCAGCATCAAGAGTTTTTCTCAAAGTGCCGTACAATTGCCACACCTTCAGTTGGTGATGTCTTATCTCAACAAACTGGTATTGCTATTACCCAAAAAACTCCCACAGTGCCAGTTGGAGGCTTTCAAACAATTGCTTCATTAGTTGCAGGAGGAGAGATTTTGGCAGTGATATTTTTAAGAGATTTTCTCGCGACGCAGACAGGACAGGCAAATGAAGAAGCATTGCTTAGATCCTGTAATGTCAATCAAGTTCTACTAGCAACTAATGTTCCAACAGCAGAAGCGATCGTGCATTACGTTAAGGAGCTGGTATCAGGTTAAAAGCACTACTTCTATTTTTTCACTGTAGAACGTTTTATATTTAATTCTGGCTAGCTACTTATTTCCTACCAAATGCACTTCTGTGAAGACAGAATTGAGCTGCCGCATCAGGAGGTAAAGGTTTGCTAATAAAGTAACCTTGCACATCATCACAATTAGCCAAACGCAAAAACTGTAGTTGTTCTACTGTTTCAACTCCTTCGGCAATTACTCTTAAATCCAGCCCACGCCCTAAAGCAATAATGGCAGTAATAATAGCTACATCACTAGAGTTAGTCATTAAAAACTGAACAAAAGAGCGGTCAATTTTTAACGTGCATAAGGGAAAGTGTCTCAGCGCACTCAAGGATGAATAGCCCGTACCAAAATCATCCATTGAGATATGGATTCCCATTGTTCTCAACTGTTTTAAGACTGAGATGGTAAATTCAATGTCCTGAATGGCAATACTTTCAGTAATCTCTAGTTCTAGATACTTTGGTTCTAATTGTGTTTCCTGAAGCACTTGGGCAATTGTTTCGACTAAATTATGTTGTTGGAACTGCCGAGCAGAGAGATTAACTGCTATACGGAAAGGAGGTAGCCCTAGTTTCTGCCAAGCTCGACTTTGGGCACAAGCAGTTCGTAGCACCCATTCCCCAATCGAGATAATCAGCCCAGTCTCTTCTGCTAGTGGAATAAACTGATCTGGGGCGATTAGTTCTCCATCATTTCGCTGCCAGCGAATTAGTGCTTCCATACCCACAATTTGACCTGTATATAAGTTCACTTGTGGCTGGTAGTACAACAGAAACTCCTCTCGCTCTAGAGCTTTATGCAAGTTGTTTTCTAAGCTCAGCCGCTCGCGAGCTTTAGTATTCATACTGGGAGCATATAACTGATAGTTATTCTTACCTAGTTGCTTAGCTCGGTACATCGCAGTATCAGCATTTTTCAGCAGCGTTTCTGCATCTTCCCCATCGTAGGGAGCAAAGACAATCCCAATACTTGCTTTAATGTGGAGTTCCTGCTTATCTAGCTCAAATGGCTGGCTAAGTGTATCCAAAATTCTTTGGGCAATCCGAACTGCAGTTTGGGAAGAGCCGATCTGGGGTAGGAGCATGGTAAACTCATCACCAGCCCAGCGTGCTAATGTGTCTCCTTCTCGCAGAGAGCTCTGTAAGCGTTGAGCCATGCTTTGCAGCAACTGATCTCCAGCAGCATGACCTAGTGTATCGTTAACCAGCTTAAAACGATCTAGGTCAAGAAACATGACTGCCAGATGTTCGCCGTGTCTTTGGGCATTAATTAGCTCTAAAGAAAGTCGATCGTAAAATAGTCCGCGATTGGGTAATCCAGTTAGCAGATCGTGAGAGGCTTGGTGCCGGATCGTAGACTCGACACGTTTCTGCATCACAGACATGTAAAGGTGAGTGCCAATAGATTTTGCTAACTTGATATCGTCCAAACTCCACACATGAGCTTGACCTTTTTTGATTTCACACCAAGCGTCAAATGATTTACGCGGACGCAAGTTGCGCTCGTCTGGATGCGAAAAGCCTGCCCATAAAGTCTCCATCTCAATTTCATTGCGGAAGATGCTCAAGCAACCCACACACTGTTGACGGTACTGTAAAGGCACAATCAAGATCGAGCGAATCTGCGTCGGCTCAAATGCCGAGACTAGCGATCGCATTTTGGGTTCAAGGTAAAGATCGGCAATGCTATATGATTGCGGAATACTTAGATGATTGGAATCAGTAGCTTCAGTAGATCTCGTTGCTTGTGCCATTAACTCCCAAGCTGCGACTGCTGCGTCATGCGGATCGACTTCTGTAACGGAATGCTTTGACAATCCCAAAAGTTGCTGCCAGCAGGCATCATCTTCCAACTGGACTAAAGTTGGCTGGTTTCCACAAGTATATACTTCTTCAAATTGACCGCTTCCTTCTTTGGTGATGTAGAGCCTGCCACCAGAGCCTCTTAGGGCGGCAACGCTCACCTCTAAAACAGTGTGCCGAATGTCTGTAATATTAACTGGTGAATGAAGGAGACGACTGATGCGGTTCAGTGTAGCTTCCTGACTCGCTTGTTGTCGCGCCGTTTCCAGTAGGTTCGACTGGGCAATAGCAATTGAGACATGCTCCACCAAAAGCTGGACAATTTTCATCTCTCGCTCAGAGAATTGCCGGGACTCAGTATGATGAGAAACTAGTAGCCCCCAAAGTCGATCCTGTTCCATAATCGGGACAGTTAGAGATGAGGTAACACCCATATTTGTCAGATACTCAAGGTGGCAGGGATCTACTGGCAAATAGCGAATGTCGGCTTTTTTTAAGACTTCGCCAGTTTCTGAATCTAACCGAGTGAGGATCTTGCGTTGGGTAGCTATATCTATCATGACTCGAAGACGTGCTTTGATAAATAGCGATCGCGCTTGGGGAGGAATATCTTCAGCCGGAAAGTGCAGTCCTAATAAGGAGGGTAATTGATTCCCCTGTAGTGCCTCAGCAATCACTTCACCATTACCATCAGCCGCAAACCGATAAATCTTGACTCGTGCCGTCTTGAGTAAAGATTGAACTTCCTGCACTGTTGTATTCAAGATTTCGTGCAACTCCAAAGACTGGCGAATGCGGTTTGCAATCCGATTTAGCAAGTCCTCTTGGTTCAAGACTGGCTGTGATGATTTAGCTTTTTTACGAATCATTTTCCTACCTTTGCACTTCTCAGTATTGATATCGTGCTGTTACCAATTAATTCGCAACGGTTGCTAATCTTTTTGCCGCCACTAGTTTGTTGTGATTAAGTACAATACTAACAATAGGTATGAGCTAAAAAATGTATTGATTTGATGAATGTTGTATAAATTTATGCAAAGATTGTAAATAGTAATTCATCACCATGTCCCAGAACAGTTGATTGAAGCTATTAACTGCGTACAGCAACTGAAATGAAGTTTTCAACTTTTTTGAGATTTGGATCGCCAGCTAAATAGCCGATGCCACGATGCAAGTGGAGGCGGAACTGAGTAGCAAGGATTTCGCGTTCAGTGCCTAAGTTGTCTTGATGGCAGCGTTGTTTTAAGGCAATTAGCAGAACATCAGACAACTCCCCACCAAACACGCGCCAAGACATCTCGACGTTGCTATCAGCCGGAATTGGAACAGGTGAAGGAATTGTGGACTCTGCCAAAGAGCGGCAGAAAGCCCAGCGACACAAGACGTTCCATTGCTCAACCTTAGTGACGCGCTTGAGCTTGATTAGTTGATCTTTAGCAGTTTGGGAAAGGCGAATGCGGTCAACTGGTGGTTCCATTTACCAAAAGTAACCAGACTTAACGATTGTCTGATGCTCGGATGAATTATATTCTAGAAGATATTCCCGCGCGATCGCATCTTGTTGTCGTGACTGGGCAAGTTCAACTTCCCCAATTTCAGTATCTGTAGATAGTAGTATAACCTGATGGCTAGCTCCAGGAAAATAGCGCTCGACTAAATTAGTCCGGTGAGACGAATCTAAGCGTCCTAAAGGTGTGTCAATTGCCACTGGCAAATTACGTCCTGAAACTCTGGCTAATCCCCACAAAAAAGCAATGGCTAGCAGTTGCTTCTCTCCGGCTGATAGACGATGTTTAGGTACTAATTGCCCTTGTAGATCGTAAAGAGAAAGTTTGAAATTACTGGCATCTATTTCAACTCGATGCACTAAATCTGATTTGGAAAGAAGATAGAGAAAGCACTCAGTCACAACTGACTCTAATTGATTCAGTTTGCGTAAAGTTAATCGCTCCCGAAATAGTTTGAGTGTGGTTTGAACTTTAGTAGATGCAGCGATAACATGCTCATCGTTCTTTTGGTCGATATTCTGTTCGCCATAGCGAGACAGTTCCTGTTTAATTTGTTCAATTACTGTTGCTAATTCCTCACATCTACGCCTGGAAGTTTCATAATTAGCTTTAGCTATTGCTAATTCCGTTTGTGCCTGTCTGACAGTATCAGCTAACTTTTCATAAGCTTCTGGTGGAGCTGCCGCCGCTAGCTGTTTTTCAATTACCGCAATCTCTTCTTCCTGATTTTTGAGATAACTTAGCTGTTCTAATGCTTTAGCTTCATCAATTGGCAGGTAGCGGTTCAGAATATCATCCAGATAATTTAGAGTTTCTGTGTCAGTAACTAACCAAGATTCTTGATCTAAGCTGATATCACGCTCTAATTCTTGATTTTCCCATTCGAGAAAGTTTTTTATTTTATCAATTTGTTCTGGAAGTAAGCTGAGTTGAGCAATACAATTCAATAAACGTCGATCTCGTGCTTGCAAAACATCTCTAGCAATTTTCGCCTGTTGGCACCGATGTTCTTTTTTCCCTTGAGCAAGAGCCTGAATTAGCAGTGGTGAAATCAATCCCAGAGGTAAAATTCCCTCTAGAGAATCACTCATAACTTGACGTTGGACATTAGCTGCTTCTAACATGTAGCGCAATTGTGTTTCTAGCTGACTACGTTCCCCAGCAATTTTGCCGCCTTCAGACAGAAATCTTTCAGAGGCTTGACGCTGATGCTCTTGGGCTTGTTCTAACTGATTTTGCAGTACTGCAAGTTCCTGTTTAGCTTTTTGATAGTTTTCTTGTTGCGAGAGTAGTTTTTGTTCGATTTCTTCTAAAGCAATTAGTTCCTGAGCATCAGCAATAGCCTTACGTTTGCGATTAACTAAAATATCAATATCAACTGCTAGACGTTCAGCTAGTTCCAGCCCTAAAAGCGATCGAATCGCCTCAACTACGATGGGTGGAGGTACTTCTTGCTCTGCTAATTCTTTTACCTGTTCTCCATCAAACAGGAATAGGTTAGAAATTCCCAAAGGGAGAAAATCCTCAATTCGCTCATCCCAAATTTGAGTTAGGGCAATGTCTGGCCAATCGTCAACCGTAACACTTAAGATATCTTTACCACCTTTGGGATTTTTTGTCCAAGTCCGTTTGAGGCGGAATTCTACCTGCATGTTATTGAGGATATGTTCAAAAGCTAATTCAATACAGGTTTGTCCACCAATGGCAGTGTGGCGGTGAACTGACTGGATCAAAAATTCGTTGTAGCTCAAGTTGCCACGAGTAGAACATTGAGCGCGATGTCCATAAAGAGCGAGACGAATGGCATCCATTAGAGTTGTTTTGCCACCGCCATTCATGCCACCCAGTAAGATAATTGGACGAGCTTCAGAAGTATCTGGACGAAAGTTTAATGTCTGTCGCCCGCAGTAGGGACCAAAATTTTGCAGAACGAGTTCGAGGAAGATCACGCGAAAAATTAGGGAGTAAGCTGATTCGATCGACTTGATGTTATTCTTTGGCTTGAAATTTTAAACTTGCCCAGGTTAGTTGTTTGACAGTTTCAACGTTGCCTTCACCTGCGGCAGTTTTTAAGTCGCGTTTAAAGTGGGCATTGGCGATCGCTTCGGCTTCAGAACGGGAACTAGTTTCAAAGCATTTCTCTAGAGCATCATATATTCCATTGCGACGCGCCATAGTGCGGTATTGACGTTCTGTGTCTATAAGTTTTGCCATCAGCTCTAGATGCATAGCATCACCTTGGCAAATTTCTTCTAAAACACTCCACTCATCGCTACCCAGCAGACTATTTTCCGCTCCAGGGCGTTGATCTCGGAACGGTTCGCCAGTAACCAGTCGATAGATTCGGGGCAAGCTGTCGTCAAACTCATGTTTTTCTTCCAACCAGATGCGGCGAATTTCGCTTAGTTCTTCTGGAGTAATGAGATTGATTTGGCGTACCTGTTCTGGACCAGAGTAACGAATTTTTGTTTGAGCTGCCAGCACTCGCTTGAGCCAGATTTCTCGCCATTCTTTAGTATAAGGTCCAGGAATCGGTTCGACTGAGATTTCACCGTTAATGTTGCGCTCAAATAGTTGGACATTACCACCAAGGCGACGAAAATCTCGGCGATCGCGATCGTCGTCCACATCCAATTCGTTGCGGATGTCGAGCAGTGGTTGCATCCATTCTTTTTCTTCATCGTTCTGGATCATTGCCTCCATTGATTTATCCTGGTTTACCATTGTGCAAACCCAGCACCCAAATCGGGAAGTGCCACAACTAGGAGTAGAGGTATCAATTACCAAGGGGCATTCGTTGTCTGCTGTTGCGCCTCGGTACATTGAGAATAAGTCTTTGTTGCTTTGTCCCCAAGGATTTTGCCACTGCATTAAGTAAAGCCAAACTTCATCGTTACGCCAGTCTTCGACGGGGCTGTAGATGAGGGAATTGGGCAAACTGGCATTAGGGCTGAGGCGATCGCGTACTCTACCCACTTGATGCTTTTCCATTGTGGCAGCACGTTTGGTACTTTCAGCTTTACGAGTGCCGAGGACAAGAATTGTTTCTCCGTTGGCTCGCACCATGTCGCGGATAAAGCGGTTGGCAGGATTAATTTTCAAACGTGCCGTACACCAACGAAATTGATGGCGCGGTGCTGGGTAGCCTTTGCCGATTAAGTTTACCCAGAACGTATCTTTAACCTCTGGTTGCAGCAGATGTGGTTCAATTGGTATTCCTTGCGTTTGGGCAGCAACCTTCATCTGTTCTAAGGAATGGCGTACCCAGGCGCTGACTATCGGGTTTTCTACTAACGTATCGGTTGAGATGACATGGATAGTTTTAGTGCGTTTGGCTGGTGGTAGGGTAGCGATCGCGTTCCAGACGAGCTGTAATACTGTTGTACTATCCTTACCGCCAGAATATCCCAAAATCCAAGGAATTGCATCTAATGAGTATAGTTCTTGGATTTCTGTGGTTAGTTTTTGGATGTCTTCTACCAAGTCAGCAACGTGACGCTGCCCTAATAGTGGTGGATTTGTTTCTGTCATGCCTCAAAACTCCTGAAAACGACACATTGTTCTGCTTCTCTGATTATTTTTACTACCAGCTAGTTATCTTCTAAGTAATCCGTTCAATTTTCCTCTCTTTCAAGTGGATAACATCAGTTTTTCGCCTATTAGCCCAGGAATTATGAGATCGCAGGCACGCATTTCACGACTGGCGTATCCGTTTTGCAAATAACTCTTACCTTCAGTCCCCTTCTCTTAGAACGGCAGAGGGGGAGAAAGACTCTCTTAATTTACTCGCACTGACGAGAGCTTTGCAGAATTTGCTTCCAGACTAGA
>JAABUQ010010026.1_pt1 | contig 12560 bp, 13 predicted proteins | sample 5560001 | NCBI WGS metagenome assembly JAABUQ01 (sample SAMN10711888, study PRJNA513371) | rock metagenome | isolation source: Antarctica rocks | place: Antarctica: Victoria Land, Finger Mt nord | collected 2015-12-18 | reverse complement strand
CGATGAGGTCGGCCACCACCGCCGAGGCGGTCGGACCCTCGCCGGCGCCGCGGCCTTCCAGCATCACGCGGCCGACGAAATCGCCCTCCGCGACCACCGCGTTGAACACGCCGTCGACGCGGGCGATCGGCGCCGCCTCGGGCACCATGCAGGGATGCACGCGCGCCTCGATGCCGGCGTCGTTCTGCCGCGCGATGCCGAGCAGCTTGATCCGGTAGCCGAGCTCGCCCGCGAAGGCGATGTCGAGCGCGGAGACGGCGCGGATGCCTTCCACGTGCACGGCGTCGAACGCGACCGGACGGCCGAACGCGAGGGCGGCGAGGATCGCCAGCTTGTGCGCGGCGTCGATGCCGTCCACGTCGAACGAGGGGTCAGCCTCGGCGTAGCCGAGCTTCTGCGCATCGGCGAGCACGTCGGCGAACTCGCGCCCGCGCTCGCGCATCACCGTCAGGATGTAGTTGCAGGTGCCGTTGAGGATGCCGGCGACGCGCGAAATCCGGTTGGCGGCGAGCCCTTCGCGCAGCGCCTTGATCGCCGGGATGCCGCCGGCGACCGCTGCCTCGAAGGCGAGTGCGACGCCCGCGTGCTCGGCGAGTGCCGCGAGCGCGCCGCCGTGCACCGCGAGCAGCGCCTTGTTCGCCGTGACCACCGGCTTGCGCTGCTCGAGCGCCGCCTGCACCGACGCGCGGGCCGGGCCTTCGGAGCCGCCGATCACCTCCACGAACACGTCGATCGCCAGATCGCCGGCGAGCGCCACGGGGTCGTCGAACCAGCGCAGGCCGTCGATCGCGACGCTGCGGTCGCGCGTGCGATCACGGGCGGATATGGCGGTGACGGCGATCGGCCGGCCGGCGCGCGCCGTGACGATGGCGGCGTTGTCGCGCAACACCCTGAGTACGCCGATGCCGACGGTGCCGAGCCCGGCGAGACCGACCGAAAGCGGCCGGCTCATGCCGGAACGGCGGCCGGGACGGCGGTCAGCACCGGTTCCGCCGGGGCGCCGTTGTCGGCCTGCAGGAAGGCGCGGATCGAGCGCACCGCCTGGCGCAGCCGGTGCGTGTTCTCCACCAGCGCGATGCGCACATGCCCGTCGCCATGCTCGCCGAAGCCGATGCCGGGTGCGACCGCGACCTTGGCGCGGGCGAGCAGCAGCTTGCTGAACTCGAGGCTGCCGAGGTCGGCGAAGCGCGGCGGGATCGGCGCCCAGGCGAACATGGAGCCTTCCGGGCTCGGCACGTCCCAGCCCGCCGCTTGCAGGCCACGGATCAGCACATCGCGCCGTTCGCGATACAGGTCACGCATTTGCCGCACGCAATCCTGCGGCCCGTTCAGCGCCGCCGTGGCGGCGACCTGGATCGGCGTGAAGGCGCCGTAGTCGAGGTACGACTTCATCCGGGTCAGCGCGTTGACGAGCCGCGGATTGCCGGCGGCGAACCCCATGCGCCAGCCCGGCATCGAGTAGGTCTTCGACAGGCTGGTGAACTCGACGGCGATGTCCTTCGCCCCCGGCACCTGCAGGATCGAGGGCGGCGGCCGGTCGCCGAAGTAGATCTCGGCGTAGGCGAGGTCGGACAGCACCCAGAGCTCGTGCCGGCGCGCGAAGCCGACGATCTCGCGATAGAAGTCGAGATCGGCGAGCCAGGCGGTCGGGTTCGACGGGAAGTTGACGATCAGCGCCGTGGGCTTCGGCACCGAGTGGCGCACCGCGCGGTCGAGCGAGCGCAGCATCTCCTCGTCCGGGCAGGCCGGCACGCTGCGCACCGAGGCGCCGGCGATGATGAAGCCGAACTGGTGGATCGGGTAGGACGGGTTCGGCACCAGGATGGTGTCGCCCGGGCTGGTGATGGCGGCGGCGAGATTGGCCAGCCCCTCCTTGGAGCCGAGCGTGGCGATCACCTCGGTCTCCGGGTCGAGTGCCACGTCGAAGCGCCGCGCGTAGTAGGCGGCAAGCGCGCGGCGCAGGCCGGGGATGCCCTTGCTCGTGGAATACCGATGGGTGCGCGGGTCCTGCACCGCTTCCACCAGCTTGGCGACGATGTGCGGCGGCGTCGGGCTGTCGGGGTTGCCCATGCCCAGGTCGATCACGTCCTCGCCCACCGCGCGGGCGCCCGCCTTGGCCGCGTTCACCTCGGCGAACACGTAGGGCGGCAGGCGGCGGATGCGGTGGAAATCGTCAGACATGCGGGATCCCGACGCTGGCAGCGGACTCGAATGCACGCAATCACTCTACCAGACGCACGGCGCCGCCGCGACCGCTGGCTTCGCCATCGGCGCGGATCGAGGCGCCCGGAACACCGGCGGCGGTCAGCGCGGCGGCCATCGCCTGGGCGCGCGAGAGGGCGAGCGTGAGGGCCCCGGATTGCGCCGTCGGGTCGGGCGAGGCCGCTTCGCCGAAGCCGGTGACCAGGACGGTCGCCTTTTGCCGCCGTAGCGCAAGCTGCTTGAGGGCATCCCGCGACGTGCGGGGGAGCACCGCCGAGCCGGGCTCAAACCCGATCGGCACCGTGGCCCCGACCTGCTTCGGCTCGGCTGATGTCGCGGCCGGCTTGGGCGCCGTGGGCGGGGTCGCCGGGGTGACGGCGCTGGCCGACGCCGGCGCCCCGGCGATGCTGGGCGGCGGCGGCGGCGCGGCGGCGAACCCGGGCCGCGGGCCGGCGTCGGGAGGCGCCGGCCCCGCAACGTCCGCGCCGGGCGGCGGCGCCAAGGGCGCGGTCTGCACCGAGGCGACGGGGGCCTTGCCGGGCGCGCTCGGGCGAGGTCGGCAGGGGCGGCGGAGCCGCCGGAGCCGCGGCCGGGGGCGCCGGCGGCGCGGTGGCGGCCGCGAGGGACGCGCCGGCGGTATCCGACGCCGTCGGCGGGGCCGGCGGCGGGACGGTGCCGCGCCCGAACAGGGCCGGCGAGGCGGTCGGCGAGGACGGGTCCGGCAGTGGCGCGGTCGTCGCGGCGTAGTGCGCGTTGGTGCGGTCGGCGACCAGGCTGTCGGCGATCTGCTTTTGCATCTTGAGGTCGGCCGACTTGGGCTTCTCCGGCACGCTCGCCAGGTTGGGATAGGCCTGGTCCGCGCCCGGCGGCGGCGGCCGCTGCTCGGCGATGGCGCCGCCCTGCAGCCCGTGCCACCACTCCACGGGGTTGATCGAGCTCGGCAGCGCGGAGCAGCCACCCAGCAGCGACAGCGCCGAACAAATCATTGAAAACCGCGTCGGCCTTTCCCTTTTCAGTCGCGGGAGGATGACGTGGCGTTGGCTCCGTAACCGGGCGGCGATCCCGGGGCGTTGCGCCCTGCTTCCGCATGTCATAGGTCGAACTCGCTTCAGGCTCGCGGACAGGTTTAGCGGGCGGGGGCGCGCGGGGGAAGGATGTCCATGGCCGAGCTCGAGAACACCGAGACGCCTGCGTTCAAGATGCCGGACGCGACGGTGATCACGCGCAACATGGCCGACGTGGCCGAGCGGTCGCAGCGCATCGTCGGCGAGTGGCTCAAGCGGCAGGCACAGGAGCGGTCGAGCCCCGACCCCCTTAATCTCGGCAGCGCGTTCCTCGAAATGACCGCGCGGCTGATGGCCAACCCGGCCCAGCTGATGCAGGCGCAGATCGGTTTCTGGCAGGACTACCTGACGCTTTGGCAGAACACCGCGCGGCGCGTCATGGGCATGGACAGCAAGCCGGTGATCAACGCGCCGGCGAGCGACCGGCGCTTCAAGGACGACGCCTGGCGCGAAAGCGAGGTGTTCGACTTCATCAAGCAGTCCTACCTGCTGTCGGCGCGCTTCGTGCAGGACGTCGTGACGCATGTGGACGGGCTCGATCCGAAGACCGCGCAGAAGGTGGATTTCTACTCGCGGCAGTTCGTCGACGCGATGAGCCCGAGCAACTTCCTGTTCACCAACCCCGAGGTGCTGCGCAAGACCGCCGAGACCGGCGGCGAAAATCTGCTGAAAGGCCTGAACAACCTGCTCGGTGATCTGGAGCGCGGCCGCGGCCAGCTGCGCATCAAGATGACCGACACGGATGCGTTCAAGCTCGGCGAGAATATCGCGGTCACGCCGGGCAAGGTCGTCTACGAGAACGACCTGATGCAGCTCATCCAGTACGACCCGACGACGGAGACGGTGCTGAAGCGCCCGCTGCTGATCGGCCCGCCGTGGATCAACAAGTTCTACATCCTCGACCTGCGATCGCGGAACAGTTTCGTCCGCTGGGCGACGGCGCAGGGCCACACGGTGTTCGTCATCAGCTGGGTCAACCCCGACGAGCAGCTCGCCGACAAGACGTTCGACGACTACATGGCAGACGGCTATCTCGCCGCGCTCGACGCGATCGAGAAGGCCACCGGCGAGCGCGAGGTCAACGCGATCGGCTACTGCCTGGGCGGCACGCTGCTCGCCAGCACCTTGGCGTGGATGGCGGCGAAGCGCGACGAGCGGATCAAGTCGGCGACGTTCTTCGTCACCATGATGGACTTTCAAGAGGCTGGCGAGCTCGGGGTATTCATCGACGAGGAGCAGCTTCACGCGCTCGAGGAGAAGATGAACAAGCGCGGCTACCTCGAAGGCAGCGAGATGGCGACGACGTTCAACATGCTGCGCGCCAACGACCTGATCTGGTCGTTCGTGGTGAACAACTACCTGCTCGGCAACGAGCCCTTCCCGTTCGATCTGCTGTATTGGAACAGCGACTCGACGCGGATGCCGGCCAAGATGCACAGCTTCTACCTGCGCAAGTTGTATCAGCAGAACCTGCTGGCGCAGCCCGGCGGGATCACCCTGGACGGGGTGCCGATCGATCTCGGCAAGGTCAAGGTGCCGGCGTATTTCATCTCCACGCGCGAGGACCACATCGCGCCGTGGAAGTCGACGTATCGCGGCGCGCAGCTCCTGGGCGGTGCCGAGAAACGCTTCGTGCTGGCGGCGTCGGGGCACATCGCCGGCATCGTCAACCCGCCGGACAGCGGCAAGTACAATCATTGGATCAGTAACGACCTGCCGCCCGACCCCGAGGCGTGGTTCGAGGGTGCGACCGAAATGGCGGGCTCCTGGTGGCCGGACTGGCACCACTGGGTGGCCGCGCTGGACAACGCCGAGGTGCCCGCCCGTCGGCCGGGAGACGGGCGGCTGAACCCGATCGAGGACGCGCCCGGGCGGTATGTGGCGGTGAAGCTGAGCTAGCGGCGACAGTCACGCGCATCGTGCCTGCCGGTAGAGGGGCACCATGCAAGCATTGATTACGGCTGAACAGCAACGTCGCGTGAGCTGGACATGGCTTCCATCACCATCCGCAACATCGATCCGCCGCTGAAAGAGCGGTTGCGCGTGCGCGCGGCCCATAATGGGCGCTCGATGGAAGCGGAGCTGCGACATATATTGAATGACACGCTGGCGGCTCCCGGACCCCGCGAAACCAATCTGGCAGAGGCCATCCGCCGCCGCTTCGCGCCGCTCGGCGGCGTCGAACTGGAACCCCATCCGCCACAGCCGGTCGGTGAACCACCCTCGTTCGACGGATGATTGTGCTGGATACCAATGTGATTTCGGAGCTTATGCGCCCCGAGCCGCATCCGACGGTGCTTGCCTGGGTCGCAGGCAAGCCGGCGTGACCCTGTACACCACCGGCATCAACCAGACGGAAATCCTCTTCGGCATCGCCTCGCTGCCCGAGGGAAGGCGGCGAAGGGCTCTTGCCGCAAGCGCCGAAGCCATGTTCGCCGAGGACCTTGCCGGCCGCATCCTGCCCCTCAACAGCGTCGCAGCCGCGCACTACGCCGGAATTGTCACCGGCCGCCGCCGGGTGGGTAAGCCTATTGAAGGGTTTGACGCACTGGTCGCCGCGACGGCCCTGGCGCCCGGCGCCGAGGTCGCCACACGCGATGTCGGCGGGTTCGAAGGTTGTGGGCTGAACCTCATCGATCCCTGGCAGTGAGCGTATTTGATCGAGCTGCCTCCCGCTGAGCGCCTTGACGGAATGGAAGCGGTTCCGGCTCGACTAAAGACGCTGCAGATCCGCGTGGCACGCGCCGTGCTTGCGCCCTACGGTGCAGCCGACCTGACACGAGGAGACGAGCGATGGACACCGCCCTGCCCCTTCTAGACCTCGGCCCGTTCCTGGCGGGCGAACCCGGCGCACTCGAGCGCACGGCCGCCGAGCTGCGTCGCATCAACGAGACCATCGGCTTCCTCTACATCGTCAACCACGGCGTGCCGTGGTCGCTCGTCGAGGAAACGTTCGCCACGGCGGCGTGCTTCCACGCGCTGCCGCTGGAACGCAAGATGACGGTCAAGCTCAACGACGGGATGCAGGGCTACCTGCCCCACAAGAGCAGCACCACACGCGCCAACGGGCTCGTCGCGGTGCGCAAGCCGAACGAGAACGAGGCGTTCTTCGTCAAGCCGGAGCACGGCGACTCACCCGCCAACCGCTGGCCCGACGAGGTGCCGGAGATGGCGGCGGTCACGCTGCGCTACTACGCCGCACTCGACGTGCTCGCGCAGCGGATGCTGCCCTTGTACGCCCGCGCACTCGACCTGCCGGCCGACTATTTCGGCCCGCTGTGCCGCCGCTCGTTCAGCACGTTGCGGCTGACGCATTACCCGCCCACCCAGTACAGCGAGGACGAGTACGGCATCGCGCCGCACACCGACTCGACCTTCCTCACCTTGCTGGCGCAGAACCCCGTCCCCGGTCTGCAGATCCGCACCCAGGCCGGCGCGTGGATTGACGCGCCGGTGATCCCCGAAACCTTCGTGGTCAACACCGGCGACATCCTCAACCGCTGGACCAACGGGCGCTTCATCTCGACGCCGCACCGCGCCTTCAACACCGCGCAGGCGCCGCGCTACGCGATCCCGTTCTTCTTCCATCCCGACGAGGCGACGCGGATCGCCTGCCTGCCGACCTGCACCGATGCGGCGAACCCACCGCGCTTCCCGACGCAGACGGTCGGCGAGTACATGGCATGGTTCCGCGGGCAGAACTACGATCACTTCCGGCAGGACAAGGCAGCGGCCGCCTAGAAAAGCGGCGATGCGGCTCCTTGGCCTGCTGGCGCTCCTGCTCTGCCTCGGCCGCACGGCGCAGGCGGACGATCGCACGCTCCGCGTGTCGCTCAGCACCGAGCTGCAAATCCTCGACCCGATCGTCACCACCATCAATGCGACGCGGGTGTTCGCCTACATGGTGTTCGACACCCTGGTCGGCGTCGACGGCGAGGGCAATTACAGGCCGCAGATGCTGGAGGGCTGGGAGGTCAGCCCCGATCGGCTGACCTGGACGTTCCGCCTGCGCGACGGGCTGGCGTGGAGCGATGGCACCCCGGTCACCGCCGAGGATTGCGTCGCCTCCATCCGCCGCTGGGCCAAGCGCGAGCCGCTGGGCGGCAAGCTCATCGAGGCGACGGCCGATCTGCACGCCCTGGATGCCGCGCGCTTCGTGCTCGTGCTGAACCGCCCCTTCGCCTTCGTCATCGAGGCGCTGGGCAAGTCCGGCCACACCATCCCCGTGATGATGCCGGCCCGCCTCGCCGTGCACGAAGCGAGCAGCCCGGTCCCCGAGATCGTCGGCTCCGGCCCGTTCATCTTTCTGCAGAACGAGTGGCGGCCCGGCGAGCGCGCCAGCTTCGTACGCAACCCGCACTACCATGCGCGCGCCGAACCGCCGGACGCGCTCTCGGGCGGCAAGGTGGTGAAGGTCGACCGGGTGGAACTCATCAGCCTCCCCGACCTCGCGACCAAGGCGGCAGCGCTGGAAGCCGGCGAGATCGACTACGTGGAGATCGCGCCGCTCGACTACATCGACCGCCTACGGCGCAATCCGGCGATCACCGTCGGCACGCCGCGCGGCGTCGACCAGTTCCTCGCGGTGCTGAACATCAACCACGCCGTGCCGCCGTTCGACAATGTGCTGGTCCGGCGCGCCGCGCAGGCGGCGATCATGCAGCCCGAAATCATGGAGGCGATGGGGCTGCCGCCGGACCTGGTGACGTCGTATTGCGGCTCGATCTACATGTGTAACGCCCGCGGCACGACCGACGCGGGCACGGAGCCGCTGAAAGCCGCCGGGACGGACCACGCGCGGGCGCTGTTGCGCCAGTCTGGGTATCGCAACGAGCCCGTCGTGTTCCTGCACGCGCAGACCTCGGCGCTGCTGAACCCGATCGGGCTCGTCATGTCGGATCAGCTTCGCCGTGCCGGGTTCAACGTGGACCTGCGATCCTCCGACTACGCGACCGTGGCGCAGAAGCGGCTTAGCCGGGCCCCCGTCAACCAGGGCGGCTGGAGCGTGGCGCCGCTGGTGCTGAACGGGATCGACATGGTGAACCCGCTCAACAATCCGCTGCTCTCGTTCAACTGCTCCCCGGTGCAGCCCGGCTGGTACTGCGATCCGGCGATCACGACCCTGCTCGCCCGCTACTCGGAAGCGGCGACGCCGGATGCGCAACGCGAGCTTGCCGACACCCTGCAAGCCGCCGCGATCTCGGATGTGACCTTGGTGGCGGGCGGGCAATTCGGCGCGCCGGGCGCATGGCGCTCCAGCTTGCGCGGCGTGGTGCCGTTCAGCTTCCCGGTGTTCTGGAACATCGAGAAGCCGTGAGACGCGACTGACCTCGCACAAGTCAGGCTAATCGGATGGCCCCAATTCGTCATTGCCGGGCTTGACCCGGCAATCCATGCCGCCCGCCTCGGTTGCTCGGCATGGATGCCCGGATCAAGTCCGGGCATGACGACCGGGAGAACACAGTCGGAAATGATACCAGTCTAGCGGCTCGCCCTTTTATGCCGAGGTCTGCGACGTGTAGGGCCGCAGCATCTCGGGGATGCGCATGTCCTTCGGAACCTTGAAGTCCTTGCGCGCGGCGCCCCTGCTCTCGTTGACGCCTTTCGGCCAGCCGGTGCGGCCGCTGTAGTCGGGAACCGGCCGCCGCAGTCGCGGCTGATCGCGCTCGGTGCTCAGCGCGCGGACGCAGATCACGTCGAGCACCGTCACGCCCGCGACGGCGAACAAGCCGGCCAGGACCCGGGTCTTGTCGGTGCGCGGGTTGGCGAGCGCGGCGCCGAGGGTGCCGATGTCGAGCACGTCGCCGCCGATGCGGCCCCAAATCCAGGGCGTCGGGTCGTCGGCGAGGAGAATGCCCACTCCTGTCGCGATCTCGCGCACGCCGTAACCGGCGAGCAGGCTTTCGCTGCGCCTCAGGCCGGTCGCGCGCGACATCGCGCGGGGTGCCAGCAACTCGGCCACGCCCAGCCCGACGCTGAACCAGCCGAGACCGCGCGCCAACGTCATCGCCGGCGTGCTCCGATCGCTGGACCTCATGGCTTGATCACCACCTTGATGCAGCCGTCCTGCTTGTCGCGGAACGTCTTGTACATCGCCGGCCCCTGCTCGAGGCCGACCGTGTGCGTGATGACGAAGGAGGGGTCGATCTGCTTCTCCTGCACCCGGCGCAGCAGATCGTCCGTCCACCGGTTGACGTGCGTCTGCCCGGTGCGCAGCGTGAGGCCCTTGTTCATAAGGGCGCCGAACGGAACCTTGTCGATCAAGCCGCCGTACACGCCCGGCACCGAGAGCACCCCGGCCGGACGGCAGACGTAGATCATCTCGCGCAGCACGTGCGGCCGATCCGTCTCCAGCATCATCGCCTGCTTGACGCGATCGTAGACGGAGTCGATCGAACGCGTCGTGTGCGCCTCCATGCCGACCGCGTCGATGCACTTGTCGGGACCCTTGCCATGCGTGATCTCCTGCAGCCGCTCGATCACGCTCGAATCATCGTAATTGATAATGATCGCGCCGCCCGCCTTGGCCATCGTCAGGCGTTCGGGCACGTTGTCGATGCAAACCACTTGCGCGGCGCCGAGCAGGACCGCGCTGCGGATGGCGAACTGGCCGACCGGACCCGCGCCCCAGATCGCCACGATATCGGTGGGCTCGATGTCGCACTGCACGGCCGCCTGCCAGCCGGTCGGGAAGATGTCGCTGAGGAACAGCAGCTGCTCGTCCGGAATCCCGTCGGGAACCTTGATATGCGTCGTGTCGGCGAACGGCACACGAAGATACTCGGCCTGCCCGCCCGGGAAGCCGCCGGTGAGATGCGAGTAGCCGAACAGCCCGGCCGTGGTGTGGCCGAACACCGTGTCCGCCAGGCCCTTATTCGGGTTGCTGCGCTCGCACACCGAGAAGTTGCCTCGCTTGCACTGGTCGCACTCGCCGCAAAAGATCGTGAAAGGAACCACGATGCGATCGCCGACCTTGAGGGCTTTGTTATCGCGGCCGACCTCGACGACCTCGCCCATCGTCTCGTGGCCCATGATGTCGCCGCTCTTCATGCCGGGGATGAACCCGTCATAGAGATGCAGGTCCGAGCCACAGATCGCGCAGGCGGTCACCTTGATGATGGCGTCGCGCCCGTCCTCGATCTGGGGATCGGGCACCGTGTCGCAGCGAATGTCATGCTTGCCGTGCCAAGCCAGTGCGCGCATTGTAGCTCCTTCGAGGGCGCGACGGAGAGGCCCTCCTGACGGCGGCAACGGAGTTGGCACGGAGTAGTTGCCGACACAAAACCGGCAACGCTTCGCCCGGTTCAGGACTTGAGCAGCGTCGGCTCGCCGATCGCGTAGCGCCGCAGAACGTCCATGTCGGGATCGCGCCCGAGGCCAGGGCCGACCGGCACCGCGACGGCGCCATCCGGGGCCAGCACCAGATCGTGATACGGGCTCGCTTGCAAATCCATGAACAACCGCTCGAACGGCGCGTCCGGCGCGAGTGCGGCGTTCAGATGCAACGAGGCAAGCCAGCCCGGGCCGAAATAGGCGCAATGCGGCACCAGCCGGACGGAGAAGGCGCGCGCCAAGGCGGCGATCTCGATGACGGCGGTCACGCCGCCGATCTTCGTCACGCTCGGCTGGGCGAAGTCCAGCGCCTCGGCCTCGAACTGGGAGCGGAAATCGAACAGGCCGCCGGCGTTCTCTCCGGCGGCGATCTTCACGCCACCCTCCATGCGCACCCGCGCAAGCCCGTGATGGTCCTCGGGCGGCCAGACCGGCTCCTCCAGCCAGTGCAGGTCGTAATCGGCAAGGCGCTCCGCCATGCCGATCGCCTGATCGACGGTCCAGGGGCAATTGGTGTCGACCATCAGCCGGCGGTCCGGCCCCAGCGCCGCGCGGGCGGCGGCCACTTGCGGCACATCGATCTCATGCAGCTTCACGAGGCCGTAGCCCTGGCCGGCGGCGCGCTCGCAGGCTTGCGCGACCAGCGCGGGCTCGCCGTAGCGCAGCAAGCTGGCGTAGGCCGGTCGCGGCGGCACGGGGGCGCCGCCCAGCAACCGCCAGAGCGGCAGCCCCGCCGCCTTGCCGGCGATGTCCCAGAGCGCGATGTCGAGGGCGGAGAGCGCGTAGACATGCGGCCCGTTGCGGCCGAACAGGTGAAAGCGCTGCGCCAAACGATGCGCCAGGCCGCGGATGTCGCGCGCATCCTCCCCCAGTGCCGCCGGACCGATCTGGGTATCCATCGCGGCCCGGGTCGCGGGGCAGCACGCGTGACCGAACCCCTCGCCCCAGCCCTCGATGCCCGCATCGGTGACGACTCGCACCCAAAGCGTGTCCAGCGTCTGCCAGTGCATGCCGCCAAAGGCCGCCGGCGTGGCGCCGATGCCGAAAGGCACGCGGGTGAGCCAGGTCTCGATCGCGGTGATCTTCACGCGCGCCCCCTCTGCTGATCGTATCCTGCGAGGATCGCCCTGCGCGGGGATGATGCACAAGTGATCTTGGAAGGCGACGGACATGAAGGTATTTCTGGTCGGGTTCGCGGTGGTCGCCGGCCTGCTCAATTCCGTGCAGGCGGGCTACAACGCCAGCCTCGGCAAGTCGCTCGGCAACGCGTTCGCGGCGGCCATCGCCATCGTCGCGGTGAGCTTCACCACCATCGTCGTCGCGGGGACCGTCTCCGGCCGGCTCGCGATGCCCGAGTGGCGCGCCGTGGTGGCGACACCCTGGTGGCAGTGGGCGGGCGGCATCTTCGCGGCGCTGTTCGTGCTGTCGCAGCTGTTCGTCGCCGAGGCGCTCGGCTCGGCGCTGTTCATGGGGCTGGCGGTCACGGCGGCGATCGTGATGTCCCTGGTGCTCGACCATTTCGGCTTGGCCGGCTTCGAGGAACACCCGTTCGGCGTCGGCCGCGCAGTCGGCGCCGCGCTGATGATCGCGGGCCTCGGCCTGATCGCCTGGTTCTGACCGGCGCGCGGCGCGTTACGCGGCGTCGGTTGTCGGAACGGCCGCCGGCTGCGTGTGTAGTTGCATGGGCAACGGTTGGGCTATCGCATACTTCCCGCAAGCGAACAGGATGACGGCGACGCCGAGATAGGCGGCCGCGACCTCCGGCGTGCGCGCGACGCCGATCGCCTCGCCGTGGATGAAGCCGAAGAAGGTCAACAGCGCGCCGGCGAGCGCGAAGCCGGCGGCCTTCTCGAACGCGCGGTCGATGACGAACACGGTGATCGCGCCCAAGATGATGCCAGCGAGCGTCGCGCCGTCGCCGAGCGTCTGCAGCCCGTGATACAGCACGCCGACCTGCGCCAG
>JAABUQ010010025.1_pt1 | contig 12563 bp, 12 predicted proteins | sample 5560001 | NCBI WGS metagenome assembly JAABUQ01 (sample SAMN10711888, study PRJNA513371) | rock metagenome | isolation source: Antarctica rocks | place: Antarctica: Victoria Land, Finger Mt nord | collected 2015-12-18 | reverse complement strand
ATTATATTTAATTATAAATATTTTAATAATAAACAAATATATTATTAACCGATTAGCTAAAATTAAATAATAAAAAGATAAATTTTAAAAGAATTAAATAAATTAAAAATTAATAAAATTAATATTTAATTTAATAATAATAATAATAAATAAAATAAAATTAATATATTATTAATATAAATATATTTATTTAAAAGTAGCTTAATATTTATATAAAAGAATTTCTTTTATTAATAATAATATTTTTAATAGAATATAACTTTTTAAAAGGAATTTAATAATTATTTTTTCGATATATAAATTTTAATTTAATTAAACTTATTTAATAAAACGATTTTTAATAATATATATATTTAATAAAATTAAAATTTTTTATAAAAATTAAATAATATTTTATATTTTAATTAAAATTTATAATAATTAATATATAAATATAATAACAATTTCTTATTTATATTTTAAAAAATAAAATATTATTTTCGGTTATTTTTAATAAGATTTTGAAGTTCTTAAAAGCTAAATTTATTATAAATTAATAAAATTAATATAATATTAATAATATAATAAAAATATTGTTTTTTAAAATATAGTTTTTTAATATATTATTAATATTTTAATTTAATATTATATTTTTAATATTTTTAATATTTTAATTTAATATCTCCCCCTTTTTAATAATAAGTATATAAACTAATAATATTTTTATTAAAGTATTATTTAATAAAAAAGTAAAAAAGATACAATAGGAATAATTAATTAAAATTAATAAAATAATTATTATTATTTTTAAAATTAATAGCAAAATTTGATAATAAAATTAATTTATAATATTAATATTATTAACAAATATATTTATTTTATTTATTTTATTTAATAATTAATTATTAGCTAATAATTAATTAATTTCTTTATTAATAATATTTACGGCTTTATAAAGTTTTAAGTTATTAAATAATAAGCTTAAATCGATATTTATAAAGTTATAATAATAGTCTTTATTAAACGAAATATTCTTAGCCTGAATAATATTTTTTTTATTTAAAATTTATATTTTAAAAATATTTTATAAATTATAATTAATAAAATAATTTAAATAGGCTTTTTGTTAAAGCTTTAAAATTTTAAGAACTTTTAAATATATAAATAAATATATTTTATAATTAAAAATATAGAAATAAGTTAATAATCATTTTATATAATAAAGAATTTTAATTAATATTTAATTAAAAAAATATATTATTATTAAAATTATCTTAAATTATAAATTATAAAAAAGTTTTAAAATTATTTATATACAATTTTTTATTATAATTACCCTTCTAAAACAATTAAATAAATTATTCTGCTTTATAATATATAAAACCGTTAATTTTATAATAACATTATTTTCCTATATTAATGTATTAAATATTTTTCTTAAAAAAGGTTCGTTATTGCTATAAAGGTATTTAATTAAATAATTATATTATTATTTAATTAAATAAATTATTTATTTTATTATTTTAATAATTTAGCCTTTTATAAAATAAATTTATATTTAATAATATTTAATAATAAAATAATTAAAATAATTAAGTTATTTATACCTGTTAAATCTTTCTTTTATAAAAATTAATTTATTATTTTAAATTTATAATTTTAATAATAAAAAATAATCTTTTTAGTTTTAAAAAAATAATATAATTAATATTCTTTAAATTAATCCTAAGTTAACAAGATAATAAGTTTAATTCTAATAATATTTTCTAATAATATTATAATTATCTTAAGGTTAAAATAACCTATTAATAAATATTAATATAATAATATAGCTTTAATTAATAATCGAAGGCTTTTAGATTTATATTATTTTATTAATATAATTATATAGCTTTAATTAATAATCGAAGGCTTTTATTTTTATTAATATAATTATAATAATAGGTTTTTCCGGGAAATTCTAAATTTCTAATTACTTAGTTTATAAAAGTTAATAATTTTAATATTAATAAAGTTTGCAAAAATAATCTTTATAATTATTTTTAATATTCTAATAAATATTAGCTTAATTAACTTTATTAAAAAATATTAAATTAATTATAAAGTTAAGAATTAGTATTACATTTTAAAGTTCGATTATATTATATTTCCTAATAAATATTAAAATATTAATTTTGTATATTTTAAAAGCTTTAATTTTATATAATGTTTTCTTTAAAATAATTATATTATTAAAAGTAAATAATTTTTAATAAGAGAAGTAATTTCGATTATTATATAAATATATATTAAAGTTAAAGTCTAAAATTTAAATATTAAATAATATATTATTATAAGAATTAAAAAATAAAAATAAAATATAAAATAAAATATATTTAATAGAAAGCTTTAATAATAAGATTTTTATTATTTATTTTATAAATATAAATATTTTTAATATTTTATTATTTATATAAGTTATTATAAAAATATTTAAGATTTAGTTTTTTAGGCGAGAAACTTTATTAAAATAATAATATTTAATAAACTAATAATATATCTTTTCGATTAAGTATTTGGGAATAAGGGTATTATTATATTATATAAATTATTCTTTCAGAGGTCTCCTTTATAAAATAATAAAAAATAAAAAAATTCTAATTTAATAAACTATTTTTTCGTTTATTCTATATAATTATTTAATTTCTTATATAAGTTTTTCAAATTTTAATAGAAACTTCCTTTTATTCTCCTTATAATTAAAATATATTTTAATTGTATTAAATTAATTTTAATTTATAAAGTTAATATTCTTAATAAAATTAATTCTTATTATTATTATTTAAAAATTAAAATATTTGATTTCGGTAATTTCGGAAAATAATATTTGTTATTTATTTAATTAAAATTTTATATTTTAGCTTTTAATCTTTTTAATATATAATATTCGATATTCCTTATTAATATTGAAATACCGTATTTATATAATAAGTATTAATTAATATTTAAAGCTTTTAAAAGTTTAATAAGGAATAATATAATTAATAAAGTATATAATAAGATTTATAGAAATTGATTTTTCAATATTAATTTATAAAATTCGTGTAATTTTTATTTAATTTAAATAATACTTCTTTTTATAATTATATTCGGTATTAAATATTTTATATACTTTTTTAGGTATATAACTTTTGTATTTAGCTTATTTGTTTATTTGTTTTGCGGATAATATAATAGAAAATATTAATAATAAATAGGAAAGTTCCTTAAGTATTTCAAGGTTAATAAAGTACCAGATTTTGGCAAATATTATTTTATTCTTGATATTTAAAATTTATTAGAACTAATTATTTATATTAATAAATATAAGAGATATAAAAATAATAATAATAGAAAATATAATATTAAAAATATTTTATATTCGGGAATATTTAAATAATTTAAAAATAATTTTAATATAAATTATACCTATTTAAACTTAATAATATTAAATAATTATAATAATAATTTAACAAATTAATTAAATAAGTTTAATATAATAAGCTAATAATATATTCCGGGCTTATAATTATCAAATATATTTAAAACTAAATTATCTAATTAATAAATAATAATACATAATACCTACGAAGTCTCTATACTAACTCCGTCCGTCCGTCGACGAAGATGACGGTAACAGTGGACTCGCGGACTTGCCATAGTGAGATCGTTTAGTGGATAGTGGACTCGCCTTTTGACAGGACACCCTCATTCTGAAGCAATCCTTTCGTATATCCGGATTGCTACTGCAAGAGGGATCGACTGTGACCGCCCGATGCATTGCTAGCAGGCTTGGTGAAAGATAGCACAGTGGGACAAATCAATAAAGCTCGACTGACCCAACACGTGCTATAGGAAGATGCTTTTCCCATGGATCTAGGAAACATAACCTACAGATCACAATGCCACCAAGCATCCCCCTCCACACCTCTACACCTTCTCCCCAACCCCCCTAGCCAAAATGTCCCTCTTCGGCTTCGCATACATATCCGCACGCAACTCATTCCTAATCCCACTTGATGGCACAGCACTCAAATGATTCGCCACTCAGGTTCCCGCCCCTCAATAGCCCCCCTAGTATCATTGTTCCCCTCTCCATTCATCATTTTCCTCCGACTCGGTCCCATCGGCCCTTGAGCCTCCATGGCAGAATCCAGCCCACCGAGATCGAATCGGATTTCGTTGGGGCCCACACCCGTGAGGTGGAGGTACCAGTAGACGGCGCCGACGAAGAGGCCGACGCCGAGGATGTTGCCCAGCACGGCAGGGATCATGGATTTTCAGATGTAGCGCCCGACGCCGATGTCCCGGTGGCCGTAGAAGATGGCGATGGGGATGAAGAACATGTTTGCGATTACTATGGGAGGGGGAGATCAGCTGGGTGTCTTTTGCAGAAGTTCTGGTTTGAAAGGCGAGGACGGAAGAGCCTTTTCTCTGTCTCTCTCCCTCACGTGGGGCATGTAGGCGTGCGGTCGACCGTGTCAGGTAGAAACATGGATGTGGGAAACAACACTAACCATGGTCCAGGCCAAGCGCCACGAAAGTGAACGTCGGCCACCAAACCGCAATGATCTTGGATGATATCTCCCGCAAGGATATATACGTGTACACCGCGAAACACACCGGCCAGTTCGCTGCCGCGAACAATCAGCATCGTCCCGATCACCTCCCTTCTCTCCAAGGGGAACCCTACCCCCAATCGCCCTCAAGAAGATCACATGCCACTCTGGTGTCAGCATCTTCGTGGTCGCTGAATTGAATACCTCGGTTTTATACGCATCCATATCGAAGACGCCCCCATCTGTCCACATCTCTCAGCCCCTCTTCCGTTCAGATTAGTAGAGAGGAAGAGAGAGAGAGAGAGAGAGACGGAGAGGGACAGCCCGTAATCAGCGCCATAACAAACAACATCCTCGCCAGGTTTCCCAGATACGAGACTACCCAATTGATAGCCAAATCCGTGATGCTGACGCGGCGATGGAGGAACGCTGTGAACATGAACTGTAGCTGCGCGTCAACTCGGGATGCGCCGGTTCCAGGGGGTCAGTGAAATTACCATGACATTGCTCGTGAACAAATCCGCGCCGCTGAGCACGATCATGATGAGTCCGACGGGAAAGAAACAAGAGCCGATGGACCGGATGAGACCAGGCGCGTTGGTTTGGTACCATGGTGCGGTTTCCGTAGAGAGGGCGACGGCGCAGCTATATCTACCGTCAGCGATGGGCGTTGCAGAGCTGGTCCGTCGGTCCTGTGCAATAGGTAGGTCGGGCGAGGGGATCACGCGTACCCGGAACGGAACAGAGGGCCGGACATGCACGAGTTGAACCACAATTTGTCAAGGCGCATGGGCGCTTTCTTGCAGCTGATTCGGGAGACCAGCTCCGTGGTTTGTTGTGGGGTGAAGGCGTCCATTTGTGGTTTTTGTAAATGAGATTCGGCGGAAATGTGCACAATGAACAGAGAAGAAACGCTGGCAGGATTGAAGTGAGGATCTGAGTATAGAGCAAGGGATCTTGAGAGGAGACAAAGTGCATATGCGTATGTACATCGACATCAGAGGCCCAATGCGGCGGAAACCTTTTCCAGATCCATGACGTACAGCGTCAGCGTGAGATGCAATAGGGATGGGGCTAACGCCATAATCATTGCCAACAGACACACGTTTCACCACCAGCATGGAGCTTTGGGGAAAAAGATTCGGGGTCGTTGTGTCGGTTTTGATTGGAGGATAAGCCATCTTGATATGGGTGCATCGCTGGCGCGGCATGGTGGCTCGGTAGGTATCTGGAATCTGCACTCTGCAAACTAGGGAATCTGCATTGGTCGCTGAATGGATCGTGGTACGATGCCACAACAGTGAGTACCAATCATTCTGGAAGGGCCACGGAGTATTGCTTCCGTGGCGTCTTTTGATGATCAGCGAGCATTCACCTGTTCACCCCGGAATCGAAGGCCAAGCAGTCAAGCAACAGTTGATCATCTCGTGCTCCGTTCCTAGCCAATGACAACGAGTTTTGCTTTGACATCTGATCGTGTTTAAATGTGCCCTCTTCTTTCAAAGTCATGTTAAGTTTCCTTCATGCCATTCTTGACAGCTTTGCCAGTAACCCTCTCACTTATATTTTCCCAATTAGAAGGAAACACAAGAGAGGCAACCTACCACTTCTGACACCCGTGCTGAATCCCAGCCCGTCTCCGAGTAGCCGATTAGAGCCGTGAAAAGCAAGACTCCTATGGATGCTAGAGCAAAGCTGGCATGCCTAGGTCTACTGAAGCCTGTTGCACGTGGTTCTCGAAATTATAAATCTCCAATGATCAGCTTTTCGAGGTAACTAAATTCAACCGCGCTGATAAAGAACAGATACAGATGCACATCATGCTCTTTCCAGCCAGCTCTCATATGATGTACAGGTGGAGACAAAGTAGAGATAGATGCCACATTGATCATGCACCGAATCGAAGATGTTTTTCGCTCTTTGGATGCCCTCGAGGAAAGCCAAGCGTACCATGTCTGTGGCTTAGTATCAAAGAACCACCAGATTGACTCGCCCAACGCTCCATTCGAAGCCGGTACTGCGTGGTTCTTTCTTTGCTTTTGTATTCAAAGAGCAAGGTACTTTAAAGGAGCAGCTCAAGCGTGTGTCCTCGGAACGTGCGTCGCCTGGATTGTTGACGTGCTAGATGGTGTCACTAAAAGGGGATTTGAAGTGACTGGCTCAGACCTCGAAAGGAGGGATTCCGCTTCTCCATCAACGAGGAAGGGGAGAGACAAGGCATCATAGCTAGAAAATGAGGGAAAAAGGCGAATCCATCTCTGCGGGCTGTCTGTCTAACTTTTTCCTTTGCGATGATGCTTATGTATCTCTGAAGGCTGAGCCATCATTTCCCAGGAGTGTTGTCCATAAGAAGGTGGTTCATATTGACGGTCCAGTTGGCTGACTACGTGGACTTTCTGAATAAGGTGATTCATATTGACGGTTCACTTGGCTGATTATGTGTGAGAAATTTCTGAAACCGGAACAAGCAATTTCCGTGGCCTTCTCCTTTCATCTTGCGAACGCTTCCAGATCCCCGAAGGCTGAGCCAGATAATATCCGTAATAGTCCAAGAACAGGAACCCTTAGGCACGCATGGTCGAAGTGCTGATGCTTTTGTTCCTATGTCAAACGAGAAGGTTGGGTTGGAAGTTGGTGACCTTAATCTCTCCGGTCTTTTCAAAGAGAAGGCAAGATCGGTAAATCTGGTGTAATCACCGATTATTGTAGAGGATAAATCAAAAGAGAGTCTGCTGAGGAATCTTGCAAGATGTTGGAGGCACAGATCGTGGCTTGGAATCAATTCTTTGCTGCCTGGGGTAATATTGATGGTAGGGGTATGGTAAGCAGGACCTTTTAGATGTATCGAACGCGTCTAGAGCTAAGTGTAGGTTTCGAAGGGCTGCGGAATCTTTGTAGTAGGTAGATGACAGACCTGTGAGACGCCGTAAGTCTCTACAACTCGACCAAGACGAGAGTGAAAATTGGTCAATATGCTCGCGTGCGCTGTACACGGCATCCCCACGAATTTGGTACCCCTGGAGACTTGTTGGCTGAAGCGTGCCAGCGACCCAAATCCGGTGGGCATCATGCACGCTCGCACGTAAGCGGAGATTTTAGGAGTGAACGGAAGAAGCATGAAACTCTGCCGCAACAGGTGTTGCACGTCAAAATGCCTGACACTCGGGACGGGGGAAAGGAGAGTTATTTGGGTGTTTCACATGAGCTATGTTTGGAATCCACTGGGGTTATTGGGGGTCGAAAGGTCGCTTGTTGCGAACTCAAATGGGATTTTTCAAGCGGCTCAATTTATTGTGCGACAGAGTAGTGCCACATGTTACGAAGTAGGGGTTTGACTTCCATTGCTGCGGTCGTTCCACATGTGAGACTTTGAAAGTGGAAGATTCCGATGTAGGGATTGGAGAGCTCAACATTTGATACTGCCAACGCCCCAACTCGTTTACAATAGCAAATTAGCAATGACAGGCTGACAGATATCCAACTGTCTTTGTTGTCTTGCTCAAAATGGAAGGTCTTGACGATCTTGGGCCCCATCCACGCCATTCTTCAAGGAAACCAGACACCCTTATGCAGGTCGTCATCCAAGTCTCGATATGGGGCTGACAGCTTTGTCAGTCTGCGGGAGAGGCTTGCCCCTCTTTGAGAGCTTGGACTCTTTTCTGGCGTGCGAGAGTTTGCCTAAGCGCCCGGCTTTTATTATCATCGCCTATCAAGTGGATGGCATTTTTAGTAAAGCCGATAGTACGCATGGTAGGCACAAATATGCACGAGACCGAATAACAAGACAGAGAAAGAGGGGGAAAGGCAGATTGCTGGCGTGTCAGTGGTTATAATGTTCACCGCTTTTCAAGGGAGGTGAAGAACTGGAGGGGGTAGAGGGGTGGAGGGGAGTATGGCAGCATCGAATCATTGGAATGGGCATCCACTGTTGCGACGTGACTATTCTCGGCAAGGAAAGTTTCGCCATTGGTGTTGAATTGAAGGGCTGTGATTTGATTGCGACTTTTGTTGGCGCTCTTTTTCGCTTTTTCGCTTTTTCGCTTTTTCGCTTTTGCTTCTGCTGTGCTGTCGTGCCTGTCCTACTGTGTCTCGACTCTCCCCTGGCAATTTGCCCCTCCCAGCTAGACCTAAGGTAGTAGGGTGCCCTAAGGCTTGACCTTTTAGCGTCGTCCTCTAGGTCCAATCAACCCCCATCATCCTCTCTCCCTCCTGGACTAGATCCACTTTCTAGTCTCTCTTCACCCCCCGAGCTCCCCGAAACCCCCGAACCCCCCTTGCAACTTCTTCCCTTCCATATCCTGGTCCACAAGTTGCAACACAAGACAGTCTTCTTTTTGTCATCCTTCATTACTCACGGTCTCCATACGAACATTTTGCACTGCTGTTCCTTTCTTTTCCTGTGACCAGTCACACACCTTGAACCCCCATCCCGCCCCATCAACTACACTTCTCTATTTAGTATCACCTAATCGCCTCGGACGCTCTTTGAAAAACCCAATCCTCTAATAGTATCCCTACTTCATACGCCATCAGTACCCATTGAGGAATCTTAAACGTCGTTCTTTATCCATCCTCGTCGCTTTTACCCTGGACGCCTTCTTACACGCGCCCTCGACATATTCTCTTGTAATCTGACTACTCACCGAAGCCCAAGGGCTGTCTTCCCGCTTGACGAGACCTTCTTCCGCCGGTCTTTCGTCACATCCTTCTTGCTGCTTGAATTTGCTGCGCAAATACAAGTTCAACTACGACCACTCCATAACCACACTCTGTCCGATATCCAATTCGCTTCTGCCATAATCGAAAAAGGTGTCCATTCAACTCCCGCTTGCCTTCACTTCACTTGGGAACACTCAAGTCGCGACTGCCATCTTGTGCAACTTCACACTTGGTTTTCATCACGTTGAGAGGTATGCCTCCTCACTGTTTCACCCTACCTACCTTCACCTTACTGACTTGTGATTTCTTGGAATAGGAAGTTCAAGTTCTACAGCAGTATTCTACTCCCACCTCAACAGCATCTGCCAAGTGACCTCGACATTCTCGAGAAAGATAGTTGTGATCACCTGCTACAATAACACTTTACTTCACTTCAATTCACACATCTCGCTTCAACCAAAGCCGATTGTGTGACTCATTTGTCTTCAACGCACCGACCTGTACTGAAGCCATAAGATTACCCCTGTCAAAACTTCCTTGACCGGTTCATCCAACATCAACACTCTCTACACATACTCAATAAGAAAAATCTCTTTGAGAATGAGTCTCGACGCTGGCGGTCTCGCTCAAATGACCTACAGCCCTCACAATTCTTTCGGTGCTGGACTTGGTGCGCCTGGTTCAGGGTTTGGGTCTCGGAGAGGCCCATCACATGCCAAACGTCTCAGTGTGACTGCACCACCAAATATTTCTATCAATGAGCCCCAGCAACAAAATACCGGCACAACCCCACGAACAAGCCGTTCTCATCTCCTGGCTGGGCTGAGGACTGCCCCTAAGTCGCCGCTCTGCCCTTCCTCCGCACCGCCTACCCAAGTCGAACAGCCGTACGGGTTTCAACAAGGCAGATATCCGGCACCGGAGCACAACAAATATCAGCACGGCATGGCGCCCCATACTGCTATCGGTGGAACCTTCCCAAACGGCCAGCGCTACGGAATGAATGGAAATGGCCAGATGTATGCAGTTCCGGAGATTCTCGCTCCACCGGAGCTCCAATTCGGGGAAGATCAAGAAGACCCCAATCCAGACCCTGAAGTCTATGCCGAGCTGATGGCCACCAATCAGTACCTTGCTCAACAACAGATGCGTCTCCAGCAGCAATTGGCGAGCCTTACCGCCGCGCAGCAACAATTTCAAGGCATGAACATCAACAGCAGTATGGGGATGAACCAGCAATATCTCCAGTCGCCCATGGCCCCTGCCAGTGGGTTCTACAATCAGCAGCTACAGAATGGTCTCCAGCCAGTTGTCACACCAGTCCCAGGGACTCCAGGTGTCTACACTGTTTTCAATCCCATGACGGGTCAGCAGAGCTACGTGTTGGACAATGCGACACCGAAGCAGGGACCATCTCAGCCTCAGAGCCCCCAGCAATCATTGTCCAACTCACCGCCCCCACTAACACCCACCTTCCGTGCCCAAGTCTCTCCACCACCAGAAAGCAACGCCCCGGTGAGAACCTTCCGAAGCCCATCACCACCCAAGCCAATATCATCACCATCCCTTGAGGTGAACCCACTCCCACCCCCGTCCGCTACCGCTTTCCGTCGAGGTCACGCCAAGCAATTGTCTTCGGTGACCAACGTTGCTTCAAACGCAAATGATGGACCGAAGAGCGGTGTACCCAAATCTGCTGGATTCCCCATGACTCCTCAGACGGGTACTTTTGGGCCTGGCCAAGCTCGTGTAGGTGATCACCCTATGCGTCAGCCTCGAGGCCCTCCGTCATTGGAAGAGTTGGTTGAGAGGCCCACTTCAAAGCATGAAGGCAGCAAGAATTTTGTCACTCGTCAACGTCGGGGTGCATTGAACAAGCTTGTCCGTGCTGGCATGGAGCGACGCGGTGCTTCTCGTGGCAGCAACTCCATCGACAGTGCCGGAAGCGGAACTCCGTCCAGCGAAAGCGAGATCACTTTCTCCGTCTCTTCCGACAATGACAGCGACAGCGTCGGCAGTGGAAGCGGTAGCTTGTCAGGTACGCCCAGCCTGGGCAGCCTGCGAGCAGCGACGAACGGTGCTATCGGCTCCGAGCGCAAAGAGATGAAAGAGCGCTCGAGGGATCGACGCTCCACCGGTACACCTTTCACTGCTACTAGCGTCAGCAGTGAGGAAGGCTGGGGTATTGGAGGCACAATAGCGGAGGTCAACATGGAGGAGAACAAGGGAGGTCGACGGAGCGCTCCTCTCTTGGTGCTCACGAGTGCGGAAAAGCGCAAGAGCGCCATCTTTTGATTGGAAACCTCCGGTCCACTTTAACTGATGAGCCGACTTGCGATTCGCCGTGGGTAGATTCCGAGGGTGAACCACTACAGCATCGATTCACAGAAGGCTCCCATACGAATGAAATTCTACTATTTGCATGCTGTTCACGACATTACTTTACCACAGCGACCCAATTCCACACCGGTTTGGCTCACTGCTTTACGACCATGTTTGCCTGTCTCTATCTGCCCAAAAAAAACATTCAATTCTTTCGTCTCCGACTCATCAGGGCAGCTTACGTCCTTCCGGCTCGAAGACGACCTTTTTTGACACCCCTGGATAGGCTGCGCAACCAGATTGCCGCCCATGCAGATTACAACTTCACACAGCCCACTTCGCTTGACCACTCTTCGAGGATATACCAGGAAAGGCGTTTTGCGACCCGTGCTGTCGGCTTTAGTGAATATTTGCCAGAACAATGATCCCCACATTGTGTGCCAGTGGGATTTGGGGAAGGGGGACGGGGAAAGGAGGAAAGGGGGAAACCCGTCTATGCCAGAGATGGAAAGGGGGGATGACGCCGAGACGAGATGGGCGTGTACTTAGTTTGCAGCGGCTCCAGCTCCTCGAGATTGTGAGGGCGGGATGGCTTAGCATAGCTAGAATGTGCCCTGGCTTTTGTCCAATATGCTTCCCCACGTCTGTCCTGGTACATGGTGCTTGCTCTGAACTCTACGCTTTCATCGCGTTGAGGCTCTCGATTGACCTACTCTCTTTCCCCCTCTAGCTCCTCTATGCTTCTTCTACTATTGACTCCCTCCTCCCTGCATCTCCCCATCTACAAACCCCTGCTTATCTCCCTCCTCACACTTCTCCCCTCTCCCTCAGCTCCTCCCTCTCTCCCCCTTCGCAGCCTCGACCCCTACCTTACCTTCCCCTTTCGGCGCAAAACCAATCGTACCCTCCGAAACCGATCCTGAAATACCTCCTCCCTCCTTTACCTCCTCCCTCCTTTACCTCCTCCCTCCTTTACCTCCTCCCTCCTTTACCTCCTCCCTCCTTTACCTCCTCCCTCCTTTACCT
>JAABUQ010010024.1_pt1 | contig 12564 bp, 11 predicted proteins | sample 5560001 | NCBI WGS metagenome assembly JAABUQ01 (sample SAMN10711888, study PRJNA513371) | rock metagenome | isolation source: Antarctica rocks | place: Antarctica: Victoria Land, Finger Mt nord | collected 2015-12-18 | reverse complement strand
GGAAAGGCAATGTTCCACTTCCCATACCCACCCACAAGGGGTATGAGTGATGGCCCTTGTCGATTGGTCCGATCCCGCTGCCGAGCCAGTGCTTCGGCTGGTGTGTGGATTGTCACCGCACAAGATGGCTACGAGGCCGCTGATGGTGCTTCAAGCCTACATTGATGATAGTACTCAGGCAGGCGAAGTAACAGTTCTTGCAGGGTATGTGTCTAGCTCTCAGGATTGGGCTAATTTTTCTATATAATGGCAGCAACTTCTATCCATCAGACCACCACAAAAAAGATTTAAGATGTCAGAGTTCATGCAAGGAGGCGGCGACGAGAGTTTAGAAAGAGCAGGCTGGCATTATAGGCTTATTGAGAAGTACACTAACATTAGATTTTGTGTTGCTGTACCTCACAAACCGTTGAGGAAAGTGCTTCAATACTATTTACAACCCCAAAATGGTTCAGACCCGTATTATATGGGTATGATTTCTTTACTTTCTGTCATACAGACTTATGTTCATCCACAACCTATGCAACAAATAGATGTGATATTTGACTATCAATCAGAAGCTAATAAGGTGCTTCTAGCATGGGATACGCTTGTCCGAAGCGGGTCAGTAAACACCAAACTATTTAGTAACCATCCAATATTCAGGAAGGATGAAGACTTTTTACCGTTGCAAGCCGCAGACCTATTTGCATGGCACATGAGAAAGCGCTATCGGGAAACCGGCACCGTACTTAACTCCGCGCATCCTTTTATGTGGCCAGAAGGATCAGGCGGCCCAAGATACATCTACTCTGAGTTAGATGAGGCAGGGATACGCAAACATTTTGAGAGTATAGCTAAGTCACTTCCCGGAGTTATGTCTTTTGGGCGGCCTGCGATGGTGGCTGGCAGAACCTTCTTTTGAAGGTTTTAGCTCATTCTGAATATTTTCAGGATTACGGGTAGAAACTGATAAGAATGCTCTATCGAATAGATTAGAACTACCTGTGGCCTTAACCTCGCGAGCCATGTCAATGAACCGCTGCGACTGCGCGGGGTCGTCCAGCTTGGCCTTGTCCGGCATGGCTAGGGCTCCTGCATGAAGACCAGCGAAAGCTGGCGGGGATCGTCTCGCTCCGCCGGCTCCTGCTTGGTGTGCTGCCAGCGTCCGCGTGATCCTATCGGCTTACGCGTCGCCACGAGCTGTTCGATACATCAGGCGCTTGCCGACCGCACCTGCAAGGGCGGTGTCGGCACGCTGCACGTCGTTGACGCCCAGCTTGACCCGGTTGCTGTAGCGGAAATCGAACTCCGCCACATAGCGGTGCAGGTGCTTCTCGGAGCAGTGCTGATAGATGCCCTTCATGCCGCGCTTGAACACGCTGTAGAAGCCCTCAACCGTGTTGGTGTGGGTCAGGCCGCGTACATACTCGCCCGCGCCGTGGCGGGTGTAGTCGTGGGCGGCAAAGAGCTTGCCGAGGCTGGCATACTGACCGGCTTCGTCGGTCATCACATGCGAGCCGGAAGCGACGTTCGCCTTGATGATCGGCAGCAGATCGGCCGCGCCGACGCCCTCGACGTGGAAGGAGCGGCTGCCCTTGCCGCGCTCAACCAGGGTCAGGACCGCGTGCTTGTGGGCGTAGCCGCGCCGCTTGGACATGTCCGCCTTCTGGCCGATGAAGGTCTCATCGATCTCCACCACCGCGCCCTCGCCACCCATGGGCTTGACGCCCACGGTCGCCATCGCCTCGCGGATGCGGTGCGACATGAACCAGGCGGTTTTCAGGCTCACGTCGAAGGTCCGCTGAAGCTGGCGGGTGCTGATGCCCTTCTTGCTGCTGCACATCAGGTAGATGGCCTGGAGCCACATCCGCATCGGGACGTGACTGGACTCGAACACGGTGCCCATCTTGACGGTGAACGGCTTGCGGCAGGCGTAGCACTTGTAGAGGCCGATCCGGGTGGACTTGCCGCCCATCTTGCCGACCCGCTCGCTGCCCTTGCAGTGGTGGCACACCGGGCCGTGCGGCCAAAGGCGAGCCTCAACCCATGCGTAGGCCGCTTCCTCGTTGTGAAACCGATCTTCGGACAGGATGGACGCCATGGCATGATCTCCTTGAGCCAAACCCTACCTGTTGTGGGTGGGTATGTCAACGGGAACATCGCCTTCCAAAAGGCCTGGCCTTTGGCGGGTCCGGGCGTAGCTGCCCGAAGGTTCCGATGGCCCGCTTGGGCCATTGGAATGGGCAGCGGAGGGAGAGTCCGGCCTCGCTTCCTTCCTGGCCGCCTGCCGCCAACGCGATCCAAACCGACCCGCCGCCAACCCTCCGCGATCCTTGCGTGTGGAAGGGCGGTCGAAATCGGGAACCTGACCGCCACGCCATCCGGCCGCCCCGCACGCGCGGGCGCACCGTCGGAGGCGGCCAAGGCGCTCGGCACGCCGCGCCGGCCGCCCCGCACGCGCGGGCGCACCAGCACCCGCGCCGGCTGCACAGACCTACGCTCAGTAGGTGGCGCGGCGGCCCGTGATCGCGTGGTAGATCACCAGCACGATGATCGCGCCGACCACCGCCACGACCATGCTGTAGACGTTGAAGCCGGTCACGCCGTCGGCGCCGAAGAAGGTGAACACCCAGCCGCCGACCACTGCGCCGACCACGCCCAGCACGACGTCGAGGATCAGGCCCTGGCCCGTCCTGTCGACGATCCTGCTGGCGATGAAGCCGGCGATGAGGCCGAACACGATCCAGACGATGATGGACATGGGGGTCTCCTGTAAGCCGGTTCGGGTGTCGGGGTGACGCACCGGCACAACACCGGGCCGGCAGGCCGGTTGCAGAACCGGCACGGTGCGGGACCGGGCGTGGCACGCGGGACGCACCGGCCGGCGTCACCCGGGACGGGAAGGCCGGCGCCGTCAGTCCCTGCGAGCGACGGGTCCTTCGACCTGCATCGCGCCACGTTCTTGCAAACCGGCAGCCGCAGCCTTACTTGCCATCCAGATGGATGGTGTGCAGATGGCGGAGGGATGGCTGTGAATGACGATCGACCGGTGCGGGTGCCCGACAGCGAGAAGATCACGATCAACCTGGGCTTCGTGGATCTCGGGCAGGTGGACCTGCTGGTGCGCGATGGGTTCTACGCGACCCGCACCGACTTCATCCGCACCGCGATCCGCAACCAGGTCGAGCGCCATGCCGAGCCGCTGCGGCACTCCATGGCGCGGCGCACCCTCCAGCTCGGCCTGAGCCATTTCAGCCGCGAGGAGCTGGAGGCCGCGCGAGCCGCCGACGCACCGCTGCACATCGGCGTGCTCGGCCTGGCCAGCATCGCGCGCGACGTCTCGCCCGCGCTGGCCCGCGCGGCGATCGCCTCGATCACGGTGCTCGGCGCGCTGCACGCCAGCCCCGAGGTCCGTGCCGCCCTGGCCGACCGGATGCGCTGAGCGCATCGACCGGCCGGACGGCCCGCCTGCCGCCCGTCCATGCGGCCGGCGCGCGGACCGGCCGGCACCTGCCGCGGCGGGCGCGCCTGCGAGGTAGGGCGACCCGCGACGCAACCGATTTTTCCCCGGACCGGCCGACAGCCCGGTCCCGACGGAGACTTTCCCCATGCGCGACCTGCACGACCGTGTCCTTGAAGCCACCAGGCTGACCCGCTCCGGCCATCTGGCGGAGGCGACCCGCGTGCTGCGCGGCCTCGCACCCGGCCGCGCAGCCGAAGGCGGCGTCGTAATCGAGGGCGTCGCCGAGGCGTGGGTGCAGCCCGGCGGCCAGGCGCCCGGCTCGGCCACGCCCCTCCTCACGGGGGCGGCGGCGGCCGACGCGGTCCGCGGCCGTGCCGCCGGGCGGCCCGCCGCCGCGGCCCGTCCGGACGCCGGCACCGCTCCGGCGTCCGGACGTGCCGGCTCGGCCGGTGGCGCGCGGTTCCTGTCGTGCTCGTTCACGCTGCCTCCTGTCGCGCCGGACGCGGGCGTCGCGCCCCAGGGTGCGACCAGGCTGGCTGCGGGCCGGTTCGGGGCCGGCGTCGCGGGGCTCGACCCGGCGGGCGTGGGAAGCGCGCGACGCGGCCTGCCGGGATTCGCGCTGCCTGGACTGGCGGGGCGCGGCGCGGCACAGGGGGCGACGCGGCCATACCGGCTATACGTTCCGGCCTCGTATGACGGCAGGCCGGCGCCGCTGGTGGTGATGCTGCACGGCTGCACCCAGTCGGCCACGGATTTCGCCCTCGGCACCCGGATGAACGAGGCGGCCGAGGCGCGTGGCTGCCTGGTCGCCTGGCCGGAGCAGGTCGCCGCCGCCAACGCGTCGCGCTGCTGGCGCTGGTTCGAGGCCTCCGAGCAGCGCCGCGGCGAGGGCGAGCCGGCGCTGGTCGTCGGCATCGTCCGGCAGGTGATGGCGGAGTACGCCGTCGATCCGGCGCGGGTGTACGTGGCAGGCCTGTCCGCCGGGGGTGCCGCGGCCGCGGTGCTGGGCGCCGCCTATCCCGATCTGTTCGCGGCGATCGGCGTGCATTCGGGCCTGGCCTGCGGGGCCGCGCGCGACGCCGCCTCGGCGTTCGCGGCGATGCGCGGTCCCGGGCCTGGCCGGTCCGGTCATGGTCGGTCGGGAACCGGCCAGTCGGGGGCGGGTCGGGTGCTGCCGGCGATCGTGTTCCACGGCAACGCCGACGCCACCGTGCACCCCGGCAACGCCGACGCGGTGATCGCCCAGGCCGGGGCCGGGCACGGGGAGGACGGCACGACCGGAGCGTGGACGCGACGCGTCGAGCAGGGCCGGGTGCCGGGTGGGCGGGCCTTTGAGCGGGTCCGCCACGTCGCGGCGGATGGGGTCACGATGCTGGAGCAGTGGACGGTGCTCGGCGCCGGCCATGCCTGGTCCGGCGGCAGCGCGGCCGGGTCCTACACCGATCCGGAGGGGCCGGACGCGACCGGCGAGATGCTCCGCTTCTTCCTGGAGCACCCGCGCCGGGCCTGACCCTCGATGCGACCGCAGGCGTCGGCTGATCGGCTCGCAGGCGCGACGGCAGGAAGGAAACAAGGTTGAGGCTCTGCCTCAAACTCCGCCAAAGGCCAGCCTTTGGCATCCTCGGTTCAAGAAAGCGACTTCCAGGAGCCCCTTGCTTGAAGGAGGGGCCTCTGGCGGGTCCGGACGTCGCTGCCAAAAGGTCCGGCGTCCCGGCCGGGTCCCTGGAACGGCAGCGGAGGAAGAGCCCGGCTCGCTTGCTGCCCTGCTGCGATGCACCGGGCTCCATGCAGACCGACGCGCCGCCCGCGCGAGGCAGGTGCTGATTTTACCGTGCTTCCCTGGTAAGAGCGTGCAGGGTGCGCCAACTCTGGCCCACCCGGCGCTCCGCCGCGCGGCGCGGATGCCTCGCCCCCTGCGGATGCGTCGGTGCCGCCCGCCGCAGGCCCGCCCCGCGGACCATGGCGTCGGGCTGCCGCAACCTTCCCAAGAACAGGATTTTGACGATGAGTGCCTTCAAAGGAGCCGGGTTCAACGACCGGCGGGATGCCGCGGCCAACGCCAAGAAGGCGCTGCTGGAGAAGTTCAAGTCGCGCCCTGCGGCGGACGACCCGGCGATCCTGCAGAAGCAGGCGGAGATGAAGGCGATCGCCGACGCCCGCGAGGTGCGCGCTGCGGAGCGCGCCAAGCTCAAGGAGGCCGACCTGGCGCGGCAGCAGCTGGAGGCGGAGGCCGCGCTGGTCGAGCAGGCGCGCCTCGCCGCCGAGCAGGAGACGCTCCGGATCGAGGCGCTGGCCCGCGAGGAGGCGATCAAGGCCGAGCGCAAGGCCGCCCGTGACGCCAAATACGCCGCGCGCAAGGCCCGCCGCTAGACCGGTCGGTCGCCGGGCCGCCGCGCCGGCGGCCGCGGGCAGGAGCGGGTGGCCATGTCTGCGACTCGGGCCCGGTTCCGGTTCGCGTCGCGGCTGCGTGCGGCCGGGAGCGGCGCGTCGCGCTGCGCCCGTGGCCGGTGCGTCGCGCCGGAGCGGATGGGTCGGCGGGGACCCGGAGCCGGCCGCGACAGGCAGCCGCCGGAAGCGCCGAAGGTCGCTCGTGCAGCGATTTTCCAGCAGCATCAGCCACTTGGGTCGAGTCCCGCGGGACCGGCGCACTGTGCCGCGAATCGGCTCAGACACGAGCCGGACAGGGCAACAAAGAGTGGCGGGTTCACTCAAGACCGTATGAATTGGCCCGCGGGTCTGCCAGTATAGGTGGGAGAAGTCTCCCACATCGTTCCACACTGGATCAGCCATGTCAGCCGATGCTTCCCACGACTCGGTCCTGGAGTTCGCCGCGCAGATCGTCTCGGCGCACGTCTCGAACAACTCCGTGCAGGCGAGCGCCCTGCCGGACCTGATCCAGCAGGTATACAAGGCGCTGACAATGGTGGGCACCGAGCCGGCGCCCGCGGAGAAGCTGGAGCCCGCGGTACCGCTGAAGAAGTCGGTGTTTCCCGACTACATCGTCTGTCTGGAGGACGGCAAGAAGCTCAAGATGCTCAAGCGTCACCTGATGACGTCGTACGGGATGACGCCGGAAGCCTACCGCGAGCGCTGGGGCCTGCCGTCGAACTACCCCATGGTGGCGCCCAGCTACGCCGAGCGTCGTTCCGCGCTGGCCAAGTCCATCGGCCTGGGGCGCAAGCCGTCCGCGGTGGAGGCGAGCGCCGCCATCGAGGAGCCGGGCGAGCCGCCGGCCGCCAAGCCCGCCCGTCGCGGCCGCAAGCCGGGACGCCCCGCAGCCGAGCCCGCCGGGTAGCAGGACGCGGCCGGGCTTGCGGCCCGCTCGCCCGGAGATGGCATCGCGGATTTGTCGTTTCGGCGGCGAGGGCAGGTCCGGTCGGACATGACGCGCGCCGACACCGGTCGGCTCTGGACGCGACCGGCAGGGCAGGCAAGGTTGAGGCTCTGCCTCAAACTCCGCCAAAGGCGAGCCTTTGGAGGCCTCGACTTGGGGAAGGGTTTCCAAAGGCCTCGGGCCTTTGGCGGGTCCGGGCAGAGCCCGGCGCCGCTTGCCGGCAGGTCGGTGTCCGGGGCTCAGGCCTGGATCAGCTTCACCCGCCGGCCCTCGACGCCCAGCGCCACCCGGCCCTGCTTCAGCGCCAGGGCGTCCTCGCCGAACACCTCGCGCCGCCAGCCGCCGAGCGCAGGGACGTCGGGCATCTCCTCGGTCGCCAGCCGGTCGATGTCGTCCGACGAGGCCAGCAGGCGCGACGCCACCTGGTGCTGCTCGCCCTTCGCCGCCAGCAGTACCTTGAGCAGCGCCACCAGCGCCGGCGACGGCTTCGGCCCGTCCCGGCCCGACGGACTCTCCGGCAGCGCCTGTTCCGGCAGCGCCGCTGCCTCGGCGATCGCCGCCAGCAGCGCCTGCCCGCTCCTGCCTTCCGCGAAACCGCGGGTGACGCCGCGCACCCGGCCCAGCGAGTCCGCGTCGCGCGGCGCCGTGGCGGCGATCTCCAGCAGGCTCTCGTCCTTCAGCAGCCGGCCGCGCGGCACGTTGACCCGCTGCGCCTCGCGCTCGCGCCACGCCGCCACCGCGCGGAGCTGGCCGAGCATGCGCCGGTTGCCGGTGCGCGGGCGCAGCCGCTCCCACAGTCGCTCCGGGTCCGGCCGGTAGGTCTCGGGCAGGGTGAGCACCGCCATCTCCTCGCCCACCCAGTCCAGCCGGCCCTCGCGCGAGATCTTCTCGCACAGCCGGTCGTACACCACGCGCAGCCAGGTCACGTCGGCCGCCGCGTAGTCGACCTGCGCCCTGGACAGCGGCCGCGCCGACCAGTCGCTGAAGCGGTGCGCCTTGTCGATCTGCCCGCCGCACAGCGAGGACACCAGCGCGTCGTAGCCGACCTGGTCGCCGAAGCCGGCCACCATCGCCGCGACCTGGGTGTCGAACAGCGGCACCGGCACCGCGCCGAACAGCTGCAGGAAGATCTCCACGTCCTGGCGCGCCGCGTGGAACACCTTGACCACGCCGGGGTCGGCCAGCAGCGCGCCCAGCGGCGCCAGGTCGAGGCCGGGGGCCAGGCTGTCCACCACGGCGACGTCCGGCCCGCCGGCGAGCTGCACCAGGCACAGCTCCGGCCAGTAGGTGCGCTCGCGCATGAACTCGGTGTCGACCGTGACCACGGGTCCGGACCGCAGGCGCGTGCAGAGCGCGTCGAGGGCGGCGCTGTCGGTCACCAGGACCGGGGACGGGAAGACGGCGCGATCGCGGGACATCGGGCGGTCATACACGGCGGGCGCGGGACGGCCAAGCAAGGCGGCCCTGCGGCGAACGGCGCCATGCCCGGCCGCCAATTTAATTGGCCCGCGGCGGTAATCCTTCGACAAGCTTCGTCGGCCACACTGGCGGCCATGACCATGCCCGCATCATGATGACCAACGGCCCCCTCCTTCAAGCATGGGGCCTCTGGAAACCCATCCCTTCAACAAATGGATTCCAAAGGCGAGCCTTTGGCGGAGTTTGAGGCAGAGCCTCAACCTTGCCTGCGTCACCGGTCACTCCCAAAGGCCGCTGGCATGAATCGCCTCCCTGCGGTGACCGGTCTCGTGGCCCCGTTGCGCGAGGCGCACTGGCTGGACCGCGGCCGTGCCCTGGCCTGGGCCAGGATCCTGGCCATTCTCGGCGCGCTCGCGGTGCTTGCGCTGGTCGTCGACACGTGCGGCGGCACCGAGCCCGACTCCTGGGGCCGGCCGCTCGCCACGGATTTCAGCAGCTTCTGGACCGCAGGCGGTCTCGCGCTGTCCGGCGCGCCCGAGGCTGCCTGGGACCCCGCGGCGCACACCGCCGCGCAGCGTCGGAGCTTCCCGGCGCAGGCCGGCTACGCCGCGGACTACTACGCGTTCTTCTATCCGCCGCCCTTCCTGCTGCTGTGCCTGCCGCTGGCCCTGCTGCCATACGGCCTGGCGGCGGCGCTGTGGCTTGCCCTGACCACCGCCGCCTATCTCGCCACCATGCGCGCGATGCTGCCCCGGAGCTGGCCCGCCGCCCTCGTCGCGCTCGCATTCCCGGCCGTGCTGCTGAACGCCGAGCACGGGCAGAACGGCGCGCTGTCGGCCGCGCTGCTGGGCGTGGCCGCGCTGCAGCTCGACCGCCGGCCGCGCCTCGCCGGCCTCTGCCTCGGCCTGCTCTGCGTGAAGCCGCAGCTCGCCCTGCTCGTGGTGCCCGCCCTGCTCGCGGCCGGCCGCGTGCGCGCGCTCGCCTGGGCCGCCCTGGCCGCCGGCGGCGCCAGCCTGGCGGCCTGGCTGGCGCTCGGCGGCGCGGCCTGGCGAGGCTTCCTGGCCAACTCCGCCCTCGCGAGATCGGTGCTGGAGGGCGGGCTCGTCGGCTACCCCAAGATGGCCAGCGGCTTCGCAGCCGCGCGGCTGCTCGGCGCGGGTCCGATCGCTGCCTACGCCGTCCAGGCCGTCCTTGCAGCGGCGGCGCTGGCCGCGGTGCTTCTCGTCGCTCGCCGCAGGCCCGGCGCGGGGCCGGAGATCGCGGCCCTCGCCGCCGCCGCCTGCCTCGCGACGCCGTTCCTGCTCGACTACGACCTGATGGTCCTCGCCGTGCCGCTGGCCTGGATGGCCACGCCGATCGCGCAGGGCGGCTGTCGCCCCTGGGAAAAGCTGGTGACGGCCGCCGCGTTCGTGCTGCCGCTGCTGGCTCGTCCGCTCGCGGTGCAGGCCGGGGTTCCGGTGGCGCCCCTGGTCGTGGCCGGGTTGCTCGTGGTGGTGGTCCGGCGTGCCCGCGACGCCGTGGCGTCCCGGCGATGACCGACGCGATGCGCGGCCCGGACCCTCCGCCGTCGCCCTGGGGCCTCTGCGTCATCGCGACACTCCGCTGATCGACGCCTCGCTCGCCGACAGGTAGTGAGTCAGTCCGCCCCTGGATCGTCGCAGGTGACGTGCCGGACCCGGAAGGGAAGGTTGAGGCTCTGCCTCAAGCTCCGCCAAAGGCAAGCCTTTGGAATCCACTCCTCAAGTCAAAGGTATCGAAGGGCCGCCGGTCTTTTGCGGGTCCGGGCAGAGCCCGGTCTTGCCTGCTTCCTGGCCGCCCCGCCGCCGGCGCGATCCAGACTGACCCACTATCCGCCGACGTGCTGGCGGGCGCGGCCGTGTGGGCTGCCTTCACGCTGGCAGCGCGGCATCGCGCCACTGGCGTCCGGCGTGTGGTGCGGCGCCGTGGGCCGCAGCCTCTCGCCAGGAAGTGGCGCCGGTGCGTCGGCCCATCCCCTCGCCCGCCTTGACTCGCCCGCAGCCCGCGGCTTGTTCTGCGCCGCACCTCCTCCTGCCGCAGGACCGCGCCCATGCACGCCTACCGCACCCACACCTGCGGCCAGCTCCGCGGCCCCGACGCCGGCCAGCAGGCCCGCCTGTCCGGCTGGGTGCACAGCAAGCGCGACCATGGCGGCCTGCTGTTCGTCGACCTGCGCGACCATTACGGCCTGACGCAGATCGTGTTCGGGCAAGGCTCCGCGCCGTTCGGGGACGCCGACGCCGTGCGCGTGGAGAGCGTGATCACCGTGACCGGCCAGGTGGTGCTGCGCGAGGGCGCGACTGTGAACCCGAATCTGCCCACCGGCGCCATCGAGCTGCGCGCGGCCGAGATCGTGGTGCAGTCCAGCGCCGACGTGCTGCCGATGCAGGTGGCGGGCGGCGAGAGCTTCCCCGACGAGCTGCGCCTGCGCTACCGCTTCCTCGACCTGCGGCGCGAGCGCACCCACCGCAACCTGATGCTGCGCTCGGCGGTGATCGCCAGCCTGCGCGCCCGCATGGCCGGGCAGGGGTTCACGGAGTTCCAGACGCCGATCCTGACCGCCTCGTCGCCGGAGGGCGCGCGCGACTTCCTGGTGCCGAGCCGCGTGCATCCCGGCCGCTTCTACGCGCTGCCGCAGGCGCCGCAGCAGTTCAAGCAGCTCGCCATGGTCGCGGGCTTCGACCGCTACTTCCAGATCGCACCGTGCTTCCGCGACGAGGCCAGCCGCGCCGACCGCTCGCCCGGCGAGTTCTACCAGCTCGACCTGGAGATGAGCTTCTGCACCCAGGAGGACGTGTTCGCGGTGCTGGAGCCGGTGATCGGCGGGCTGTTCGAGGAGTTCGGCGGCGGCCGCGCCGTCGACGCCGCGCCGTTCCGCCGCATCCCCTACGACGAGGCCCTGCTGCGCTACGGCAACGACAAGCCCGACCTGCGCAACCCGCTGCTGATCACCGACGTCACCGAGCACTACGCCGGCTCCGGCTTCGGGCTGTTCAGCAAGATCGCGGCGTCGGGCGGCATCGTGCGCGCCATCCCCGCGCCCGGCGCCGGCGCCAACCCGCGCAGCTTCTTCGACAAGCTGAATGCCTGGGCGCGCGAGCAGGGCGCCGGCGGGCTGGGCTACATCACCTTCGACGCCGAGGGCGCGCGCGGCCCGATCGCGAAGAACCTGGAGCCGGAACGCGCCGAGGCGATCCGCCAGGCCTGCGGCGCGGGTCCTGGCGACGCGGTGTTCTTCGCCGCCGGCCCGCACGAGGAAGCGCGCAGGTTCAGCGGCCTGGTGCGCACCCGGGTGGCCGAGGAGCTGGGGCTGGTCGAGCCCGACGCGTTCCGCTTCTGCTGGGTGGTGGACTTCCCGATGTTCGAGCTGAACGAGGAGACCGGGCGGGTGGATTTCAGCCACAACCCGTTCTCGATGCCGCAGGGCGGCATGGCGGCGCTGGAGACGCAGGACCCGCTGACCATCAAGGCGTTCCAGTACGACATCGTGTGCAACGGCATCGAGCTGAGCAGCGGCGCGATCCGCAACCACCGGCCCGACATCATGGTCAGGGCGTTCGGCATCGCCGGCTACAGCGAGGCGGACGTGGAGGCGCGGTTCGGGGGCATGCTGGCGGCGTTCCGCTTCGGCGCGCCGCCGCATGGCGGGTCGGCGCCGGGGATCGACCGCATGGTGATGCTGCTGGCCGACGAGCCGAACATCCGCGAGGTCATCCTGTTCCCGCTCAACCAGCAGGGCGAGGACCTGATGATGGGCGCGCCGGCGCCGGTTGACGCGGCGCGGCTGCGCGAGCTGTCGCTCAAGGTGGAGCTGGCCCCGAAGGTGAAGGCGGGCTGACGGCCGCGGCCAGCGAGCAAGGCTGGGCTCTGCCCAGGCCCGCCAAAGGCCTGAGGCCTTTGAAAACCATTTACTTAAGTAATGGATTCCAAAGGCGAGCCTTTGGCGGAGTTTGAGGCAGAGCCTCAACCTTGCCTTCTTCGCCGCCGCGTTCCTGCGCCGACCGGCCGCTACCCGGCCAGGCGGAACGTGAACGGCAGGTCCGCCACGCCGTCCACCGCCACGCCGCCGCGCGTCGCGGGGGTGAAGCTGTATCCCCACACGGCGTCCAGCGCCGCCCGGTCCAGCGCGTCCGAGCCGCTGCCCTGCGCCACCGCCGCGCCCAGCACCCGCCCCGCCGACGACACCGTCGCGCGCACCACGACCCGGCCCTCGATGCCGCGCCGCCGCGCCTGGTCCGGATAGGCCGGCTGCACGTTGCCGGGCGCGCCGGCGAGGGGGCGGGGCGGCACGGACGGCCCTTCGACCCGCGCCGACAGGGATTGCGGCGCCGGCGGCGCCTGCGACCCT
>JAABUQ010010023.1_pt1 | contig 12564 bp, 12 predicted proteins | sample 5560001 | NCBI WGS metagenome assembly JAABUQ01 (sample SAMN10711888, study PRJNA513371) | rock metagenome | isolation source: Antarctica rocks | place: Antarctica: Victoria Land, Finger Mt nord | collected 2015-12-18 | reverse complement strand
CCCGTATCCTTGAATTCATCGATTACTTCAATCGCACAATGGCTAAGCCTTTCAAGTGGACTTATCAGGGTAAAGCCTTAAAGCAATGATGAAGGGTAGGCAAACTCACACCTAGGTCTACTAGTGAGACAGCTTCAAACTTCTGGCGTCCCTGTTGGCATGTTCCCTGATGCAAAATACGTTGATGATTTCTGCGATATTGAAGAATTTAGCACTCTTTACGTCTTCAGCGATGGTGTCTACGAAATTAAGCAACAAAACGGTAAAATTTGGGACCTCGATGCCTTCGTGACTCTGCTCAGAGACTGTCAGACTAGTAGAGATTGCCATCTCGATCAAGTCTTGAATTACCTAATGGCTTTAAACCACAAAGATACTTTTGACGATGATGTATCTATACTCCAAGTTAACTTTAATTAGCTGATAATAATTCAGAGATTTTTACAGGTTAATCCCAGGAGTCAGGAAGGTTAGATAATTCAGATTCTAGCTCACCAATAAGCTGAGCAACATATTTATAACGCTCGGATGGCTCACCAGTTGCAGAGCGACCAGATGAAAGTCCAACCCGATTTTGCCATCTGTTAATAATAGCCCGGAGTCCTTCAATAGTATTAACAACATCCAATGCCCGTTCACCAAACTTGATCGAAAGTGTATAACACTCGGTACCAACACCTTCACCCAACGTACTATGACAACCAGACTCAGGTCTAGAACTTTCGTGAATAGATCCTATATGAGTAAGGGTCCAGCCAGGATTAGAGGCTATAAGGTGATCAACGGCATCCTGTTGAGTCTTGGCGGAAATATCACAAAGCTTGTATTCTTCGGAAATGGGCTCTCGCGTAAGAATAGCAAGATAGTTAGGCATAAAGGTTTTATTCTTGATTTTGCCCAATATTTAAATTGTAGCGAACAAGCACTGGTATTAGGGTGCATCTTTGTAGGGATTTACGAAGCGTACCCCCTCAAACGTAGCGCCCACATTAAAATCCTGACTGTAGATTATGGCGATCTGATCCAGCCGAGCAGTTGCCCAAATTTGAGCATCCTAGAGCCTGAGTTGATAGTCTTTAACTCCTCGTATAGCTCTTAAGACTGCTCCTGCTTCTGGCAAGGATTACGATTAATGGCGGCAAGTTGCTTAACTTTTGGATCATAACCTCCTAATGCGCACTAGTGTAAAGAAGTGATATATTATCTTTTAACCGCAAAAAAACTCCCAGTATCACCTCGAACAAAGCAAGACGTTTAGTGGGAGAGGGTATCGGGTCAAGGATGACGCCCAGAGAAAGTCTACGTATGTCGTAGCCAAAGCCAGTAAGAGGATAAACCTATGGCCAACTCGAAGCAGTGGATTACTTTTAAAGTTTCGACTCAGGAAATGAGGGCTATCGAAACCTACTGCCAACAGACTCAAAGAACCAAAACAGACGTGCTAAGAGAACTGCTCCGGCAATTGCCAACCCATCCCTATCAACCTGTCCAGTCCCCCGCGCTCAAGTTGTAGAAGACCACACCAAGTTCCTCATCGTAGCCATAGTAATCAGAATTTTGTAGACCAGAACTTTTCAAGCGCAGCTACTTGAGCAGATGTCATGCTTGTCAACCTTTGATTAGGGGTTTTATTCGCTCATTTACCAACATCTTTGGCACCGGATATCGGATATGCCTATCAAGAACTAACCTAAGCAAAGGGTCATACCCTCCGCTTAGGTTATTTGTATTCCACAATCCAGCTATGGATTTGGATTGTTAAACGCTCTGTATTACCCGACTACTTCATCTCTACAGGAACCTTGAGTTCTGACCCCGGCTTGTCGTGATCTGGAGCGATTGAGTCGCCCTCGATGAAAGAGCGCAACATCCAGGCCATTTCTTCATGCTGCTCCATTAAGCCAGTTAGGAAGTCAGCCGTCCCCTCATCGTGGAAACTATCAGAACACTGGTCTACGTGGTCGCGGAAGTTGCGGATAATTTCTTCGTGATCGTCCACTAGATTCGCCACCATTCCAGTTGCTTGAGGAATATTGCCTGAGTGCTCCTTGATCGAAGCATATTTCAGAAAGCCCTCAGCTGTACCTACTGGATAGCCACCTAAGGCCCGCACGCGCTCAGCAATCGAATCGATGCTCTCTGTCAAAGCTTGATACTGTTCTTCCCAGATCAGGTGGAGTGAACGGAACTGTGGTCCGACGACATCCCAGTGATACTTTTTCGTCTTAATCAACAGTAGGTAGGCATTCGACAAGTCGGAATTCAACAATTCGATCACGCCTTGGCGTTGCTCTTCAGTTAGACCGATGTTTAGCTTACGCATGATTTCTACTTCTACGCCTTATCTTCATACTCAGTGGAACAAATTTACACAGGATGGGACATCAGTCAAACGAGAGATTGTTACAGGGGACTTACCTTAACCCGGTAAAGGAGCTTTTCGCCTTGACGATAGCCAGTGTAGCGGACTTTGACGCGATCACCCTTTTGAGCCGTTCCGCTCATAAGTTGGTGCAGTTGGGGGTCATAAGGTAGTTCTGCACCTACGGGAGCGATCGCCTCCACCCCCCATTCTTGTAATAACTGTGCCATTGGTCGCAATAACGGCAACAATCTCACCGCCGGTAGTTGAGGATTTTCCTGGGCGGCAACGGCAGCTGTTGGCCATTGCAGTAACCAAGACTCTAAAATTTGGAGACTCGACTGCTGGAATTCTTGCCATAGTACCTGTCGTTGTTGTTCCAGTTGGGCAGAAAGCCTATGGTACTCCTGTTTTAAATTGGCGATCGCTGGCTCTGATTCCTGGGGCAGGGTAGCATTTTGTCCCCCAAGCTCCTCCTTAGAAAAAGTTGCTACTAACTCAGTCAATGGCACCTGTAGTACTTGACTCAGTTTGAGCAGAACGTCCACCCGCATCTGCTCTACTTCTGCGCGCCGTAGCCGCCCGATTTGCCATTCCGAAACCCCAGCAGTTCGCGCCAGGGCTTTAAAACTGGAAACACCCACTCGCTGCATTAAGCCTTGCAGCAAATGAGTGTTATCTTGCCGCCGAGACTGAGTCATCACCTTAAGCCAGGTGCATTTTAAGCACAGCACGGGGAGCCTTGCGGACTCTGGCTAGAACCGTTTCTTTGCCCAAGCGTTGGCAAGCTTCATACCGATGGCAACCAGAAAAGCCATAGTACTGCCCATCAATTTCTAACACGTCAATGGGTTCTTGCTGTCCGATCTCTTGAATCGATTCCATCAAGGCTGCAACTTTGCTTGGATCGTTCTGTCGCGGCAAAGGCCGACGAATTTGCTTTAGGGGAATTTCTTGTACTTTTACCATGATGCTTGTGGCTAATGTTCCCTTTCTTCCTAAATCATATTCGTTACGACTTCAATTTGCAACCAGTAGCAGGGGTGAGTGCTCCCCTGCTCTCTTCTAAGGGGCTATCTTGGGAGAAAAATCTTCTATCAGTAATATTCAATGCCAAGAAAAACTTATGCCATAGGGCAGATTCCTGAGCTACCCCAGCCAGAGACTGGAGGGTTGGGGTGGCTTTGGCGCTTGTCTTACACTGCACTGACAACATTATGTTTACTAGGGCTAACTGGGGTATCGGCACCATCGCTGCAGCGCCAGGATGTAGAACTCAAGGGTTTGCCGGAGCTATCTCCGGCAACTTCCTTGAGCAAGCTCAACGGAACGCCTGTGCTACCTCCGGCGACTGGGTTGAGCTTGCTCAAGATCGGGATTGTGCAGCGATTTGGTGAGAAACCAACTCATCAGCTGAACCTGCAAGCAACGCCAGGCGATCGCCTCACCCTCAACTTTAAAACGGGCGATCGGCAGCAGACCATTCAAGCTAACAGCGTGAAGCTGGAAGTGGTAATGCAACCCCTAAGCGCTCCAACAGTGGATGAGCGGGTTGTCCTCAGCACCCACCGGAGTTTTGAAAGTGCTGAAGACAGTGCTCAGCAATGGCGCTCGCAGGGAATAGAGGTTGAGATAGCCGAGCCAAAGCGCTGGCAAGTCTGGGCAAAACGGGAAGTCTACAACACACCCTTACTACGACGCTTGCTATTGCAGAGTCTGCAAGCTGCTGGAGTGAAGACGGCGTATATCAATACGCAAATCCTGAAACAGGTACCACGAGTTACCTGGGTTGTGAATGGTAACCGCTATAGCCTCCAGCAGCTCGATGTTGCTGCTGACAAAAACCTAATCCAAGTGAAACAAGGTGAAGATGATCGTTCCGATCATCTCTATGCTGGTCGTTTGCAACTTTTGCCCAATGCTTACGGCACTTACACTCTAGTTAACGACGTTCCACTAGAAACGTACTTACGAGGTGTTGTACCTAACGAAATTGAAGCATCTGCACCGGATGCAGCGCTTGAGGCACAGGCGATCATTGCCCGGACATATGCGCTGCGAAACTTACGCCGATTTGCGGTGGATGACTACGAACTATGTGCCACCACCGACTGCCAAGTTTATCTGGGGTTGACGGGAACGACTGCCAACACAGATCGGGCGATCACAACAACGCGGGGGCAAGTATTGACCTATCAAAACCAGCTGGTTGACGCCGTGTATTCTTCTACTACGGGTGGCGTCACAGCTGCCTTCAGTGATGTCTGGAATGGTGCAGAGCGACCTTACCTGCAACCTGTAGTGGATGCTACTAGTAAGGTTTGGAATCTGCAAAGCCACAGTTTAGCTGATGAGAAAAACTTCCAGCGCTTTATCGATCTGCGTCAAGGATTCAACGAAACCGGCTCATATAGGTTTCGCTGGCGCTTTGAGAGCAGCATGACACAGCTCGCCCAGGATTTACAGCATTATCTGAAAACGACTAAGAGTCCAATGGCAAACTTCAAAACACTTCAGCAGCTCTCGGTAGTGCAGCGATCGCCTGCTGGACGCATTCTCAAACTGGCTGTCAAAACCGATCTAGGCATCTTTGCCTTGGAGAAAGATGAGATTCGTAACGCCTTCTCTGCCCCCAAAAGCACTCTCTTCTACCTGCAACCCCTCAATCAGGGGCAAAACACACTCCGGGGCTATGCTTTTATCGGCGGCGGACTGGGACACGGAGTCGGTTTGAGTCAAACCGGCTGCCAAGAGCTAGCCAAGCTGGGTTGGTCGAGTTTGCGCATTCTCAACTTCTACTATGCCGGTACTCAAATTCAGATACTAGGCACTGCCATTCAACCATGAAATAAGGCAGGAACAGAGGGATTGTGTGTTCCTACCTTCAACCTTTTTGTGGCTCCAACCGATTTATCGGTTAGTAAAGTTCTTCCTCTTTATGGGTTTCGATAGTGCAGTCAGAAGTGGGGTAAGCCACGCAGGTCAGCACGTATCCAGCTTCAATCTGGTCGTCGTCTAAGAAAGACTGGTCAGACTGGTCAACCGTACCTTCCTTCATCTTACCGGCACAGGTGGAGCAAGCACCAGCACGGCAAGAGTAGGGTAGGTCAAGCCCGGCTTCTTCGGCTGCATCTAAAATGTAGGTGTCATCTTCAACTTCAATCGTTTGGTTCAGCCCTTCGGCCTCGTTAATTAACGTGACCTTGTAACTTGCCATTCAGCAGTCCTCTCTAAGGCACTATAAGATAAACAGAAGTAAACCTACGGCCTCACTAATCCGAAAGGCCGCTCTTGTTAAGTTCGCTTCATCTTCGATACTACGGGAAAAAGCAAAGCTTGTAACCCCGTATTCACCCCGATCTGCCACGCGATTAGTAATGGGATTTAGTCATTTAATCCTAATAAGATCTACTTATGTAATTACCCCGATCCGCCACTTGAAGTCTCAGCGGGTAGTATAATTCCAGGCCATCTTAGCTACCAGCAATCAATTTACATCTCCTGGGATCTGCTCCAGGAGCAGAGGAGCTGTCAACACAATGCAATTTAAATCTTCATCCCCTTTCTCTACTACTTGCCCAGTGAGGGTGGGGTTAGTTGGTACTGGGTATGCCGCTAAGCTAAGGGCTGAGACATTACAAGCAGATGCGAGAGCTGCTGTGGTGGCTGTTGTTGGTCATACCCCAGAAAAGACTAACGCGTTCGCCGAGGCGCATCAGGCTGAGGCAGTTGCTTCCTGGCAACGGCTCTTAGAGCGTTCCGATTTGGATTTAGTGATCGTCTCTACTATTAACAGAGACCATGGTGCGATCGTCCGTGGCGCTCTCGAAACTGGCAAGCACGTCGTCGTAGAATATCCCCTGTGCCTAGACGCCAGAGAGGGTGAGGGACTAATTGCTCTGGCACAAGCGCAAGGTAAACTCCTGCACGTAGAGCATATTGAACTGCTAGGGGGCTTGCACCAAGCATTACGCTCAGAGTTACCGGCGATCGGCAAGGGGTTTTATGCCCGTTACAGCACTATCAATCCCCAGCGCCCCGCACCCCGACGTTGGACATATCAGCCAGACTTGTTCGGCTTTCCCCTCAGCGGTGCCCTCTCCCGACTTCACCGCCTCACCAATTTGTTTGGTTCAGTTGCCAAGATTAGTTGTCAAACCCGGTTTTGGGGAGGAGACTCAGAGTTCTATAAAGCTTGTCTATGCACAGCCCAGCTAAGCTTTAACAGTGGGCTGTTAGCTGAAGTGATTTATGGCAAAGGGGAAGCTCTATGGCAGAACGAACGCAAGTTTGAAGTTTACGGTGAGCAAGGCGGGTTAATTTTTGATGGCGATCGAGGAGTCCTGGTGCAGGCAGAGGGAACGACGCCGATTGAGGTCGGCAGTCGTCAGGGCTTGTTTGCCAAAGACACAGCCATGGTGTTAGACCACTTATTTGCAGGCACTCCCCTGTATGTCACTCCAGTAGCCAGCTTATATACTCTCAAGGTCGCTGATGCAGCTCGTCATTCGGCACAGACAGGGCAAACTGTAGCTCTTGAAGATTAGCTATCAGCACTATCCAGCCAGAATCTCTAAGGTGGCCGACATCAGGTTGGCCCCCCTCAAGTTTGTCAAATTCAAGTTAGCTCCACTCAAATTGCTCCAACTTAGGCATAGGGTTTCCTTGACCCCTGATCTCTGACTCCTAACCCCTCTGGAACGCTAAAACCACCTACTTCTGCAAGCGTATATAGGGGGCGACCCTTGACCTCTTCGTAGATCCGCCCAATATATTCGCCTAAAATACCAATACTAACTAACTGGACAGCTCCGAGAAAAAATATGGCGACCAGGATGATAGTAAATCCGGTCAAGGGCGAATGGGGAACAACAATCCGCCAATAGAGGACTAAAAGAGCCATTAGAATTGCCGCGATCGCTGCTAGTAGCCCGACATAAGTTGAGAGTCGCAGTGGGACTTTTGAGAAGGATACCAAGCCGTTCACAGCTAAGGCTAAGGATTTGCCAAAGGTGTACTTGACATCACCAGCAAAGCGGGGATCGCGGTTGAACTTCACGGCTGTTTGCTGGAAGCCAATCCAAGAGCGCAGTCCCCGAATGTAGCGGTTGCGCTCTGGCATCGCATTGAGGACATCTACAACTTGCCGATCCAGCAAACAAAAATCGCCGGTATCAGTGGGTATGTCTACATCTGCAAGTTGCTTCAGCAGGCGGTAGAAGAAATAAGCACTAAAGCGCTTGAACCAGTTCTCCTGTCGGCGTTGAGTCCGCTGGGCGTAGACCACCTGATAGCCTTGTCGCCATTTTTCAATCAGTTCTGGAATCAGTTCTGGCGGATCTTGTAAGTCGGCATCGAGAATCACAATAACTTGACCCCGGACAAAATTAAGACCAGCTGTGACGGCGATTTGGTGTCCGAAGTTGCGAGCCAGGTTTAGGTAGCAAATGCGCGGGTCTTTTTGCTGTAGGTTTCGCAGTAGTTGTAGGGAGCGATCACCACTACCATCGTTGACTAAGATTAATTCCACTGGCCCATCCAGTTGCTCCATTACGGCACTAATCCGTCGGTACAATTCCGTGAGACTTTTTTCCTCGTTATATACCGGAATGACAAAGGAATATTTCGGCGTCATTGATGATTGGGCATCGAGTCTTAAAAGACTACATCCCTCACTCCTTCTCTGTCAAGGAATACTCCTCCACTGGTAAACAAGAGCAGACAAAATTCCGATCGCCAAAGGCATTGTCAATCCGCCCAACTGCAGGCCAGAACTTGGATTCGCGAGTCCAGGGGGCCGGGTAGGCAGCCTGTTCGCGGGAATAGGAATGGTTCCATTCCGTAGCGATCAGGGCTTCTGCCGTGTGGGGTGCCTGCTTCAAGACATTATCTTGAGGGTCCGCCCGACCTTGTTCAATTTCCTCGATTTCCTGACGAATTGCGATCATTGCGTCACAAAAACGGTCCAGCTCTTGCTTGGATTCACTTTCCGTTGGCTCTACCATCATCGTGCCTCCGACTGGCCAGGAGACCGTTGGGGCATGGAAGCCGTAGTCCATCAGGCGCTTGGCAATATCGTCCACTTCGATGCCAGCGCTTTTTTTGAGCGATCGCAGATCCAGAATGCACTCATGAGCCACCAAACCTGCCTTTCCCTTGTACAGGACGGGATAGTAGGGCTCTAGTCGGCGGGCAATGTAGTTGGCATTGAGAATTGCAACTTTGGTAGCTTCTGTCAAGCCCGCCCCACCCATCATGACGATGTACATCCAAGAAATCGTTAGGATACTCGCGCTACCCCAGGGCGCAGCGGCGACAGCACCAATACCTTGTTTACCTCCCGTGGGGATCACACTATGTCCTGGGAGGAACGGCACCAGATGAGGCATCACCCCAATCGGTCCCATCCCAGGTCCACCGCCGCCGTGAGGGATACAGAAGGTTTTGTGCAGGTTCAAGTGGCAGACATCCGCTCCAAAATCTCCTGGACGGCAGAGCCCAACCTGGGCGTTCATATTCGCCCCGTCCATGTAAACTTGCCCACCCTGGGCATGGACGATAGCACAGATGTCCTTAATTTGCTCTTCAAATACACCGTGAGTGGACGGATAGGTGACCATCAAGGCGGCGAGTTGATTGTTATGAGTCTCAGCCTTAGCCTTGAGATCGTCCAAGTCGATGTTCCCCATCGCATCACAGGCGATCACTACCACCTTCATACCGCACATGACTGCACTGGCGGGATTCGTTCCGTGAGCTGATTGAGGAATCAGACAGATGTTCCGGTGACCTTCACCCCGGTGTTCGTAGTACTGCCGAATCACCAGCAAGCCCGTGTATTCCCCCTGAGAGCCAGCATTGGGCTGGAGAGAAACCCCGGCAAATCCTGTAATTTCAGCTAACCATTCCTCAAGCTGCTGGAACAAGACTTGGTAACCCCGCGCTTGCGGTTGGGGGGCAAAAGGATGAATTTTGCCAAATTCTGGCCAAGTCACAGGCATCATCTCGGCGGTCGCATTCAATTTCATCGTACATGAGCCCAACGGAATCATGGATGTAGTTAGCGATAGGTCCTTAGCCTGTAGCCGGTACAGATAGCGTAAAAGTTCAGTTTCTGAGTGATAGCGGTTAAATACAGGATGGGTTAGATAGCTGCTCTTGCGGGCAAAGGGGGCGTCAAAATCAGCTATAGCCCGCTCAGCCAATTTTTCAATCGTAAAAGGCAAGGACTCTGCACCAGCAAAAATCTCAAACAAGTTCAACAAGTCCTGCACTGTAGTGGCTTCATCCAGCGAGATCCCTACTGTACTTGCGTCCAGAATCCGCAGGTTGATGCCGAGTGCCTGGGAAGCGCCGAGAATTTCTGACCGACTACGTTTTCTCAGTTCTACCCGCAGTGTATCAAAGAAAGGTTCTGTACCGATGCCATACCCCAACCGCTTCAGTCCTTCTGCCAGGATAACGGTTAGTAAGTGTACCTTCCTGGCAATTCTCTTAATCCCAGATGGACCGTGGTAGACCGCATACATAGAAGCCATCACCGCCAGTAGAACCTGGGCTGTACAAATGTTGCTGGTGGCTTTATCGCGGCGAATATGCTGCTCCCGGGTCTGGAGGGCAAGACGCAGCGCTGGCTTGCCGTGGACATCCTTAGATACACCCACAATTCGTCCTGGAACCTGCCGCTTGTATTCTTCCTTGGTGGCAAAGTAGGCGGCATGGGGACCGCCATATCCCATGGGGACACCAAAACGCTGCGTACTCCCCACGACAATATCTGCCCCAAATTCCCCTGGTGGTGTGAGTAGAGTCAGGCTTAGGGGATCTGCTGCCACTGTGACCAAAGCACCAGCTGCATGGGCTTGTGCCACAAAATCTCGGTAGTCATAAATCGTGCCATCAGTGGCAGGGTACTGTAGGAGAGCCCCAAAAACTGGTCGGTCGAAAGCAAAGCTCTGATGCTCGCCCACAATCACATCAATGCCCAAGGGCAGAGCCCGAGTTTGCATCACTGCAATAGTCTGAGGATGGCAGGCGCTACTGACAAAGAAAGCTTTTGCCCGACTTTTGCCGAGGCCATAGCTCATAGTCATGGCTTCTGCTGCTGCTGTTGCTTCATCTAATAAAGAAGCATTAGCAATCTCCAAGCCTGTGAGTTCAATAATCATGGTCTGGAAATTAAGTAGTGCCTCCAGACGGCCTTGGGCAATCTCTGGCTGATAGGGAGTGTAGGCGGTGTACCAGCCAGGATTTTCCAGAATATTGCGCTGGATCACAGGCGGGGTAATACAGTCGTAATAGCCCATCCCGATAAACGACCGAAATACCTGATTTTTGGAAGCGATTTCTCTCAACTCGAGCGAAGCGGCATACTCACTGCGCTCTGGTCCCAGCTGTAGCGGTCGGTTAAGCCGGATTGCCTGCGGTACTGTTTGGTCGATGAGGGCCTCAAGGGTTGGCAGCCCCAGTACCTCCAGCATTTGCTGCACTTCATCAGGGTTAGGACCAATGTGCCGTTGTTCAAAAGAAATCGACTCTAGGCGCATTTTTCCCAGCAGGTGCTGATGGCTAGACTCGGTAGGGGGGCTATAAATTACCACAGTTTGCTCTCCAGACACTACTTGTTTATATTTTGCAATAAATATCTCTCAGTAAGTAGCAGGCAGCATGTAAAAGTTATGTATTGTTGGGGACTAAGTTAAGATTAGGGGTATCTTTTCTCCCTCAGCTCCCTCAGCTCTCTTTTAATGGCCTTCTACCTGTGCCTGATATTCATCTGCAGACATAGCATCAGCCAATTCATGGGGGTCTTTGACGCGCACCTTGAGCAACCAGCCCTCGCCGTAAGGGTCTTCTGCCAACTGCTCCGGCGATTCCACCATCGCCTCGTTGCGCTCTACAACTGTACCAGTGACTGCTGAGTTAAGATCCTCAACTGCTTTCACCGATTCAACCGTGCCGAAGCTTTCTCCCTTGGTCATCGCATCGCCGACTTCTGGCAGTTCCAGAAACACAATGTCACCTAGTTGATCAACGGCAAAAGCGCTAATGCCAATCGTGGCAATCTCGCCCTCTAGCCGCACGTACTCATGGGAGTCTAGGTACTTCAAGTCATTCGGATATTCCAGAGACATATCACTTCCTCAACAACATCAAAAAAGTATTTAGCGATTTTTTGGTCGATAAAACGGACGTTTAACCACAATACCTGGGTAAGTCTTGCCTCTGATTTCCACATCCAGCTGCTGACCCAGAGTTGCTAGCTTGGTAGGAACGTAGGCGAGGGCGACTGGATAACCCAGTGTGGGAGATAGGGTACCACTGGTGATCTCTCCTACCACCCGACTGTTTGATAGTACTTGGTAGCCATGACGGGCAATGTTACGACCCTGCATCGAAATTCCCACCAATCGGCGCGGCACCCCGGCAGCTTTTTGCTGTTCTAGGACTGAGCGTCCAATAAAGTTACCTTTGGTGTCTAGGTGAACTAGCCAACCTAGCCCAGCTTCCAGTGGCGTAGTGGTTTCGTCGATATCTTGTCCGTGAAGCGCCATTGCTGCTTCTAGCCGCAAGGTATCTCTGGCACCCAGCCCGCAAGGGATGACACCGGATTGCAGGAGAATCTGCCACAATTCCACTCCCACCACTGGGTCTACCATCACCTCAAATCCATCTTCGCCGGTGTAACCTGTCCGGGCAATGAAGCCCGACTGCTCCAGTACCATTGCCTCTAAATGTCCAAATGGCTTCAATTGGGTCAGATCTTCTTGCACCAAGGGCTGTAGGTATGTAACCGCTTGCGGTCCCTGCACGGCAATTAAGACTTTTTCCGGCGACAGATCCTGGAATTCCACCTGATTCGGATCGAGATGTGCCCGTAGCCAGGCTTTGTCTTTGCTAGAGTTGGCAGCATTGACAATCATTACCCCCCGCTGCTCACCATTCGCGTCCTGACCCTGATAGTAAAAAATTATGTCATCGATAATTCCCGCCTGGGAGTTCAACAACGCAGTGTATTGTGCTTGACCGGGTTGCAACCGATTCAAGTCTGAGGGGACCAACGGCTGAAGTTGCGCAATGAGCTGTTTACCCCGCAGGACAAATTTGCCCATATGGGAAATATCAAACATCCCCGCTGCCGTTCTGACAGCTTCATGTTCGCGCCCAATACCACTAAACTGCACGGGCATCTCCCAACCCCC
>JAABUQ010010022.1_pt1 | contig 12565 bp, 13 predicted proteins | sample 5560001 | NCBI WGS metagenome assembly JAABUQ01 (sample SAMN10711888, study PRJNA513371) | rock metagenome | isolation source: Antarctica rocks | place: Antarctica: Victoria Land, Finger Mt nord | collected 2015-12-18 | reverse complement strand
GCCCCTCGGGATCTTCGTGTCGCTTTTTTATCCACTTCTCATGATGCCAGGCTCCGACCGGCTTGACAAGCGGAGCGGCGCCCATCGATGCATCCGGCCCGCGCCGATCGCCCGGCCGATCCCCGCCGACCCGAGACAAGGCGGCGCGGATCGGGTAGATTGGGATCCCGTCCCGTCGGGTGGGCGAAGCCCCCCGGGGCTGGCGAAGGCGGAGGTGCCCGAGGTGAGCGTCAGCGCAGCGACCCGTTATCGACTCGACGACCTCCGGCGGCTGGGCGCGTCCCTGGCCTCGGGCCTGGGCGTGTCGCCCCCTCGGGCCTCGGCCCTGGCTTCGCAACTGCTCTGGTTCGACTCGGCGGGGCTCTCGGAGCACGGGATCGCGACGCTTCCCGGCTGGCTCGACCGGATCGTCCGCAAGGAGGTCGACCCGGCCGCCGAAGGCCGCCCCCGGCTCGAACATGCCGGCACGGCGGTGGTCGAAGGGCGGAACGGCTTAGCACCCTTGGTCCTGGCCAAAGCCGCCGGGATCGCCGCCGAGAAGGCCCGCGACGTCGGCCTGGGGATCGTCCGGGTGACCGGCCTCGGCCCCACCGGCCCGGCCGCCCCGGTGGCGGCCGACCTCGCCGTCGGCCCGTTCCTCGCCGCGATCGTCGGCCCCGGGCCGTCCTGGACGGTCGCGGTCCCGACCGCCGAGGGCTTGCCGATCCTCCACGATTCGAGGCTGGGACCGCCCGAAGCCGGCGGCGAGGTCCCGGCCTGGCTCGACGCCTGGCCGCTCTGGGCCGGGGCCGTCTCGGGCGGCGAAGAGGGTTGGGCGATCCTCGCCCTGAACCTGCCCGCGCTCGAACCCCTGGTCGGGTTCCGCGAGCGGGTCGCCGCGATGGCCCCCCCGGCACCCCGAGGTGTAGGCTCACTTTCGCCCCCAGCCTGGGAGGCGAGCCGTCGCGAGGCCCTCGATCGCGGCGTCCCCCTCGACGACCGGGGGTCGGCCGGCCTCCGGGCCTGGGCGGACCGGCTGGGCGTCGCCTGGCCTTCCGAGACCGAACCGACCCCTTGAGACCGCCGAGGAGGCGTCATGGTCCTGCCCCTGGGCGACATCGAGAAGACCCGGATCGTGCCGGTCGCCACCTACGTCCTGATCGCCCTCAACCTGGCGATGTACATCGTCGAGCTCGAGCACGGCGAAGAGTTCCGGACCTCGTACGCGGCCACCCCCTACGAGATCACCCACGGTTTCGACATCGGCCGGCCTTTCCCGCTCCAGATCGAGCCCGATCAGGTCGATGGCGTGCTGCCGGTCCAGCACGACGTCTGGATCGACCAGGCGAGCGTGCCCTTCCCGGTCGGCCTGACGATGTTGACGGCGATGTTCCTCCACGCCAGCCCGCTCCACCTGGCCGGGAACATGCTCTTCCTCTGGATCTTCGGCGACAACGTCGAGGAGGTCCTGGGCACGCTCCGCTACCTCCTGGCCTACCTCGGCTGCGGCCTGGCCGGGACCTTGGCCCAGATCGCCGCCGGGCCGGATTCCCTGATCCCGACCCTGGGCGCCTCGGGCGCCATCGCCGGCCTGATGGGGGCGTACATCGTCTGGTTCCCGCACAACCGGGTCCGCGTCCTCTTCTTCAACTTCCTGACCGTGATGCCGGCGTTCCTGGTGATCGGGATCTGGATCGGCTCCCAGATCGTGATGGGATACGGCTCGCTGGGCCGGCTCGGCGAGGTCGGCGGGGTCGCCTACTTGGCCCACCTCGGCGGGGCGGCGGCGGGCCTGCTGGTCGCCCTCTGGTATCGCCAACGGGCGCTCGCCCTCCAGGCCGAGGACTACCGCCGGGCCTGGCCCGACCTTTGAAGCGGATCAGACGGCCTCGGTCGCCTGGCCTGGCGCCAGCGACGGGTGCCGGGCGGCGCCCCTCCCGGCGTCGGTCGGCCTCGGGCACCGCTCCAAGATCAGCCCCAGGCCGTTCAGCGCCAGGCACCACGACAGCCCGAAGATCCAATACGCCTCGCTCGGGAACCGGGCGATCAGCAGCCCCGTCAGCGACATCTGCACCGCCGGGATCAGGAAGCCGAGGTGGAACAGCCAGGCCATCATGGCGAACCCGAAGGTGGCCAGGCTCGCCCAGGAAATCTTGAACCACTCGTGATCCATCCCGGTCAGCTTGTTCACCGAGACCGAGGTGAAGCAGAGGATGAAGTAAGTCACCCAGACCCGCGCGACCACCGCCAGCAAGCCCCGGGCCTGATGGCCCGATCGGCTCCCCAGGGACCGCTTCAAGATCAGGACCGCCGCGGCCAGGTCGACGGCCCAGAGCGGCAGGAAGTGGGCGGGCGAACGATCCCCCTTCCAAAACAGGATCTGGCAAACCAGGAAGACCGCCAGGTGGAACCAGCCCACCGCGACGAGGGCCAGGCCCCAGCGGTCGCGCACCGCCACTCGGCCCAACTCGGCGACTTCGGCGGCCAGTCCGCTCGGGCTTCTCGGGGCGGAATCGATCGCGGCGGGCATCGCGGGGGTCCACGTTGGCGAAGCGGATCTCTGGGCCACTTGAGTCGAGTTTACCATGCGGATCGGTCCTGAAGCTGGGGCAAAGTCGGCCAGCGACCCCTCGTCGCGGCCCAATCTCGGGCGGGCCTCGACGAATCCCGAGGACCGGAGGCCAGGATCATGATCGTCGCCGCCGCCGCCCGACTCGAACGCTTCGGTCGCTTCGTGGGCTTCGCCGGCGCCTCCCTGGCGGCGATGCCCGGGGCGTGCCTCCGGAGGCCCGGCGAGGTGGTCCGCCAGTTCGAGCGCGTGGCCTGGGGGAGTTTGCCGATCGCGGCGGCGGCCGGGGGCAGCATCGGCCTGGTCACGTGGCTCCAGGCCCGCCGGCTCCTGATGACCTACGGCGCCGAGTCGAACCTGCCGAGCGTCCTGGCGGCGGCGGTCCTGGTCGAGACCGGGCCGGTCCTGGCCAGCCTGCTGGTCGCCGGGCGGATGGGGGCGGGCCTCGCCGCCGAGCTCGGGTCGATGACGATGACCGAGGAGGTCGACGCCCGCGAAGTCCTCGGGGCCCCGACGATCCCCTCGTTGATCGCCCCCCGGGTCCTCGCCTGCGCCCTGGCCGCCCCCTTGCTGACGATCCTCCTCGACGCCTTCGCCCTGCTGGGCGGCCTGGGGGCCGAACTGGTGGGCGGGTCGCTCTCCCCCGAGGCCTATCAACGGCGCTCGCTCGATTTCCTCCGCCTGTCCGACGTCGTGCCCGCGACCTGCAAGACGGCCATCTTCGGCTGGCTCGTCGCCCTGGTCAGTTGCTGGACCGGCCTCCACGCCGACCGCTCGACCGAGGCGGTCGGCCACGCGGCCACCCGGGGCGTGGTCCTTTCGATGCTCGCCATCTTCCTCGCCAACGCCGCCCTGGTGCCATCCACCCAAGCGATCGTCCGCCTCCTCGGCTGGACGGGTTGAACCTGGTCGGATCCGTCAGGTCGAATCGTGCCGTGGATCAGGAGCGGAGGGTCGCTTCGAACCGCGAGGCGCAAGACTCGACGATCGACCGGACCGAGCGCTCGACCTCGTCGCCGGTCAGGGTCCGCTCGGGGTGGCGGAAGCGGAGGCCGAAGTGGAGGCTCTGGCGGTCGCCGGGCAGGTTGCCGCCCCGGAAGGCGTCGAGGTAGACGATCGATTCGAGGGTCGGGCCGCCCGCCCGGCCCACCGCGCCGGCGAGGTCGCTCCAGGGGAGCGAGGTCGGGACGACGAGCGAGAGGTCGCGGGCGACGCCGGGGAACTGGGGCAAGGGGCGGTCCTTCGGGATCAGGTCGGCCAGCTCGACCAAGGTCCCGAGGTCGAGCTCGGCCGCCGAGCAGGCTTCGCGGAGGTCGAGCCCATCGAGGCGAGGCCGGGCCACCTCGCCGATCAGGCCCCAGGGGCGACCGTCCAGCAGGAGCCCGGCGGATCGACCGGGGGTGAACCAGGCGACGGGTTGGGCCTCGACCTTCAGCCGCTTTTCGAGGTGGAACCGGGCGAGGAGGGCCTCGACGACCCCCTTGAGCCCGAAGAAGTCGCGGCCGGCGACGATCGCCAACCGGGTCGGCTCGTCGGGGAGCGGCCGGCCGGGCCGGGGGAGGTAGACGTTGGCGACCTCGAAGAGGTCGGCCTCGGCGTTGCCCCGGGCCTCGTTGTGCCGTCGGGCCGCCAGGAGGCTGGGGACGAGGCTCTGCCGGAGGGCGTTGGCCTGGCGCCGGACGGAGTGCTCGACGCGGATCGGGGCCTCGGCCCCCTCGGTTTCGAGCGGGCCGACGAGCTCGTCGGGCACGAAGCTGAGGGTGATCGCCTCGTCGAAGCCGAGGCCGGTGAGCAGGTCGCGGGCGGCGCCCTCGACCCGCTGTCGGGCGTCGCGGACGGCGGTGGCCATCGGGACCGGCCGGTCCTCGGGGATCCGCTCGTAGCCGTGGATCCGGGCGACCTCCTCGATCAGGTCGATCTCGCGCTCCAGGTCGCTCCGCCAGCTCGGAGGCCGGAACCTCGGCGCCTCGGGCGGGCCGCCGTCGGCCTCCAGGCCGAGCGCCCGCAGGATCCGGCGGACCTCGTCCGGCCCCACCGCGATCCCCAAAACCCGGGCGATCTGGTCGAGCCGGAGCGTGATCGCGGGCCGGTCGGATTCGACCCCGGCCCCGCCGGCATCGATCATCCCGGGGTGGAGCGTCCCGCCGGCCGTCGCCAGGATCAACTCGGCGGCCCTCCGGCTCGCCCATTCGGTGACTTCGGGGTCGATCGGCCGTTCGAACCGATAGCTGGCGTCGCTGTGGAGGCCGAGGGCCCGCGAGGTCTTGCGGACGTTCATCGGGTCGAACCGGGCGGCCTCGATGAGGATGTCGGTCGTCCCCTCGCCGATCTCGGTGTCGAGCCCGCCCATCACCCCGGCCAGGCCGACGGGCATCGACGCATCGGCGATCACCAGCATCTCGGGCGTCAGGTCGTAGACCTTGCCGTTGATCGCCCGGAGTTTCTCGCCCGGGGCCGCTCGCCGGGCGACGACGATCCGACCCCCGAGCCGGGCCAGGTCGTAGGCGTGGAGCGGCTGACCGCACTCGAAGAGGACGTAGTTGGTCACATCAACAACATTGCTGATCGGCCGGACGCCGAGGGTCTCCAGCCGCTTCCGGAGCCACCAGGGGCTCGGCCCGACCTTGGCCCCGGTGACGACCCGCGCGGTGAACCGGGGGCAAAGGTCGGGGGCCTCGATCCGGACCCGGGCCAAGGTCTCGACCGACGGGCCGGAGGCGGCCGGTCGGGGGTCGGGAAGTCGCGACGGCCGGTCGAAGAGGACGCCGATCTCGCGGGCGACGCCGAAGTGGGCCAGGCAGTCGGGCCGGTTGCTCGTCACCTCCAGGTCGATCGCCAGGTCCCCGCCGACCTCGTGCGTCGCCTCGTGGTTCAGGCCCGCCAGCGCGAGCCGTTCGGTCAGGACCTCGACCGGGACATCCAGCTTGAGGTAGTCGGTGAGCCAATTCCAACTGACGATCATCGGCTTGAGATTCCCAAGGTGCGGCGCGGTCGGCGAGGGGTCCGGTCAGGCGAGCGGGTCGGCCCCGGCCGGGGGCTTTCGCAAGCTCAGCGATCGGAGCCAGTAGACCGGGATCCCGGCCAGGGCGATGGCATAGCCGATCCCGGCGGTCCTCGGCTCCAGGTAGATGAAGTCGGCCACCAGCAAGCCGGCGACCACCAGGTAGAACACCACCGGCAGGGGATAAGCCAGGGTCCGGTAAGGCCGGTCGGCGTCGGGCCGGCGGACCCGGAACATCACCACCGAGCCCACCATCAACATATAGAACGTGAGGTCGACCGGGGCGAGGAATTCGAGGAGCTGATTATATGTGTTGCCGTAGCTGACGGCCCGCGTGATCGGGTCGGTCGCCACCGTCACCGGGAGCGTGAGCAGGACCGCCCAGGCCCCTTGGGCCACGAGGGCGACGGCGGGGACGTGGTGCCGGTTGGTCCGGGCCACGCCGCCGAAAAACAGGCCGTCGCGGGCCATCGCGTAGAGGACCCGGGCTCCCGAGAGGACCAGGCCGTTGATGCAGCCGAAGGTCGAGACCATGATCGCCGCCGACATCGCCGTCACGCCCACCGGCCCGAGCACGGCCTTCATCAGGGCCGTGCCCACCCGGCCGTTGTCGGCGCCCTGGATCTGGTCGAAGGGTAAGGTCACGAGGTAGGCGAAGTTCGCCATCAGATAAAGGCCGACCACCGACGAGCAGCCGATCACCAGGGCCCGGGGCAGGGTCCGGCCGGGGTTGATGATCTCGCCCCCGGTGAAGGTCACGCCGTTCCAGGCCGTCTGCGAGAACAAGGGGCCGATCATCGCCTTGCCCAGCAGGAGCACGAACGCCAAGGCGCCCACCGCGCCGAGGTCTTTCTGGGCCCCGCTCGCGGTCCACCCGTTGGCCTCGGGCGACCACCACGAGCTCGTCCAGGCCGCCGCCCCTCGGTTCATCCCGAAGCCGATCCCCACGACGATCAGCGCGATCAGCGCGGCCGTCTTGGTAAACGTGAACGTATTCTGGATCGTCTTGCCGGCTCGAAGTCCTCGAGTGTTCACCCCGGTCAACCCGGCGATCAGGACCACCGCCACGAGCTGCTGGGTCGTCAGGCTCAGGGCATAGCCCGACGCTCCGAGGGGGATCGGCCGGACGAGGTAGACCCCGGCGGAGATCGCCGGCCAGAGCACGCCAAGGAACTTGGCGAAGGCGACGGCGACCGCCGCGATCGTGCCGGTCTGGACGACCAGGAACGTCGACCAGCCGAACATGAAGCCGACCGACGGGCCATACGCCTCGCGGAGGAAGACGTACTGGCCGCCGGCCCGGGGCATCATCGCCGCCACCTCGGCCGAGCAGAGCGCCCCGGCGACGGTGAGCAGGCCGGCGATCGTCCAGGCCACGATCAGCCAGCCGGGCGAGCCGACCAGCCGGGCCGACTCCGCCGAGGTGATGAAGATCCCCGAGCCGATCATCGACCCCATCACGATCATCGTGGCGTCGACCGCCCCGAGCCCGCGAACAAGCTGGGGCGCCACCTCGGCTTCGGCTGCGGGCTCGGCCATCGTCGGGTCGATCTCGGAAGGGGGGGGAAGGTCGGGCGAGGCGAGGCGAGGTCGGGCTCAGGATTTCTCGGCGGCGAACGCCTCGACCTCGGAGATCGCCTTCTGGATCGCGTCGCGCCGCCAGTTGGTCAGGGCGCTGTCGAGGGCGCGGGTGAGCTGGTTGGCGAGGTTGGTCGCGGCGGCCCGGGGACTCTCCCCTTCGGCCCGGATCTCGGGGAAGTCGCGGTGGTGGACCTGGGTGGCCTGGGCCGTGCTCCCGGTCGTCGCGATCACTCGGTCTTGGTCCGTCGCCATTGGGGGCTATCTCGCCTGGTCCGGAGGGGGCAAGGTCATGGGGGAAGCCGGGGCCGATGGTCAGAACTGGCCGAGGAAGCGGACGTCGTTCTGGTAAAAGGACCGGATGTCCTTGATCCCGTGCCGCCTCATGCAGAGGCGCTCGATCCCCAGGCCGAAGGCGAAGCCGCTGACCTCGTCGGGGTTGTACCCCACCGCCCGGAACACGTTCGGATCCACCATCCCCGCGCCCCCCATTTCAACCCAACGGTCGCCGCCGTGCCAGAGCATATCGACCTCGACGCTCGGTTCGGTGAACGGGAAGAACGAAGGGCGGAAGCGGATCTTCACCTCGCGGCCGAGGTAGCTGCTGGCGAACAGCCGGAGCACGGTCTTGAGGTCGGCCATCGTCACCCCCCGGTCCACCATCAGCCCTTCGATCTGGTGGAACATCGGCGAATGCGTCTCGTCCGTCTCGTCGGGCCGGAAGACCCGGCCGATGGCGATCACCCGGACCGGCGGCGGCTGGTTCTCCATCGTCCGGATCTGGACCGTGCTGGTCTGGCTCCGGAGCAAGGTCCCCTCGCCGATATAAAAATTGTCCGCCGGGTCCCGCGCCGGGTGCGCGCTCGGGATGTTCAACGCCTCGAAGTTGTGCCGGACGTCCTCGACCTCCGGCCCCCGGGCGACGGCGAACCCGAACCGGCCGAACAGGTCGATCAGCTCCTCGGCCGTCTGGGTCAAGGGGTGCCGATGGCCGATCTTGGGCCGGGCCCCGGGCAAGGTCACGTCGATCGCGCCGGCCACCTCGACCGGCCGGCCGACCCGCCCCTTGCTCGCCTCCCAGGCCGCTTCGAGCGCCTGCTTGGCGGCGTTGAACCGCTGGCCATAGACCGGCTTCTCGGCCCGGCCCAGGGTCTTCAAGACCTCCTGGGCCGCCTTGAGCCGACCTTGTTTGAGCCCCAGAAAGTCGATCCGGACCGCCTCCACGGCCGCCTCATCCTTCGCCCCGGCGAAGCCCACCAAGCCTTCGGCCTGCAAGGAGTCGAGGAGGGCGAGGGCTTCGTCGAGCGGGTTGGCGGTGCTCATGGGAGTTCGGGTCGCGGCGGTGGCGGGATGCGAACGACCGGCGGGGAGATCGACGCCGTGAGCCGGCCGACCTCGCCCGCTCGCCTGGTTCGGGCGTCCCTCGATCGAGGCCGAGTCCGGTTCAGGCCGTCTTCTTGCTCGTCCGCGACTTCAACTCGACGTCGGCCTTGTCGAGCTCGGTCCGGACCAGGGCGACGATGGCGTCGAAGGTCTCGGCGTCGAAGATGGCCATGTCGGAGAGGCTCTTGCGGTCGAGGCCGATCTTGGCCAGGCGGAGGCCGTGGATCAGACGGCTGTAGCGAAGCCCTCGCATCTCGGCGGCGGCGCTGAGGCGGGTGATGAAGAGGCGGCGGAAGTCGCGCTTCTTGGCCCGGCGGTCGCGGAAGGCGAACATCCCGGCGCGGAGCAGGGTCTCCTTCGCCGACTTGAGCAGCCGGCGGCGACCGCCGACGAAGCCTTCGACCTTCTTGAAAAGACGCTTCTTCGCCCTGGTGCGGGCCGCACCCTTCTTAGCACGCATCGTTCAATCTCGATGGGATCGCTGGTGGCGGTCGTGGGTGGGATCGGGGCCGGCGGCCCCACGAAGGTCCGGGTTCAGGCTTCGGAGGGCAAGGTCGCGGGGTCGACGGCCGCCTCGGCGCCCATCGCCTCGCGGTTCTCGAGGAACGCCTCGCGGGCCATCTCGACGGCGATCGGGTTGGTCTCGATCCGCTGGCGGACGGCCCGGCGGATCCGCTGGGCCTCGGCCTGGACCTTGAGCACCTGCTTCTTGCGGAGGTTGCGGACCTGCTTGCCCGACTTGTGGCTCATCAGGTGCGACGACCCGCACTTCTTGTGCGTGACCTTGCCGGTGGCCGACACCTTGAACCGCTTCTTCATCCCTTTGTGAGTCTTCAGCTTGGGCATAGGTCGCTCGGCGCCTTTGCGGCAACAAAAGGAGGCCGACCGCGAACCCCGCCGGGGGTGTCGCCATCGGCCGAGTCGGAGACTGTAGCAAAACGACAAGGCCCTCGCCAACACCAAATCCCGGGCGAACCCGGGCGAGGCGAGGACCTTCGCTCGGGCGGGTGGAGGCCGCCGGGCCTCAGGCGCGGGGGGCGATGATCGCGGTCATCCGCTTGCCTTCCATCGACGGGTTCTTCTCGACCTTGGCCACGTCTTCGAGGGCCTGGAGGACCTCGTTCATGACCTTCCGGCCCTCGTCGATGTGGGCCAGCTCGCGGCCCCGGAAGAGGACGTTGACGAGCACCTTGTCCTTGTGTTCGAGGAACTCGCGGGCCCGCTTGACCTTGACCTCGATGTCATGGTCGCCGGTCTTGGGCCGGACGCGGATCTCCTTGACCTGGACCTGGTGCTGCTTCTGCTTCGACGCCTTCTTCTTCTGCGAATACTTGAACTTGCCGAAGTCCATGATCTTGCAGACCGGCGGCCGCTCGTTCGGCGCCACCTCGACCAGATCCTGGCCGGCCTCGCGGGCCGCTTCCATCGCCTTGCCGGTCGGCATGACGCCGAGCAGCTCCCCTTCGGCATTGATGACCCGCACCGGCGAGATGCGGATCTGCTCGTTCACCCTGAGATTCCGGTCGATGACGTCCCTCCCCGCGGACGCTGGGCCCTGGCCTCGCTCGATCGGGGGCGATCTCCCCCTCGCGAGGAGACCGGCGACCCCCGGAGGGCCACGGCGCTTGCCCCGGCGGCAAGACCTCCGTGCGCCTTGAGGCAATCTAAATTCTTACCCGAACCGCCCCGCCCTGTCAATAATCCGGCAAATCGTCTGCCCGACCCAGACATGTCCACGGATCTCGATCCCGATCCCGCGATCGCCGGCGACCGGGCGACCCCTCCCCGGCCGGACCCTCCCCGGCCACGGCCCCATCGGGGGCGTGCTCGACCTGCCGGACCCGTCCGCCTCAGCCCCGGAGCCGTCAGCCAGGCCCCGATCGGACCCCTTCGGTCGCCCGATCCCGCGGTTCAAGGCCCTCGATACGCCCTGGGACCGCCGGAATTTCGATCGGAGGGCCCGAAGGCGGATCAGCGACCTCCCCGGCGACGCTGGCCGGCGAAGACGAACCCAATTCTTCGCAAGCTTCGGTCGAGGCAGGGGTTATCACGGCCGGCCCCGGCTCCGCCGCCGCCGCTCTCGCCGACTCCTCGACCTCGCGGAACTCCCGGAGCGTGCGGAACAGGCTCCGCTCGGTGCTCGCCTCGTACTTCCGGGCGAGGATCGCCTCGCGCGAGTCCTCAAACAGCGCCAAGTCGGCCGACGCCGCCCGCGCCCGCCCGGCCGCCTCCTTGTCGAAGTGGCCGCCCGACAGGACAGCCGAGAGGGTCGCGATCCGGCCGTCGATGATCGCACCCAGCCGGGCCCGGGCGTGCTCGTACTTGCCCTGCTCGTTGAGGTCCGAAGCCTCGCCCGGCTCGAAGCCCGAGAAGTCGTACCACATCGCCCGGCTCAAGGCCCCGATCCGCGAGCGCGGCAGGTCGTGGGGCCGCCGCCCCATCAGGTTCTCGGCGCGCTCCAGGTGGCCGGCGGTCCAGAGCTTCCGGTCCGGGTCCATCAGGTCGAGCTTCAGGTACTCCCAGACCTTGATCGTGTACGCGACCCCCTCCGGCGTCTGCTGCAACCGCCGGGCGTTGGTGACCGGGTCCTCTTGCAGCCCGTCCATCAGCCCCTCGATGGCCGCGAGCCGCCCGTCGTCGTAAGCCTTGGGGGCCGCGTCGACCGCCACGGTCAGCCGCGCCGCCTCGTTGCGGTAGCACCGCTCCAGCCGGACCGTGAGCATCGCCGCCCGCAGGGCCAGGGCCCGACCCAATTCCGTCCGGGGGGCCATCTCCGCTTCCATCGCGGCGAACCGCCGCTCGACCTCGGCGGCGTCCTCGTCGGGCAGGGCCACCCCCTCGCCGGTCAGGCCATGCTTGAGCCCATTCCGGCGCGAGATGGCCTTGCCCTCCGGCGTCTTCGGCCCCGTCGACTTCAAGGCGTTCGCGCGGTTGGCGGCCAGGCGTTCGGGCGAGCAGGTCACGGCGAGGTCCCCGTCGGATGTTGGATTCCCGGTCCAGCGGCGAAGGCGCACCCGCCCCACCTGGACCCGTCCCCCTAACATTCACCCGATCGGCCGCCCCGATCGCACACTTTCCGCCCCGATCGCGCCGATCCTCGCCCGTGACCGGTCGCCGCCGCCGAGGACGCGATTGGCAGGATCGGCCGATCCTGATAAACTGACCAAGAACACGAATTGACCGATTTCAACAAGTGATGTTATGCCAACTCTACCGGACGTCGCCAACACCGACGCGGCGATCATCGCCCGCATGGTCCACCCCGACGAGGCCGACCTGACCGAGGATGCGGCCGAGGCCGTCCTCAGGATCTTCCGCCTCGACCCAACCGACCAGGACCGGCTGCATGACCTCCTGGTGAAGAACCAGGACGACGCCTTGAAGCCCGCCGAGAAGGAAGAGCTGGAGAGCTATCTTCGGATCAGCCTCCTGGTCGATCTGATGCACGCCAAGGCCCGGTTTTCCCTGAAGAAACACGCCTAGGCGATGAACGCTGAGTTGGAACGGCTGGTCTGGCAGCGAGCGGGAAGTCGGTGCGAATACTGCCGCCTACCGCAAATCGGGTCGCGTGCAACCTTCGAGATCGACCACATCATCGCCCGCCAGCATCGCGGACCCACCGTCGCGGGCAACCTCGCCTTATCCTGCGTCTACTGCAACGGCCGCAAGGGGCCGAACCTTACCGGGCGGGACCCGGCGACCGGCAAGCTGACGCGGCTTTATCACCCGCGACGGCACAAGTGGCCCTACCATTTCCGCTACCAGGGGAGCACCATCATCGGCCGAACCGCCATCGGCCGGGCCACAATCGACGTGCTGAGGATGAACCACCCGCCGCTCATGGCCCTGCGCGAAATCCAGATTGCGGCCGGTCTGTTCCAACAGCCTTGATGTTGGACGGCCCGAAATCGGTACCTAACCCGAATGGCGGCTCTGTCGCAAAGCGGGCTGTTCTTGAGTTCGGCGGGTTGACAGTTTGAGTGGAAGGGGAGGCCGCCCCGTGGTGGACTGGTTCACGACCAAGTTCGCCAGCAACCCGGAGGGCCTCCCCGATG
>JAABUQ010010021.1_pt1 | contig 12567 bp, 7 predicted proteins | sample 5560001 | NCBI WGS metagenome assembly JAABUQ01 (sample SAMN10711888, study PRJNA513371) | rock metagenome | isolation source: Antarctica rocks | place: Antarctica: Victoria Land, Finger Mt nord | collected 2015-12-18 | reverse complement strand
ACGCCATCAGGAATATCTCAATATTATTCTTACTAGTGGTCAACATTTATTAGCTCTGCTCAACGACATTCTAGATTTATCCAAAATAGCAGCAAATCAACTGGAGGTGCAATGGGAATCAGTAAATGTACCAGAACTTTGCCGCAGCGTCTTGACTCTAGTGAAGGAGAAAGCCAGCGATAAAGGTCTGGATTTATGTCTGGAATTAGACCCCAGGGTAACAACTTTAATTGCCGATCCCTTGCGGCTCAAGCAGATGCTATTCAATTTACTGGCGAATGCGTTGAAATTTACAACTCAAGGGAAAGTGGGCTTGCGGGTTAAATATCGCAGTGTGTTTCTTGACTTCACAGTTTGGGATACTGGCACTGGTATCTCCCAACAAGAGCAGTCTCGGCTATTTCAGCCTTATACTCAAATTGCCAATGTTGTCGGTCATCAGGAAGGAACTGGGCTGGGGTTGGCAGTGACTCAGAGATTGGCAGAGCTTCACGGTGGCTGGGTAGAAGTTCAGTCTGAACTCAATTACGGTTCCCAGTTTACGATCGTACTCCCTCTCACTTCGGGGGTGCAAGTATGTGTTGCTCCTGGTACAGTTGCGGGTACCATTGGTACGAGCAAAGTAGCGAAGATAGTAGAGGAGACTAGAGCTAACACTACAGTAGCAGTTATGGTAGTGGAAGATAACCTCCATAATGCTAAATTGATGACTACATACCTGGGTAAGTTGGGTTATCAGATGATTTGGGCCTCCAACGGTAAACAAATGTGGGAAGCTCTCAAAAGGCAGATACCCGCGCTGATTTTGATGGATGTTCACTTACCAGATATCGATGGGTTAGAGTTACTACAACAACTGCAAGCCTATGAGCAGTACCAGAAGATTCCGGTAATCGTCCAAACAGCGATGGCAATGAAAGGCGATCGGGAAAACTGTCTCAAGGCGGGAGCGATTGATTATATCTCTAAGCCAATTGATTTAAAAATACTTGCGACTTTAGTATCGAAATACATCAATTCATTCTCATGAGGAGCGATTTCTCAATTCCTGCTAGGCTGTTAGCTGAAAGCTGAGGGCTGATAGCTAAGATGAAGCGGCGGGATTTTTTGCAACGGGCTAGCTGGATAGTTGGGGCATTAGGGCTGAGTGGAAATGAATGGCTACAATTGGGAAATCGCTACTATCAAGCGATCGCTCAATCTAGTCAGCGTAAATTAGCTTTGTTAGTGGGGATCAATCAATATTCTCATCAGGCTCTAACTGGGTGCATCACAGATATAGAATTGCAGCGGCAACTTCTGATTCATCGTTTTGGCTTCAAACCTGTGGATATCCTGACTTTAAGCGATCGACAAGCTTCCAGGCAGCAGATTGAAACTGCTTTCCTAGAGCATTTAACTGGGCAAGCTCAACCAGGCGATCTTGTTGTCTTTCACTTTAGCGGTTACGGTCGCCGCGTCCAGTTAGAAACAGCTAATACTAGGTTAAATAGCTTGGTTCCGGTAGATAGTGTAGTGTCAACCTCAGGCACCCCAATGGTGAACGATCTTCTAGAAGAGACACTATGGCTGCTGTTGCGATCGCTTAACACCAACCGCGCGATTACTGTCCTGGATACTAGTTATAATGCTGCTTCAGACCTCCAAGGCAATCTGCGAATCCGCGCTCTTCCTGAATTGGTACAAGCGCAACTTAGTATTCAAGCGTCTGACTTCCAAGCACAACTTCTAGGGCAAGGTAAGATAAACCCAGTCCAACCATCACCAGGGATAGTTTTAGCCGTATCTGGAGCGAGTCAAGCGGCGACTGAAGCACAATGGTCTGGTTTCAGCGCAGGACTATTTACTTATGCTCTGACACAGTGCCTTTGGGAGGCAACGAAGGCAACAACTGTTCAAGTTATTCTCAGTCAAATCAATGGGACGATTGAGCAACTGGGTGGGAGACAGCAATCAGTTCTAAGTGGCGATTCCAGTCAGGAGCAGTCCAAACTTGCTGATTATTTAATCCCTGAAACTGATATTGGTGCGGATGGCGTAGTCATAGCAGTGGGAGATGATGGCAAAACAGCCCACTTATGGCTAGCAGGACTACCATTACCCGTGCTGGAATACTATGCAGCAAATTCTATTCTAGTAGTTACACCCGTGAGTGCGGTTGATTCTAGGGAAGGTCGCCAATCTTCAGTACAGTTGCAAGTGCGATCGCGAACTGGCTTAACTGCAAAAGCACAAATTTACAGCAGCAACGATGGGGCTGGTTCTCTCCAAGTAGGGCAGCGTGTCCGGGAATCTGTTCGGGTTTTGCCTCGTAATATTAACTTAACCATTGCCCTTGATACTAAGCTGGAACGAATTGAGCGAGTGGATGCAACAAGTGCTTTTGCCGTAATTCCTTCGATCTCATCGGCGATCGCTGGCGAACAGTCGGCTGATTATTTATTTGGTCGCGTGCAGGATGCTTCAAGCACGTCTTCATCTCGCTATGGTCTGTTTTCCTTGAGTCAAGAACTTATTCCTAATACAACAGGCGAACCTGGAGAAGCAGTGAAGGTGGCAGTGCAACGATTAGTGCCTAAACTTCAAACACTTTTGGCGGCAAAGTTGTGGCGGTTAACCACAAATAAAACTTCTTCTAACTTAGAAGTGAGAGCAGCGCTGGAGACCATTACTGTCAATGAGCAGATACTGATACAGCAACAGACGTGGCATGAGTCTAACGATCTCCTCCAAGCCAAGGCCGCCCAGGGTAGTATACCGATTGTGTCAATTGGTAGTCGAATTCAGTACCGAGTACATAACAAGAGCAGTCTCCCCGTTTACTTGGTTCTACTGAGTTTAGATAGCAATAAAAATGCAGTTGCGCTTTATCCAACGTCAAGCAACGAAGCCGCCACAGAAAAAGGACCCGCAGCGTTCAAACAGCTAGCGATCGCTCCTGGCGAAACAATAATCGTGCCTCAATTGAGGACTGACTGGGTGGTTCGCGGAGCAACTGGAGTGGCCCAAACCCAACTCATCTTTAGCCGTGCTAATTTTTCTCAAACAATGGTAGCTCTAGATGCTGTGCGTTCTGGAGAGCAACCAATTATTCCGATGTTAAATCCGGTAGAAGTTGCTCAAGCAGTTCTTCAAGATCTCCACCAAGCAAGTGCAGCGATCGATAGCACTACATCACCTGATACTTACAAATTAGATGTCAATGCTTGGGCTAGTTTGAGCTTTATCTATCAAGTAGTTTGATTTTCAGCAAAACACTCCTGCCAAATTTCAACTTGTTGCCTAGCTGCTGGCGATCCCTCAGAGGGAAAAGCATCAAGGAATTCTTTATCAGTGCTAGCGTTGTATGGTCCTTCTTTAAGTTCCAAAATTATGGTATCTGGAGCTAAAGTAACTAGAGTGTGATACATGCCCTCCAGCAGTTCTACCCCACGAGTCGGACCATCAGCTCTAACTCGCTCTTGATGTGTAATTTGACCGCTCTCGTCCATAATGAGTATTCCTAGTTCTCCTTGGAGAGCAAGGAAGAATTCAAAGCCATTTACTCCTAAAGTCCGGCGGTGCCGATGAGGACGGACATAAGTTCCAGGTTGGAGGACATTGAGAAATCGTTGGACTTTCTCTGATGGATCGTGGAAGTTATAGTTTTGGCGCAGACGAGGACTACTACGGGCAACTTTAGCAATACTGTCTAACAATTCCTGATTCACGCGCTTGACTTTTGAATCTAGATGACTATTAATACTCATATTCTAAATAGAAAACCACGTTGTGAATTATACTATAATCCTTTCTATTTCTACTCTATTCCTATCTCTACTAGCGACTCCAGTATTACCTAGATCTCTGCCACTGATGCCCCACATCACTTTATCAGAGCCGGATGGACAGGAATTAGAAAAACTTCGAGTAGAGGAACAGATTCGCGAACGAGTCCAGTCAGAAGTAGACCGCGCTTTTATCCACACTACAACCATTGTCAATATTCTGCTCGTTGTCATGACGCTGATTCCTTTTTTCGTTGGCTTTCTACTTTGGCTTTTATACGGTAGTGTCAAAAATCAAATAGTTATTGAAACTAAAAAACAAGTAAGGGAAGAAGTAGAAAAAACTTTAGAAGAAGAAATTTTAGCCGAACTGCAAGTACAAACAGAAGCTTTTAAGCAACAAATAGAAACATTAAGAGCTGAGTTCTTATCTCAATTATCTGAACTACAGAGTTTACTGGTTGATACTCAAACTCAAAAAGAGAAAATTTTTCAAGAACTTGCCGAAGTTATACCCTCATCAACTTTGGAAACTGTAACACCAGAGATGCATCAGAAAATTCACCAGCTAACAGTCCAGCTTGAAGCATTAGAATTTGCTAATCCTAAGTTAATACTTGATGCTAAAGATTTTGCCAAACAAGGTAATGCTTTCTATTTTGAAGATCGTTACAACGATGCAGTTAATTTCTATAATAAAGCTTTAGAAATTCAACCCGAATACTATGAGGTTTTGCTAAATCGGGGTACAGCATTAGATAAATTGCGCCATGATGAAGAAGCGATCGCCTCCTACGATCGAGCAATTCAAATTGAGCCAAATAAATACGAGCCTTGGCATAACCGAGGTGTAACGCTTCAGAGAGGGGGACTATATGAAGAGGCGATCGCTTCTTTCGACGCAGCAATTCGGCTCCAACCCAACGCTCCTAGTACTTGGTATAACAAGAGTTGTTGTTATGCTTTGCAAGGCAATGTTGAATTAGCACTTGAAAGTCTACAACAGTCAATTATGCTTGCTCCTACTAATCGGGAACGCGCAATTGCCGAGCCGGATTTTGCAGCAATTCGAGCCGACGAGCGGTTTAAGCAATTGGTGAATGGGTAGCCATCAGAGGTGTTGTTATGTGTGGGCTAAGTGCTGTGGTTTAGCGCTGAAATCGCACTCCCTATTCATTTGGTCGTTCGGTAGGAATAAGTTCAGTCTCAACCAATGCACCCCCACGAACAAGTTGTACTTTAAGGGTTTGACCTATACTTTGTGGTCCTAGTATTGCTTGTACACTACCTGGCTCTCGGACAGAATTACCATCAATTGCTAGCAGTACATCGCCAATCAGCACGCCTGCTTTGTCAGCCGGACCATTTGGCTCTACATTAATTACAATTACACCACCGACAGCAGTTAGATTTAAGCTATTCTTAAGAGTCTCAGGTAGACGTATTGGTTGCATCCCCAAACCCAGATAGCCTTGTGCGATCCGTCCTTTTTCTAGCAACTGAGCTAACACGCGGTTAATAGTGGTTGCCGGAATGGCTAGAACTGTACGACGCGGACCTGATACAATCATACCCAAAACTTGACCTGTTGCATCTACCAAAGGACCACCCTCAATGCTGGGATGGAGGTTAATATTGAGGCGGACAAACTGGTCAATTAAACCTCCATAACTACTGCGCCAAGCTCCCCCTAAAGTACTCACAGTACCCATGCTGGCATTTAACCCACTCTCATCAGAACGTCCAACCGCTAACACTAGATGACCAACTTTGAGGGAGGTAGATTCTCCAATTTGGGCTACAGGTAGTTCAATATCAGCCAGCTTGAGGACAGCAACATCGGTGCTAGAGTCACGACCGACTAGTGTTGCTGGTACAGTACGATTATCGCTCAGCGTCACGGTAATATCTTCTGAACGCTTGATCGTCTCGTCAGCAGTAATAATTATACCTTGTCGCCAGTGAATACCAGTAGAAGAAAACCGCGATCGCGCTTTGACAGCAACGACGCACTTACCTATCTGCTCAACAGTATCGGCTAAATTATTTGAGAGAGCCAGCAAGGTGCTAGTGTTTTCTAGTGGAGATGGAGACATTATATTTCCTCTAAAGATTTCCCGATCGCAGGACTAATCCCGTCTTACTAATATCGTGACGCTCGGCTGGGGTAACTGACATCAGAAGAATGGGGAGAATGATACCTAGAATTTTGACTAGGGAGATAGAGAATCGTTCAAGATTAAACAAGCATGGCGATCGCAATTAGTGGATAGGCAGCGATTAACCCGACTAAGATATCCTTTCGGTACTGCTAGCAGAATCACCAGCACCAGCGATGCCAGCATGAGAAGTAAGGGTGTGTGCAAACGAGTAGCATCTAGAACCTGGAGCGGACGGACAATTGCTGCGACTCCCAATGTCATCGTGACGTTGTAGGCGAAAGAGCCAACGACTCCGGCAACGACTGTCTCAGAGATGCCCCGACGCGCAGATGACCAAGCCAGAACCACTAGTTCAAACGCTGTGGCAAATCCTACTAGCGTCAGTCCCAATTTAGTTTGCGTCTCTTCAGAGCTACTGATCTGACGCACTGCCTCGACGAGTATGCTTGCCCCTACTGCCATTGTAATTACACCAACCAAAACCAGCAGTAGATCTTTACCAATACGAGACTGAGGAGCTTGCAGCTCATTTGCAGACAGTTTCGCTTGGGCTTCTTCGATCTCTTCCGTTTCTCCTAATGCGGGTGGATGTCGGTCCTTAATCCAGATAATAGCGACGTAGAGTATATAGAGAAATACCAGTACTCCGCCTTCCAATCGATCGACTCGGCCATCCCACACAAACGCAGTGGCAATCACCCCGATCGGCACGCTCAACAAGGCATAAAGCCTTACTTGTTTTCCAAAAGGTAAAGGCGCAATCAACGCTCCTACGCCGAGTGCCATTAGACAGATTGCGATATTTGCTCCAATCACGTCTCCAAAAGCAATCCCTGGAACGTCTTTTAAGGCAGCAGCTACGGCAGTAACTAACTCTTCAGGTTCCGCACCCGCCAGCAAGAGGCTGAGGGCAAACACACTAACCCGGAGGCGTACAGCAGCAGCTCCCAAATGTTCGGCAAAAGTTTCTGCACCCCAAACGATGGCTGCTACACTTGCCAAAATGATTAATATCCAAACAATCATTAGCGGTTCTCCCAGCGCTTCAGGCGATACCTCTTCTCCTATCTCAGCACTCTGGTAGCATTAAAAATTGCGGCTAATGCAACACCGACATCGGCGAAAACGGCTTCCCACATCGTGGCATAGCCAAAAATACCGAGTGCGATGAAAATACCTTTGATCGCAAGTGCAAAGACAATATTTTGCCAAACGATCGCGTGAGTTTTTCGGGCAATCTGAATTGCTTCTGCCACCTTGGAAGGCGCGTCTGTCATTAATACCACATCTGCGGTTTCGATCGCCGCATCAGAACCCAGTCCTCCCATTGCTATGCCAACATCGGCTCTAGCAATAACTGGAGCATCATTGATACCATCCCCAACGAAAGCAACTTTCCCTCTAGACTCCCGGAGCAATTTTTCAACGGCTGTCACCTTATCTTCTGGCAATAAATCTGCTTGGTAAGCATCCACTCCTAGCATTTGAGCAATTTTCTGGGCAGCCACTTGAGAGTCACCCGTTAGCATCATCACATTTTCAATACCTTGTTGCTTCAGAGCGCGGATTGCTCCAATTGCATCATCTTTAATTTCATCGGCGATCGCAATATATCCAGCGTATTGCCGATCCACTGCTAGATGCACGACTGTTCCTGTAACGCTGCAAGTATCATGAATAATATTTTCCCGATGCATCAGGCGATCGTTACCTACTAGCACCTGTCGATTGTCTACTGTTGCTTGAATGCCATGCGCTGCAATTTCAGTATAGTCAGACACAGACCGATCGATTGGTTTTCCATAAGCTTCCCGGATCGATTTGGCGATGGGATGGTTAGAGTTTACTTCCGCCTCGGCTGCCAGTTGAAGCAATTCTGCTGAGGAGAAACCGTTTTCAGGTACAACCTCTACAACTTTGAACACGCCTTTAGTCAGCGTTCCAGTTTTGTCAAATGCAATCGCTTTAACATTTGCTAGCGTATCTAAAAAAGTTGAACCTTTCACCAAAATCCCCCGCTTCGCCGCTCCACCAATACCGCCAAAATAGCCGAGAGGGATGCTAATAACTAATCCACAAGGGCAGGAAATCACCAGCAAAATTAATGCTCGATATATCCAGTCCAATCGGTTTGCACCAGGAATAAATAGCGGCGGCACCAGAGCGATCGCCAGTGACAAAATCACCACAATGGGAGTGTAGCGACGGGCAAATTTAGCGATCGTTTTCTCACCCTCTGCTTTCTTACTGCTAGCATTTTCGACTAGCTCTAGAATGCGAGAGATGGAAGACTCACCAAATGGCTTAGTGACGGTGACTGTCAGTACCCCTGTCTGGTTAATCGTACCTGCCAGTACCATTTCCCCTACCCTAACCGTGCGAGGCACTGATTCTCCCGTTAATGCTGAGGTATCGACTTGAGAATTCCCCTCCACAATTCCGCCGTCTAGTGGAACCTTTTCACCTGGTTTGACCAAAATTGTATCCCCGATGTTGACGGTTTGTGGGGAAACAAGTTGAATCCCACCAGCCGTCTTTAAATTGGCGGTATCTGGGCGAATCTCTAACAATGATTTAATCGAGCGACGAGAGCGGTTAACTGCCGTTTCTTGAAACAGTTCGCCGATTTTGAAAAACAACATCACTCCTACAGCTTCAGGTAACTGATGAATTATAATCGCGCCTACAGTAGCGATCGTCATCAGAAAATTCTCATCAAATATCTGCCCCTTCAGAACATTGCGTCCAGCACTGGTTAGAACCGTCCAACCACTCAGCAAGTAAGCAGGAATGAATACCAAATACTCTCCAATCGAGTAAGGCGTACTGTGCAGCCGTTCCTCAAACACATAACCCAGAACAAACAGCACCACCACTGCTACCACTAGCAGCCCCTCTCGCTTCAGGCTAAACTCACCGTGACTGTGGTTGTGGTCATGGTTATGCTGAGTAGATGTGTGCGTTTGACTCGCAATGGTGTAGCCTAGTGATGTCACTCGCTGTTTGATTTTCGCCTCACTCACCTGTTGAGTGTCATAGGAAACCGTCAGCCGCCCATTCGCTACATTGACGGCAACTTCAGACACACCAGCCAACTTCTCCAGGCTAGCTTCAATCTTCAGCCCACAGCTAGTGCAATCCATTCCACCAACTTGCATCTGTTGGGTTTTAAGTGCAGAGATTTGAGTCATACGGGTTTGCAGAACGCAACATATTTGCAATTTTACGACAATTCCTAATCATATGAATATTTATTCATATATGGTGGTGACAATTTTTGTTTTTACACTGCTGCCTGAATTTGTCGGTCGATTAAAATCTGGGAATAAATCTGTTCGTGAGTTTAACTTTAAGGATGTTTTGAGCCATTATATTTTCTGCAATAGACAAATTTTAAGCGACAGATTGACTATGCCTGTAGTAGGACGCGATCGCCTCTAACCTTACTTAAGGTAAAACAAGTAGCATGATCTTTCTCCTTACCCTATGGATATTAGTAGAAGAGACTTCCTTAAAACAGCCTCAATTGGAGGTTTGACTGCTGGGTTAGCAGCTTCGGAAGGTTTCGTCAGACCGCTTTTAGCAGCGAACGAATCTGCCCAGTCCAAATCATTCAATCAAAATGTAACTAGAAGCGGTGAGATGATTTACCGGACATTGGGAAGCACTGGGGAAAAAGTTTCTGCAATTGGTTTAGGTGGTCATCATATTGGCAGACAGAAAGACGAGCAGGAAAGTATCAAGATTATCCGTAGCGCCATCGATCGCGGCATCAACTTCATGGATAATAGCTGGGATTATCACAACGGCGGCAGCGAAATGCGGATGGGCAAAGCGCTGCAAAATGGCTACCGTCAAAAAGTATTTCTGATGACGAAGATTGACGGACGCACTGCATTGGCTGCTGCCCAACAGATCAATGAATCTTTGCAAAGACTACAGACAGACCATTTAGACTTGATGCAATTTCATGAAATCTTGCGGATGGAAGACCCCGATCGCGTCTTTGCTCCTGGTGGTGCGATGGTCGCAATGTTAGAAGCACAAAAAGCAGGCAAGGTTCGCTATATCGGTTTTACTGGACATAAAGATCCCTTAGTTCATCTCAGAATGCTGGAAGTCGCGGCCCAAAACAATTTCCGGTTTGATACAGTGCAGATGCCGCTTAATGTCATGGATGCTCATTTTCGGAGTTTCAGCTCCCAAGTCTTACCCATACTAGTTAAGCAGCAAATCGGCGTACTGGGAATGAAATCAATGGGCGACCAGATTATTTTGAAAAGTAACACAGTTAAACCGATTGAATGCCTCCACTACGCCATGAATCTACCTACTTCAACAGTAATTACGGGCATTGACAGTATGGCGATCCTCGATCAGGCATTTGAAGCAGCACGCACATTTAAACCGATGAGTCAAACTCAGGTTGCAGCACTTCTTAACCGCACTGCCCAAGCAGCAGCTAAAGGTGAGTACGAGAAATTTAAGACTACTAACCAGTTTGACAGTACAGCTAAAAACCCGGAGTGGCTAGGGTAACGGATTAGAAATCCACTTGATTGTTTAGACTTGATGTCAGTTAAAAGAAGCTTAACGGTGTGAATTAACTCTGTTGAGCGTTCCAGCATGCAGAAGTCCGACAAAGAACAGAGATGATTTGAAACACCTGGCTAGTTGGTGAGGCGGTTGCAGCACATAATTGTCCCTAGATAATTAAAGGGATACAATATTGCCATGCAATTGCAACGTCAATCTAACAAACAATTTATTACATTAGATGCCTCTGCCGCCGTAGGGCAAGGGGGTGAGGCACGTATATATGCAGTACCTCAAGATGAAAGCTTAGTAGCGAAAGTATATCACAAGCCCCAACTTGCTCATGAGCATAAGCTGGTCGCTATGCTCGCCAACCCGCCGGACAATCCACTAGCAAGCCAAGGGAAAATTGCGATCGCTTGGCCGATTGACTTGCTGCGACAGGTGGATGATAGTCAGCGTGTCGTGGGCTTTCTCATGCCCTATGTCAAAGGGATGCACTCCATCCTAAAATTCTATAATCCCAGGACTCGCCGCCAAACATGCCCCCATTTCAGCTATCTCTATCTACACCGCACCGCACGAAACCTGGCGGCAGCTGTGGGGGCTTTGCACGAGCGGGGATATTGTGTAGGAGATGTCAACGAGTCTAATATTTTAGTCAGTGACACTGCCTTAGTGACGCTTGTAGACACTGACTCTTTTCAAGTCCGCTCCCCTGATAGTGATATAATTTATCGCTGCCCTGTAGGTAAGCCTGAGTTTACGCCGCCTGAACTGCAAAATCAAAATTTTGGGCAGTTAGATCGCTTACCCGAACACGACTTGTTTGGACTGGCAGTGTTGATCTTTCAATTACTAATGGAAGGGACTCACCCATTTTCAGGCATCTTTCGAGGTATAGGGGAGCCGCCGCCTTATGAGACACGGATCAAAGACGGACATTTTGCTTACTGTAGACAGCGCTCTGTACCCTATATCTGGGCACCAACTGCTCCACCATTTGAGATTTTGCATCCTACCCTACAACAACTGTTTATCAGATGTTTTGAAGATGGTCACGCACAGCCACATTTACGTCCTAGTGCCGAGACTTGGCAAAGTGCATTGATTGAAGCCGAAAAAGGCTTGATCGTCTGTAATGTTAACACTCACCATCTTTACGGCAACCACCTCAATTCCTGCCCCTGGTGTGATCGCACTTTAGCACTGGGCGGACGCGATCCCTTTCCATCAACAGATGCAGTACAAAGAAGACAACACCTACAGCCTGTTTCACGAAAAAGAGTGACATCACCAGTTGGAGATTTCGCTACCACTTATAGCAGGCAGACTTTAAATAGACGTTCAAGTTTTATTAACCCAACACTAGCACAAAAGAGGTTTGGTCCTTTTTTTCTCGGCTTACTTGGTGTGGCGATTTTGGGAATTTTGGAAGTGACGGTGACAATTAGAGATCTTGACTTTGTACCTGATTCCAGTGCTAACCCTTTATTAGAAAACATCAATGTAGCAGTACCCGATGGAAATAACAGCGATCGGGGTGCATTAAGTTTCTATCGGCAGGGATATGCCTACTACAATTTGGGAGACTATGAAGGAGCGATCGAGAACTTTAACCAAGCTCTGCGGCTCGATCCTCATAATGCTAAAGCTTATTTCAATCGGGGTAGTGCCTATTATCAAATGGCGCAAAGTAGTAATTCCGAGCCGGAATATCGGCAAGCATTAGAAGATTTTAATCAGGCATTGCGACTTAATTCTCATGATGCTGAAGCTTACTTTAAACGAGGTCTTGTCCGCTCTGAAATTGCGCGTAGTAAAGACTCACGAGAATACCAAGGAGCAATTGAAGACTTCAACCAAGCCATACGGCTCGATCCCCGGAATGTTCAAGCTTATGTAAGTCGAGGTAATATCCGCTATCAACTGGCGCAGCAGCGTCAAGATTACGATCTAGGCTACAAAGGTGCGATTGAGGACTTTAATCAAGCGCTGAAGCTCAACTCTCAAGTGGCTGAAGCTTATAGCCAACGGGGTCTGATCCGCTATCAAATTGCTCGTGTCAGTGGTAACTCTAGTCAAGATTACTCAGAAACAGT
>JAABUQ010010020.1_pt1 | contig 12567 bp, 9 predicted proteins | sample 5560001 | NCBI WGS metagenome assembly JAABUQ01 (sample SAMN10711888, study PRJNA513371) | rock metagenome | isolation source: Antarctica rocks | place: Antarctica: Victoria Land, Finger Mt nord | collected 2015-12-18 | reverse complement strand
GCTCACGGTGTTTACTTTGAAGGGCGCAACAGCGTAGACTGTCAGGGCGATGCTTGCCGCCCCCAGGCTGTGGAGAACACCACACTTCCTCTTGCGGAGGCGGCGGTGTTTACTTTCCACAAGGACTCTAAAGTAGCCAGAACACGCTGGACGGCCCAACACGCGCTACAACTGACGCCAGACGGCGCTGTTTTTGCCTAGCTTCGCAAGGCTTGCCTTGCACTAGGCAGGCGCAGGTGAGCGGAGATGTTGTGCCGCAGGCAGGGGGAAGCCACTGATGTTGGCTAGGGCAGGCCGAGCGCGCGCACGGCGGGCAGGGCATGGCCTTTGTCGTCAAACACTGAGTCCCAGTTAAGCGTATCCGTTTCCCAAACGATCACGCCCCGCCCCAGGCCATCGGGAACAGCCCGCACGGCGCGCACCAAAGCACGGTAATAATCAGCCTGCCCCTGCGGCGTAAACGCAAACTCCGGCGTTCCCGCAATCGGGGCGGGCGTGCCTGCGTGCGGCCAGTTGGTTTCCACCACTATCACAGGCTTGTGCAGAACAACGGCAATATAATCCATTGAGTCGGACAAGTGCGACAAGTGCCAGGGGTCAAACCCAGCCTTTGCCGACCAGGAGTTGACGGGATAGTAGCTTAGCCCCACCATGTCATAGCGCAGGGCAAGGGGCGGGGTCAGCGCGCCTGCGTGCGCCTGGAGCGTGGCAAAGTACCATTTGACAAAGCCGGTGTCCTGGCCGTCGGGGATATGCAGAATAGTGAGCGGAGGGTGCTGCCCCGCGCCGTCACGCACGCCCGCAAGGCCCGCGCCAAGCAGGCGCGCGGCGCGATCTATGCCCCCGCCGCCCGGCTCCCAAAAGCCGCCGCCAGGCTGCGGGCCTGCGCCATCAATCTGCGAGCCGTACAGCAGGCCGTTCTTGGTCTCGTTGCCCACCTGTACCAGGTCAGGCAAAGCGCCGTTCTCGCGCAGGTGAACAATCACGCCCTGGGTGTAATCATGGACTGTCTGCACCAGTTGCGGAAAGGGGAGAGTGTCCCAAGCGGCGGGCTTGTGCTGGTGGCCCGGATCGGCCCACGTATCCGAGTAATGAATATCCAGCAGAAACTTTAGCCCTGCGGCTTTGATGCGCCGTCCCAGGGCGGTGACATGGGGCAGATCGGAAACGCGGCTTTCGGGGACGGGGGCGGGATGGACCCACAGCCGCACACGGATCACCTGCCAATGGTTTTGTTTGGCAAGGGCGATCAAGTCCTGCGGCCTGCCGCCATCAGAGTATTGAACCCCCTGGCTTTCGTGGAGCGGCAGCTCGGACAAGTCGGCTCCCGTGAGAAAGGGCAGCGGGGCGGCGGCAGGGCGCGCTGCCGGGTGAGCGTGGAGGGCAGCCGGGCGTGCGGCCTCGCCCGGCAGGGAGACGCTGAGCAGCAGAAACAGACAGCCAGCGATGGCGGGGCGCCGGCGGGAGAGCGGATTGCGCGAGGGTGGGTGTGGCATAGCGTTTCCGCGAGGCTTTGCTGTTCTTATTTGGCAGTTCCAGGGCATTAAAACACGGGCGGCATTCACAGTCTACTTGAAAAACCCAGCGTTTTCAAGAGGCTTTAGCCGCAGGCGTTTTGCGGCCCGCCCGCTTGGGTATATCCGTCGCATACGGGGCATAGCACAAGTAGTTTGAGACGACCCGTTCCAAAAGGAAACCAAAATGGCTGATTACAACAAAACAAACGACGACCTGGAAACAACCAACGACACAGAACCGGCAACCAAGCATGACGTCGGCATCGGCGGCGGCCTTGGGGCAGTCGGCGGCGCGATTGTCGGCGCTCTGGCAGGCGGGCCGGTAGGGGCAATCATCGGGGCGATTGCCGGCGGCGCGGCATCCGCTGGGGCAATTGATGTGGTGGACAAGCACGACCACGACTTCGCCCGCACAGCCGGCGACACGGATGCGGCAGGCACCACCGGCTATGCCAACACGGCTGCCACCGACACGGTCACGCCGGGCGTGGGCAGTGCGTACACCGGGGCAGGCGACTTTCAGCGCACGCCAAGCGCAACAACCACCGACACCGACTATGTGGACACCACGCCGACTGCCAACACCGGCTACGCAAATACTGCGACAAGCGCCAATTCTGGCTATGCAAACGCCGCCTCGCCGACTGTCGGCACGAACGCAGAGCGTTCTGTCGAGCTGCATGAAGAAGTGCTCAGCGCCCACACAAACCGTGTGCAGGCCGGCGAAGTGACGCTGCGCAAAGAAGTGGTGACCGAAACCAAGAGCATTGATGTCCCCGTGACCCGCGAGGAAGTGGTCATTGAGCGCCATGCCGCCTCGGGCACCGCGACAGCGGGCAGCTTTGACAACCAAACCGACGAAGTCATTCGCGTGCCGGTCATGGAAGAGCAAGTGATGGTAGAAAAGACACCGATTGTCACCGAGGAAATCTCGCTCGGCAAGCGCGAAGTGACCGAAACGCAGCATGTCACCGATACGGTGCGCCGCGAGGAAGCCTACATAGAAAACCCCAGCAATGTGGATGTGCTCGAGCGTGACGGCAAGCACAGCTAGAGCGGCCTGCTAGATATGGCTTTCGCAAGCAAACAGGGCGCATGGGAACAACTCCCGTGCGCCTTGTTTTGCTGAGGGAGCCTCCGTGCAGGCGGTTTAGCATAAGCAGTCTGCCAGCCAAAGATTTGCTTAGCGATGCAGAGTAATGAGGATGCCCCGGTTCTGCTGCGGGTTTAGGCCAAAGCGCGCCTGCTGAAAGCGGGGAGCGCGGAACCGGATGCGCGGGTTGTTGGACATGCCCCATTCTTCTTGCGGAATGCCCAGAAAGTTCTGGGTCAGCCTGCCGCTGCCTCTGTTGTCATGGAAGGCGCAGACGGCATACACGCCCGGCGAGAGGCTGTCAAACGTGACAGTAAGCAGGTCGAGCGGCACTTGCGGGGCGAGTGTTTCCAGCCAGACATCCTTGTGGGCGAGAGGCGTGCCGTTTGGGAAGCTGTCGGCCCGGTCATACAGGGCAACGCGCAGGTATCCCCTTTCGCCCTTTCAGGCCATGAAAGGAAACTGTGACCTGTCCTGTTTCGGCGTTTTGCTGGGCTTGCGCAGCCTGCCCTGTACCCAAACACAGGGCGCAAAAGATCAAGGTCAGCGCACGCAGCCGCAGGCATTGCCAGCGTCCGGCGCGATGCCGAAGGGCAGTACGGCAGGCGATCAACTTGGCAGCCTGCGCGGTTATACGGTTCTGTTCCATCCGTCGTTTCCTGTTCTCATTGCGCGGGCCGGCAGCCCGCAGGATATTGCGAAAGCGCGCGGCTTGCATGACAGGGCACAGTATCGGCGCGTCAACTCTACTGCTGAGGGCGAGCCTGTTCACGGCTTATTTTCTTTGCCGCAAAAAGCCGCCTTTGTGTCTATAATAACCCATAGACAATCACAGGCAAACCACTGCAAGATTAACAGTGCCTGCACACGCTCCGTGTGGCGGCAGGCATTGGGGGCAAAAGGCAGGCATTCGGAAAATCGGCGCTGCTTTGCGCGGCGCCATAATTTCTTGAAGATAGTTTCTTGATTGAGGCACTTGGTTCAAGGAGAAACCACCCGTGAATAATCGGCCCCCGGCAGCAGACAGATGCTTTAGCAGCCCCGTGATTGAAGACGCGATTGAACAAACGCAAAGGCGGATCAGCGACCCCATGCTGCGCGCCCTGTTTGTCAACTGCTTCCCAAACACGCTGGACACAACGGTCACGTTCACCGTGGACAAAAGCGGAAGGCCGGACACGTTTGTGGTCACCGGCGATATTGACGCCATGTGGCTGCGGGACTCCACCAACCAGGTCTGGCCGTACCTGCGCTTTGTCGGCGCAGACTTAAATCTCAGCCGCTTGATCCAAGGGGTTGTCAACCGGCAGGTGCGCTGCGTACTCGCCGACCCTTACGCCAATGCCTTCAACCGTGAGCCGGTGGCAGGCCCGTGGCGGAGCGACATCACCGCAATGACAGACAACCTGCACGAGCGCAAGTATGAACTGGACAGCCTGTGCGCTGTCCTGCGGCTGTCGGCGGGCTACTACCAGGCCAGCGGCGATGCGTCCTGCTTTGACGCGCAGTGGAGCCAGGCAATGCGGACAATTGTCACGACAATCCGAAACGAACAAGCGGGAAGCGGCGAGGCGAACGCGGGCGGCTATCGGTTCCAGCGGGTTTCGCCCAGCCCGACCGAGACGCTGGCAGGCGGCGGGCGCGGGCAGCCCGCCCGGCGCTGCGGCCTGAGCAAATCGCCGTTCCGGCCTTCCGACGACGCGGCGATGCTGCCATTCCTGGTTCCCGCCAACGCGATGGCGGTCGTGTGCCTGCGCGAGCTAGCCGGCTTGTGGCAGAATGTGTGCGGGCAGGACGACGATGCGGCGGAGGCGGAAACATTGGCGGGCGAGATTGAGCAGGGGCTTCGCACGCATGCGGTGGTCACGCACCCGCAGCACGGCACCATCTTTGCCTACGAAGTGGACGGCTTTGGCGGGCAGTATCTAATGGACGATGCTAATGTCCCCAGCCTGCTCAGCCTGCCTTATCTGGGATACTGCCGCACGGACGACCCGCTGTATATTCGGACGCGGCAATTTGTCCTCAGTCCGTCCAACCCGTACTATGCCTCGGGCCAGGCGGGAAGCGGCGTGGGAAGCCCGCACACCGGCCTGGGAACAATCTGGCCGATGTCCCTGATGATGCAGGCGCTGACCAGCGAAGCCCCTCCCGAGATCAGCGCGTGCCTGCGTCAGCTCAAAAACACCCACGCCGGGACAGGCTTTATGCACGAGTCGTTTTGGAAAGACAACGACGCCCAATACTCCCGGCCCTGGTTTGCGTGGGCGAACACGCTGTTCGGCGAGCTGATTATCAGCACGGACGCAAAGTATCCCGGCTTGCTGAACACTCTTGCGTAGCAATAGCTGAACACTTTGTCGCAATAGCGGGGCTGCCGCGCGCCTATCCGCAGGCTCAGGGGCGAACGGGAACGCCTTTCCGAAGCCTGGCAGGATTTCGCAAGTTGTGTTACAATGAACTGCCCAAATGTTTAAGCTTTGAACTGAGGAGCCACGCATGACCGTTTATTCTGCTTCCCACGTGCGCCTTGTCCTTGCCGCCCTCGCAGGCCTCTCAGCCTGCGCGTTTTCCCCTCTTTCAGCCCAGGCCGACCAGGGCGATTATCCTTATGTCGGGCAAAGCCACTGCCTGGTGCGGGGCATTATCCGCCGGGTTGATCCCGAATCCGATCATCTCACCCTGGTGGGTGACGATGACCATGTGTATCGGGTGGACACTTACGATGCTTCCATTATCCTCGCCGACGCCACGCGCAATGCGGACACCCGCGACTTAGAGCGAGGCATGCATGTCCGCATGACCGGCACGCTGGTCAGCTCAGACTTGATTGAGGCGGCGACGGTGCGCGAGATTGCCGGAGCGGACGTGCCGCCTGCCCCCCGTCAGCCCAGCGGATTGGAGGTGCTGCCCAACGGCAGAGCGTCCCTGCTGGGCGTGGTGCGCGCTGTAGACCCCGACCTGATCCATATCACAGTGGCAGATGCCGACGGCACCCGCGAAGTGGTGGACACATTGGATGCCGCCATCACCCTGCCCGGCGGACGCGCGGACGGCCAGGCCGCTGACCTTGCGCGCGGCATGCGCGTGCAGATTACGGGAACACGCCTGGCCCATGCGCGCATGGTCGCTGACCAAGTTCGCGTGATGCCTGACATCATAGACCCAGTCCCCCCCGCTCCCGAACCGGCGGCTTTGCTGGCTGCCGTGGCTCCGGCCCCCCTGCCCCTGCCTGTTCTGCCCAGGGCGGACGTGTCCGTGCCGGGGCTGGTTCCCCCCAGTCCCGACCCGCAGCTTGTGCTGGCTCATCTTGACAGCTACACCGGCATCCTGATTGATACGCGCCACCTGTCCACAATGTCCCGCTCGCCCGCCCCCAGCATCTTTGGGCCGGAGCCGGGCGAAAGCCTGCTGTACCCCGACCGCTCGCATGTTCCCACGCCGGACGAAGTGCAGACCGAAAGCGTTGTCCGCTACTACCGGACAATGGCAGACGCGCATGCAGGCGTCTGCGGTGACAACCCGCTGATCCTGCCCGCCCAGGCCGTACTGACGCCCGCCCAGGACTCCGTGCGGCTGAGCGCCAGCGACATGGTGCTTTTCAATGCCCTGGAGCAGAAGCTGCATTTCACCCGCACCTGGAAAGTCGGCTTTCTCCTTGCCGGCGACAAATAGTGCCCCGCAGCAACACCCGCTCAGTATAACCCGCTTAGTGAAGAAGGCCGAAAGATGCGCGGCATAAACATGCGCCTTCTACTGCTTACATTTGGTGCCGCCTTACTGCTTGCGGTGCCAGCTCTTGCTTGTCCCGTGTGCAATACCGGAACAGGCAGAGCCGTTCGGGCCGGCATTCTGAGCAGCCATTTCGGGGCCAACTTGCTGGCAACCCTGGTTCCTTTTGTCTTCTTCCTAGGGATTGCGTACTTGATCTACTATGGGCTGCCAGGCAAAGCCGCGCCGCGCTCTTTAGGGGAACAAGGCGCGGACCGCAGGCCCACTGAAGCAGAACAGGACAGCATGGCGGGAAAGCATGACGTACAGTGAGGGAAAGCATGACAGCCACAACCCGCTCCGGCGAAACAAATAGCAGGCCCTTGATCGCGGCAGGGACACTGCTCGGCATCGGCATGGGAGGCTTTGTGGACGGCATCCTCTTCCATCAGATATTGCAGCTTCACAGCATGCTTTCTGCCAAGCTCCCCAAGACAAGCATTGTCAACGTTGAAGTCAACATGTTCTGGGACGGCCTTTTCCATGCGTTCACTTGGATGATGACCGCGCTGGGGCTGGCGATGCTTTGGCGCGCGGGGCAGAAGCCGGAGGTTCCCTGGTCCTCCAGGACATTCGCTGGCTCGCTCCTGCTCGGCTGGGGCATCTTCAACCTGGTTGAGGGAGTTATTGACCACCACATTCTGGGCATACATCACGTTGTTGAGAAACTTGGATTGTCCATTTACGACTATTTGTTTCTGCTTGTGGGAGCGGTTTTCGCCTTTATCGGGACGCTTCTTGTGCGCCAGGGCCGCCAGGACAGGGCCGCTTCCCCGGCGGCGATGGGGAGAGTGCGGTAGGGCAGAGGGAGCGCGAGCGTGCCTGACCCAGCAGTGCCCAATTGAACAAGGCGCGGCCTGTGAATGGCCGCGCCTGTTTCTTTGCCTGCTGCCAACCAAAAAGGCTGGCGAGAAGCGTGGTGATCAAGCGGCGGTGCTTGGGTTTTGCCTTGTGTTAGGGCGGCGCAGCACGCCTGCGCGCGCAGGCGGCTACCGGCTTTGTTTCCGCGTTCTGATGGCATGCCAAGCGTGTTCCAACGACGGACGAAATCCTTCCGTCGTTGGAACACGCTTGAAGCGCCTGGGAAACGCTGACACAAAGCCTGCAAACCGCCGACCCGCCAGGCGGGGAAAGCCAGACAAACCTCAGCACTTTCCCGCCTGGGCTTCACGCTGCTCTGTCGTCTTGCTGCCGCTAATCCAAATTACATGTCCCGCAGCCAGGCCGCGCGGCGTTTTGGCATTTAAACGAGGAAGAAGAAAAAGGGAATGAGGGAAAAGAGAAAGCTCTAACCCCTCAATAAGAAGTTAGAGCATAAGAGGAGGAACAGGAGAGGGAAAAAATGTGGGGCGAACGATGGGACTTGAACCCACGGCCTCCAGTGCCACAAACTGGCGTTCTAACCAACTGAACTACGCTCGCCACATCATCCCAAGGCAGCCGATATTTGCTCTCGCTGCATTTCTACTATACCGAAAACATCGCTTATTTGTCAACAGCCGTTATTTAGCCGTTATTTGTCAGCCGCCAGGCGTCGCAGGCAAAACCAGGCTATCGGCGGGCCGAGCAGCAGCGCCCCGGCGGTGTCTAGGGGCTGATGGTAGCCTGCGGCCACCAATGCCCAAGCCAGCAGCCCGCACAGCGGCAGTGCGACCCAAAGCCAGCGCGGGCTGCGAAAAGCAAGGCATGTCCCCGCCGCAAGGGCGAATGTTTCGTGCCCGCTTGGGAACGAAGGGTGTCCAGGCCAAACCGAAACTTTTTTGCCTGCTTCCGCCAGCACAACCGGCAGCCCAATCGCGGCAATGCTGCCTGCCCAAAACTTCCAGGGCGCGGCGTGCCGGGGACACGCGAAGGGCGAGGCGGCAGCGAGCAAAGCCAGGACAGGGTTGATCGTGTCTGCCAAGTGTTGTGCGAAAAGGCGAAGGTCAGTCATAACTTGGATAGTTCCTATAACTTGGTATTCCCTGCACCGGGGCGCAATCCCTGCGTACAAGCTGGCCCGGAGGCAGGATTTTCGCGTTCGGCAGACGAACTAGACGAAGTGACCGGCGCGCTGCTGAGCCGCCAAAGGATATTCTGCGCGATGACTGATGCCCCTCTGCTGCCTGACTTGTACAATCCGAGCCTGTATCTCAACCGCGAAATTGCCTGGCTGGCATTTAACGACCGTGTCTTTGGCGAGGCGCGCGACCCCACGCACCCGCTTTTAGAGCGCGTCAAGTTTACGGCAATCGGCCACTCCAATCTGGATGAGTATTATATGGTGCGCGTGTCCAGCTTCCAGCAGCAGGTGGACATCGGGCTGACCGACGTGTCCGCTGATGGCCTGACTTCGCAGCAGCAGCTTGAATTGGTGCGGGCGCGCGTGCTGCCGATGCTGGCAGGCGCGGGAGCATTCTTCCAGGATGCTCTTGTGCCTGAGCTGGAACGCGCGGGTATTCATTTACGCAATCATGCCCAGCTTTCCAAGGCTCAGCAAAAGGCTATGCGTGCGTACTTTGAGCGTGAAGTGTTTCCTGTGCTCACTCCGCTGGCATTGGGAGCAGGGCATCCGTTCCCGCACATCTCCAATCTCAGCCTCAATTTAGCGGTGATTGTGCGTGACCCGGAAGTCGGCGAGCGGTTCGCGCGCATGAAGGTGCCGGGCGTCCTGCCGCGCCTTGTCCCCTGCCCTGCTGATAACACTCAAAGCACCGGCGCGCACCCTGAATGCTTTGTCTGGCTGGAGCAGATTATCGCTGCACACCTGGCCGTGTTATTTCCAGGGCTTCAGGTTATTGAAAGCTATCCGTTCCGGGTGACGCGCGATGCCGAGCTGGAAATCCAGGAAGACGAAGCGTCCGATCTGCTGTCCACGGTCGAGCAGGGATTACAGCGGCGCTACTTTGGCGATGTGTGCCGCCTGGAAATCAGCCGCGCCATGCCCCACCGCCTGCGTGCTTTGCTGGTAGAGAACCTTCTGGTAGACCCACAGGATGTGTACGCGCTGGACGGGCCGCTGGGCCTGTCCGACTTGATGCAGGTGTGGAAACAAGACCGTCCTGACCTGAAAGACCCGCCCCTGGTTCCCGCCGTGCCGCCGGCCTTGTTAGACAGCAACAAGTCTCTCTTAGATTTGATGGGCACGCAGGATATTCTCTTGCACCATCCGTTTGACGCCTTCTCCCCTGTGCTTGACTTTATCCGGGCCGGTTCCAAAGACCCGGATGTGCTGGCAATGAAGCAGACCTTGTACCGGGTCGGCCCAAACTCCCCTATTGTCAAGGCGCTGTCCGAGGCGCGGGACGACGACACGCAGGTGGCCGTGCTGGTGGAACTCAAGGCACGCTTTGACGAAGAGAATAACATTGAGTGGGCGCGGGCCTTGGAAGACGCAGGCGTTCATGTCGTTTATGGCCTCATCGGCCTCAAGACGCACTGCAAAGTCGCTCTGCTGGTGCGCAAAGAGCGAAATGGGGCCATGCGTCGCTACGTGCATCTGGGCACGGGCAACTACAACCCGACCACGGCGCGCATGTACACAGACCTGTCGTTTTTCACCGCACGAGCCGACATCGGGGCGGATGTCTCCGAGCTGTTTAATCTGCTTACAGGCTACTCGCGCCAGCGGCGCTACCGCAAGCTGCTGGTGGCTCCGGTTAATATGCGCGAGCGCTTTCTAGAAATGATTAGGCGCGAGGCCGAGTGGGCGAGGCGTGGGCAGGCTGCCCGGCTTGTCTTCAAGACCAACACGCTCAGCGATGAGCCGATCATCCGCGCGCTGTATGAGGCATCGCAGGCCGGAGTGCAGATTGACCTGCTTGTGCGCGGCGTCTGCTGCCTGCGTCCCCATGTGCCCAATGTGTCCGACAACATCCGCGTGGTCAGCATTGTCGGGCGGTTCCTGGAGCACTCGCGCATATTCTATTTTCACAATGGGGGCCGGGCGCAGATTTACATGGGCAGCGCAGACCTCATGCGCCGCAACCTAGACCGGCGCGTGGAAGTGCTGTTTCCCCTAGAGAACGCCGCCCTCAAGCGCCAAGTGAAGCAGGATATTCTGGACATCTACCTTGCCGACACGGCCCGCACCCACCGCCTTCTGCCTGACGGCACGTATGTGCGCGTGCGGCCCGCGCCCGGCGAGCCGCCCTTTAGCGCCCAGGATTGGTTTCTGGCCCAGCGCGCCTCTGACGCTGCGCCTTCCTCGCGCCCTGCCGTGCGCCGTCCGCCACGGTCGGCCTCTTCCCTTGCCCATTCCAAAGAACTGGCCCATTCCAAAGAAAAGGAAACGTTATGACACTGCTTAGCCTATGCCGCCGCGCGGCGCTGTTTGTGTTTCTGATTGCCACCTTCGCCTTCTTGAGCCTCGCTCGCGCACAAGCTAGAGACGCCAGGCCATTCCTGCACCCGCTGTTTACCAACAACATGGTCTTGCAGCGCGGCATCGCCGACCCTGTCTGGGGATGGTGTGCGCCGGGACGAACAGTCTCGGTTTCAATCAACGGCAAGACTGCGAAAGCCACGGCGAATGCTGACGGCAAGTGGATGGCGCATGTCGGGCCGCTTGCGCCGGGCGGGCCATACACACTGACAGTCTCGGGGCCACAGGCAGTCACTCTCCGCAATGTCCTGGTGGGGGATGTGTGGATTTGCTCCGGCCAGTCCAATATGGAGTTCGGCATCGGCAACACGCTGGATGGCGCGCAGGAGATCGCCCATGCCAACCATCCCAACATCCGGCTGTTCCTGGTGACCAAGACGGCGGCGGACAGCCCGCGCGACACGGTGCCTGTCAATGCGTCCGATGGGCACTGGCAGGTCTGCACCCCAAAGACTGTGGCGATGGGCGGATGGAACGGCTTTTCGGCAGTGGGGTACTTTTTCGCGCGAGATTTGCAGCAGTCTGTGCATGTCCCCATCGGGCTGATTGAGTCGGATTGGGGAGGAACTATCGCCGAAGCCTGGACCAGTGCCAGAGCGCTCAGCGCCATGCCGGACTTCCAGCCTGCTGTGGCGAGCCTTCAGAAGTCAGCGGCGGCAGCCCAGAACGGCGGCACGTATGCCAAGGCGCTGGCAGCCTGGTACGCTCGGCATGACCCCGGCTCCGTTGGCAGCACCTGGGCCGCGCCCGCTCTGGACACATCAGCATGGAAGACAATGGCGCTGCCGCAGTTCTTTCAGGATGCGGGCGACCCCGATGTTGCCAGTACCAACGGCGTGGTCTGGTTCCGGCGCACATTTGACCTGCCCGCCGGGGATGCAGGCAAAGGCGCCGTTCTGCACCTGATGGCGGACGACAGCGATACCACCTGGGTGAATGGCACGCCCATTGGCGCAACCGAGGGCTTCAACACGCCGCGCGCCTACTCTGTTGCTGCCGGTCTGCTCAAGCCGACGGGCAATGTCGTGGCCGTGCGCGTTCTGGATACCGGCGGCAAAGGCGGCATCTACGGCGACGCGGCAGGACTAAGCCTGGATGTGCCCGGCGGCACGCCACTGCCCCTCGCCGGGCCGTGGGCTTATCATCTGGGAACAAGCCTGCCCAAAGACGACCCCCTGCCCCCTGCGCCGGGCAGCAATCCGAACATTGTCACCGTGCTGTATAACGGCATGATTGCGCCGCTCGTCCCTTTCGGCATCAAAGGCGCATTGTGGTATCAGGGCGAGGCAAATGTGGGGCGCGCGAAGCAGTATCAGACCTTGCTGCCGACCCTGATTAAAGACTGGCGGACACGGTTTGGCGTGGGCAGTTTCCCGTTTCTCATTGTCCAGCTTGCGGGCTGGCAGCCGGGCGGCGACGCTTGGCCTGAACTGCAAGAAGCGCAGATGATGACGGCCACGCATGTGCCGAACACGGGCATTGCGACGGCTGTTGATATTGGCGACCGGAATGACATCCACCCTAAAAACAAGCAGGAGGTGGGCCGACGCCTGGCTTTGGTAGCCGAGGCCAAAGTGTACGGCGGCAAGAACGAGTATTCCGGCCCTGTCTACCAGTCCATGACCGTGCAGGGCGGCGCCATCCGGCTGAGGTTCACGCACCTTGGCGGCGGGCTGGCAGCAAGGAATGGCGGGCCGCTTTCCGGCTTTGCTATCGCTGGCAAAGACGGCAGCTTTGCCCCAGCGGATGCGAGGATTGAGGGCAGCACGGTTGTCGTTTCTTCGCCCCAGGTGCCCGCGCCCACGGCGGTGCGCTATGCGTGG
>JAABUQ010010019.1_pt1 | contig 12567 bp, 10 predicted proteins | sample 5560001 | NCBI WGS metagenome assembly JAABUQ01 (sample SAMN10711888, study PRJNA513371) | rock metagenome | isolation source: Antarctica rocks | place: Antarctica: Victoria Land, Finger Mt nord | collected 2015-12-18 | reverse complement strand
CGGCCATCCTGCGCACGCTCAGCGCCACCGGCTGGCGCTTCTACCTCGACGACCTGATCAACGCCTACCAGCGCGTCTTCCAGGGCATCTTCCTGCGCGACAGCGTGTGGGCCTCGCCGACGCAGTTCCCCGACGCGCATCGCCTGCTCGCGACAGCGGCGGAACGGCTCAGCATCCCCATCCCGCGCCTCTTGCTGGGCTCCTACGCCGGCGACCTGATCGCCTTTACGACGGGCGCCGACCGCGACTGCTACATCTATGCCTCGGCCCTGATGCTGCGCGAGTACACGCCCCCGGAGATGCTGTTCGTGCTGGGCCACGAGTGCGGCCATATCCACAATCACCACGTCACCTACGACACGCTGGCCTTTATGCTCTACTACAACACGATCTTCAAGGTGCTGTGGCGCATCCCCTCATACACCCTGTTCCTGGCCGCGCGCATCCCCTTGCAGACCTGGTCGCGGCGGGCCGAGGTCACGGCCGACCGCGCGGGGCTGTTGTGCTGCCAGGACATCGAGGTGGCGCGCCGCGCCCTGATCAAGCTGCGCCTGGGCTTCGACAGCTTCGCCAAACAGGTCAACGTGGAAGAATACCTCAAGCAAGAGCGCGAGCTGCGGCGCGAGAGCTTCGCCGTGCGCTGGCGTGAGATGTTCTACACCCACCCCGTGATCACAAAGCGCGTGCGCGCCCTGGAACTGTTTGCGCGCTCCGAGTTGTACTATGATCTCAGCGGCCTGCCGCGTCCCCAGGATACGCCGCTGCTCGACCGAGAGACGCTGGAGCGCGAGACGCGCGAGATCGTGAAGGTGATCTAGTGACGGAAACATTGCGGCTGGTGCGCGACGAGGCGGCGCTGCGGCACGACATCATGGCGCTGCACGGGCTGGCCGTGGCGGCGGGGGCGCGCGACGCCGCCGACGCGCTGGACGACATCGTGCAGCGGTTGGACGCGCAGACCCTTACGGTGCTGGTGCTGGGCGAGTTCAACCGCGGCAAGTCGGCCCTGATCAACAGCCTGCTGGGCGAGCCCCTGCTGCCCATGGGCACGACGCCCACCACGCGCGTGGTGACCGAGGTCCGCCACGGTCCGGCCGAGCGGATCGAGCTCCAGTACGACGACGGCGTGAGCCAGCCCATCGACCGCGAGGCCTACCGCCTGCTCGCCGCCGCGATGGCGCGCGACGAGGGGCCGAAGGATGATGTAGTGGGAGGCGCGAGCGGGGGGCACGGGCAGCGGGAGCCGGCCGCCACGACCGATGACGGCGATGCGCGCGCGCTCCGAACGGGCGCGGATCGCCGCCAAGACGAATCGGCCGTCGCCGCGCGGACGCGGGACGGCGGCGGGAGCAGCGCCGCGCTGACGCTCCAGGCGAGCCCGATCGACGACGATAACGGCGACGCGGCCGGTATGATGGGCGATCGCCTGCGCCGCGTGGTGGTGACCTTGCCGGCCGCCGTGCTGGAGCGCCTCACGCTCGTCGACACGCCGGGCCTCAACGACCCCGACAACGTGCAGACAGACCTGATCTACGACCTGTTGCCCCGCTGCGATGTGGGCCTCTTCGTGCTGGATTCCAGCTTCGCGCTCAGCCTCTCCGAGCGCGCCATCATCGGCGACAAGCTGCTGCGCGGCAGCCTCGGCCGGCTGATCTTCGTGCTCAACAAGGCTGACCAGCTCGACGACGCGATCGAGGCGGACGATACCGCCCGGGACCCAGGCGCTCTGGCGGACGCGCGCCCGGCCGACGAGCAGGTGTCGCGGCGGGCCATCAGGCTGCTGGAGCCGCTGCTCGGCGGGCCGCCCGTGGTGCTGCCCTATTCGGCCCGCGCCGCCCTGCGCGGAGAGCCGCGTGCGGGCAACGACGCCTTGCGCCATCTGCTGACCGAGGAGCTGCCGACCCAGCGGCGGAGCATCATGCTGGAGAGCGCGCGGGGCAAAGCGGCGGCGGTCGCCACGGCCGTCGCGGCGGCGCTGCGCCTGGAGCAAAACCGGCTCGCGGCCGCCACGGACGAACTGGCGGGCGAGTTGGCCGACCTCGAGGCGCGCGAGGCCGACCGGCGCGGGCAGGTCGCGGCGACGCTCGACGTCCTGATGGCGCGGCTGGCCGCGGTACGCGAAGACTACCTGACGGGACTGCGCGCGCTGGCCAATACCCTTGGCGCGACGCTGCCCGGCGAGGTGCGCGGCGTCGACCCGGCCGACGTGCGCCGCCACTTACCCTTCTACATCCAGGACACCTTCCGCTGGCATCTGGAGGAGACGCTGCCCGCCCTGCGCGCGGCGCTCGAGGAGGCCTGCGCCGCGGCCGAGGAAAGCCTGAGCGGTCCGCTATCCGAGGCGCCGGGCGCATTCGCCACGCCGGCCCAGGCCGGAGCCTACCCGTTGGGCCGGCGCACCATAGCCGACCTGTGGGACCACGGGCTGGTCCTCCGCATCTTCGCCTCGGCCATAGGGATCTTCGTCAGCCCCCTGCTAACCGCGGCGCTGCTGGTGGGAGGACCGGCCCTGCGCCTGTTCACGCTGCAGGCGCGGCACGTCAAGGAGCGCGACGAGTTGGTGGCGGAAGCGACGCGCGCGGTCACCGCGACGGCGGACGCCATGGCCGTGAGCATCGCCGACAGCTTCGCCCGCCTCGAGACGGACCTGAAGACCAGCATCGAGGGGACTCTGAGCGCGCGAGTCGACGAGGCGCGCGCCGCGCTACGCGACGTACAGACCCGCCGCGCGGCCGGAGCGGACAACATCGCCGAGCGCGTCAGGGCGACCACAACAAGTCTTGCCGAGGTTGCCGACATTCAGGCACGTTTGGCCAGCGACAACCTTGACGGGGCAGTGGGGAACAACGGTACGCCTGTCGCATCGTCGGCATCATGAACGCGAGGAAGGTTCGTTTGGAATCGCTTAATCGTCGCCGAGGCGCGTACACCGCAACCCGTAAGCTGACCACATCGGTCGTGGTTCGTCCCCACCGGGACCGCCGGCATCCCTGCCGGCTTGTGCTCGCCCAGCGGTTCCAGTGGGACCGTAGCCAGCATCGTGACGGCCGTCAACGTGTTTGTGGCCGCGCCATACCGGCTGGAAGCTGGCGGTCCCAGTGGATCCGGCCGTGGTCATCACTCGTCGTCCCACACCTGACCGCAGTCGGCCCATGGCTGACTGGCCCCCCGACCCCTAGCCGCGGGGTCGCCGGTCCAGCGCGGTCGTTTGCCATGCGACCGTCGTCACAGACTCCAGGCCCCGTCCCCAAGTAGAAGGACACGAGGTAACATGATGACCGTCTCGAGTACGACAATGGATACCACCGGGGACGGGCGCGTCCCGATGCAAACGTACGCCGCCTTCGAGGGCCTGCGCGCCGCGTTGCTGCGCGTCCTGAGCGAGGTGGCCGAGACCGAGCGGGCGCTCGGGCTTGGCGAGGCCGCGGCCGGCGCCGACGCGCTGGGCCACAAGGTCGGCGAGGGCGTCTTCCGCGTGCTGGTGCTGGGCGAGTTCAAGCGCGGCAAGTCGACCCTGGTCAACGCGCTGCTGGGCGCGCCGATCCTGCCGGCCAACGTCACGCCGACCACGGCGCTGCTGACCGTGGTGCGCTACGGCGAGCCCCCGTCCGCCACACTGCGCTACTACGATAGCGCCCTCGCGCCGCGCCAGGTGACGCTCGACGAGCTACGCGACGTGCTGGTGCTCTCCGGCGACGAGCGGGATAACCGCCGGCGACAAGGCGAGATCCGGCTGGTCGAGGTGGCCTACCCCGCCGCGCTGTGCCGCAACAACGTGGAGCTCGTCGACTCGCCCGGCCTCAACGAGCATGCCACGCGCACCGAACTGACCAGCGGCTATATCGCGCAGTGCGACGCGGCGCTGTTCGTGCTCTCGGCCACCAACTTCGGCTCCGTCACCGAGAGCGCGTTCATCGCCGACCACCTGGCCGGCCGCGGGCTGCGCCATATCTTCTTCGCCGTCAACCAGCTCGACCGCGTGCTGTCCGACGCCGACGAGCCTGAGCGCGAGTTGCGCGCCGTGCAAGCCCTGGCGCGGTCGCGCCTGGGTCCCCTTTGTCAGATCGACGGGCGGGATCTCAGCGCGGAGCGCATCCACTTCGTCAGCGCGCGCCCGGCTCTGCGCGCGCGCCAATCCGGCGACGCGACCGCCCTGGAGGACAGCGGGCTGCCCGCGCTGGAGCGGGCGCTGGAAGGGTTCCTGACCCGCGACCGGGGCCGCGTGCTGCTGGCGCGGCCGGTCAGCATCGCCCGGGACGCCGTCGACGCGGCCTCCCAGGCGGCGGCCTTCCGTCGCCGCGCCCTGGCCATCGATCTGGACGTGCTGGAGGCGCGCGCGCGGCAGGTCGAGCCGGAGTTTGCCGCGCTGCAAGAGAACAAGGCGCGCATCCTGGCCGCTATCGAGACCGCGCGCGGCCACGCGGCGACGGCGATGGAGCTGTCGTTGCGCCGCAAAGTGGGCGAACTGGCCGATGGGCTGCCCGACGCGGTCGACGATTTCACGATCGACGCCGCCTGGGGGCCGGGCGCGATCCGCACCGAGTTGGTGGCGCAGACCAACGCCTACATCGAGCGCGAGCTCAACCGCTGGGCCGAGACCATGGGCGGCGAGGTGCAGGCCGAGCTGGAGCGCCTGGTGGCCGAGATCGGCGCCGACGCGGCCACTATCGACGCCTCGCTGCGCCGCATCCGCCTGCGGGTGCTGGAGGGCGACACCGTGCTCTCCGCGGAGGCGGACGAGGCGCGGGCGTCGGGAGACCCCGGCCGCATCATCGAGACGATCCTCTCCGCCGGGGGCGGCCGCGTCCGGGGCGACATCGAGGCGCTCTTCGGCGGCGGACCGGGCTGGCTGGGCACGGCGGTGCGCGTGATCGCCTTCCAGCTGGCGGCGGGGGCGTTGGTGGCGGCGCTGGGCCTGTCGGCGGCCCCGCTGGTCGCGGTCTCCACGGCGGTGGGAGCGGCCATCCTGGCCCTCATCTCGCGGCGCGGGCCATCGAGCACGCCCTGCGCGAGGGGGTGGCCGAGAGCGCCGGCCCCGAGATTGCACGCATCCCCGAGCGCGCCCTGCCCGCGCTGCGCGAGCGCGTCGACGACACCTTCGACGAGTTGGCCGCCGCCCTGGGCACGGGCATCGACGTGCTAATCGACAACGTGCGCGCCACCATCGACGGCGCGCTGGCCGACCGCCGCGCCCGCGAGCACGAACTGGAGCCCGAGTTGCAGCGCCTCTCGGCCCTCGACGAGCGCCTGACTGGCTTGCGCTCGGACCTGGCAACCCTTGCCGCGCAACTCGATGAACCGGCGTAATTTAGGTGTGAGATGCCGCGCCAATCACAAGACAAGAGGAGAGCCTGAAGCGCAAGCGCCTCAGGCTCTCCTCCAGGGCTCGTGAAAAGTCGGCGGCTGGCGTTTCCACTGGGACCGCCGCAGTCCCTGCGGCATGTTCGAGGGCGCGCGATTTGCCGGATTTGGACAGGCGTCCCGCAACGGGGCGCCGCAGGGACTGCGGCGGCTCGCTCCGCTGCCCAGCGGGTGACCGTTGTCCACGGCGGACAATTCACAGAGTCTGGGCTCTCCTCAGGGCCATGTCGTTTTCAGGGCAGTGACCGCTCCCGGACCGTCCTGCTCGATCTCCGCCAGGCGCGACTTAGCGCGCCTGCGTCGCGCCGAGGATGACGCCGGCATCGCGCGCTTCCTGGCTCGATGCTTTGCCGTCGACGGCCACGAAGAAGTAGAAGGTGCGGCCGCCCATGGAGGTGGCATAGACGAACTCGGACACGCGATCGCTCGGCGACGCGAAAGTGACCCCGGCGACGATGTAGGTGCGCGCGGCGATTTGTGTGGTCGTCTGGGTATAGCCTTTCACGGTGCGGTATCCCGCGTGCGTCCTGGACAACGCGACGCGCTCGATGGTCCCCACCCGCGCGGCGCTGTCACGTCCCTGACGCGCGCCGAGGATGACGGAAGCGTTCCCGTCGGGCGCCACGAAGGCCGTCACGGTGGGGAATAGCGCCGCGTCCCCGTCGTGGAACACGGCGCGTCCGGCCAGGTCCTTAACTGCCCACGTGGACCGATACGCGGTAGCGTAGCCGGTGTGGTTGAGGGTGATGTAGCCGGATGACGCGGCGTGCGCGACGCCCAGGGTGGGGGTGAGCGCGGCCAAACCCAGGCCGGCGGCAAGCAGCGAGAGTGAGCGATGCATGCTGATGATATCCTTCGAGTATTTGATCGCGTGGAGCGGTGCACGGGATAGCGCGCGCTGGCGCATCCACGTCACTCACAACCTCCGTCCATGGTATCGGCAACGTGGCCGCATCCCTGAAGGAGCAAGCGCCGGATGTCTTTGAGCGTGGGCGGGAGGGGACGGTGACGTCGTGTAGCACGGAGCGGTTAGACAGGGCGGGCCTGTTAGGTACCTAAAAATTCGCCCCGATCAGGGGCGGGTAGATCGTTTGACAAGCCGACGCTTGAGGGGGGCGATACGCTGTTGCGCCCGCCACTGCAACGCACGTGCCCGCCGCGTCCAGCCATGAAGGGCCGCGCGCGCCCGCTGCCGTGGCGATACGCCGATGGCCACGCGCACCAGGTGGTCGCCTTTGACGCCGTGGTGTGGGAACCCTTGTCCGCGCAGGCGGATCGTGGCGCCATCCCTCGTGTGGGGCGGGATGGTCAGCTCGACGCGCCCGTAGAGTGTCTTCACGATGGTCTTCGCGCCCCGCTGCGCCTGATCGGCCGTAATCGTCACCCCCGAATAGACGTCGTCGCCCTCGCGCTTCAGGGTACGGCTCGGATGGATATGCACGGTGAGATAAAGATCGCCCGCCGGGCCTCCGTGCAGGCCGGGATGCCCCTGACCGCGTAGGCGGATGCGCTGCCCATCGGCGACGCCCGCGGGGATGGTTACCTGCAAGGTGTGCGTCGCGCGGACCGAGCCCGCGCCATGGCAGGTGGGGCAGGACGAGGTCAGCACATAGCCGGTCCCCGTGCAGTGATGACACAGGCGCGGCGACCCGTTGCGCTCCGAGGGCAGCCATTGCGTTCCCTTGCACGCGTCGCACGTCTCCAGGTGGGGACCGCCGCGCTCCCCGAGGCCGTGGCACGCCGGGCACGTCTCCTCTCGTTCGACGGTCGCCGTGTGCTGCGTCCCGCGCGCCGCCTCCTCCAGGCTGATGGTAAGCGTCTCGACGATGTCGTGGGCATCCTGCCGCTCGGCGCCGGGAGCGGCAGCACGCTGGCTCCCAGGGAAGGAGGCATGTTGAGCTGTCGGGCCGGCCTCTGGTGGCGTCGCGCCAGTTCCCGGCGTGCGACCGGTTCCCGGCTTTGCGCCGTCGCTACGCATTGAGGCGAGGATGTCGTCGAGGTCGGACATGTACGAGGAGAACAGGTCGTCGGCGCCGGCCTTTCCGCCGCCGCGCGACGGAGGCGGCGCCTGAGCACGGGGCCGCCCGGTCGTCCCCGACGCCGGACCGTACGTCGCACCGTGCGGAGGAGCGCCCGCGGTGGAGGAGGGTGATTGCGGTCGCGCCCTCGTGGCGTCGTAGGCCTGCCGCTTCCGAGGATCGGAGAGGGTGTCGTAGGCCTCGTGGATACGCTTGAAGCGGACGGCAGCGTCGGGCGCCGTGCTGACGTCCGGGTGGCACCTGCGCGCCTGCTGCCGGAAGCCGTGCTTGATCTCGTCGAGCGTCGCGGTCGATCCGACCCCCAGCAACTCGTAGTAGTCCTGCTCTTGCGCCACCTACGGTCTCCCTCCCGCATCCTATTCCAGTTTGTGATCAAGGCTCACCCTGTGAAAAACGGTTGTGCCTGTGTCACATGCCGTAGCACGACCACGTCTGCCCTTTCAACGAGCTGGCGGCATCGCGTAGGTCCGGAAGTCGTCGAGGCGGTCACGTAGGTCGCGCAAGACATCATCGAACGTGACGACATGGATACGATGCGAATTAACAGGCATGCGCTGGCTGCGCCACTCCAGGCGACGCCGGTCAGAGTCAGACACCCCGCTGTCCCGCCCGATGACAAGGAGCAGCGTTAACTCAACCGGTCGAGGGCCAAACATATCCTCGAATGCCAGGCTGTGCTCTTGGTCGTCCAGCAGCCACATCTAATCGACGATCTGGCTGATGCCCGCTTCGTAGCGAGACGCCCAGGTGGTCGTGTGGCGAGTCCGGTTAGCGAAGATACTGTTCGGGAATCCATGTTCGCATTCTATCAAGCAGTAGGACTTCTTCCCCCGATTGCCCGCCACGACATCGACGACGAACTGGCCGAACAACCCTACCTCAACACCGAGTCGATCGACGATGTTGACCATGTGAGCGTATGTCCCAAGGAAAGCGGCCAGATGCGGATGCTCACGGAGGAAGGGCAGGATGTCAACCTGCTCGGACAGATGCGTCTTGGCTGCCAACAAATGCTCGAAGTCGTCAAGATCGGCCGCGCACTGCGCCACATCGAGATACCATGGGGCTGGACGCCCGGTAGGAGCCCTACTCTGCATGGGCGAAGCTATGGGCGAAGCTTTCGAGCGTGGCAGGCTGAACGATGTCCCGCACCTCGATGGGTTGTCCTGGCTCCGCACGGAGAATCACAATGACGTCGGGCGCGGCACGCAAGAAATAGAGCGGAGGCAGTCCCCCGCGCTTCGTCACGTCCAATCCCGGCGCATCCACTCCCTCGCGCTCGATCCGCCCCAGCACATCGAGGACGCGTTGCTTTTCGTCCTCTTTCAGTTGATCAAATGCGATGGCGGCACGGTTAGATGTCGTATAAAGTTGACTGCGCGCATCCATCCCTGGCTGCTTGATTGGATGTTCCATCTTTTCACCTGTATACCGTCGTCAGCATTTTGCTATTGCTATAAGGATACGCCATCGCCCTATCTTCCGCTGAAAGATGGGGGTGCGACGCGATATGCCGTTCCCCTCTATACTGTTGGCGGGCGACAGGATGTCCCGGACGACGACGTGCGACGAGGAGATTGTTGGAGATGAAAATGGTAACGCGCGAGATCGACCGGACGGCACTACGTGAGCGGGCGGAGGGACATCTGCGGGCGCTGGCCGGGGAGCAGGCCCGGCTGCGCGACGACCAGTGGACCGCCATCGAGGCCATCGTGGCCGATCATCGCCGCGCCCTGGTCGTGCAGCGCACCGGCTGGGGCAAGTCGGCCGTCTACTTCGTGGCCACGGCGCTGCTGCGCGCCGCCGGGGCCGGTCCGACCGTGATCATCTCGCCGCTGCTGGCCCTGATGCGCAACCAGATCGCCGCCGCCGAGCGCGCCGGTATCCACGCCGCTACCATCAACTCCACGAATATGGAAGAGTGGACACAGACCTACGCGCGGGTCAACCGCGGCGAGGTCGACGTGCTGCTGCTGTCCCCGGAACGACTGAATAACCCCGACTTCCGCGATCAGGTCCTGCCGCGGCTGGCCGCCACCTGTGGCCTGCTGGTGGTGGACGAGGCGCACTGTATCTCGGACTGGGGGCACGACTTCCGCCCTGACTTCCGCCGGCTGCGCACGCTGCTGGGCGAGCTGGCCGCCCCGATCCCCGTGCTTGCCACCACGGCCACGGCCAACAGCCGCGTCGTCGACGACGTGGCCGAGATCCTCGGATTGGGCCAGGAGGACGAGGACGTGCTGGTGCTGCGCGGCGGCCTCGACCGCGCGTCCCTGTATCTGGCCGTGCTCTCGCTGCCAGGCCAGGCGGAACGCCTTGCCTGGCTCGCCGACCACCTGCGCGACCTGCCGGGATCCGGCATCATCTATACCCTCACCGTCGCCGCCTCCCAGGAGGTCGCCGCCTATCTGCGCGCGCAGGGCTACGCGGTGGCCGCTTACTCGGGACAGACGGAGCAGGCGGAGCGCCTCGCGGCCGAGGACGACCTGATCGCCAACCGGGTCAAGGCGCTCGTCGCCACCAGCGCGCTGGGCATGGGCTTCGACAAGCCTGACCTCGGCTTCGTGATCCACCTCGGCGCGCCGTCCTCGCCCATCGCCTACTACCAGCAGATCGGGCGCGCCGGGCGCGGCGTGGAGCGGGCCGAGGTCATCCTGCTGCCCGGCCAGGAGGACGGGGCGGTGTGGGACTACTTCGCCTCGGTCGGCTTCCCGCGCGAGGAGCAGGTGCGCGCCGCGCTCGACGCGCTGACGGCGGAAGGTAGGCCGCTGAGCACCATGGCGCTGGAGCCGCGGGTGGACCTGTCCCGCTCGCGGCTGGAGGCGATGCTCAAGGTGCTGGACGTGGACGGGGCGGTGCGCCGCGTGCGGTCGGGCTGGGAAGTGACGGGGCGGCCCTGGCGCTACGACGCCGCGCGCTACGCGAAGGTCGCGGCGGTGCGCCTCGCCGAGCAGCAGGCCATGCGCGACTACATCGCCACCCGCCGCTGTCGCATGCAGTTCCTGCGCGAGCAGCTGGACGATCCGCATGCCGGACCGTGCGGCCGCTGCGACAACTGCGGCGGCATCTCTCTCCCAACCGAGGTCGGCGACGCGGCCATCGATGAGGCGCGGGACCGGCTGGGCCGGCCCGGCGTCGTGGTCGAGCCGCGGCGGCAATGGCCCACCGCGATGAAGACGCTGGGGCTGCCTCTCTCGGGACATATCCCGGCCGAGCGCATGGCCGCGCCGGGCCGCGCCATCGCCCGCTTCACCGACCTCGGCTACGGCCCGCGCGTGCGCGAGTTGTGCGCGCCGGGCGCGGCCGATGGGGATGTGCCCGCCGACCTGATGGCGGCCGTGGTCAAGGTGCTCGCCGCGTGGGACTGGGGCGAGCGGCCCGCCGCGGTCGTCTCCGTGGGCTCGCATACCCATCCCCGGCTCGTGCATAGCCTCGCCTCGGGGATCGCCAGGATCGGGCGGTTAGCCTACCTCGGCGGCGTCGAGCACGTGGGGGCGTCGAGCGGGAGCCGCTCCAACAGCGCGCAGCGGCTGCGCGCGGTCTACGGCGCCTATCGCCTGCCGCGCGAGGTCAGCGCGGCGCTGCCGGGGCTGGCCGGCAAGCCGATCCTGCTGGTCGACGACCGCACCGATAGCGGCTGGACGCTGACCGTGGTGGCCGGGCTGCTGCGCGCGGCCGGGTCCGGTCCGGTCTACCCGTTCGCGCTCGGCATGGAGGCGTGAGGGGTCGGGCCGCGCATAGCACGCACCCACTGTTTCCTGCTTCATCATAAAGAGCGTCGTATACTGCACTTATGAGCAACGCGATCCCGACCGACCGCCGCATCATGGACGCGGCCGAGCGTCTGATGCAGGTGCGCGGCTACAACGCCTTCAGCTACGCCGATATCGCGGAGGAGGTCGGCGTGCGCACCGCGACCATCCACTACCATTTCCCGAGCAAGGGCGTGCTCGCGCGCGACGTGGTCGCCCGCTACCGGGCCGACACGCGCGCCAAGATGGCGGCAATCGACCGAGAGGGCGCCGATGCGCGCCGCAAGCTGGAGCGGTACGTCGACCTCTACGGCGCGATCCTGCGCGAGGGCCCGCGCATCTGCCTGTGCGCCCTCCTGGCGGCCGAGCTGCCGACCTTGCCCACAGGGGTAGACGCCGAGGTGCGCGGCTACTACGTCGACCATGAGGCCTGGCTGCGCCGCGTGCTGGAGGACGGCGTCGCGGCCGGCGCGCTGCGGATAGCCGACGCGTCCACGATGACGGCACAGATATTGCTCTCAGGGATTGACGGAGCGATGCTGATCGCCCGCGCGCACGACGACCCCGCGCGGTTCGACGCCATCGCCTCTCGCCTCCTCGACGTCATCGCCCCCTCCGCGTAAGGTTCTGTTTAAGGGTGCTCTATCTACTACTAGATATAGGTCGGAAAAGGAGACAAATATTATGGCCGCTACCCGCCGCGCAACCGTCACCTGGGAGGGCGACCTCGCCCACGGCAAGGGACTGGTGGACGCCGATACCAGCAAGGCCTTCACCGGCCTGCCCGTCACCTGGGCCTCGCGCATCGAGCGCGCCGACGGGCGCACCAGCCCCGAGGAACTGCTCGCCGCCGCCCACGCCAGTTGCTACTCCATGGCTCTCTCGCACATCCTCGGCGGGGGCAAGACGCCGCCGCAACGGCTGCGGGTGGAGGCGGTCGTCACCTTTGAGCAGGCCGGCGAGGGCTTCCGGGTCGCCTCCAGCGCGCTGACCGTGCGCGGAACCGTGCCCGGCGTCGACGCCGCCGGCTTCCAGCAGGCGGCCGAGGCGGCCAAGGAGAACTGCCCCATCTCGCTGGCTCTGCACGGCAACGTCGCGCTGAGCGTCGAGGCCACGCTGGAAGGATAGCCTGGATTATTCACGAGGAGACGTCCTGGGAGCGCCGGCTTCCAGCCAGCAGACCTCCGTAGCAGCCGCCGTCGCCATGCGGAGGTGCGCGGCAGGCGACCGGGGCCGGCTGGCAGCGCGGCGAGAGATGGCGCTCCCAGGAACTTCGCAACACCTACTTAGCTAGACTTTGGCCAACTCAGGCGGCGTAGCAGAGCAGGTCGCACAGGTGATCGGCCAGGGCGCGGGGGAGTTTTCGCAGGTCGCCTGCGGACGGGGATGTCTGAAAAGCCGCGTGTACCCACAAC
>JAABUQ010010018.1_pt1 | contig 12568 bp, 16 predicted proteins | sample 5560001 | NCBI WGS metagenome assembly JAABUQ01 (sample SAMN10711888, study PRJNA513371) | rock metagenome | isolation source: Antarctica rocks | place: Antarctica: Victoria Land, Finger Mt nord | collected 2015-12-18 | reverse complement strand
CCGGACGGCTTGGCGACCGCTCGCGGCTTGGGGTATACTTTTTTCACGGCGTATCTCCGGTTGGTGTGGTAACCTCGGAGCTACGCTGTTTTCTTATCCGCTACCCCCGGAGATCGGCCCGGCCTCCTTTTGGGTAAAGAGATCCAATCCGGGATGAGATTAATCCGCATTTCACAAGCGCAGATGAGACGGGGTGGGCCTCGCGATTAAGACGCCATGGCGTTGCGCGATGACTCATGGCCGTGCGGCTGCTCCCGAGTGACTAGCGGTAGCGTTTGCATCTAGTCACGTCGAGCGATGACGTCAACCGCAGCGGTCAGAGCTGGCGCGTCCCATCGTCATACGACCCAGGGTGCGTCTGCTCTCAGCTTATCGACGAGGCTAATGCGACGGCGTCGGCACCGGCCGGAATGCGCATCGGCGACGATGAATCATTCGCCGCACTCCACACAGCTTCGGCCACATCTTGCAACCGCGTGAAGGGCGCCGGCTCGGACATTTTCGCAAACAGACCTTGCATGAGCGCGGCATAGGGTTCCGAGGTACTGTTCAGCATTAGTGGCCGAGCATTTTCACCAAAGCGTGTTTCCGCAGAGCGGCCGGGAAGCACAAGGCGCACGCGTATGTTGAATGGCTCGAGCTCGAGCGCAAGCGACTCTGTGAAGAAATTGATTGCGGCCTTGCTTGCCGTATAGACGGAAAGCAGCAGCAATGGGCTTAAGGTTACCGTCGACGAGACGTTGACGATGACGCCGCTCTTGCGTTCGCGGAACTGCGGCAGCACCGCACGAATGAGCGCCATGGTACCGAACGTGTTCGTTTCGAAGATTCCGCGGACCGTATCCATTGGCGTCGATTCAAAAGCGCTGATCAAGCCAACGCCAGCGTTATTGACGAGGACGTCGATGGGACCGGCGGCTTCTACGGCCCGACGGATGCTTTCCGGATCGGTAACATCGAGGGCAAGCACTCGTAGACGTGGCGAGGGCGGCAGAACATCTTCGCGAGGCGTACGCATTGTAGCGATAACGCTCCAGTCGCGATCGAGGAAGTAGCGGGCCGTTTCGAGGCCAAATCCAGACGAACATCCGGTGATCAGAACGGTTTTCATATAACTAGCATAGACCGCCGAGGCCGCACGCGATACAATAATAAGTACATATTTCTTTGTAGGGAGTCCGGTCGATGGTCGATCCGCTTGCCGAGGTTGTCGCGCTCTTGCGCCCCAGTACGCCATTTTCGAAAGTGGTAGGCGCCGCCGGCCGCTGGCAAGTTCGTCGCTCGGAATACGGGCGGCCATTCTACTGTGTGGTCCTCGAAGGATCGTTCCGCCTCGCGGTCGGCGGAGCTGAGTCGATAATCCTTGCGCCCGGCGACTTCGTGTTGATCCCCTCAGCGGACCGCTTTACCATGTCTAGTCTCGAGCCGCCGGTATTGGAGGCGGCACCCGTGTTGTTGGCCGACGGTGAAGTACGGCTAGGTATTCAAAGCGGTGCGCCTGAGATGCGGTCACTGATCGGATACTGCGAGTTTGCTTCGCCGGATGCAGCGTTGCTGGTGTCGTTACTGCCGCGTCTCGTGCATGTGCGCGGCGAGAAAAGACTGATGACGCTCGTGGAACTCGTGGGAGATGAATCTCGCAATCAGCTTCCGGCACGCGACATTGTCTTGGCGCGCCTGTTGGAAGTGCTTCTAATAGAAGCCTTGCGCTCTACCGCGGGCACCACGGCCTCTCCGGGACTCGTGCGCGGTTTGGCCGACGAACGTCTGGCGGCTGTCATACGACGCATGCACGGAGAACCGACGAAGTCCTGGACGGTGGCGCAGCTCGCAAAGGAAGCAGCACTGTCGCGGTCCGCATTCTTCGTGCGGTTCAATCGCGCCGTGGGTCTCCCACCCATGGAGTATTTACTCGCGTGGCGCATGGCGCTCGCAAAGAAGCTATTACGGCAAAACGAAAGCGCCGTCGCGGACGTTGCCGAACACGTCGGCTACAGCTCCGCGAGCACATTCACTGTCGCGTTTACGCGCTACGTCGGACTTCCGCCGGCGCGATATGCGCGGAACGCTAGCCTTTCCCAAAGCTAGCCAAATGATCCATGCAGCCGAAGTTCAATTCACGCTGGGTGTCGTTTCCGTCCCACCTTGAGATTGCGTACTTGCTCATTGCACACTGTCCGATGAGATTACGGACATCGAGAGATCCAACGCGAGGAGAACGATAGCCGAAAGTCTGGTTAATTACCGGCAGCGCAAGCGGCTTAGGTCGTGGCGCAGCGAGCTTGGCGGGCTCGACGTCGATGACGTCGGTTTCGAGACGGCCGGTATCGTGCTGCGCCTGCGGCGGTCGAAGACGAATCAAGAGGGCGAGCTGGAAGAAGTCGCGGTGCTCTACGGCTCCGACCCACAAACCTGTCCCGTGCGGGCGCTACAAGCCTGGCTCGTGACCGCCGCGATCGTCGAGGGTCCGCTGTTCCGCGCGGTCGATCGCGCCGGACGTGTCGGGAGTGGCCGTCTCACTGCGCGCATCGTCGGCGAGCGGGTGAAGAAGATCGGCGCGCGCAGCGGCCTCGATCCGGGACGTTATGCGGCGCACTCGCTGCGCAGCGGCTTCGCGACGTCGGCGGCCCGCGCGAACAAATCCGAGGCCGCGATCATGCGTCAAGGGCGGTGGAAGAGTATCCCTGTGGCTCGCCGCTATACCCGCGCGGGTTCGCGCTGGCATGACCACGCCGGCGCCGGCATCGGGCTTTGAATGCCAAGCACCGCGGAATGGGAACAGCGCTTTCGCACGTGGGCTCAAGGCCTACGTGATACGCGATGAACCTCATGGGCTTCGCTCCCACAAGCGCGTTGAACGGATGGTCGAACGCGTCGAGCGCCTGTCGCCTCGGATACCGCTTCGATTTGGAGCCATCGCCGAATTGCACCACGCTAACGGCGGCGCGGAAATCTTTCCTAACGAAATTCGCATTTCGCTTCGACTCGGCCACATCACGAGTGGCAGTGCTCTGCCTCCTTTACAACATTAACTAATGTGCTAGAATAGGAAGTGAGTCCGTCACTCGACTGGGAGCGCAGCATGGAACCCCGTAACCCCGAGAACATCGAGGAACTCTTAGCCAACCATTATCTTCCGCCGCTTGCGGTTCTCCAAGAGGCTCTGCGCGCCGGCTTCGTCGGCCGCAGCTCGCGCACAGCAAACGACGCTCCCAATGCCGCCGGCTTCTATCAGTGGAACGACACGCTGCGCAGCTTGCGGGAAAATATGGCCAGCCAAGGATGGCCCCGCAACGACGACGGCAACTGGCCGAGAACACTTCATCCTATCGGTCGCCTCGCGATCGCGGTATCTACCGGCAACCAGAATACTGGCCGGATTGATGCCACACCGAGCACGAGCAGATCTAAGGGGCCACGCACGGCCGATGCTGTTGATGTGAATCAGCAGTGGCTTCCTGGTGTGCCGAAGCCAAGAGTCGATATAAACGACGCCGAGTACCCGACCTGGTTCCTTCTTTTTCACCGGGAAAAGTCGGAGTTGCGTGCGGAAATCTCCCTGCCCGTCACCATGGGGAACGACGGCCATGTTAACGCCTGGCGTGAGCGCATCATCCTGCCCACGATCCCGCTAGACCCTGATTTCGCCGTTATTCCCGAGCCCGACTTCGGTCCTGACGTTGAAATCACGATCGCCAGACGGTGACCTATGTTTAACGCCGCCCGATTTGAAGTAGCCCGTAAACGACGTCGTTACACCAAAAGCGCGCTGGCCACCGAAGTTGGCGTCCAGCTGCGTGCTATTACCGCCTACGAGCGTGGAGAGTACGAGCCGTCGGAGGAAACGCTGGCCGCAATCGCCAGGGTCCTAAAGTTTCCCGCGGACTGGTTTTGCGGCGCAGATCTTCATCAGCCGTCACCAGAGACTGCCAGTTTTCGATCGCAAGCCCGTATGGCCGCGAGCAACCGCGATGCCGCTCTTGCCTCGGGTGCCCTCGCCTTTTTGCTCAACGACTGGCTTGAAGAAAAGTTCGCCCTGCCATCATCTGACTTGCCGGACTTGCGTGAGGAGACACCGGAAGCGGCAGCCTTATCGCTGCGCCACCAATGGGGGCTCGGCGAACGGCCTATCAAGAATGTCGTGCATCTTCTAGAATCGCGTGGAGTGCGCGTGTTCTCAATGGCGGAAGATACAACCGAAGTTGATGCGTTTTCCCTGTGGCACGAGACCACGCCATTCGTCTTTTTGAACACAATGAAGTCTGCCGAACGGAGCCGCTTCGACGCGTTGCATGAGCTTGGGCATCTCGTGATGCATCGTCACGCTGATCCGAAGGGCAAAGAGCATGAACAGCAAGCGAACAATTTCGCCTCGGCGTTCCTAATGCCACGTGGAAGTATATTAGCACATGCGCCGGTTCTTCCGGGCCTCAATACGCTGATCAAACTTAAGAAGTATTGGATCGTATCGGTAGCTGCACTTAACTATCGCCTGCATCGCCTCGGTGCCTTATCCGACTGGCACTACAATAAGCTTTGTGTCGAGATTGCGCAGAGAGGGTATCGTACGAAAGAGCCAGATGAATCGCAGAGAGAGATGTCTCTTCTCTTTCCCCAGCTCTTTAAGTCACTGCGCGATGAAGGCTATACGAAAGCAGATATCGCGAACGAGTTACTATATCCCGTCGAAGAAATCGACAAGCTGGTCTTCGGACTGATCCTTGTTGCCCTTGAAGGTGGCACAAACAACGCACACGGCCGGAGTAAGAAGCCAGCTCTGCGTTCAGTGGGATAGCCAGCGGCGAAGGTGCCTCGCATCAATACCGCCATCGGGGCTGGCTACACCTTACGCGCACTTCAGAATGAGTTCATGGCTGTGGCGACAGGCAGCGCTTTCGAATGGTGGGCTCCCTGGACCACCGAGTCGGTCGTCGCGAATCCATGCATAGGTGATTGATTACGCGTACCATTTCACACCAGACCTCAACGCCGCGCTGCTCGCGGCGATTCCGCTCATTTGTCCCGCCAAGAAGGATGTTCTGAGCTTTTTTCGGAGCACAGGCCTGCGTGGACCGCGGCTGGCGGAACAAGAGGCGTCGCTCGGCCGTGATAGTTCGTCATTCAGAAAGCACGCCGCAACCCGCGTGCTCCTCGAGGCCGTGAACGAAGACCACAGCAACGATGGCCTACGAGTTCGGCGGGAAGTCATCAAGAGAGTTACAACCTTCAACAACTTCGGCGCGTGTTGGCCTGACGACCAGATGCCGGCGAAAGGCGCGGTTCAAACCGTACGGGACCTAGTCAAAGAGAAGGATGCGGTTACGCGCATTATCCAGGCGGAGGAGCGCGAACGTCATGCGCGGGTGGCGGAGTCCGAACGGAACGCTGAGCACCTTCGCAAACGCGCCGCAGAACGAGAGTCGGTCAAGCGTGAGCTTTTCGCTCTCTTTTCGGTCCAGGATGCGCGCCGCGGAATCCTTTTTGAAGGCGTGCTGAACCGTTTCTTTGCGTTGGACGGACTGACGGTACGCGAAGCGTTCCGACTCGTTGGCAGCGCCGGCGAGGGCGTCGTCGAACAGATTGACGGTGTCGTCGAGTTGGATGGGCACTTGTACTTGGTCGAGGCGAAGTGGTGGAGCGAGAATCTCGGAACGGGAGACGTGGCGCAACATACGGTGCGTGTCGCCGGGCGCTCCGGCATGCGTGGATTGTACGTCGTGCATCCGGGCTATTCGAATGCGGCGATTACCATGATTCGAGACGCTCTCCAGCGCGGCGTCTTCGTACTGGCTATCGTCGAGGAACTCGTCGCCCTGCTCGATACGAACGACTCGATTGCGGATTGGCTTCGCGCGAAGGTGCGTCACGCGATGATCGATCGCGACCCGTTTCGTCCTCGGCGGCGCGGCAGCGTGCCTTAGGTCGGGGTCGGCTTGTTTTTTGGCGCAAAACACGGTAGGAAAGCCGGATAACCACGCGGTCCCAATTCGTCATTATAAATCGTCATTATAAAATCTAGCCCTCCCTGTTCGGAGTCGTGCTCTCCAACTGGCATGCCGGATGATGGCCAACAACACCGCCCAGATGAAGGTCATCGATTCGTAGGAACAGCCGCCGGCGCGAGCAGTTCCGTTCGCATCCGGCGGCACTGAGGGCATCGTGCCTGAAAGGGACCCCTTTTGGTACGAAGCGGCTATGATGGAAGCGCGCTAGGGTTGCGAACCCTGTATGAATCTATGAGAGCTCGCGATGGCGCCTCGCAAATGCCGCCGCCTTTGCTCGATTCCCACAGATTGCCATGTCGCACCAGCGGCGGCGGCCCGTGCGTGAATCATCGTAAAAATGCCGCACGCAGCCTTCGCCGGCGCAGCGTCTCACTGGTGAGTTCGGCATCGCGAGCAATCGCGCCGTGTCGCGTGCCACCGGCGCAAGAGCCCTCGTTGCGTCGGTTCGAATGCGATGGTATGCGAGCGCGTACGAGGCTGCACGACGATGTTCGAGCCGCTCGAAGCCGGCATCCGATTCCAGAATCGCGTTCAGAATCCCGAGCGATGAATCTTCGAGCGCGCGTTTGCTCTCGATTGCTTCCAAGGCGTCAGTCACGGCGGATCGCACCTGCACGGCGCGAGCAAGGAGGCGCTGCGCGACGGCTGGGTCGGCGATGGAACGGCGAACGGCCGCTGCCTCTTTCACGGTGAGCGCGCTCGATGCGACCAAAAAATCGACAACGTCCTTCGCCGAACGCAGCGACCCTTCCGCATGGTCGGGCGAGTAAACCGTGTTGACAAAGTCGGCGCTAAGGTTGTTGCCAATCCGCTCGAAGCGATCGGCCGTCAAGGGCTATGCTCCATCGCCCAGTCGCGCCACGAATCGGGCAAGTCGGCGGCGACGAGCATATCGCGGACGCGCTTGCGATCGAAGAAAAAGATTCGTGCCATTTCTGCGGTGGTGAGTTTGTGGTTTGGACGATCGACGACTTCGACAACGTCGCCGACAGCGATAGCGCCTTCTTCGAGAACGCGCAGGTATGCTCCCGGCCGAAGTGCTCGCGCAAATGTTCGCACGAAGCCGGGATCGTTCATCACGTGAGCTAGCTTGAAGCACGGGACGCGTGGCGAGGTTACGGCTAAGAGCGTTGAGCCGACACGCCAGCGCTCGCCGATGCGTGCCCCGCTCACGTCAACGCCTCGCAGCGTAAGGTTCTCGCCGAACGTGCCCGCCGTTAGCGTGCGACTGAGCTCTCCCGCCCACCAGTCGTAATCTTCAGCGGCATACGCATATAATGCGCGGTCGGTGCCGCCGTGCGCGTTGCGATCGGCCTGATCGTCGCCGCGCAGATTGACGCCTCGCAACGGCACGCGACCAACCACGGGCACCTTGAAGATGCCCGTGGTGACCGCGTGACCGTCGATTTCGACGGAACAAACGCCTGAGACATTGACGGATCGGACGATTCCAGTCGCGCTCAAAGTAGAGTTGTTAGGGGGCATACCGCTTCACCGCGACAGCAATCGGCAAACCGACGAAGAACGCATGATCGAGCAAGAACGCCGTGAAGACGATCGGGTCGAATCCGGCCTTCGGTACGCTGCTCTGCGGCAGCACAATCAGATCCATGAGAAGCCAAATCGCCGCACCGTAGGCGATGCCGACGGGCACGGCATGGGTACGCAGGGCTCGCACGCGCAGCGATACGGCGTAGTAGACTGCCGCGAACGCGCCCGCGATCGCGAAGTGGATCGCGACGCCAAGGCCGGCGGTCGCAACGCCGCCCGAAAACGCCGAACTCCCGAGCAGGCCGCTTGCGATCCACTGCAGCACGCCGAGCAGGCTAAATGCACGAAGGACCACGACGTCGACGATCACGGCGAAGGTCGCGTCGAGCACGCCCGCAATGACCGCCCCGACCCCGATGGCGCGGATCGCCGGAGCGATCGGTAGGGGTAGCCGCGATACTCATTTCGCGTAGAATCCGACCTTGACTCGATCGGCGAGCGAACGCATCTCCGCGGCGATCCGTGCGCTATGCTCTTCGAGAGCGAAGTGTCCCCCTTCGAGCGGAACGATCGTTGCATTCGGGTTGTCGCGCCCGATCGCTTCGGCGCCGGCGGGCGTGAAGAACGGATCGTTCCGACCGAAGATGACGAGCATCGGTGGCCGCTGCTCGCGTAGGTAGTTCTGCCACTCCGGATAGAGCGCGAGATTCGACTCGTAGTCGCGGAAGAGCGCAAGTTGAATCTCGTCGTTTCCGGGCCGATCGAGATTGAGTTGATCGAGGGTGTACGCGTCGGGGCTCACGCGTTCGGGATTCTGCACTCCGTGCGAGTACTGGAACTTCGTCGTGTCGATGGTCAGAAACGCGCGGACGGCGGCCTCAGCCTCAGGGCTGCGATCGTGCCAGTAGTTCGAAAGCGGAGCGAGCGATTCGGCAATTCCCTCGACATGAAAGTTCGAGTTCTGCACGACGATAGCTCGGATCAACTCAGGGCGCTTCGTAGCGAGCCGCATGCCGATCGGGCCACCGTAATCTTGGACGTACATCGAAAGCTTACTGATCCCGAGGGCATCGATAAACGTGTTGACGAGCGCTGCGATGCGATCGAAGCTGTAGGTGAATTCCCGCACGTTAGGTTGCGCGCTGAAGCCGAAGCCCGGGTAGTCCGGTGCGACGACGTGAAAGCGGTCGGCCAATTTTGGAATGAGATCGCGAAACATATGCGACGACGACGGCCAACCGTGGAGCAGGAGAACGGTTGGAGCATCGGCGGGGCCGGCTTCGCGATAAAAAATATCGATGCCGTCGATTGCGATCGTTTTGTAAGCGACGTCGGTCGCGGCATTCGCCAGGGCGTGTGACATGGGAACCTTTCGGGTGGGGTTGGGTTGTGCTGCGCCTACCCTAGCGTAAAACGGAATAACCTGTCAACCTATATTTACAGGTTTTGCGGTTATTCAGAAAATTTGGCCGGCTGTTCAACCGTCCCTGTGGCACGTCCCACACGCGAATCGAAATTTGAGAGTACGATTACCTACGCGGCTGCGTGAGGGCGGCGCCGTCGGGTCCCTAAACAGACCCCTTTTGGGATGATTCGGCGGACTAGGCGCGAAGCGGGTTTGCGTGTCCCGAAAGTCACTCCCAAAACGTAAGACCGGAATTCCGCTCGACGAGCTGCTCGCCGCGCACGCCGCTGGCGACGATCAGCTCCAGACGCTCGTGGGCCGCTACGGCGGCTCGGTGGTGCCAGCGTCGACGCTGGGCGCGAAGTCCGCCAAGGGGCCGAACCCGACCGAAAAGGGCTCGAAGAAAGCCCCAGGAACGCATTTCGCCCGGCTAGACGACTCACAGGTCGTCCCGATCGCCGAACCGCGCCTCATTGGTTATGCGCGCGTCTCCACGGACGAGCAGACGACGGCTCTACAGCTCGACGCGCTGTGCGCGGCCGGATGCGCCGCAATCCACGAAGATTCGGCCTCCGGGGCGTCACGTTCGCGCCCAGGCCTCAGCAGCGCGATCGAAGATCTCCGCGCCGGCGACACGCTGGTCGTCTGGCGGCTCGACCGCCTTGGTCGGTCGCTGCGCGACTTGTTTGATATTTCCGAAATGTTACGGGATCGCGACGTCGCGCTGCGCTCGCTGACGGACCACATCGACACGGGAACTGCCGCCGGCCGGATGCTCTACGCCGTCCTCGGCGCTGTCGCGCAGTTCGAGCGCGACGTTTTGCGCGAACGCACGGTTGCGGGGATGCGCGCTGCGAAAAAGCGCGGCGAGCACATCGGTCGCCCGTCAGCGTTATCGCCAACGCAGATTCGAGAAGCCAAAAAAATGCTCGAGCGCGGCGAGAGCCCGAACCACGTCGCTCGCGTTCTGCGCGTCGGTCGTTCGACGTTGTACCGCGCCATTGGCCGCATATGATGACTATCTACTAGCGCGCGGCGGCTCTGTTCGGGAAAGTTGAGAAAATATGGCGCGGTCACATTACGACGATTTGCACGACCGATACAGTGCGATCCGTACGAACAAAAGGGGCACTCGGTATGAACGGCTTGCCGCAGTAGTCTTTGCGGCTCTCGAGGAGCGGAGCGTCGTAATTCATGACCTGACTCTTGTTGGCAAAGAGTCAGGAGTCTAACACCAAATCGACGTTACAATCGAGCGCGACGGGATTCAGAGACGCGTTCTACTCGAATGCAAAGACTTCGACGTTAGCGGGGACCCCGTTGGCCTAGGGATCGTTCGGGACTTTTGGGGCGTCGTCGACGACGTCCATCCAGACGAAGCATGGATCGTCACGTGCAATCGGTTCACCCCAGATGCGCAGCGTTACGCAAAAGCCAAGGGAATCAAGTTAGCGACGCTTCGTGCGTTTGCGGACTCCGATTGCAGAACCGTATCAAAACGATCATCGTAAACCTGACGATGGCGGCTCCACTCGTCGATAAACTTGAAGCCAAGTTTAAGATGGACGATGCTGACGGCGCACGCTTCACCAGGGACTATGCAGTGCAGTACCCGGGGGGTACTGTTACGCCAGAACGCGACCGAACTGCGGTTTTCGATGGAGATGCAACCCGTTCGATAAGCCAGATTGTTGCCGAGCTCATCGCGAGTCGAGACGTGACCGACTCGTCGTCGAAGTATGTCCAAGGAAAGCTAACGCCGCAAGGCTGGGTCACGGCTAATGGCACTTCTCGCTACGAGATTGAAGGCTACGAAATAGCGGTGCCGGTCGCATATTCGAAATTACAGACGCAGATTTCAGTCGTTGACGGGGCTGCGGCGCTCCTATTGACCGGCGACGATGGTCTCGACTTCGTCGTTTGGGACAAAACGCTCGAGGCGTATACCATCGACGACGACGGCACGGTCAGGCTTGCTGCTGACGCGATACAAAAGCGGCTGCAAGCAAGTGTACTACACCTCCCTGCGGGAGCGCCTTTCCCAATGCCGCCAGGCATCGCTTAAAGACACCTCCCCTCACCGAGGGTTGAAGTCGTGAGCCATCGCGATCTCTTGACTACGATCCTGAGTTCACTTATATTGAGCCTGGGATCGGTTTTAGTATATCAGAGGTCAGTGGCTTTAACTCTAAAGGAGGCGAAAATGCACGAAGAAAATGTCGACCATATCGCTGACAAGTTGTGGCGCGAAGTCTATGAAACGCCCTTCCGCGGAAAATCACGCGGTCGCTTTGCGATCACTCGAGAACAACTGAAGACCGCCCTCGGAGTCCACAAACTGCACCGTAAAACGGTCCGACGACTGCAAGACGCGGCCCTTAGAAAGGGGCTCGTAATCGTTGACCTGGACGACGTCTTTCCTTGTGTTGAGACAAGAGTCGTTCGTGAATATCGGCGCCCTCCAAAAACGATTTTCGAATCGATTTTCACGAGCGCTACCGAAGAAAGCGAGGAGACAAGCGACGTTGAGGAGCTGGAGGAAGAGTAAACTTTCCCCGTTTCGCGCCTGTTAAAAGTCGTGATGGCGCTCCCTCGATGTGGTGCGAGGTCGAGGGAGCGGCGTTTCCTCACCGGCTCCAGCCGAAATCTGGGCCATCACGCTCGATGCCGCGATCGCGGAAGCGTTCGTGCAGCGGCTCAAATTCTTGTGATCGCGTGCGTTCCCGTTGAACAATCAGCTCGCGCTGCCGATCTTGCAGCTCGGGATTGTTGACGGTGATCCCGCGTTCGACGGCGAGGCGCAAGGCACGCTCTTTGAAGTCGGCGCTGCCGCGGATCGTGACTTCGTGGCCCCACTTGGCGCGCGAGCTCGAGCCCCGCGGCGATGCTCGCATCGCTCGTGTCGCGGAACGTGATCTCGGGCCCGCGGTCGCGAAATGCCTCGCCGCCATCACGCCATCGGTAGCTGACGTCGCCGTTACGCTCGACGCGCGCGTCGACGTCGCGAAGATCCCTCATGCAGCGCGGCTCGGCATCGCCGGCGCCGCGTAAGGCAAAGTTCGGGGTCTCCATGTCGTGCTCGCACTCGACGCGCTGCTCGCGATACCGCAGCCCGCGCAGTGCCGAGATGGCGGCGTCGTCGCCGGCATGAGCGCGATCGGTGACAAACTCGCGCCACACTTGGCGCTGCTCGATGTGTAGCTCGCGCTTGAGCGCCGCCCGCTCGTTCGCGATCGCGTCGCGCAAGTCGACGCGCTCTTGCGCAGCGCGGAACGCCGCCAGCGACTGTCGCGATCTGCGGCGCGAGCCCCGTCTCGCGCAGTTCCCGCCGGTACTCCACCTTGCGCGCGGTGATAATCGGCGTAGCGCGCGCGCTCCGACGCTCGCTGTTCGTCCCACGTTAACCGGCGCTCGTCCCCGCGCATGCGCTCCGCGGCCGGAGAATCCATGCGGCCTTCACCGTTTCATCTGGCCGCAGTCGCAAGCACTCGTTGCACGCAGGCGAGCTCGCCCGGGATGACCTCGGCGCGTTCGGCGAAATTCTCGTCGTATTCACCCGGGATGCGAAAGAGGGTGAACAGCACCTCGGTCGCGTGGGCGCCGGTGGCGACGATCCGTATCGTCGACGAGAGGCGCAAACCGTCGGCGCGGACGGCGAGAAAGTCCA
>JAABUQ010010017.1_pt1 | contig 12570 bp, 12 predicted proteins | sample 5560001 | NCBI WGS metagenome assembly JAABUQ01 (sample SAMN10711888, study PRJNA513371) | rock metagenome | isolation source: Antarctica rocks | place: Antarctica: Victoria Land, Finger Mt nord | collected 2015-12-18 | reverse complement strand
CTCGGGCTGCTGCAGGGCGGCGACGGCGGCGTCCACCTCGGCGGCGGTGTAGGGAGCATCGGCCACGCGTGGGTCATCATAGGCTGGTGTCCGTGCGCCTGACGTCCCTGTCGCACGGCGCGGGCTGCGGCTGCAAGCTCTCACCCGCCGCGCTTGGTCCGATCCTCGAAAGCCTTGCCCGGCCGACTGATCCGAACCTGCTGGTGGGGTCGGCGACCGTCGACGACGCCGCCGTCTATCGCCTCTCAGACGATCTGGCCATCGTGCAGACGGTCGACTTCTTCACCCCGATCGTCGACGACCCCTATGACTTCGGGCGCATCGCCGCCACCAACGCACTGTCAGACGTCTACGCGATGGGCGCCCGGCCGCTGACCGCGCTGAACCTCGTTGCCTTTCCCCTGGATCGGCTGGGGCGCGATGTGCTGAGCGAGATCCTGCGCGGCGGCCAGGACGCGGTGTCGGCCGCGGGAGCGTCGATCGTGGGCGGACACTCGATCGACGACGCCGAGCCCAAGTACGGCCTCGCCGTGACCGGCGTGGTGCATCCTGCTGCGGCCCTGACCAACGCCGGCGCGATGGCGGGCGACGTGCTCGTGTTGTCAAAGCCACTCGGAGCTGGGGTCACGGCCACGGCCGCCAAGCGGGCCCTCGCCCCGAACGGGCTCGTGGAGCGGGCCACCGAGGTCATGTGCCAGCTCAACGACCGCGCGGCCGCGGCGGCGCGCGCCGCCGGCGCGCACGCCCTCACCGACGTCACCGGCTTCGGGCTGCTGGGACACGTGCACGAGCTGGCGGGTGCCTCGGGGCTGGCCGCGGAGATTGACGCCGAGGCCATTCCCGCCATCGACGGTGTGCTCGAACTGCTCGAGGGCGGCGCCGATGTGGTCGCCGGTGGCACGCGACGCAACCGAGACTGGGCCGAGAGCTTCACGAGCTTCGCTCACGCCGTCACGTCCGCGCGGCGCTGGCTGGCCTGCGACGCGATGACCTCGGGCGGGCTGCTGGCGGCCGTACCCGCCGACCGCGCGTCCGCCGCTCAGGGCGCGCCGGTGGGGCGCCTGGTCGCCGGCCCGCCCGGCTCCATCACGGTGATGTAGAGCGCGGGCGGTGCTTGACGCGGCCATCTCCCAGGAGGGTCGCGGCGGCGACCCCAACGCCTCAGCGGGGATGCGCGCGGTGCAGGCCGGCGCCGAGCAGCAGCCCGATCAGCGCCCCCGCCGGCCCGGCGATCCAGCTCACCTCGATGCCGCGCGCCAGCGGCATGGCCAACAGCACCCCGGCAAAGACGACGACGGCGAGTAGATCGCCGTCGTAGTAGCCGTGGGATCGAGCGGCCTGCAGGTCGGGAATGGCCCAGGCGGCGAGCAGGGCCAGAGCGGCCGCGTTGGCCCCCGTGAGCACCGGAGTGCCGTCAAGGGCCAACTCCGCGCCGGCGCCGGCCGCTCCCGCGGCCAGGAACACGACAACGAGCGCCAACGGACCGTGACGGCGCTCCAGCAGCCAGCCGAAGACGGCCACGGCCACGAGGCAGACGAACATGTACAGGCCGTTGAAGTACTGAAACTGGGCGACCAGGAGCTTCCACCAGTGGCCATGCAGGGGACCCAGGATGGCCACATCGGTGAACGACACGAAGCCCGACTGGGTCAGGACCCACAGGACGCAGCTGGCCGCCACGATGGCTGCGGTGGCGTAGGGAGAGGAGTCGGCGCGGATGCCGGGGATCTCCCCGGGACGCAGGCGCCCCAGTGAGGACGGCACGCGGGGGCGCCCCTGCGACCCAGCGCCATCGCGCGGGAGCTTGGGCGCCCGGCGACGCAGTCGATTCCCACAGTAGGGGCACTCGGTGATGTACGGGCTGACCTCGGCGCCGCATTGCTTGCAGACGACGAACAGATCCGCACCCGAGGACATCCTGAGGCCATTCTACGGTGGCGGCGAGGGCCTCCGCGACTGCTTTGCCCTCGATACAGTCCACGACGGCGAAGGCGTTGATCTGACGACACCGTGGAGGTGCTGACTGATGGATCTGGGTTATGACGGGAAGCTCTACATCCTGGCCTTCGACCACCGCGGGTCGTTCCAAAAGAAGATGTTCGGCATCGAGGGCGATCCTGACGCCGAGCAGACGCAGACGATCGCCGACGCCAAGCACCTGATCTTCGAGGGCATGCTGCGCGCGGTCGAGATGGGCGCCCAGGCCGGGGCCACCGGCGTGCTGGTCGACGAGCAGTTCGGTGGCGAGATCCCCGAGCAGGCGCGGGCCAGCGCCCTCAAGCTCGCCATGCCGGTGGAGAAGAGCGGCCAGGACACGTTCGACTTCGAGTACGGCGATGACTTCGGAGTTCACATCGAGCGTTTTGACCCTGATTTCTCCAAGGTGCTCGTGCGCTTGAACCCCGATGGTGACGCGGAGGCCAACCGCGACCAGCTGGACAAGCTGCGCCGGCTATCGGGCTGGCTGCACGAGCACGACCGGCGCTTTCTGTTCGAGCTGCTCGTACCGGCCCTGCCCGCGCAGCTGGAGTCGGTGGGCGGCGAGGAGGACCGCTACGAGGCCGAGCTGCGCCCGGAGCTGATGCGCCGCGCCATCGCCGCCGCCCAGGACGCGGGCGTCGAGGCAGACATATGGAAGATCGAGGGCGTCGAGGCGAGCTCGGACTGCGAGATGTTGGTCTCCCAGGCCCGCAGCGGCGGGCGCGACGGCGTGGTGTGCGTGCTGCTCGGCCGCGGCGCCGACGACGCGCGGGTGGATCACTGGCTGACCCAGGCCGCGCCGGTGGAGGGATTCGTGGGCTTTGCCATCGGGCGCTCGATCTGGTGGGACGCGCTGAAGGGCTTCCTCGCCGGCGATCTGCCGAGGGCCGATGCCGCCCGGAAGATCGCCGAGAACTACCTGCGCTTCATCGAGGTCTACGACCGCGCAGAGCGCTCGGTGTCAAACCCTGCCTAGCCCCTCCGCCTCAGACCGGCGTCGGGTCCCCGGCGCCGACCGGGCCGGTGGGCGGAGTTATGGCAATCGGCGAGATCCTCTAGCCTTCGGCCATCATGAGAATGGCTCAGAGCCTGGACGACATCGAGCAGGCCTTCGCGCGCGAGATCAAGCTCGAGCGCAACCGGCGACGGTCGCTGATTCACAGCACCGAGAACCGTTCCTTCATGCGCGACGTCGACCGACGTCACAAGCGTGGCTCCATGCGCTTCGCCATGCTCGTGCTCACCCTGGTGATGACCGCCGTGGTGGTCACGGTGGTGATGTTCCGCACCCTGTACGTGCTGTTGGGCTAGCTCCCACCGGCGGCGAAGGCGCGTCCTGCGCCACGCCGGCTCAAGCTTTGCGCGATGATGGGCCTCGTGCCCAGGAGAGTTGACAGATGAACGTCAAGCGGTGGCGGCTGCAGCTGCTGTGCTGCGGAGTCTGTCTGGCGCTCAGCGCCCCGGCGTCGGCCATCGCCGACCCGTCACCGCCGACGCTGCGGGCCGTGGGCAACGGCGTGACGTTCGTAACCCCCGACGCCGCGACGGTGACGATCTCGGTATCCCGCGCGGGCGGCTCCGCAGACTCCGCCCGGCGCAGCGCCAACGCCAGGCTGAGAGGGATTCTCGCCGGACTGCGGGCGACCGGGCTGCCCACCGCCGACGTGCAGAGCTCCCAGATAAGCCTCAACCGCCAGGCGCTCGGTCGACCGGTGCGCGGGCGCCGTCGGCGCTTCCGCTACGTGGCTTCGGGCGCGCTGACCGTCGATACCAAGCGCGTTGCGTTGCTGTCCGCGATCTTCTCCGCGGCCTCGCGTGCCGGTGCCGACAGCTTCGACGGACCCAACTACAGGCTCTCGGATCCCGCCGCCGGCGCGCTGGCCGCCGAGGCCGCGGCGGTGCGCAACGCGCGCCGCCGGGCCGACAGCGCGGCCGCCGCGGCGGGCGTGCGCGTGATCGGCATTCAGTCGATCGACCTGGACCCGTCGAACCCGAACAGCAACGCGCCCCTCAGCGGTTCAACCGGGTCGGCGCCCGCGGGGGCACGGCCAAAGCACGCCTCCGGTAAAGGCCACGCCCCGATCCCAACGCCCACCCACCCGGGCAAGCAGGAGGTCGACGCGACGGTGGACGTGGTCTTCCTGGTCGGTTCCTAAGGCTGACGCTAGGTGCCCTCACCCAGCTTGCGCAACGCCTGGTCGACGTCGGCTGCGTCGCCCTTGACGGACTCTCGCTGGCTCTGAATCTCGGTGTAGATCTCGGTGCGGAACACGGGCACATCCTGGGGCGCCTGAATCCCGATGCGCACCTTGTCTCCCATGACCGACAGCACCGAGATCTCGATGTCGTCGCCGATCATGATGCTCTGGTTGGACTTGCGCGTCAGAACCAGCATGTCTAACCCCTAAGTGTCGCCCGACAGACCGTGCGCCCCACAACTCTCCGCGGCCGACGCAACCCCCCGAGCATAGATGCTCGACCAGCGCCCTTCGCCGGTCGGCGCCGCACTGCAGCGTGCGCTGCAGATCTGCGACACCCTGGCGCCCCAAACCTGCTCACTGTCGAGGAGCACCTGGATGATGCGCTAGTCTCCCGGACCGTCGATGGCTCGTAGATCGCTCCGCCCGCACCTCAATCAGATCCGCGGCTGGGTGAGGCAGGGGCGCACCGACGCCTGGATCGCCCACCAGCTCGAGGCGACCGTGCAGGAGATCCAGCAGTTCAAGCGCCAGAACGAGCTCGTGACCGGTGAAGAGGCACCTTCCGGGCCCGACGGCGAGGCCGGCGAGGTCGATCTGCGCGCTGAGGACGACGCGCTAATCGCGGCCGAGCTCGAGGCCGCCGAGGCCAAGCGCGCGACCGCGCGAGCCAAGGCGGACGAGGATGAGCAAGAGGGTGAGAACGGTGACGCCTCGGATGAGTCTGCGCCCCCCACCCGCCGGCGCGGACGACGCGGGGGACGCTCGCGGCGAGGAACCCGCGCCGGAGGTCCCCTCGAGGGCACGTTCGACCACGGCGAGGAGGGCTACGGCCTATGGCTTGACCCCGCCGTCCAGGATGATGGCGTGTACGCTGAGCATTGGGCCGGTCATCGCCCGGTCGAGGTCACGATCGAGGAAGACCAGATCGTCATCCGCCGGGCCGGCGCCGACGACGACCACTAGGCGCCGGTACGGCGTGGTTTCAGACCGGGGCGCCGAGGCACGCGCTTACCCGATGATTCAGGACGCCGGGGCGCGCCGGCCCCCGGCGTAGTCGGCGGCCTCGCGCAGATAGCGCGCGTAGGCCGCGTCACACACCAGAGCGCTCTCCCACGCCCACGGATCCTCGGGCGCCGTGGCTACCGCCAGCTGCAGGCACCAGGACGTGCCTCGCTCGTAGAGCTCGACCAGCTCGTCGGCGCGAAATCGACCGCCGAGCCGACGGCGAAGCTCGGCCACCACACGCTCGCAAACCCTCTCGAGGACCGCCCGCTGGTCGACCGGAGCGCCCAGCAGACGTCGCTCACCCTCGCGCCACTGGTAGATGGCAGTCTCAAACGACACCGGAGCGCGAGGCTAGCAGCGCCCCCAGAACGGGCCACCGGCCGCCCGCGCTGGACTGAGGTGCTCTTATCTAATTGGAGGGCAGGCCCGTCACGATGTAGGCCCGCTCACCGGGACGCACCATACCCAGGCGCCGGGCCTCAGCCTGCTGGGTGCTGGGGCGCAGCAGCGCACCGCGGTGGACCCTCAGCGCCGCATTGGTGCGCTCCATCTCGCTCACCACCGCACGCTGCGCGCGCGCCTGGCGCCACGTGGACACCCACGACAAGCCGGCGCTGGCGTACAGGTAGAACAGCACGCATAAAACACTGAGCATGGCCAGTCGACCGACACGGTCCCAGCGCACGCGAGCGACGGGGGCTCGCCGGGCGGAAGCGGGTGCGGAGGCACGCCGGGCCCGCCGGCGCACAGGAGACTCGGAGGCGGCGCGTCGCCGGGGTGCCCGAGCACGGGCGGTGGCTGAGGCCATCACACCCGCTTTCGCCGGACCTGAGCTCTTTCCTGCTGCGGGGTTCGTGGACGACGGCTGGCGCGCTCAGCGGCGGAACACCGAGCGCCCCGGGAACGTGGCGTCGGCACCCAGCTGCTCTTCGATGCGCAGCAGCTGGTTGTACTTGGCCACACGATCTGAGCGCGACGGGGCGCCGGTCTTGATCTGTCCGCAGCCGGTGGCTACGGCAAGGTCGGCGATCGTCACATCCTCGGTCTCGCCGGAGCGGTGCGACATGACGGCCGCGTAGCCCGCCTCGCGCGCCATGGCGATGGCCGCGAGGGTCTCGGTCAGCGTGCCGATCTGGTTGACCTTGATGAGGATCGCGTTGGCCACGTCGGCCTGGATTCCACGGGCCAAGCGCCGCGTGTTGGTGACGAACAGGTCATCCCCGACCAGCTGCACGCTTTCACCGAGGCGTTCGGTGAGCCGCCGCCAACCCTCCCAGTCCTCCTCGTCCATGCCGTCTTCGATGGAAACGAGCGGATAGCGCGCTGACAGGTCCGCCCAGTAGTCGGCCAGCTCGAGCGCCGACAGCGTGCGCCCCTCGTGCTCGAGCACGTATGCCGTGTCCCGGTGCAGCTCGCTGGTGGCCGGATCGAGCGCGATGGCCACGTCCTCTCCCGGACGCAGGCCGGCCGCCTCGATGGCGGCCATTAGCATTTCCAGCGCCTCCTCATTGGAGGAGAGGTCGGGAGCAAAGCCGCCCTCGTCGCCGACCGCCGTGCTCATGCCCCGGTCGTGCAGCGTGCGCTTGAGCGCCTGGAAGACCTCTGCGCCCATGCGCAGGCACTCTGAGAAGGAGGGCGCGCCGCAGGGCACGACCATGAACTCCTGAAAGTCGACCCGGTTATCGGCATGGGCACCGCCGTTGAGGACGTTCATCATCGGCACCGGCAGCACGTGAGCCGCCTCCCCGCCGAGATAGCGCCACAGCGGCAGGCGCTCTTCGGCTGCCTGCGCATGGGCCGCGGCCAGCGACACGCCAAGGACCGCGTTGGCACCCAAGCGCGATTTGTCATCGGTGCCGTCGAGATCGATCAGCGCCCGGTCCAGACCCTCCTGGTCAGACGCGTCAAGGCCCGCCACGCCAGCGGCGATCTCCCCGTTGACGTTGGCCACCGCCCGGGTGACGCCCTTACCCTGCCACGCGCTGCCGCCGTCACGCAGCTCGGTGGCCTCGAACTCGCCGGTCGACGCGCCCGAGGGCACCGCGGCGTGCCCGTGGGCCCCGGAGCGCAGGTGGATCTCCACCTCGACGGTCGGAGTGCCGCGGCTGTCGAGTATCTGGCGGGCGTGCGTGGACTCGATCTGGCTCATGTTCTCTCTCGTGGGCGCCGCGCCGGCGCCTGCGCCTGCTCGAGGCGGGCAGCCGCGTAATGGGCCAGCTGACGCTCGGTGGACAGGTCAGACCAACGCTCCCCCGCGCGTTCGGCGCGCGCGACCGCCGACTCCATGCGAACACGAAAGCGCTTGGTCGCGGCCCGCAGCGCCAGCTCGGGGTCGAGGTCGAGCTTGCGGGCGACGTTGACGGCGGCGAAGAGCACGTCACCGAGCTCGTGGAAGGCCTCGGGCCTGGCGCCCTCCCCGCCGGCCGGGCCAGGCGCGGCCGGCGCGTCGCCGTTGGGCTCGGCCGCCGTGTCGTCCCATCCCCCGTGGACGGGGGAACGTGGGTCGCGGAGCCTCTGCGGGCGCCTCGGCGAGCTCTCGAGCGCCTGCTCGAGCTCCTCGAGCTCGTCTCGCAGCGAGCCCAGGGGCCCATCCACGCCAGGAAAATCAAAGCCGCCGGCCCCGGCGCGGCGCTGCACCTTGCGGGCGTGCAGCAGTGCGGGCAGGTTCTCGGGCACCTCCCCGAACAGCCCAGGTTCGCGCCCGGGCTCCTCGCGCTTGATGGCCTCCCAGTTGCGCAACACCTGCTGGGCGTCTCGAACCTCGGTATCAGCAAAGACATGCGGATGGCGACGGATCAGCTTCTCGGCGCAGTTGTCGGCCACGGCACCCAGGTCGCCGGCGCCACGCTCCTCGAGGAGCAGGGCGAGGAAGTGGACCTGAAAGAGCACGTCGCCGAGCTCGTCCGCCAAGCGGGCGTCATCGCCGGCGTGCGCCGCGTCGGCGAGCTCGTACGCCTCCTCGACGGTGTGGGGAACGATCGACCGCTCGTCCTGCGCGCGGTCCCATGGACACTCGCGCCGCAGCCTGCGGGTGAGGTCATCCAGGCGGCCCAGCGCCTGCTGGATACCGGGCGTCGGCAACGCTCTTTAGAGGCCGCTTTGCTACTTACCGCTTGGGGTGCCGCTCTGCGGTGCAGCGCTGCCGCCCTGCGGCGGTGCAGCGCTGCCACCCTGCGGAGCCGCGCTGCCACCCTGCGGAGCCGCGCTGCCACCCTGCGGCGGAGCACTGCCACCGCCCTGGGGAGCCGCACTGCCACCCTGCGGAGCCGCGCTGCCACCCTGCGGCGGAGCACTGCCACCGCCCTGGGGAGCGGCACTGCCACCCTGCGGAGCCGCGCCACCGCCCTGGGGCACCGGAACGCCGCCTCCACCGGGCAGGGCGGGGGTCTTGGGCGCCTTGTACTGCTTGCAGTCGGCCATCACGTAGCTCGAGCGACAGTCCGTCTTGGCCTTCCACTTGGCCTGGAACTTGGTGGAGAACGCCGCTAGGGCGGCCTGCTGCATCTGGGAGACGAGCTGTTGCCTGATCATCGGCGTGGCCTGGGCCAGGGTCTGCTGGGTGCCTGGGGTGACCTTCTGCACCTGGAAGAGGTAGTAGCCGAACTGCGTCTTCACCGGGCCGCTGAGGGTCCCTCGCTTGGCGGCGAAGACCGCGTCGTCGAGCGCCTTCTCCTGCTGGCCGCGAGCGACACCGGTAAGCGCCCCGCCCTTCACCTTGGTGGCCTGATCGATGGACAGGCTCTTGGCCACGGTGGCAATGCTCTTGCCGTGCTGGATCTGGCTCTTGGCCTGCGCCGCGGCGGCCGGGGTCTTGACCAGGATGAGGCGCAGGTCGCGTCGCTCGGGCTGGCCAAAGCTGCTCTGGTGGGAGGCGTAGAAAGCGGCGATCTGGGCTTGGGAGACCTGGTCCTTGCCCTTGACGATCTTGTCGCGAATCTTCGAGGACAGCAGGTTCAGCTTCACGCGCAGGAGCAGGTCGGGAACGGTTTGGCCCGACTGGCTGAGGAACGTCTGGAAGGCGGCGGGCATCGGAAACTGGCGCGCCTTGATTGTGTTGAACTGCTTCTGGACGTCTGCGTCGCTGACGCTGGCACCTTGGTCCTTGGCCTCGCCCTGCACCCAGTCCGCGGTGATCAGAAACTGCAAGACCGTGTCGCGAAAGCCCGCGTACTGCTGCTGGCACTGTGCCTTGAGCGCCGTGTCGGCGGGCGGTGCGGCACCCTTGGCCGGCGCCGGGATGCTCTTGCGCAGTTGAGCGATGCAGGCCTGGAAGTCTGGGGGCTGGGGCACGGCCACGCTCGCCCTCTGACCCGTCTGCTGCTGGCTCGAGGACGCGGCGATCTTCAACCAGTGGTTGAACGTGTCCGTAGTGATCGAGGTACCACCCACGGAGACGACCGAGTTGCCCGATACGCCCCCACAGGCCGACAGGCCGGTCAGTGCAAGAAAAACGGCGCCAAGCGCCGCGGTGCCACGTGTACGCCTCCCCATGAAGGCGGGCATCCTAGCGCACACACTGTTACCAGGAGCTAAAGGGCAAACCGGCGCGCCGGGAGCGGCCCGCCCGCTGTTCACGCGGCCTCGCGGGTGACCGACAGCAGCACGTCGGCCGCACGGACCACGGCGGGGAATCGACCGTCACCGTCGCCAGGCACGCGCATGGAGACCTGCGAGCGACCGGACTCATACAGGGCTTCGGGCAGCTGCTCGCGCAGGCTGCGAGCTCGTACCGAATCGAGCTCGATGGGGGTCACGGCCAGGCGATCACCGCGGAAGCTGACCGCCCGCGCGCCGGCCTGACCGAACTTGATGCGGGCGCGCTGGAGGGCCAGCAGGTTGGCCAGTGGTTCGGGCACGGGCCCGAACCGATCCTCGAGCTCCTCGCGCAGACGCTCGACGTCGGCCACCTCATAGGCGCCGGCCACCCGCCGGTGGACCTCGATCTTGGCCTGCTCGTAGGGGATGTAGTCGGTGGGCACATAGGCGTCGACGTGCACGTCCAGGCGCACCGGCTCGGGGGCTTCCTCCTCGCCGTCGGCCTGAGCCGCATGCACCGCCTCGTCGAGCATCTGCATGTACAGCTCAAAGCCCAGGGCCGCGACGTGCCCGGACTGCTCGTCCCCGAGCAGGTTGCCCGCCCCCCTGATCTCGAGATCGCGCATGGCAATCTTGAAGCCTGCCCCCAGCTCCGTGTAGTCCGAGAGCGCCGCCAGGCGCTGGGCGGCCTGCGGGGTCAGGGCCGCCGCAGAGTCGTAGAGGAGGTAGGCGTAGGCGCGTTCGCGGCTACGACCCACCCGGCCGCGGATCTGGTAGAGCTGGGCCAGGCCGAAGGCATCGGAGTGCTCGACGATCAGGGTGTTGGCCTCCGGTATGTCGATCCCCGACTCGATGATCGAGGTGCAGACGAGCACGTCGGCACCTCCGCGCAGGTAGTCCATCATGACCGCTTCGAGCTCGCCCTCGCCCATCTGCCCGTGGGCCACCGCGAAGCGCACCCCGGGGCACACCGCGCGCAGCCGCTCGGCGGTTTCCTGAATCGTCTCGACCCGGTTGTGCAGGAAGAAGGCCTGACCACCACGGCCGTGCTCACGGGTGATCGCCTGCTTGATGAGCTGCTCGTCGTACTCGCCCACGTAGGTCTTCACCGGGCGCCGTCCCTCGGGCGGCGTCTCGATCACCGAGATGTCGCGCAGGCCGGCCAGTGACATCTGCAGCGTGCGGGGGATGGGCGTGGCGGACATGGAGATCACGTCCACCTTGAGCTTGAGCTGTCGCAGCAGCTCCTTCTGCTTGACCCCGAAGCGCTGCTCCTCGTCAACCACGAGCAGGCCGAGGTCCTTGGCGCGAACGTCACGGGACAGCAGGCGATGGGTGCCGATGAGGATGTCCACCCGGCCCTCGCGAAACCCGACCAGAGCCGCCTTCTGCTCAGCCGCGGAGCGGAAGCGCGAGACGTGCTCGATGCTCAGGGGATAGTCGGCCAGGCGCTCGCTGAAGGTGCCGAAGTGCTGCTGGGCCAGGATGGTGGTCGGTACGAGCATGAGCACCTGCTTGCCCTGGGTCGCCGCCTTGAAGGCGGCGCGCAGCGCGACCTCCGTCTTGCCGTAGCCGACATCGCCGCAGATCAGGCGATCCATGACGCGGGGCGCCTCCATGTCTGCCTTGACCAGCTCGATCGCGTCGCGCTGGTCAGAGGTCTCGGTGTACGGGAAGCGCTCCTCGAAGTCGCGCTGCCAGTCTGAGTCGGGCTCGAACGCGTGACCGGCGCGGCGGCGGCGTTCCGCGTAGAGGTTCAGGAGCTCGCCGGCGAGCTCCTGGGCGGCGCGACGGGCGCGCGCCTTCATGGTGTCCCAGCGCGTGCCCCCCAGCTTGCTCAGGGGCGGATGCTCGCCCCCGGCTCCGACGTAGCGCGAGATCTTGGCCAGCTGGTCGGTGGGGACGAACACCCGGTCATCGCCCTGGTACTCCAGGTACAGGTAATCGCGCGTCACCCCGGCCACGGTGCGCGTCTCAAAGCCCGCGAAGCGAGCGATGCCGTGATCCTCGTGGACGACGATGTCTCCGGTGCGCAGGTCGGTGAAGGAGCGCAGGGCACCCCGCTGCGGCCGACCCCGCTCGCTGGCGCGCCGCCCGGGAGCGCCCGCGCGCCGGCGGCGCAGCAGGCGATGCTCGGGAAACACCGCCAGCTTCAGCGCCGGCGCGACGAAGCCCTCACGCAGTGAGGCACGCGCGAAGCGCAGAGCCGGCTCGTTGCCCGCCGGCGCGCCCTCACCGAGCCAGGTCGCGCGCAGGCGAGCGAGGTTGTAAGCCGCGCGCTCTCCCTCCCCACGTCGGGGGAAGGCCACCACCACGCGGTAACCGGACCGCACCAGCCGCTCGAGCTCGGGCTCGGCGTCGAGGATCGTGCGCGCGGCCGTGTCGGCGCTTTGGGCCCGAAACTCGAAGGGCTGGTCGCCGGCCAGGGCCGAGAGCCGAATGCGGGCCTGCTCGGCGAGGGTGCGGGTGATGCTCTCGGGCCTCACGTACAGGTGATGGGCGTCGTGGTCGTGAAAGGCCGCGCAGACGTCCTCCCACTGGTCGTGCAGCGCCGGCTCGATCTCCTCCTCGGCGGCCACCAACAGCTCGGTGTCTCGCGGCAACAGCGCGAACAGGTCGCCGAAGCGCTCGACGGGGAGTAGCTCGGCCACGTCGGGGCGGTCGGATTCGCTCTCCAGGGCCGCGATCTCGGCCAGCTCGCGGTGCTCGGCGGCCAGCTCGGCCGCCGGAGCTATCTCGACCTCCTGGGCCTCTCCGAGTGAGCGCTGGGTGAAGGTGGAAAACCAGCGCAGTGACTCGATCTCGTCGTCGAAGAGGTCCACGCGGACCGCTCGCTCCTCGGTCGCCG
>JAABUQ010010016.1_pt1 | contig 12571 bp, 12 predicted proteins | sample 5560001 | NCBI WGS metagenome assembly JAABUQ01 (sample SAMN10711888, study PRJNA513371) | rock metagenome | isolation source: Antarctica rocks | place: Antarctica: Victoria Land, Finger Mt nord | collected 2015-12-18 | reverse complement strand
GTAACGATCCGCTCCCACTGAAGTGGGGCGGCTTTCTCACTGGACCCGAAGGCCCGCGATTTCGCGCCGCGTTACAGTCAGCGCCTTCCAACGACTGCGTTTTCCGAGAAAGCGGTGTCGTCGGTATGAAGCCGCTCGGACGACTAGGGACTATTCTACCACGAGGGAGATGGCTGAAGCCAGGAGACGTTTCCTCCACTCCCACTGAAGTGGGGTGGCATCCACGGGCTAAAGCCTTAATATTTGTGACGATGGTCCGCCGCTTGCCCCTGCCCCTCGAATCATTACCGGGAGCCGCCCGTCATGCCGTCGAAGAAGGTCGCCGTGTTCTGGCCGGGGGATTACCGGGCGAAGCCCAACGATTGGGCGCAGCCCCAGGCGCGGGAGACGACGCGGCAACTGGTCGCGGCGTTGACGAAACTCGGGCGTTCACCCTACGTGGTCGAGGGTTGCCTGACCCGTCCGCACGAGGCCATCGAACGGCTCGGGCCGATCGACGACCCGATGGTGGGCGTCTTTGTTCACTGGGCCTACGCGCCCCACACCGTCGATGGGGTGGTCGAGCGCGACAACCCCTTGCTCCTGGCCTCGAACTTTTCGGGCACCTGGCCGGGGCTGGTCGCCCTGCTGAATACCGCCGCCTCGCTGGAAAGCGTCGGCCGCGCCGCCTCGCGCGCCTGGACCGACGCCGACGACTGGACGGCCGACGCCGCGTTGATGGACCGCCTCGACCAGTGGTGCCAGACCGGCGCGATCGCCTACGAAACGTCGGAACTCCGCGAGCCGGCACCCGTCCCGGCCGGGGCACAGAGGATCGCCGACGGTGTCCTGGAGGCGATCCGCCGCAAGCGGGTGCTCGCCCTGATGCTCGGCGACACCTCGATGGGCATGATTAACGGTTATTTCGGCCCGAGGCTCCTGGCCCGCATCGGCTTCTCCGAGCACAAGGTTGACCAGGCCTGGCTGATCGAGCGTGCCGGGACGATCACCGACGCCCGCGTGGAGGATGCCTTCCACTTCGTCCAGGATCGGGGCGTGACGTTTCACTGGGGGGAAGCCGACGCCGAGGACTTCACCCCGGCGGCGACCAAGGAGCAGTTGCGCGGATATTTGACGGTGCTCGACCTCCTCGACGAGTTCCGGGCCGATTGCCTCGGCTGGCAATACCAGCTTGGCCTCCTGAAACTGCTGCCACCGAGCGACTTCGCCGAGGGCCTGCTGAACTCGCACGCCCGCCCCGAAGGCAACGGCCACGCGATCATGGCGGCGACCGAGGCCGACCAGGGAAACCTCGTGCCGATGGAGCTGATGAAGCGGCTCCTGGAAGCCAAGGGGCTTCCCGGCGCGGTCCTGTTCCACGACGTGCGCTGGGGGGCGCTGCACGAGGGGCGCTGGCTTTGGGTCCTGCTGAACTCCGGCTCGTGCGGGGCCTTCGCGTTCAACCACGACGTTTCGAGCCTGCGGGGCGTCCACAGCTACCGCCAGCCCGCTGGCTACTTCCCGATCCCCGGCGGCACCTTCGCGGGCGTGAGCCTCGCCGGCCCGATCACCTGGGCCCGCGCCTGGATCGACCGAGCGGGGAGCCTCGTGATGGACCTCGGCCGCGGCGAATCCGTCGACCTGCCCGAGAACGTCCGCGAGGCGTGGTGGCGCGGCACGACCCGCCAGTGGCCCTTCATGGCCGCCGACCTCGGCTGCTCGTTGGAAACGGTCATGGCGCACTACATGAGCAACCACATCGCCGTGGCCTATGGCGACATCCTCGACGAATTCACCGCGTTGAGCCGGTCGCTGGGATTTCGCGTGCGGCGGCTGTCGACCGACGGCGGGCTTGGGCGTTGAGCGAACCGGGCGCGTCCGGCAGGCTCCAGGTCGTCGATGGCGGCCTCGGCCTGGCGGGAAAGCCTCACCAGGGTCGCGTCGCCCCATCCCCGGGCGATGGCCGATACCCGGCCGTCGGCGCCGACCAGGATGTGCAGGGGAGGCGTCCCGACCCCGAAGGCGCGGCGGGTTTCGGGCGTCGTGGCGAAGACCGGCAGGCCCTCCCCAGCCAGCGTCGTGGCCAATCGCAACCGATCGGGCGTCTCCGCGTCGACCGCGGCGCGGATCGCGAGGAAGCCGCGACGCCCCTTCAACCGAGCCCGAGCCCGCTCCAGCCGCGACAGGTCCATCGAGGCCGTCGGCGAGGCGGCTGACCAGAAGCTCAGCCAGAGCACCTTGCCGCGTGTCAGCGGGACGACCGGCTCCCCGTCGGCGGGGTCCACCAGGTGCAAGGGCGGCGGAAACGACCCCGGTGACGGCGGCTCGGGGTCGGTCGGCGGCGCGAACTGGAGCCACGCCGCCCACGCCAGGGCAACGCCCGTCACCAGCGCCATCCCGGCCGCGATCCAGTCGATGCGGCGGCGGGCGCCGGGGACAGGGGTCGGACGGTCGTTCACTCGATAGCCCCGCGACTTACCTATTCCTGAAACTGGCGGCGCAACGCCCTCCCCTCGACAATGCCCTCCCATCCCTTGCCCGGTCAAGCCTCCTCCGGTTTGCGAGTGGCATGAGAATCGCGGTTAATGAATCCATCAGCGAGGAGCCGCGACTCCGACACGAACCCGAGCCCAGGGGAGGGAGGACGCATGGGATTCTTCGAAGCGATGCACCAGGTGCTGGAGGCCGGGCGTGACGACCGCGGCAATCGAGGCGATCCGCGGTTGGCCGAGAGTGGCGGGATCGACGATTCGGCTCATCCCGAGTACCCACACGGGCGCGTCGTCGCGGCCGACCCCGAGGAGATGGCCGCGCCTCCGGCATCCACCGACTACGATCGCAACCTCTGGCGTCGCAAGCTCGCGCACGTCCTGGACCACCTACCCGCTTCCGAGGGGCAGTGGCCCGACCTCATGACCGAGGCCGGCGCCCTGGGGCTTGAGCCCGCCTGGGTCGAGCGCGGCCAGCGGGAAGAATTCGGCCTGATGATCCGACGCGCCATCGCCGACCGCCACTTGACGCTCCAGGAGCATGCCAAGCTGGAGAAGGCCCGTACCCTGATTGGCCTGCCCGACCCCGAGGCCGAAGCCATGCTCACGGAAATCGTCCGGGAGGCCGAAGCCTTCTTCGGCGGGTCGGTCGAGGGGGTCTGATCTTCCTGGCCTCTTCAACGGAGCGAATCCGGCAGGGCTTGGGGCCGCCCCTCGCGGTTGACGCACGCGAGCGTGGAATGCCCTTCCGCCAGCAGCAGGCCGTCGCGGCGCACCTCATAAGTGTGCATGATCTTGATACGCGTGACACGCGTCAACGTCGTGCGGAGCGTCAGGAGGTCGTCGTAACGCGCGGGCTGCTTGAATTGACAGGCGATGGCGACGATCACCAGGAAGTGACCGGCGTCCTCGATCTCCCGGTACGACACGCCGCGGCGCCTGAGCATCTCGGTGCGGCCCAGATCGAAGTCGTTGAAATACTGGGCGTGGTGCAACAACCCCATCCGGTCCGTCTCGGCGTACCGGACGCGGATGATGATCTCCTGGCTTTCCCCTCCGGCCTCGGTCATCTCGGCGGCCCCTTTTCCCGTTCATTTCGCTCGGGATTTCCGCGGTGGCGTGACGACGATGAGCGGAACGGGGTCGAACGGCCAGTCGTCCCGGCCCGGTCCCCCAGGCCGGAATTCCCGCGAGATCCAGCGCCGGAATCGCTCGGGATCGTGATCGAGGTTTTGGGCCCTGAGCCAGCCCTCGTAGGCTTCCAGGTGCCTGAGCATGACGACCCCATTGCTGAGGCTGACGAACAGGTATCGCCAGGAGAACTGGGCGCGGGCATCGGCCAGCGTGCCGCCCGGTCGAAGCAGTTCGGCAAACGCCGAGGCCAGCCCGGTGCGCTCCGAGCCGTTGAAGCAGTGGATCAGCAAGGGGCGCTCGGCCGAGGCCAGCGCCTCCCCGAGCGTCGCCGCCTGGGCCCTCGACATCCACTCTCTTGAGGAGAGCGCGACATCCATCTGCGTCGCCCCCTCGCCCACCACCGCGGCGACCTCAGCGCGATACCAGGCGGCCTCGGGGTGGGCTCCTCGCAGATTCAGGACCGTCTTGATCTGATGGCGTCGGACGACCCGTGCCAGGGCGGCGGCATCCATCTGCCCCGCGCGAAACACCCGGCGGGGCTCGACCTCGGCGAAGTTCCCGGTCCCGATCCTCGACCCGACCCAGGCCGGGAAGGCCAGCACGACGGCCAGGATCGCGGCCCAGCGGAACAGGCGACGGCGTCGGCGTCGCGGTCGGCTCAGCGTCGCCGCGGAGAGGGCGACCGTTGGGGGGGAACCTGACACGCGACCCCTCCTGGGTTCTCGGAACGCCGCCCTTCACGCTCGGCGAACGCGGCGATCAGTCGGCGATCTTGCTCATCGGCGCGGGCTCCTGGGTTCGTCCAGGGGAGCCCGGCCACCTCGGCCCAGGCCTGCTCGGACGACCAGCCCTGGTGGCGGATGCGAAAGGCCGCATGGGCGAGGCTGGTCCGATGGTGCCCCGCCACGCAATGGAAAAAGACCGGCTGTCGCGCGGGGTCGGCCAACAGGTCGGCCGCCTCCGCCATCTGCTCCAGAGTGGCCCGCGACCCGCGCATCGGCACGAAGACCCAATCCACCCCGGCCCGGGCCACGACGGCCGCCTGCCCGACGTACTTGGGATCGTCGCGGTTGATCGCCGTGAGCGTCACGACCGTGCGGATCTCTTCGCGGTCAAGGATCTTCCGCAAGACCTCCGGCCTCTGCCAGGCCCCTCGCACCAATCTCCCGGGGACGACCACCGCCACGCGGGTTTCGGTCGGGAGGCACCAGGCAACCGCCCCGCCGATGGTCAGAAAACCTAGCGTGATTCCCGAGATCGTCCTCCCTCGCAACATCACTCGTGGCCCTCCTGGCGCGTCTCGGACAAGCCCTATCTTAGCCCGGCCCCTTCGCGGGACAATCCCAACCCGGTCGCCTCGCGCTCGACCGCCTCACATCAGCACATCGCCTTGACAGCGTGACGCCGAACTTGATAAAAACAAGGAGTTCGTTCCCGACCTTGGGGATTGGTGTAACGGTAGCACGACTGCCTCTGGAGCAGTTAGTCTAGGTTCGAATCCTAGATCCCCAGCTTAAGTCGTTTTGCGTTAGTCGGTTATGGCGAAACAGGTACTTTACGGAACAATCCTAGATCCCCGGTCGTCAACTTCCCTCTCGTCTCCACTTTAGAAGTCTTCCCGCACGTTCGCTTCTCAGACCGTGGGTTGCTTCTACCTCGCAGTGAGCCCCATCTCTGCACCAATTCGAAAGACATCCCGACTCCATGTCATCTTTCCTACCCTCGAAGGATTGGCCCGGGCTCGGTGCGAAGTTAGAATGAATTGGAACCGAGGCACGAACGCTCTTGTTGTGGAGATCTAAGTATGCCTGCACTTTCAAAGGACGAAGCAGCCGATAAATTGGCTCGCGGCGTGGAGAAGGCGAATTCGTCCGATCTCCCCGAGATCTATTCCGAACTCTTTCCCGAGAAGCCGTCATCGACCCCGCCGGTTGCGAGCGAGATCGTCGAGCACATCCGAAGCGGACTCGAGGCTGAAGAGATCGTGGACTTGTGGAATGTCGTGTTTCCGGAAGATCGCAACGTCTGGTACGACGAAGAGGCGAAGGCCATCCACTACGAAAAAATGGTCGGCTACGTGGACTGACAGGGAGCGTTGCTCGAATCGGACATCAGGAACTCCCCTTGCCCGCTACTGCTCTTCAGCATTTCAAGGAAGACATCGCACGAGCAACTGCGATAGTCGCCCATACGGATCCGTTGTCGCGCACGAATGCCGCCGAGCAGTTGCTGCGCTCAGATTTGCTGCGTAGCGCTTGGATGTTCGCCGTTGGGGCGATGGACGCTTACTTTTGCGATGCCTACACGGATGTCGTCGCGTCTACCGCGAGTTCGAAGACTCGGCAGCCCGCGATAACGTTGCCGGAGTGGGTTTATGACATCAAGATCCCGATCAGAGCGGTCCTTCAAGAGTACGACAATGCAAATTGGCGATGGAGAATGGCCGCCCGCAAAATGATGGAGCGCGAGAACGTCATCAACTTGTCGGCCGGGAGTTGCCCGACCAGCAATCGGAAGCCGACCGCCGGACACGCCCCCCGTCCCCGCGCCAAACCTGAACGTCCCGACTATAATGATGGGGACCGTGGGGGACGTGCCCGCCGGTCCGGGATGTTGAGGGGAACGCGATGGGACGCAGCTTCTCGGAAGTGGAGGACGCGCTTCAGGCGCTCGCCGAGGGGCGCGTGGTCATCGTCGTCGACGACGAGGACCGCGAGAACGAGGGGGATTTCATCGCGGCGGCCGACCGGGTGACGCCCGAGGTCGTCGCGTTCATGATTACCCAGGGTCGCGGCCAGCTTTGTATGCCGATCATGCCCGAACTGGCGGCCCGCCTCGACTTGCATCCGATGGTCGAGTCGAACAACGCCCCGTATCGCACCCCGTTCACCGTGCCCGTCGACCACAAGTCCTGCCGCACCGGCATCAGCGCCGAGGAGCGGGCGCGGACGATCCGGGCCATCATTGACCCGGCGACGCGGCCGACGGACCTCGTCCGGCCTGGCCACCTCTTCCCGCTAGTCTCCAAGGAGGGGGGCGTCCTCCGACGCGCTGGCCACACCGAGGCGACGGTCGACCTCGCGCGGCTCGCCGGCCTGACGCCCGCGGGCATCCTCTGCGAGATCCTCGACGGCGTGAAGGTCGCCAGCCGCGACCGGCTACACGCGATCGCCGAGGAATTCAGACTCCCCATCCTGTCGATCGAGACCCTGATCCGCTACCGCCGCCGCCGCGAGAAGCTGGTCCATCGTGTCGCCGAGGCGGAGATGCCGACCCGGCACGGGCGCGGGCGTATCATCGGCTATAGCGTCGATCACGAGCCGACCAACAGCCCCGTCGTCTTCGCGATGGGCGACCTCGCGTCCGTCTCGGCCCCGCTGGTGCGGCTGCACTCCTCCTGCTTCACCGGCGACCTGCTCGACTCCTTGCGGTGCGACTGCGGAGATCAGCTCCACCTCGCGCTTGCGAAGATTGGCAAGGAGGGGGTGGGCGCGCTGGTGTACCTGCCGCAAGAGGGGCGGGGAATCGGCCTGATCGAGAAGATCCGGGCCTACAACCTCCAGGACCAGGGGCTTGATACCGTCGAGGCCAACCACGCCCTCGGCTACCGCGCCGACCTGCGCGACTACGGGGTCGGCTTGCAGATCCTGCAAGACCTCGGACTCACGAAGGTCCGGCTCCTGACCAACAACCCGAAGAAGACCGACGCCTTCGTGTACCACGGCTACGGCCTGGAAGTCGTCGACCAGATCCCGATCATCGCCCCCGAAGCCAACGAGCGGCGCGCGTATCTCGACACCAAACGCGACAAGCTCGGCCACCTCCTGCCCATCCCTTCCGCCGCCCCGGCCGCCGGCAACGGCCTGTCTCCCATCAACCCCTGAGGAACTTACCGTTGTTCGCGAATCCCCGCCAGACCGCGCTCGCCGTCCTGCTCGCCCTCGCTTCCTGGACCATCCCGCCGTCCGTCCACGCCGCCGAGGCGAAATTCGACCCCAACGCTCGCGCGCTCCTCGACGAGGTTATCCATGCCTACAAGGCGCTACCCGCCTACGCGGATCACGCCTCCTTCGGGCTGATCGTCAAGGAACAGGGCCACGAGACCAAGCAGGCCCTGCCCCGGGCCCTGACGTTCGCCCGACCCAACCGGATGAACTTCTCCCCCGGCGAGGGGGATTTCCGGTTCATCAGCGACGGGAAGACCTTGACGACCAAGCTGCTGGAGAAGTACTCCGAAGCCTCGGCCCCCGCGACGCTGACCTTCAAGGTCCTTGAATCCAGCAAGCCGGCTCGGCTCCTCCTGGATGGAGCGCCCTCCCTGCCGAACCGCATCGTCCTGGCGCTTTTGACCGCCAAGGACCCCGCCGAGATCATCCTCAAGGGGGCGGTCGGTCTGACCACGGAAGACGACCGCAAGGCCAAAGGCAAGACCTTTCGCCTCTTGCTTCTGCACCGCAAGAAGAGCCCCGACCTCCGGCTGATTCTCGACGGCAAGACTTTGCTCGTGACCCGCATCGAGATCGTGCTGAGCCCCCAGGAGATCGAGAACGAACCCACGATCGTCCCGAACTCGATCGCCTGGGACGCGGGCGCCATCGCGACGACGACCCCGGATGACTCGGCCTTCGCCTTCAAGCCCGAGAAGGGCGTCGAGAAGGTCGCGACGCAGGCCGAGCTCGAGAAGTCGCTCGGCAGCACCGAACTCGCCGAGAGGTGGGTTGGCAAGCCCGCGCCCGACTTCACGCTGACGGTCGCGGACGGCCCTGGCAAGACCCGGAAGGTGAGCAAGGCGGACCTCGCCGGCAAGGTCGTCCTCCTCGACTTCTGGGCGACCTGGTGCCCCCCCTGCATCAAGGAACTGCCCGAGGTCGCCGACCTGGTCGATGCCTTCGAGAAGAAGGGGACCAAGGACGTCGTCGTGGTGGCCCTCAATCAGAACGAGGCCGAGGGCGTGGACGAGGCCCGCAAGCTCGCCGAGAAGACGCTCTCCGCGCAGGCGATCGACCTCTCCCGGGGAAGCGTCGGCAAGCTCGCGGTGGACCCCAAGGGCGAGGTCGGCCACGCGTTCCGCGTCGAAGGTCTGCCGACCCTCATGATCCTGGACGCCAAGGGGATCATCCGCTCCGTCCACGTCGGCTACGACCCCGCGATCCGCGACATCCTGGCGGATGAGGTCGACGGCCTTCTGGAAGGCAAGGCGCGGGTCAACGCCCAGGACTGAGCCGCCTGGCTCCGAGAATCACGCCGCGACGGCCTCGCCCGGCGGGGCCTTCGCGATTACGCTGGAAGGACAGGACCCCGTCGCGACCGTGTCGGCGACGGCCCCCGGCCCCGGTCCCAGGAGCTTTGACGTGCGACGACTCTTGATCCCGTCCTGCCTCCTGGCGCTGATTCTGGGCATGTCCGGCCACTCCCCTGGCGCCGAGCCTGTCGCCGGCCACGACCCGGAAGCCCGGCGCCTCTTCAATGACGTTCTGAAAGCCTACAAGGCCCTACCCGCCTACGCGGACGCGGGGACGTTCACCATCGCCATCAAGATCGACGGCAAGCTCCGCGAGGAAACGCGGCCGATGGCCCTGACCTTCGCCCGGCCCGACAAGGTCGCCCTCGACGCGGGCACCGTCCGCCTGGCCGGCGACGGCAAGGAGCTAGCCACCACCATCATCCCGTCCGCGAAATACATGATCGGCAAGGGCGCGGACGCGATCGCCCCCGGCCTCTTCTCCGAAGGACCCTTGGGCGCGATCCTCCGTGGCGGTCCCGCCGGACCGGCCACCGCGCACCTTCTGAACGCCTCGATGATCCTCGACTTGCTCGTCGGCGATGACCCCTCCGCCTCCCTGCTGGAGAATACCAAGGCCCTGACGCTCGGGGCCGACACCCTCCTCGGCGACAAGCCCGTGAAGGTCCTGCACCTGGAGCAGGCGCGCGGGCCGGCCCTGAGGCTGCTCGTGGACCCGAAGACGAACCTGCTCAACCGCGTCGAGATGGTCGTCGATCCGAAGGACCTGGAGGCCAAGGTTCCCGGCGTCGCGCTTTCCGACGCCACGATCGCCTGGGCGAGCGGGCCAATCTCGACAACCGACCCCGACCCCAAGGCGTTCGCCTTCACGAAACCCGCCACCTACACCGAGGTCGCCCCCGTCGAGTTCGGCAAGAAGAAGGGCGACGACACCGCGCAGGTCCACAAGCTCGTCGGCAAGGCGTCCCCGGACTTCACGCTCACCGTGCTCGACGGCCCGGGCAAGACCCGGAAGGTGAGCAAGGCGGACCTCGCGGGCAAGGTCGTCCTCCTCGACTTCTGGGCGACCTGGTGCCCCCCGTGCATGCTGGAACTGCCCGAGGTCGCCAAGCTGACCGAGGGCTACGCCAAGGCCAGGAAGGGCGTGATCGTCGTCGCGATCAGCGAGGACACCGATCCCGAAGACCTCCCGGGCCTCCGCAAGCTCATCGACGAGACGCTCAAAGCGGCGGGCATCGACCTCCAGAAGGGCGACGTGGGCAAGATCGCCCTCGACCCCACCAACGCCGTCGGCAACGCCTTCGGGGTCGAAGGCATCCCGATGGTCGTCCTGCTGGATCGCGAAGGGGTCGTGCAGGCGGTCCACGAGGGCTATCGCCCCGAGATCGCCGAGCTGTTCACGACCGAGATCGACTCCCTCCTGGAAGGCAAGCCCCTCTTCGTTCCCCCCAAAATCGAGGTCGAGGCGAAGGGCGAGAAGCACGGCAAGCCGATCGACTGAAACGAAGCGTCCGCCCCGGCTTGCAACCGACCCGGGGCGGACGACTGGTCGGGCTGCGTTGGCGTCACTTCTTCGTGTTCTTCATCACGAACATCAACTGCTTCGCCTTTGTCTTGAACTCCGTGGGCGCCTCGCCATCGGGCAGGGCGTAGATGAGCCTGAGGGTGTCACCCTTCTTCTCGATCAGGCCCTTGGCGATCTTGCCCTCCGACGGGCCGAGCTTGCTGGTCATGGTGATCCGGTACGGGGACTCGCTGGTGTCCAGGGTGTATTGCGAGCCGTAGACCTCGGTCTTGTCCTTGTCGGTGACGATGATCCGGTCCTCGGTGAACCGCACCGACGTTCCCTCGACGCGCTCGGCGGGCTCCTTCTCGCCATACTTCTCGCCCGAGACAACCGTGTAACCGCCGACCAGGGCCGCCGCGGCGTCCTTGGGCGTCACCTTCTCGGCGGCCCAGGCGGCGGGGCCTCCCAACATACCCGCCATCCCCAACGTGACCCACAACTTACCCAACATCGCAACCTCCCTTGTGATTCCCAGGCGCCTCGGGCGGAACCAGTCCGGGCCCCCGATCCCGTGGCGAAGGGGCAAGTCACGTGCCGATCGCGGAGACCTTCCCGGACCCAATCGTAGGGAGTGGCCTGCGGCCCCCCTTGCGGTGTGTTCTTTTGCCCACTAGCATGGAAGGTGGTCCCCACGACCCAACCGCCGCGGACGGCGTCGCGAAGCCGGAGGGTTGACGATGGCGATGACGGAATCGACCGTCGCGAGATCACCCCGGTCCCTCCCGAGGCTGGATGTGGTTCACCGTCGCGGGCCCATCCTACGGACTGCCCGGAAGGGTGCGATCGCCGGAACGTACGGGCTCGACCTCACCGCCGGCTGCGGGATCGGGTGCCCCTTTTGCCACATCCGGGGGGGCCCCCACTTCCCCGGCGAGGGTCGCCTCCCGTTCGACCCCAGCACGTCGTCCCGACTCGTCGCGGCGCTCGAGACCCGGGAACCGGGTCCGCAACTGGTCGTCCTCAGCCCGTTGAGCGACCCCTTGCCCCCGATCCGCGAGGTTCGCGACGAGGCCCTGAAAGTCGCCCGCATCCTCTTGGAGCACGGCGTGGACCTCGTCCTGATGACGAGGGGCCGAATCCCCGGCGCCATGATCGAGCTTCTGGCTACGCATCCCGAGCGTGCCCGCGTGGCCGTCGGGCTCACCACGCGGAACCGGGCGCTTTCCCGAGCGACCGAGCCGTTGGCGGCGTCGCCGTCCTCGCGCCTGGCGGGTCTGGCACGACTCGCGGCGGCCGGCGTCCGCGTCGAGGCCCGGGTCGAACCACTGATCCCCGGCCTGACCGACACGCGCGACAACATCAAGCCGCTCTTCGAAGGGCTGGCGCGGGCAGGCGTGCGGAGGGTCGTCGTCCACTACCTGTTCCAGCATCCGGCGATCCTCGTCCCGATGGCCGCGGCCCTGGACCCGTTGGGGCTCTCCGAGCGGCTCGTCGATGTCTTCGAGGGCGGTCCAGTCTTTCCCATCGGGAGCCTCGGCGCCGTCAAGCACGTCCCCCTCGAAACCCGCCGAGCCGGGCTGGCACGCCTGTTCTGCTGGGGCGCTGAGCATGGCCTGGTCGTCGAAACCGGCGCCACCCAGAACCCCGACCTCCACCGGCGCGTCGCCGAGCCCTCCGGACAACCCGCAACGGGCCGCATCCCGGATCTCGTCGGTGCCTAATCGACCCGGATTCCCCGCTTTAACACTGATCGACGCCGGGTGATCGCTCCGATATCACCTCGGACGCTCATTCTCAGGGAGGAGAAACATGATGAGGCGAAGGCTCGCCATTGTAATCGTCATGATCGCCAGCAGCGGCTGCGCAATCACAGACCGCCTGGATTTGACGAACCAGCGGCTCGGCAAGGTCAACGCGCAGTTGGACCAGGCCAACCAGCGGCTCGACATTGTCAAGGGCCAGCTTTCCGCGACGAATCAACGGCTTGACTCGGTCAAAGGCCAGCTCACCGCGACAAACGTGCGGCTCGACTCGGTCAAAGGCCAGTTGACCGACACCAACGGCCGCCTCGAATCGGTCAAGGGCCAGTTAACCGAGACCAACGGCCGCCTTGGCGCGGTCAAGGGGCAGCTTGACGAGACCAACGTGCGGCTCGGCTCCGTCAAGGGCCAGTTGACTGACACGAATGAACGGCTCGGGGACATGCAGGGGAAGCTCGGG
>JAABUQ010010015.1_pt1 | contig 12574 bp, 12 predicted proteins | sample 5560001 | NCBI WGS metagenome assembly JAABUQ01 (sample SAMN10711888, study PRJNA513371) | rock metagenome | isolation source: Antarctica rocks | place: Antarctica: Victoria Land, Finger Mt nord | collected 2015-12-18 | reverse complement strand
TCCGTTAATGATCGCGACCTTGGAGCTACTCGCGGTGGTAAGCGTGCTCCCGGTCTTGAAGATGAAGACGCCATTGGGGTCGCCTAAACCGTTGAGGGTAAGAGTGCCGGTCAGCTGTGCCGAAGTTCGAAGCAGTAGACGCCGGGGACCAGCGTCAGGCCGCCCAAGTCGACACCGGTCAACGTCGCCGTGCACGGTGCTCCAAACGCGTCGTCGTAGGCGGTTGATAGATCGCTCTTGGCCCCAACTGCCACCGCATCATCGACGTGCGTTGCCCCGTTCACCTGACCCGGCGGGAACCCTGTCACCGAACTGCCCGGGCTCAGCCCAAGGTCGCCGGTTATAGAGGTGGGGCCGGTGTTGGTCACCGTGCTGGCAGCCAGGACCGCGAAACTAGCGTCGGTGCCTAGACGTGGTGCTGTGGCTGCGATGGCGCTCAGCGGTGCCAAGGCGAGAGCCGATCCCACAATGAGCGCGCCGCCAAGCAGGCTGAGCCATCTGGAGTCCCGAACCCGAGCGGAAAGGAACTGGGTGCCGGTCCATTGTCGCGTCATTCTGATCTCCGATCTCCTAGAACCTGGGACAAGCCATGGCCTGATCTCGTGATGCTGCTTACTGCGGAATTAGCTGCCTGACGCGACCGGCGGCGCCAAGAGAAAAGACCACCGGTGGCGGCCGGGATGAGGAGCAGAACGACTCCTGCCCAGCAGCGCGGTGCCATCGGTGACGGCGACGCCTGCGACCGGTACCCGCGGAAAGACCGACCTCGTACGCGTTGCCTGAAGAGTAGTTGCCTGGAATCGGCACAGCCTGCGCCGGGGCGGCAGTGAAAATCGCTGCCAGCAGCCCGCCGAGGTCAGGCCCAGAAAAGGAAGACGGCGCCTACGGAGAGTCGATCGCACTGGCAGTCCCCATCATCAACAAACGGACAGCGGCAGCCTCCCTCTCCTTGGCGAAGGATAGCACATACCTTAGGGCGGACGTCCTACAGACCTAGGTCAGTGTCCTACAGACCTGGGCCAATGTCCTATCTAAACCTGCCGGAGCCTCGCAGTTGCGCCACCCAAGATCCTCTGACTGCCACCTTGAAGCCTCCGGCTCGGCGAGACCGGGTGCCGGCGCTGCGGGCCCTGACCCTCCGCCGACGACATGGCAGCGGGGCAAACGAGCCGCTGGTTTGCTTTGGCCAGCCGAGAGGTCAGATCAGGATGGTGGGACGGCCGCGACTTCTCCGGCCGCTGCGGCTGGCCGACCGAGCCCCACGAGAGCAAGAGGGCCCGCGCCTGCGCCGCTGCCAGACCCCCCCACTATCCCTGCACCGACCTTGAACACGTCAGGCAACCCCGACTTACGGTTGGGGCGTCTACTGGGACCGGCTCCAACGATCGGGTGCTGCTGAGCCACAATCACCGCATCGCTGAGCTATAATCGTCGCGTCCGGCGCCGCCTACCAAAGTACCCCCGGCCCGGGCGCTCTCCGGCCGCCAGCCTCCCCTATCGCGGCCAGCCGCGCCCACTGCTGACACGAGGCGGCTGACGTACGTGCAGTTCAGCACGGCAACGGTCGCCGCGACCTGTCCGCTACTGCGGGCGGTCGGGGAGCGCCTCAGTGGCGGGCCGGGATGACGTGCATGTGCCTCGCCGCGCTCCTCTGCGTGTCGGGCGAGAGCGACTGGCTGCTGGCTCTCGTGCTCATGCTCGATGCAAGAACTGCAAATTAAACTCATGTCTGAGCGGGTGTGGATATACGCGCTTGGGGATGCCTGGGGAAGTGGTTGATGAACAGGACCGGCCCCGCGAGATCGGATAGCTGGATCTCGGCGATCGGTGTCGACCACGCGAAGGTTCGGTGCGTTCGCTGGCTGACCAGGCACGCGCCCCGACTCCGGAGCCCTACGACATTTCGGCGCCCGACGCGCTACAGTCGTCTCGCAGTTGCTTACGGATGTGAGCGCCTCGCCGGATCGGCTGGGGGTAAGTCCATACCTGCGGTTCACGCGGAGCGACTGGGCTAGCCTCCGCGAGAGCACCCCGCTCACGCTGACCGCTGCCGACCTGGTCCGGTTGCGGGGTATCAACGAAGCGCTCTCGCTGGAGGAGGTGGCGGACGTCTACCTTCCGCTGTCCCGGTTGCTCAACCTTTACGTGGGCGCGGTCCATCAGCTGCATCAGGTCACCGACGCCTTCCTGGGCCGGCAGGCGGCCAGAGTGCCGTACGTGATCGGGATCGCGGGAAGTGTCGCCGTCGGCAAGAGCACCACGGCCCGCATCCTCCGTGAGCTGCTGTCGCGCTGGCAGGATCATCCGCGGGTCGACCTCGTCACCACCGACGGCTTCCTGCTCCCCAACCGGGAACTGGCGGCCCGCAACCTGATGCATCGGAAGGGGTTTCCGGAGAGCTACGACCTGCGCCGGCTGCTTCGCTTCGTGGCCGACATCAAGTCAGGCTGCCCTGAGGTCTCGGCGCCCGTCTACAGCCACCTCAGCTACGACGTCGTTCCGGGACAGACAGTGGTCGTACGAGAGCCTGACATCGTGATCATCGAGGGGCTCAATGTGCTACAGACGCGCAGTGGAGTACGGCGGCAGGAACCGGTCTTCGTCTCCGATTACTTCGACTTCTCGCTCTTCGTGGACGCCGACCTCGTCGACATTGAGAACTGGTACGTCCAGCGCTTCCTGACCTTCCGGGCCACCTCCTTCCGAGAGCGCCAAGCGTACTTTCACAAGTACTCTCGGCTGACGGACTTCCAGGCCGAGGCTACCGCTCGCAGCATCTGGTCGGAGATCAACAGCGTCAATCTGCAGCGAAACATTCTTCCCACGCGGGAGCGCGCTGACCTGGTACTCAGAAAGGGCCCCGATCACCTGGTGACCGAGGTCAGTCTGCGCAAGACATGAGCGGCGCGCCATGACCGACCGGCCCCAACCGCCGCCGGCGCTTAGCGGCCGACAGGTGGCCGTGCTGGTCGCGGGCGGCATCGCCGCCTACAAGGTAGCCGACCTGGTGTCGCTACTGGTCCAGGGTGGCTGCTCGGTACGTGTGGCGATGACCGAAGCGGCAACGAAATTCGTGGGGCCTGTCACCTTTCAGGGCCTCTCGGGAAACCCGGTGCTGATCGACCTCTGGGATACCACCGGGGCAGCCGAGCCACATGTGGAGTTGGGGGACTGGGCGGAGGTGATTCTGCTGGCGCCGGCGACGGCCAACAGTCTCGCGAAGGCGGCGCAAGGCAACGCCGACGACATCGTGACGGCCGTTCTGCTAGCGGCCCGCTGCCCGATTGTGATCGCACCCGCGATGAACGATGCAATGTGGCAGAACCCTGCCGTGCTTGCCAACGTCACCCTCCTGCGCGAGCGGGCCATGGTCGTTGTCGAGCCGGCGTCCGGGCGCCTGGCCAGCGGTCATATGGGTACCGGCCGCCTACCCGATGCTGCCCGGCTGATGGACGCCATGGCGGGGGCGCTGGCTTCCGGCGCAGACATGGCCGGCCGTCGCGTCGTCGTCAGTGCCGGGGGAACTAGGGAAGCGATCGATCTCGTGCGTTTCATCGGCAACTACTCGACCGGGAAAATGGGCTCCGCCATGGCGGAGGCCGCGGCCGCTCGGGGAGCGCGGGTCCAACTCGTGAGCACCGCGCCGCATCCTCCGGTGAGAGGTGTCGCGGTCCGCCGGGTGGAGAGCGCCACCGAGATGCTCGCGGCGCTGGCCGACGAGGTCCGGGGCGCCGACCTGCTCGTGATGGCCGCCGCCGTCGCCGACTTCCGGCCGGAGGGGGTCCGCGCCGGCAAGATCCGCCGCGAGGAACATGGCGAGCTTGCCCTCCGCCTCGTCCCCAACGTCGATATCCTAACCTCCCTGGCGGACGCGCCGGACACCGAGCGTCTCTTCCGGCTTGGGTTCGCAGCAGAGGACTCCGAGGTCGATTCCAAGGCAGCCGAGAAGCTACGGCGCAAGAACCTGGACGCTATCTTCGCGAACGACATCAGCCGCGGCGATATTGGCTTCGCGGCCGACCATAACGCCGGCGCGCTTTACCTGCGCGACGGAACGCGGATCGATATCGGGCGATCGACAAAGCGTCAGGTCGCGGATGGAATACTGGATGCCATCGTGCCCCGGCTCTCGCCAGCCGCCGACCAGTAGGTGGGCGGGGACGGTTGCCCCGCGCGCCAGTCCTGCTCAGCGCACGAACTCGCCGCCGTCGGCGATACCTGCCGCCGCTGATGATCAGCGGGCGCCAGGCCGGCTCGAAAATTGCTCCACATCGCTACAAATTTGCTACACGACCCGCTTGCCTCGAGGATGCGGAGCTGGGATTGGTGGTATTCAAACTTCGTGCGCCCGAGGCAATCGAACCCTTGCCTCGAGGAACAGCACCGACGCCTGCGCCTCCCTACGTCGCGGCCCTACGCGCGGCCGGGGTGGCCGTCGACGGACCCAGGGACATGCCGTGGGCCGGGAGACGACGCTTGCCGACCCGGACGGTAACGGCTACGTCCTGTCGGCTCAGCACGCCGGGCCTGAGATGGCGCCCATTGTCGATATCAGTAGCGTTTCCAAACGCTACGGGGACTCTCATGCCCTGCGGGGCATTGATCCGGTGCTGGACAGCGGTGGGGTGCACGCACTGCTCTGGACTTAGAGGCAGGCTCCGCGGTGATCCAACGAGCGCTGCAGCGCCAAAGGGGCCGGGGCCTAGTCTTCGTGGAGCCCAAGACGACCAGGAGCAGGCGGACCGTGCCATTGCCCGACGGCACCTCGGCCGTGCTGAGGGAGGCGCGGAGTCGCCAGGCTGCCGAGCGACTGCAGGCAGGACCGCTGTGGCAGGACAGCGGTCTCGTCTTCTGCCAACCCAATGGCCTACCGCTGGATCCGTCCTGGCTGGGTGGACAGCTCCATCGGTCGACCGCGAGTCAGGGTCTTCCTTCGGTCCGTGTTCACGATCTTCGTCACACGGCGGCGACCCATCTCCTGACGCGTGCAGTGCATCCCAAGATCGTCCAGGCGAGCACAGCACTATCACTCTGACTCTGGACACTACGTGGGTGCCCGCGGTCACGCTGGCCCGGCCGGCGGCTCGCTATCAAACAGGAGCGCTCGGATGCGCGTCGCGCGTGATGCGTCTGCTTTGCGGCCGGCCCTGTGGTGCCCCACCTCCGCTGCAGCCAGCTCACAGCGCATGTTGCGTTGCTTCTGCGGGTACTCGCTCCAGTTGCGACCGTCCAACGAGCGGCCGGTGCGCTTCTTGTTCATCCCACCCCACCTGCCGGCCAATCGCTCGAAGATGGTGGGCCTAGGGCACCTGCACTGACGCTCTAGCTTCGTGAAACGCTTGGCAAGCGTCCACGAACGCCGCCGCTAGAGCTGGATTGCTTGCAAAGTGGAGATGAACATAGCTGGCGAGGACGTTGCCCAGTTGGTATCCCTCCTCGCTCCGCTCGCCTTTCGTGGTCTGCACCCGATAACAACGGTCTGTCTGCACGTCACCATCGATCTCCGAGTGGTGGAAGAGGTGCCCTCGTGCGGTCTGCCCGGATCCGAAGAGGCCGCCGGTGGTCCCGACCTCGACGTAGGCGAGCTTGAGCTTAGCGGGCATCTTGGTGGAAAACGGGAGGACCCCGCAGAGCGGGTAGGTTGATTCGCCCACCCGCAGATGCTCGGCCAGATACATCATTCCACCGCACTCGGCGTATATCGGAGCGCCTTCAGCGGCCAACTGTCGAATTTCTGTTGTCATTCGGGTGTTTCCCGCAAGCGCCTCGGCGTGCAGCTCCGGATAGCCACCGCCGATATAGATCCCGTCCAGATCGGCCGGAAGCGGCTCTCGGATGGGAGAGAATTCGACAAGTTCCGCGCCCGCCTGTGCCAGCAGCTCCAGATTGTCGTCGTAATAGAAGCAGAATGCCTCGTCGCGAGCGACAGCTATACGGACTCGGGCAGGACCCCGGCCGGGCACGTCGTCGACCCGATCACGTTTCACCCTTGTCGCCAGCAACAGTTGGCCAACATCGACGTGAGCATCGATCAGGTCGGCTGCCTGCTCGACATAGTTCTGGCGCGCTTCGTGGGGCAGGTACAGACCGAGGTGGCGCTCGGGAATGACCAGATCCGATGCCCGAGGGAGCGCGCCAAGGATCGGAACGCCATCTCCCACGGCCTCACGAATCATGTCGAGATGAGCCTGACCACCGACCCTGTTGAGGATGACGCCCGCGATGTTGACGGCGGGGTCAAAGCTGACGAAGCCATGTATCAGCGCAGCGGCACTTCGGGCCATTGCCGCGGCATCGACGACGAGCAGCACAGGAAGGTCGAGCAGTCTGGCCATCTCCGCCGTGCTGCCCCGGTCGCTCTTGCCCTCGCTTCCGTCGTAGAGGCCCATCACCCCCTCGATGACCGCCGCGTCGGCGTCAGCCGTCGCGCGGGCGAAGCGCTGGCGGTTGACCGCCGGCGCCAGCATCCAGCCGTCGAGGTTGCGGGACAGCCGTCCGCTCGCGCGCGTGTGGTGGAGGGGATCGATGAAGTCGGGGCCGACCTTGAACGGCTGGACGGCCAGGCCGCGCCGGCGGAGCGAGGCGATCAGCCCCAGAGTGACCGTAGTCTTTCCCACTCCGCTGTGGGTCCCGCCGACCACGACCGCGCTGAGCGGCCTCTGGTCCGAATCGGAAGCCCTGGGAGCCAAGGGGCCTCAAGCTACCATGGGCCGCAATGCGAATCGTCTCGCTCCTACCCAGCGCCACCGACATCATCTCCGAGCTTGGGCTCATGGAAACGCTGGTCGGCGTTTCAGAGGATTGCAACTGGCCCGCAGAGGTCGCCGGCAAACCGGTGGTCGCGCACAGCCGCATCGACCTCTCTGGCCTGACCAGCGCCCAGATCGACGAGATCGTCTCGGCCTCGAAGACCGACAGCCACACCCTCTACGCGGTCGATGCCCAGCTCCTGAGCGAGTTGCGGCCGAACCTGGTGATCACCCAGGACCTATGTGAGGTCTGCGCAGTATCGAGCGGTGACCTTGCCACCGCCTGCCCGGTCGGAGTCGAGGTCTTCTCGATGAACCCGCGCAGCCTCGAGGACGTCGTGCAGTCGGTGGTCAGCCTGGCCGACCGGCTGGAGATCCCGGAGCGCGGCCGGGAGCTCGCGCAGAGGATCCGAGACAAGGTGGAAGTCGTGCGAGATGCGGTCGCCGGTCGCGCCCGCCCCAGGGTGTTCGTGGCCGAATGGATGGATCCCTCGTACGGATCCGGTCACTGGTTGCCCGAGGTGGTCGAGGCGGCGGGCGGCAGCAATGTGCTGAGCAAGCCCGGCGACTACTCGTTCCCCACCACCTGGGACGCGGTCCTGGCCGAGGAGCCGGACCTGATCGTGGTCGCCGCCTGTGGATTCAGCCTTCAGCAGTCCTTGGAGCGAACACAGGACCTGCGGCTGCCCGTGAGAACGGTCGTGGTGGACGGTGACGCGCATTTCTCGCGGCCCGCTCCCCGCATCGCCGATGGGGTCCGACAGCTCGGTCACCTGATCCATCCCGAGGCGGTTCCGGATCCCGGCCTGCCTTTTGCCGAGCTGACGCCGGTTCGCTCCTAGTCTCTCGCGGAGCTATACTGCCCCCGCCGGGCGGTGTCGCCCGGTCGGCGTGCTCGCAGCGAAGCCGGTGAGATCCCGGCGCTGTCCCGCAACTGTGATGCCCCCTCAAAGGGGGACGAGCCAGGTCGCCTGCGTTCCCGCCGAGCGAAGCGGCCCTCGGGGAGAGGGGCGGCAAGCTTGGCAGTGGCCGGCAAGCCTTCTCCAATTCGAGGTCAATGGAGGCGGTTGCGATGTCACCACTGAAGGTCCTGCGGCCCTTGATGGGCCCTCTATTGGTAGCTCTGCTTGTCGGGTGTGGAGCGCCGGGCACGACCGGTACGGCCAACGCGGATTCCTTCCCTCTCACCCTCTCCACGAGCAGCGGAAAGGTGACCATCCCCCACCGTCCGGCTCGCATCGTCTCGCTGTCACCGACGGCGACCGAAGACCTCTATGCGGTGGGAGCGGGCCAGCAGGTGGTCGCCGTCGACTCCTACTCGACGCATCCCGGCAACGCACCGCGGACCTCGCTCTCCGGCTTCACCCCCAACATCGAAGCGATCGCCGGCTACCGGCCGGACCTGGTCCTGATCTCCGACGACACCCACAATGTGGTCAGCCAGTTGGGCAAGCTCCAGATCACGGTCCTTGTGGAACCGCCTGCCGCAGACCTCAACGGCGTGTACTCCCAGATCAGCCAGATCGGTCAGGCGACGGGACATTCGGCGCAGGCGGCGACCACGGCATCGGGTATCAAACAGCGCGTGCAGGCAATCCTGAAGTCGGTGCCGACCAGCACCCGCACGCTGTCCGTCTATCACGAGCTTGACCAGACCTATTACTCGGCCACTACGCACACATTCATCGGTCAGGTCTACAAGCTGCTCGCACTCCGGGACATCGCCGACGCGGCGCCGGGTTCCAACCCCTACCCGCAGCTGTCCTCCGAGTACATCATCTCCGCTAACCCCGATCTGATCGTCCTGGCTGACACCATCTGCTGCAACCAGAGCCTCGCCACCGTGAAGGCACGACCGGGCTGGAGTGCGATAGCCGCGGTCAAGACAGGCGCGGTTGTCCCGGTCAAGGATGAGATCGCATCTCAATGGGGCCCGCGGATCGTCCTCTTTCTGCAAGCGATCGCGGATGAGCTGAAGCTGCGGCACAACTCGGGCGCATGAGGCCCTTGGTGCCCGCCAATGCGTGAGCAGCGAACGTTGGCCCGGCAGCGCGGCAGCAAGACCTGCTCGCTCTGCGGAGTCCGGTTCGCCTGCGCTCACGGCGGGCCCGGCTGCTGGTGCGAGGAGGTCGCCGTCGGGCGAGAGACGCTGGCTGAGGTCCGCGCCCTCGCCAGCGATTGCATCTGTCCGGTATGCCTGTCTGGTTTCGCCAAGAAAGATGGTGCGGAGGGATCCGGGTCAGAAGGGCAGGGTGGTCGCCCAAGCGGCGAGACGATCTGGGCGAAAGCAGTTCCGGACACGGCCGTCCGCTCGCCAGCCGTCGCTCCGCTCTGGGGCGTCGTCGCTCTCGCATTCGTGGTCGGGTCGCTGCTGCTGGGGCTGGCCATCGGCCCGGCCCAAATCGGGCCGGGCGCCATCATCGGATCTTTGCTTGCGCACCTGGAGGTGTTCCACCGGTCGAGTCCCCTCAGCGGGGTTGAAGAGGCCATCCTCTGGCAGGTTCGGGCGCCGCGGGTGGCGCTCGCCGCGCTAGTTGGTGGGATGCTCGCCGTCGCCGGGTCCGCATATCAGGGTGTGTTTCGCAACCCGCTGGCGGATCCCTATCTACTGGGCGTTGCCGCCGGGGCTGGATTGGGAGCGACCCTCGCAATCGCCTTCGTGGCCGCCGGCGCCAGCAACGGCTGGCTGCTGCCACTGGCCGCCTTCGCTGGCGCGAGTTTGGCGGTGGCGGCAGCCTATGTCCTGGGCCGGTCAGCCGGCGGCATGCGCGGTCCCACCACCTTGATTCTGGCCGGGATAGTTATCGCACTATTCATGACCGCGGTCCAGACCTTCGTGCAACAGCAGCGGTCGGAGACGTTGAGGGCGGTCTACTCCTGGATCCTGGGCGGATTCGGGACCGCTGACTGGCAGGCGGTTGCCGTGATCACCCCCTATATCGTTGTCAGCTCCAGCGTCGTCCTGCTGCACCGGCGCGTGCTCGATGTCCTGCGCCTGGGCGACGACGAAGCTTCGAGCCTGGGCATTCAGGTGGATCGAGCGCGCCTCGTGCTGGTGGTCGCGGCCACGCTCGGGACCGCTGCGGCGGTGGCGGTCAGCGGCCTGATCGGCTTTGTCGGCATCATCGTCCCGCACACGATCCGGCTTCTGGTCTCGCCGAGCTACCGGGCGATCGTCCCGCTCTCGCTCCTTTGCGGCGCTGCGTTCCTGGTCCTCGCTGACGTCCTGGCGCGGACAATCCTGTCTCCGGCCGAGTTACCCATCGGCGTTGTCACGGCTTTCTTCGGTGCTCCATTCTTCGCGATCCTTCTCCGTTCCACCCGCGGTGCAGTCCTGTGAGGCAGGCGCTGGAGGCCCAGGCGGTGTCGGTGACGCTCGGTCGCCATCCCATCCTCAGAGAGGTCGACCTGACCGTCGCACGAGGCGAATGGGTCGGGATCATCGGTCCCAACGGCGCCGGCAAATCCACGTTTCTGCGCGCACTCACGGGCATCGTCGAATGCGCGGGAAAAGTCCTGGTCGAGGGTACCTCTGCCCGCGTCGCAGGCCGTCGGCAGCTGGCGCGCCAGATCGCGCTCGTTCCCCAGCAGCCCCACATCCCGCAGGAGCTCACCGTCGCGGAGTACGTGCTGCTCGGGCGGACTCCTCACATCGGCTACTTCGCGAGCGAGGGTAGGGCTGATCGGCTCGCCGCCGAACGGGCGATCGCGCGGCTCGGCCTGCGGATGTTCATCGGACGGAGACTTGGCTCGCTGAGCGGCGGAGAGCTGCAGAGGGTCGTGCTCGCCCGGGCTCTGGCCCAGGAGGCCCGGATTCTCCTCCTCGATGAGCCCACCAGCGCCCTGGATCTCGGACGGCAGCAGCTCGCTCTCGAACTTGTGGACAGCCTGCGAAGGGAGTCCGGCCTGGCCGTGATATCCGCGATGCACGATCTGACCCTCGCCGGCCAGTACGCGGACCGCCTGCTGCTCCTAGATGAGGGACGAGTGGTAGCGGCGGGAACAGCGGCCGAGGTCCTGTCAGAGCAGGTCATCGGCGCCCACTACGGTGCCGAGGTCCACGTGATCCATATGAATGGCAACATATTCGTGCTGCCTCGCCGGGGGGAGGGACCGTGGGCTCATTGATGGTCCAGGGAGCCTCCAGCTCGGCAGGCAAGAGCCTGATCACCACCGCGCTCGCCCGCGCGCTTCGCCGGCGCGGGCTCGACGTCGTCCCCTTCAAGGCCCAGAACATGTCGAACAACGCTCGGGTCGTCAGCGGCGGCGAGATCGGGACGGCGCAATACCTGCAGGCACTTGCCGCCGGCGTCGAGCCTGACGTGCGCATGAACCCGGTGCTGGTCAAGCCCGAGGGTGACAACCGCAGCCAGGTCATCATCCTCGGGGCACCTGACCCGGCACTGTCGGGACTGCCCTGGCGTTCGCGAGGTCGGCTGCTCTGGTCGGTGATCGAGCAGTCCCTGCAGCAGCTTCTCGCGGCCCACGAGGTGCTCCTGATCGAGGGGGCTGGCAGCCCTGCGGAGACCAATCTGCGGGACACCGACCTTGCCAACATGCGAACCGCGCAGGCCGCCCGGGCCCGTGTGCTGCTCGTCGCCGACATCGATCGCGGCGGCGCCTTCGCCCACCTCTACGGCACCTGGGCGATGCTGGCCCAGGCTGAGCGCGCCCTCCTCTCGGGGTTCGCGCTGAACAAGTTCCGCGGCGACCCGGCTCTGCTGCCGCCGGCGCCCGAGGACCTCCAACGCCTGACGGGGGTGCCCACACTTGGGGTCATTCCCTGGCTTCATCACGGACTGCCCGACGAAGATGGTGCGGCCACTCCACGTCCGACCGAATTCCGGCCGTCTGTCGCGGTCGTGCGCTATCCCACGGCGTCGAACCTCGACGAGTTCAAGCTGCTCGAGCAGGTGGTGGATCTGCGCTGGGCCGCCCGGCCGGAGGACCTAGGCCGAAGTGATCTCGTCATCCTGCCCGGATCCAAGCACGTCGCGGCGGATCTGGCATGGCTCAGGCAGACGGAGATCGCCGAGGCGGTGATCGCACGCGCCGCCTTGGGGCGGCCGGTACTCGGGATCTGCGGCGGTCTGCAGATGCTCGGCGAACGGATCGAGGACGAGAGTGGCGTCGACGGCTCCGCCGATGGTCTTGGCCTGCTGCCACTGCGGACCACGTTCAAGGCGTCCAAGCTGGCCGAGTCCATCTCGTGCGCCTTCAATGAGCTGCCGTCGCCGTGGGCGGCTCTCAGCGGCGGCAGCTTCCGCGGCTATCAGATACGGCACGGCTCGACGGTTGCCGTGGGGCCGGCGGTAGAGGCGTTGCCTGACGGCCTGGGCTACGCCCGGGACACGGTGCTGGCGGTTTACGCGCACGGAATGTTGGAGGAAGCGACCGTGCTCGCCAGCCTCTTCGGAGCACGCCCGCAGCGCACCCTCGACCAGGCATTCGAGGAGCTGGCCGACGCCATCGAAGAGCACCTGGACGTTTCCTTCCTATTGCGCGAGGCGGGAATCGCATGAGCTCGGTGGACAAGCCCGGCGTTCAGCCTCCCAAGCCGCTGCCGCCTCCCGCGGTGAACCCTCGGTCACTGGTTCTCGTGAACACCGGTGACGGCAAGGGCAAGTCGACCGCTGCCTTCGGCGTGATCCTGCGCGCGGTCGCTCGTGAATGGCGTGTCTGCGTCATCCAGTTCATCAAGTCGGGGAAATGGAAGGTGGGCGAGGAGAAGGTGGCGCGTCAGTTGGGCGTCGAGTGGTTGAAGGGCGGCGACGGATTCACCTGGGAATCACGCGACCTCGACGAGAGCCAGGGCCGCGGGGCGG
>JAABUQ010010014.1_pt1 | contig 12575 bp, 9 predicted proteins | sample 5560001 | NCBI WGS metagenome assembly JAABUQ01 (sample SAMN10711888, study PRJNA513371) | rock metagenome | isolation source: Antarctica rocks | place: Antarctica: Victoria Land, Finger Mt nord | collected 2015-12-18 | reverse complement strand
CCGGACCCGCAGGGCCGCGTCTGTCAGCTCGGCGCGGTAGGCGACGGCGACCAGCAGCGGCAGCACGATGGCGGCCCAGATCGCCCCATGCCGCAGCGCCTGACGCCAGGGCGGCCGGCGCCAGGCGAAGCCTGCGGCCACCACGACCAGCACGCCCAGCCTCAAGCCAAGCTGCGCCCAGTCCTGCCCGGTCGACACCCGCCCGGGGAAGGCCCGCCACAACAGGGCCGCCGCCCCCGCCACGCCGACCAAGACGGCCAGCGCGACCATTGCGCCGCGGCCGCGTCTCCATGCTCTTCCGGGCGCGGGGCCGGGCGGACGGCGGGGCGGCGAAGGCGGGTTGCGTGAGCCCCAGGGCCCCGAGGGGGAGGGACCCGAGGGAGCCGCGCCGTCGTCCTCGGCCATGCCTGCGCCGCCTTCGTCCGCCGTGAGCGCTCAGAATGGCGTGCGGCGCCCGGCCCGACAAGCCGGGCGGCGCCAGTCGCCGGGGCGCGCCCGGCCCTAGTCGGTCCACCCACACCGTCGCCCCGGACCCTGGAGTTGACGAGCTCGCCTCGGCCGTCCGCCCGATCACGAACAGGGGCGGCCCCTCGCCCCTACGGTAAGCGCGTCAGTGCTTGTGCGCCGCGGGGTCGGGCCCCTGGATGACGAAGGTCGTCTGCGCCTTCTTGGCCGACTGCAGGTTGTGAAGGGACGCGCCTTTTGGGCCGAGGATGAAGAGGTGCAGCGGGCTGCGCTTGGTGCTGTACTCGATCTTCAGCTTGTTGGCGCCGGGGCGGAGGCCCGAGAAGGGGATCACGCCGTGTGGCCGACCGAGCAGCTGCATCATCATCTCGCCGTTCAATGTCGGGGTCACCATCCCGTCTCCCCCGGCGTCCTGATCGACAAACAGCAGTCCCGAGGTCGCCGGGTCGGATGTGGTGAAGACGAGCGGCTTGAACCCGGCCGGTGGCTTGTCTGCGAGATCGAAGGCGCCCTCGAAAGTCCCGGCGTCTCGGTCGTCGCTCCCAAGGTGGGCGTAGAACAACGGGGCCGGGTAGCCGAGCACCTCGAACGTGATTTTCATGCCGAACGGCTCTTTCGGCAGCTTGCGCTTGTAGGTGATCCTGACGGTGTTCCGCCCGATGTGCAGCGGCGCGTACGCGGCGCGCTCATTTGCCCGGAAGTCTTCGGCGTCTCTCGAGTTTTCGGCGAACTCCCTTTGGCTCTCCGACTGGCCGCCCTTGAGGCCGAGATCGTGTCCGTTGATCGAGCAGGTCAGGTCGTAGCCGTAGCTGTCGGAGTTGACGACCGCGGCGATCTCGGGCGGTTTTTGCGCCGCGGACCCGCTGGGGGCGGCGTGGACCGCGCTCGCGCCGGCCAGGGCGAGCGCCAAGCTCCAGGCGTGTCGTCCGCCTAAATACACCTTCGGCATGAGCTTCATCTCGCAGGTATTCTGATGGTTGCGGGTCAGCCTGCCGCGGGCGCCAGGGCGGCGTTCACCAGGGCTTCGGCCTTGGCGTAGGGGGCGTAGAAGGCGTCGATCATGTCGCCTTCGCCGCGGACGAATACGCCGCGCTGGTTGGAGAACTCGCGGAAGCCCTCGATCCCGTGGTGGCGGCCCATGCCGCTCATGCCCACGCCGCCGAAGCCCATCGCCGGCAGGGCGCTCTGCAGAGCGCAGGTGTTGACCGCCGCCCCGCCCGAGATGGTGTCGGCCAGCACGCCCTCCACCGCCGCCGGGTCGTCGCCAAACACATACAGCCCCAGCGGCCGCTCGCCCGCATTGATCCGCGCCACCGCCTCGCCGAGGTCGTCGTAAGGCGCCACAGGCAGGATGGGGCCGAAGATCTCCTCCTGCATCAGGCGCAGGTCGGGCGCGGGGTCGATCACCAGCGACATGGGCATGCGCCGTCCCTCGCGGTCGACGCTGTCGTCGGCCTCGAGCGTGACGATGCGGGTCTGGCGGTCGCGCGCCTCCTGCAGCATGGCGGCCAGCCGGTCGACGTGCCGGGTCGAGATGATGCCGGTGACCTCCTCGCCCCGCGCATAGTCCGGCGCCGCGCGGTCCATGTAGGCGCGCGCGTGCGAGACGAAGGTCTCCAGCTCGGCGCGGGGGACCAGGCAGTAGTCGACCGACACGCACATTTGGCCGTTCTTGACCATCTTGGTCCCGACCACCGACTCGACGTTCCTGGCCGTCACCGAACCCGGGGTCAGCACGGCGGGGCACTTGCCGCCCAGCTCCAGCGTGACCGGGGTCAGGTTGGGCGCCGCCGCCGCCATCACCTGGCGCCCCACGCCCGGGCTGCCGGTATAGAGCAGGTGATCCCAGGGCAGGGCCGAGAAGGCGCGCGCCAGTTCCAGCCCGCCGACGGCGACGTAGACGAGGGTCGGGTCGAACGCGCCGGAGACCATCTCGCGCAGCAGGGCGGCGCAGGCCGGCGTGTACTCCGACGGCTTGACGATCACCCGGTCGCCCGCCGCCAGCATGTCGATCATCGGCCCGACGGTCAGGTCGAAGGGGAAGTTCCAGGGCGCCATGTTGCCGACCACGCCCTTGGGCTGGCTCTGGACATAGGCGTGCGCGCTGCCCAGCGTGACCGGGTCGACGTGGCGCGGCTGAGGCGCCATCCATGCCTCAAGGTTGTCCAGCACGTGCTGGGCGCGCCCGACCACCCCCAGCACCTCGATCAACTGCGAGGCCCCGACCGGGTGGACGCCGAAGTCGGCGGTCAGGGCGGCGCTGATGCGGTCGCGGCCGGCCACCATCATGCCCATCAGCGCCTGCAACCGCTCCCGCCGCACCTGCAGCGTAGGGTGACGGTCGGCGGCGAAGGCCCGGCGCTGCGCCTCGAAGGCGGTGTGCAGGTCCGCGATGGCCGCCTCGTCGCCCGAGTCCTGCGGATGGAAGGGCTGGGCGGCGGACTCGAGAATCGACATGGCGGCCTTGCCTATTGCTGCTGCTGGGCGGCGGCGATCTGGACGGCGAGCGCGGTCCGCTCCTCGCGCACCACCTCGGGCTCGGCGACGACCTGGGCGTGGAAGGCGCGCAGATCCTCGGGGATGTACCAGTGCAGCTTGTCGCTGCCGTAGGCCTCCATCACCGTCCGCGCGACCTCCGAGGGCTGCACCAGTCGCCACATGCCCTCGGCCGGGGCCATGCGGCGCATGGCGTCCGACAGGATGGGCGTGTCGATTAGGCCGGGCAGCAGGTCGGCGGCGCGCACGCCATAGCGCTTGAACTCGATGGCCAGCGCCTCGGTCAGCCCGCGCACAGCGTGCTTGGTGGCCGAATAGACGCCGATCCCGACCGTGCCCCAGATCGCCGACGAGGACGAGGTGGTAAGGCACAGCGAGCCGGGAGTGGCGCGCAGCAGCGACAGGGCCGCGCGGATGCCGATCATCACGCCCAGGAAGTTGACATTGACCACGCTCATCAGCGCGTCCCAGCCCACTTCGTCGAACATGCCGCCGACAGCGATGCCGGCATTGTTGAACAGCAGGTCGAGCTTGCCGCCGGTCGCCTGCCCGAAGCTCGCCGCCGCCGCCGCGAACGCCGCCGGGTCGGTGACGTCCAGGGTGGCGAACACGCCGTTGTCGGCGCCGATCTCGCCCTTCAGCGCCCCCAGCCCCGCCGCATTCACGTCATAGGCGCCGACGAACCAGCCCTCGCGCGCAAACAGCAGCGCGGTCTCTCGGCCAATACCCGAGGCCGCGCCGGTGACGAAGATCGACTTGCGTCCGTTGCTCGCAGGCATGGCTCAAGCCTCCTCTTTCACGCTCGCGGGGCCGCCGTCGAGCTCCAGGCCGGCGAAGTCGCCCTCCTCCCGCCAGCGCCGCAGCAGGTCGATGAAGGCCACCGCGCCGGCGGCGTAGGGCATACCGCGCACCGTCGCCGCGCTGGGCCGTCCCTCGTTGTTGTAGTACCCGGGAGTGCAGGCCTCCAGGAACTTCAATCGCGCCGGCCCGGCCTGCACGATCACGTCGACCCAGGCCTTCTCGGCCTCCTCCGAAGCCTCGACCGTCCCGACCCCGTGCTTCAGGCTGTATTCGACAAGATGGGCGACGTGCTTGGACTGCTCGCTCAGCATGTGCGGGAAGTTGGGCGACATGCCCGACTGCGCCTGGCTCAGGATGAAGACGTTGGGGAAGCCCCGCGTGTGCATACCGTGCAGGGTCGACAGGCCGTCGGACCATTTCTGCGTCAGGGTCTGGCCGCCCACCCCGTGCATCTCGAACCCGGCCCGCCTGGAGAAGTCGGTGCTGACCTCAAAGCCGGTGGCGAAGATCAGGCAGTCGAGCGCGTACTCCCGCCCGCCCGCGACCAGGCCGGTCTCAGTGATCCGCTCCACTCCGCGGCCGGCGGTGTCGACCAGGGTGACGTTGGGGCGGTTGAACGCCTGAAGGTACTCGTCGTGGAAGCAGGGCCGCTTGCAGAACAGGCTGAACCAGGGCTTCAAAGCCTCCGCCGTGGCGGGGTCCTCGACGATGCGGTCCATCCGCTCGCGGAGCTGCACCATCTTCTCCAGATCGGCCTGGGCGATCATGGCGCCGATGTCGGGGTTGACGACCCCTTCGGCGAGACGGGCGCGCACGGCGCGGGCCAGCACGGTCCAGCCGTCGGCGACCTCGTCTTCCTCGGCGAAATGCCCGGCCATCTGGGCGGTGAAGTTCTCCATCCGCCGCTGCTGCCAGCCGGGCTTCAGGTTCGCGGCCCACTCGGGATCGGTCGGGGCGTTGTCGCGGGCGTCCACCGACGAGGGCGTGCGCTGAAACACGTACAGATGCCTGGCCGCGCGGGCCAGCGGCGGCACCGCCTGGATCGCCGTCGCGCCGGTGCCGATGATGCCGACCGCCTTGTCGCTGAGCCCGTCCATCGGCTCGGTGGCGCTCCCGCCGGTGTATTCATAGTCCCAGCGGCTGGTGTGGAAGCTGTGGCCCTTGAAGCTCTCGATACCCGGGATGGCGGCCAGCTTGGGCTTGTTCAGCGGCCCGGTCGACAGCACCACAAAGCGCGCGCGGACCCGGTCGCCACGGTCGGTGCCGATCCGCCACTCGGCCGCATCGGCGTCCCAATCGAGCGTGGTCACCTGGGTCGAGAACAGGGCGTCCTTGTAGAGGCCGAAACGTTCGGCGATGCGGCGGCAGTGCGCCCGAATCTCCGGCGACTTGGCGTAGCGCTCAGTCGGCATGTAGCCGGTCTCTTCCAGCAGAGGGAAGTAGATGTAGGACTCGATGTCGCACGCGGCGCCTGGATAACGGTTCCAGTACCAGGCGCCGCCGACATCGCCGCCCGCCTCGACGATGCGGACCTTGTCGACGCCCGCCTCTTTCAGCCGCGCGGCGGTGAGCAGGCCGCCGAAGCCGCCGCCGATCACCAGCACGTCGACGGCATCGTCCACCGGCGGCCGCTCGACCCGCACGGTGTAGGGGTCGGCGAGCAGACGGTCGAAGCCCTGCGACATGTCGTGATAGCGGCGGTCGCCGGCGGTCGCGCGGCGGTCCCGCTCCTGACGGTAGCGCTCGCGCAGGGCGTCGAAGTCCACACCGCCCGGCTTGGTCTTATCTGCGATGTCGGACATCCCTCAACCCTTCAAATATCACCAACCGGCCCGGCTGACGGGCGCGTCAAACGAGACATCGCCCACCATGCCACGAACCTCAAGAGGCTTGTCGATCTAAGCGCTCATTCAGTACCGCACCCGTACCGTGCCGCCGAAAGTGCGCGGCTGGCCCAGGAAGGCGCTCTGGCTGCCGCTCTGGAACGGCGAGTCGAAGATCCCCTCCGCGTAGTGGGTGTCGAACAGGTTCTGCACAAAGAATTCCAAGCTCCAGCGCTTGTCCGAGGGCCCGACGCCGACGCGGGCGTCGACGATGGAGTAGGCCTTCTGCACCTGCAGCTGATTGCCGGTGGAGTTGGTGTTGGCGTCGGTATTGTACTTGATGTCCAGGTTACCCCGACCGACCAGGTCGTTGTAGATCGGGTGTTCGTAAGTCGCCGAGGCGCTGAGGGAGACCAAGGGCGCCTCGGGCAGGCGCTGGCCGGGCAGTCGATAGGTGGCCGCAAAGGCGGGGTTGAGCGGGGCGCCGTTCTTGTCCTGACCGCCCAGCGCCGGAACGTCGCTGTAAGGAAAGCGGGTGTTGGCGTAGGTCAGTCCGCCTTGCAGGGTCAGCGAGCGCATCGGCCGGTACAGGGCGTCGATGTCGAAGCCGGTCGAACTCACGTCGGGCACGGAGACAACGGTGTAATAGAGCCCGTTGTAGGCGTTCAGCTGGAAGCCGGTATACTGCTGGTGGAAGATCGACCCGTTCAGGTCCAGCTTGCGGTCGAGCAGGGTGGTCTTCAACCCGAGTTCGTAGGCGTCGGCGAACTCTCCCGGGAAACTGGTGTTCAGCGCCGGTTGCAGAGACTGGGCGATGGAGGTCGGGGTCGCCCCCGGCAGACCCGGAGCGGAGTAGGGGTTGGCGATCCGGTCGAGGTTGTACCCGCCGGACTTGTAGCCGCGCGAGTAGGAGAAGAAGGCGAAGTACTGCGGGCTGAAGCGATAAGACAGCTTGGCCGTCCCGGTCACCGCATCCTCGCTACGGCTCTGCTTGTTCGAGGCCGTGTCGAAGGCGGGGTCGAACAGGGCGTTGCACAGGGTCGTGACCAGCGGATAGGAGGCGGCGACGCCGATGAGCGGCACCAGCCCCAACGAGGCCGAGCATGACTTACCGCCGTCCGAGTTGCTGTAAGAGGCGGTCAGGTCCTTGGTGTCGTTGGTGTAGCGGATGCCGCCGGTGAACTCCAGTTTGCTTGTGATCCGGTACGTTTCTTGCGTAAAGAAGGCGTAGGTCTGGTCGTTCTGGTTGTAGACATCCTTCTGACCGAGCCCGTTGCCGTCCAGGTTGGCGAGCGGCTGCAACGCAGCGCCCACGGCGGGGTTGCCGCCTGAGAGCAGGATGTCGAGATACTGAGGAAAGTTCGCGCCGAACAGCTCGCTGACCCGCGAGTTCAGCTTCTCGTTGGCGAAGAAGCCGCCGACGTCATAATCGAGCTTGCCGTAAGTGCCGCCGAGCCGCAGCTCTTCGCTGAACTGCTTAAAGCCGGTGCCGGAGTCACCGTTGGCCGGGCGGTACAGCAGGTCCGCGGCGGTGTAGTCGGAGTCCTCGCCGTTGGTGAAGACGAAGTCGCGATAGGCCGTGATCGAGGTGATCTTGGCGCCCGCGAGGCCCGGCGCCTTGTAGTCTACTTGCAGCGAGACGCCGCCGTCCTGGATGCCCTGATTGGTGGGTCGATTGATGAACGCCTGCCGCTGATACGGATTGGGCGGGTTCAGCACCGCTCCGCCCGGGACTCCCAACGCGGCGAGCGCGGGGGTGACCGGCCCATTCAACTCCTGAACCGCGACACAGCAGTGCTCGCTGCGGCGGGTGTAGTCGGCGATGAAGCGCACGTGCAGATCGTCGCTCGGGTCTGCGACCAGCTGGCCGCGGATGGTGTAGAAGTTGCGATCCTGGTCGGTCGTCTGCTGACGCGGCCCCGCCCCCGTCGACACGTCGTAGAAACCGTCCCGCGACCGCTGCGAGAAGAACAGGCTGCCCGCGACCTTGTCGGCGATGATCGGGCCGGTGACCGACGCCGAGCCGCCGACCTCGCCGTAGTTGCCCGCCGTGAACTCGGCATTGGCCCCGAACTTGTAGGACGGCGCGGCGGTGATGATGTTGATCAGGCCGGCGTCGGTGTTCTTGCCGAACAGTGTGCCCTGCGGCCCTTTCAGCACCTCGACCTGCGACAGCTCGCCCAAATCGCCGAAGCCTACACCGTTGCGCGGGCGGTAGACCCCGTCGACCTGAATGCCGACCGAGCTTTCCAGCCCGACATTGTTGCCGACCGTGCCGACGCCGCGGATGCGCGCGACCGAGATCACCTCGCTCGTGGTCGAGGTCACGATGAGGCCCGGCGTCAGGACGGTCAGGTCCTTGATGTCGCGCACATTGGCGTCCTGCAGCAGCTGGGCGCCGGCCACCGTCACGGTGACGGGCGTGTCCTGCAGGTTCTGGGTCCGCTTCTGGGCGGTGACGACGACTTCCTGCACGGTGTTCTGCGAGTCGCCGCTGCTGCTCGGCGCCGCGGTGGGTCCGGTGGGGGCGCCCGTGGAGGTCTGGGCCGCGGCGGTCGCCAGCACGCCCAGGCTGACCGAAACGGCCAGGCTCGCGAGCAGCCCATGCGCAGACGCGCGCGCGATCAACGTGGTGTGCGACATATCTGTTTCCTGACAGGCGTCTCGGCCGGTCGCCGGACGCTCTTGGATCTGTGTGGAGCCGATAAGCGGTGCTGAAAAATACAAACAGATCGTTCCGTCTGTGTCCAGGGCGGAAGGCGTCTCGCAAATTCAGCGTTGTCAGCTGTGGATTCGGCGCCAGGATCGTTCGCACCCGCTGGGCGGGGAAGGCGAAGCCGTGGCTCGCCGATCCGACTTGCAAGCCGTCCGTCAAGAGCGGCCTCGGGACAAAAATGGAGGGAACGATGACTTATGCGGCGACCGAGGCCGGCGCCTTGCGGCGTTCTCAGGCCGAGCGCAGCGCGACCACCCAGCGCCGGCTGCTGGACGCGGCCATCGAATGCCTGCACCGGGTGGGCTATAGCCAGACCACGCTGGGCCTTGTCGCCGACACCGCGGGGGTCAGCCGCGGCGCCTTGACGCACCAGTACCCGACCAAGATCGACCTGATGCTGGCGGTGGTCCGGCTGGTCTACGACGACGACATCCGCCTCTACGGCCGGCTGGCCGAGGGCAGGACGCCGCGCGAGGTGGTCGCCACGATCCCTCAGGCGATGTGGGAGGTGTTGAGCCGTCCCTCCGCCATCGCGGTCATCGAGATCATGCTGGCTTCCCGATCCGACCGCGCGCTCAACGAGCAGCTCGGAGCCATCCAGGCGGGCATGCAGAAGGAGGCGGGGCGCCGCATCGTCGGCCTGTTCGACGCCGCCGGGTTGCAGGACCGGCCCGACGGGGCGGCGATCCACCGGCTGTTCGTCGGCGCCGTCGCGGGCCTAGCCATCGAGCAGGTGGCGATGGGCCGTCGCGCCAGGGTCGAGGACTCCATCCGCGTGCTGACCGAGGTGTTGCACCTGCTCTACCCCGAACTCCGCACCGACCGCCCCGCATGAGAGCGTTCGAGACGGCGGCCTTCCGCGCCGCCTTCGACGCCCTGCTGGCCTGGCGGCGGGACGTTCGGCGTTTCCGCCCCGATCCCCTGCCCGACGGCCTGCTCGCCGCCCTGATCGAGACGGCGGCGCTGGCGCCCTCGGTGGGGCTGAGCCAGCCGTGGCGGTTCGCGCGGGTGCGCAGCGAGCCGGCGCGAGCGGCGGTGCGCGCCGACTTCGCCCGCTGCAACGCCGCCGCCCTGGCCGGCTACGACGGCGAGGACGGCGCGCGCTATGCGAAGCTGAAGCTGGCGGGGCTCTCGGAGGCGCCCGAACAGCTGGCGGTGTTCTGCGACCACGCCACCGCGCAAGGGCGCGGGTTGGGGCGGCAAACCATGCCGGAGATGCTGGACTACTCGGTGGTGACGGCGGTGCACACCCTGTGGCTGGCGGCGCGGACGCGGGGGGTCGGCGTCGGCTGGGTCTCGATCCTCGACCCCGAGGCGCTCCGCGATGTCCTGGCTACGCCCCCGGAGTGGAGGCTGGTCGCCTACCTGTGTCTCGGCTTCCCCGAGCAGGACGCCGACGAGCCCGAGCTGCAACGCCTCGACTGGGAGCGCCGCGCCGCCGCACCGATCATCATAGAGCTTTGAGCCGCGAGCGGTGTCCGCCCGACCTTGCATCCAGCGAGGGACGACGCCGTTAGGGAGGGCCTCGAGGAACGCGCGATGACAGTACACCAGGCTTTGGCGTTCGCGATCATCGGCGGCGCGGTGGCCATGTTCGCCTGGGGCCGGTTCCGTTACGACCTGATCGCCCTGCTGGCCCTGCTGGTCGGCATAGCGACGGGGCTGGTGCCGGCCAAGCGGGCGTTCAGCGGCTTCACCAGCGACGTGGTGGTCATCATCGCCTGCGCGCTGGTGGTCAGCGCGGCCATCGCGCGCTCGGGCGCCGTCGAGCGGCTGGTCCGCCCGGTGCTGCCGTGGCTGAAGCGGACGGCGGTGCAGGTGCCGGCCCTGGCCGGGGCCACCGCCCTGCTGTCCATGCCCACCAAAAACGTGGGCGCCCTGGCGATCCTGATGCCCACCGCCCTGCAGCTGGCGCGGCGCACCGGCAGCTCGCCCTCTTCGCTGCTGATGCCGATGGCCTTCATGTCGCTGCTGGGCGGGCTGGTGACGCTGGTGGGCACCTCGACCAACATCATCGTCAGCCAGGTCCGCCAGGACACGCTGGGCGCACCGTTCCAGATGTTCGACTTCGCCCCCGTCGGCCTGACCCTGACGGCGCTCGGGCTGGTGTTCGTCAGCTTCGCTTGGCGCATCCTGCCGCGCGACCGCAAGCAGCAGTCGGGCATGGCCGACGCCGCGCCCTCGCAGGCCTACGCCACCGAGGCGACCGTGCCCGCCGCGACGGTCGAGGCGGGCGCAAGCATCGGCGACCTGAAACTCGAGGCCGACGAGGTCGTCGCCGTCGCCCTGGTGCGCCACGGGGTGCGCCTTGCGGTGCGCAGCGACACGGCGCTCGAACCGGGCGATCTGGTGGTGCTGGAGGGCGAGCCGGCGGCGCTGGACGGGGTGTTCGCCTCGGGCAGACTGGTCCCCACCGCCCAGTCCCGCGAGGGCGCGCTGGAGGAGCCGAGCGAAGAGCTGCGCGCCATCGAGGCGGTGATCCAGCCGGGCTCGATCCTGGTCGGCCAGTCGGCCCGGCGCATGCACCTGATGGACATGTACGGCATCAACCTGCTGGCGGTGGGACGGCGGGGCGTGCGCATCGTGGAGCGGCTGCGCGACGTGCGGCTGCAGGCGGGCGATGTGCTGGTGCTGCAGGCCGGCGAGCGGACCTTGCCCAACGCCATGAAGACGCTGGACGTGCTGCCGCTGGTCGAGCGGGACGTAAAGCTGGGGGGGGTGCGGCGGCGCTACAGCCCGCTGCTGATCCTCGGCTTCGCCATGCTGCTGGTGGGGTTCAAGGTCCTGCCCGTCGCCGCGGCCTTCCTGGGCGCGGCGGTGCTGATCGTCGCCACCGGCGGCCTGTCCATGCGCGAGGCCTACGGCGCGCTTGAGGGCGAGGTGCTGGTGCTGATCGGGGCGCTGACGCCGCTCAGCGAGGCGGTGCACGAGACCGGCGGCACCGGCCTGATCGCCCACGCCCTGTCGGGGCTGCTGCACGGCGCGCCGCCCATGCTGGCCCTGGGCGCCCTGCTGGTCACCGCCATGGCCTGCTCGCCCTTCCTGCACAACGCGCCGACGGTGCTGGTGCTTGGCCCGATCGGGGTGGCGCTGGCGCAGCAGCTCAAGCTGCACCCCGACGCGTTCCTGATGGCGGTGGCGACCGGGGCGGGCTGCGACTTCCTGACCCCCATCGGCCACCAGTGCAACACACTGGTGCGCGGTCCCGGCGGCTACAAGTTCGGCGACTACGCCCGGCTGGGCGCGCCGCTGTCGCTGATCGTGATCGTGGTCGGCACACCGCTGATCGCCGCGGTGTGGGGGCTGAAAGGGTAACTCCTCAGGTCAGGCCCTGGCGATCCAGATGCCGACGAGTGCGGCCAGGTCGACCACGATCAGGAAGCCATTGACGACGAGCAGGACGGCCGCCGGCAGCTGGCGTACGTTCGGCTCGGGCGGCTCGGTTCCGGGGTGGATGTCGCGCCAGACCGCCGCGGCGAAGCAGAAGATGCTAAACACGATCAGCATGGACCCCGTCAGCCCGCCAAACCAGGCCGGCAGCACCCGGATGAACAGGGTGCGCGCGCCGACCCCGCTGGCCAGGGCGCCCAGGCCCGTGCGCACCCACGCCGCATAGGTCCGCTCCGCCGCCAGCACCGTGCGGTCGGCCGCCAGGGTGGTGCGGCGGTCGGCGCTGTCGGTCTGCCGGCCGGCGGAGCGCGCCAGGGTGGCGGCGTCGGCGCGCAGGGCGGCCGAGGCGTGGGCGATCGGAGGCGGGGTCGGCTCGCTCATCGCCCGCCGCCTAGCCGAAGATGCGCCGCCGGGCTCATGCGGGCTGCGCCGCGATCCAGCGGTCGCCCACCTGCTGCAGGATCTCCAGCGGCACCCGGCCGCTGCCGAGCACCGCGGTGTGGAAGGCCTTGATGTCGAAGCGCGAGCCCAGCCGCGCCTTGGCCTTGTCGCGCAGGCCGACGAAGACGTTGTGGCCCAGCTTGTAGCTGCAGGCCTGTCCGGGCGTGGCGCAGTAGCGTTCGACCTCGCGGGTGGCGAAGCCGGGCGCCTCGCCCTCTTGCTCGACGAAGTAGGCGATCGCCTTCTCGCGGCTCCAGCGCAGGTGGTGGATGCCGGTGTCGACCACGCAGCGGTTGGCGCGGAACAGCTGGAACTTCAGATAGCCCAGCCGGCCCAGCGGGTCGTCGTCGTACATGCCGAGCTCGTCGGCCAGCTGCTCGGCGTACAGGGCCCAGCCTTCGGCATAGCCCGAGAAATTGCCCGACTTGCGGATCAGCGGCAGG
>JAABUQ010010013.1_pt1 | contig 12578 bp, 7 predicted proteins | sample 5560001 | NCBI WGS metagenome assembly JAABUQ01 (sample SAMN10711888, study PRJNA513371) | rock metagenome | isolation source: Antarctica rocks | place: Antarctica: Victoria Land, Finger Mt nord | collected 2015-12-18 | reverse complement strand
GTCGACGAACGCGCCAACGCGGTACGTGCCGGTCACGGTGATCGTGGACAGCGGCCAGCACGGCGACTTCAAGTTCATCGTCACCGCGCCCAACGGCACGGCCATCGAGAACGCCACGGTCAACCTGACCGGGCAGGTCGCGCCCTACGCGCGCCTCTCGGCCACGACCGACGCCCACGGTCTCGCCGTGATCAAGGGGGCTAGCGTCGGCGTCGGCTACAGCTACGAGATCGCGCGCGCCGGCTTCGACAAGGTGACCGACAATACGATCCTCTCCGCGCCGACCGGGAAGACCGTCCCGGTGAGCATGACCGTGGCCGGCGTGCAGGCGCAGTGGTCGGTCACGCCGATCACCATCACCGACAGCTACAAGACGAATCTGCACATCACCTACCAGACCGACCTGCCGGTGCCCTCGCTGGTGATCTTCCCGCAGTCGTTGCAGTTCGACGCCGACCACCCCGCGCGGTCCGGTAAGATGGTCATCTACAACCCCAGCCGCGTGCAGGTCACGCGCATCGTGGTGCGCGCGCCCGACCCCGCGAGCTCCGGCATCGGGATGACCCTGACCTACACCGACCCGGTGAGCGGCCAGGTGTTGAGCGGCGCGTCGATCACGCTGCCGGGCGTGCGCGGGCTCTCGCACGTCGACTTGCATTACGACGCCACCAGTACATGCCCGTCGGGCGACCAGAAATACAACACCCTCACGGGTCAAGTCACGGCCACCGGCGCCTACACCTACTTCCCGGTGCAGCCGGCCTTCTCGCTCGACGTGGCGCATGTGCGCGACCTGCCGGGCTCGACCGCGGCCAACATGGTGCTCGGACGCACCGTCTCCAACACGGGCTACAACGTGATGACGGGCATCACCATGACCGACGACGCCTCGGGCGGCCTGGTGGTCGACGCGCCGGCGGGCCTCTCCGACCTGGCCCCCGGCGACCAGGGCGATCCGGCCGCCTTCACCCTGCATACGAGCGGCCTGGCGCGGGGTGTCTACACCTCGACCGTGACTATGAGCGCGGCCAACACCGCCCCCTCGACGATGCTCTTCACGGCCACCGTCGACGCCGCCGGCGCCGTGTCGGTCGCCTACGACTTCACGCAAGGCGATGAAACACCGAGCGCCGGCAGCATCGACGCCACGCCGGCCTCGCTGACCGACCACAGCTGCTTCACGCCGCCCCCGCCCCCGCCCGATCCACCGCAAGTCAGCGACGACGGCGGCAGCCTCGACATCTCCTACGGCGGAGGAGGCGGCGGGGGCGGCGACGGCGACGGCGGGCCGCCGCAGCTGCCGCAGATCCAGGTACCTCCGCCGCCCCAAAAGACGGCCCACGAGGTGATCAAGCTGGACATCCCGCAGCGCACCTCGCTGGAGCGCCAGGGCTTCAGCGCCGACCTGCAGCTGACCAACGTGACGCCCAACGACCTGGTCGATATGAACATCAGCCTGCATGTAGCGGACAGCGCGGGCAAGGAGCGCGCGGGCGAGTTCGCCATTACCACGCCCGCGACCAAGGGCTACGCCTCCGGCGGCGCGCTCGGCACGGTGTCCTCGCATACCTTTGTCGACAACCAGTGGACGCTGGTACCGAGTCCGGGGCTGGGCGGGCAGCTCGCGGCCGGCCAGGTCTACAGCGTCACCGCGACCTACCAGTACACCTACAACGGCGTGCAGGTGCAGGAAACGACGCAGCCGGTGGCCATCACGGTCTACCCGATGCCGCAACTGCTGGTCAGCTATGCGCTGCCGCGCGACGTAAAGGCATTCACGCCGTTCAAGCTCGGCGTGATCGTGCGCAACGTCGGCTACGGCCCCGCGCACAACATGACCATCCAGAGCGGTCAGCCGATCATCGTCGACAACAAGTCGCACTCGTTCCTGCACTTCACCCTGCTGGGGACGCATCTCGCTGGCTCCGACGTCAAGATCCCTTCGGGGAGCCTGACCTTGCCCTTCGGCGAGGTCGGCCCCGGCGAGGCCAAAGCGGGGTACTGGACCATGGTCACCGACACCAAGGGGACTTTCACCGGCTTCGACGCCACCTTCCAGGAGCAGCCCTTCGAGGGGCTCACGCTCAGCCCCTTGATCCTCTCCGAGCGCACCTACATCGTCACGCACAACGACGCCGTGCCGACGGGCGGGACCGAGCTCGGCAAGAGGTTGCAGGTCGCTTCCGTCGACACGGCCAACCCGGTGGGCGACGGCGCGCTCGCCAACGCCCTGGTCGACCTCGAGACCGGCGACACGCGGCCGCTCGACACGATCACGCCGACGCTCACGCAGACCGCCACCAAAGATCTGCCCGAGACGATCGCCCAAACGGACGCGCTCACCAGCGACTACCTGATGGCGGTCATCACCGACACGCTGCCGCCGGTCGGCCTCGAGGAGGGCACGATCAAGCGCGTCACCGTGACCGACAAGGACGGCACGCGCGTGGTCCCGGCGCAGGCCTACTGGCAGGAGGAGGACATCATCTCCTACACCATCGGCGACAACGGCAATATCTTCCCGCCGGCCGGGCTGGGCGTGCCCACATTCGCCCAGCGGGTCTACATCCTGGACAACCCGGACGGCGCGGCCACCTACAAGATCGAGTACGGCGACGTGCCGCCGACCAAACCCCAAATCACCCTATCGCCCGATACGGGTCCCGTGGGGACGCGGTTCGGCATCACTTCGACGCTGGCCTTCACTCCGAACGATCCGCTGCGGGTCACGATGGGCGGCATCAAGCTGCAGGACGGCATGGTCAACAGCCGTGGGTTTATCGACGCCGGCGAGCTCATGGAGAACGTGCCGATCGGCCTGTTCGGGCCGACGACGGTGCTGGTGGGCGTCTGCGACAACACCGTGCCGAGCGCGCCGGTGTGCGCCTCCGCGCCGTTCACGGTGACCGCGCGGCACGCGCCGGACCTGGCCATCTATGACGGTAACCACCCGTATGGGATCAACGACCTGCGGCTGCTCCACGCGACCCTCCTGCCCGACGGGAGCGTCGACATCACGGGTACGGTCTACAACCAGGGGACCGCGGATACCGCCGTGGAGACCGACGTCACGATCTACGCCGACAAGGCCGACGACCCGCCGGCACGGGTCGCGCGGGTGACTATTCCCACTATAAAGGCCGGTGACAACAGCCCGTTCGAGACCTTCTGGGACGACCCCGCGCCGGGGACGCATATCCTCTACGCGGAGGTGGACACCACCTACGCGATCACGACCGACACCAACCGGGCCAACAATATGGGGTCCGTGAGCGTAGTCATCCCGCGGGCCCCGTCCGACACGCCGACGCCGAACCCGACCGATACCCCGGCCCCGACGGACACAGCCGTCCCCACCGGCACACCGACGGACACAGCCGTCCCCACCGGCACGCCGACGGCGACGGCCATCCCTAGCGCGACATCGACGGACACAGCCGTCCCCACCGGCACACCGACGATGACACCCATTCCGACGGGGACACCGCTTCCGACCAGCGTCCCGACGGACACCCCTGTCCCGACAAACACACCGACAAATACGAGCACCGCGACGGCCGTCCCAACCGCGACGGCCATCCCGACCGCGACGAGCACGGCGACAGCCGTGCCAACCGCGACGGCCATCCCAACCGCGACGGCCGTGCCAACCGCGACCGCCACACCATACCCGACCGGCACGCCGTATCCGACCTGGACACCGAACCCGGCGCGCCCTACGAGCACGCCGATCGCCACGGCGACGACACCCGCTACCGCGACGCCTATGCCGACGTACACCCCGATGCCGAGCCCGACCGAGATGACGGCAGGGGTCAGCGTCCGGACCGTGACCCGCTACCACGACGTAAACCGCTACCGCGATGTAAACCGCTATCACAACGTGACGCGCTACCACGACATCGTGCGCACGCACGTTAAGGTGCGGACCCAGATCAAGTGGCGGACGAAGGTGCAAGAGCGGGTGGTCACCCGCGTACGCGTGGTCACGCATCCGAAGACCGTCGTCAACCATCGCACCGTCGTCAAAACCGTGACGCGCTACGTCACCCATGTGACCACGCGCTACCGCACCGTGACACACTACCGCACCGTGACCCACGTCGTGACGCGCTACCGCACCGTCACACGCTACAGGACCGTGACGCGCTACACGTACCGCCACCAGCCCAAGACCGGGCGCTTCGCGCAGGCCGGTCCCGCCGTGCCAGGGCGCGGCGCGCCGCCCCCGGTGGAGGGGCGCATGACGATCGCGCGGCTGGGTATCACCTGGGCGCCGGTGTGGGCGCGCGACTTCGCGGCCAACCCCGACGGCAGCCTGCGCTACGACATCGTGTCCGCGTACGGCGCCACCCGCTTCGCGCAGTCCGCGCCGCTGGGCCGGCCCGGCCTCACCCTGATGAGCGGGCACGACGACGAGTACGGCTCCATCTTCCGCTATCTCGGTACGATGCGGCCGGGCGACACGATCGAGGCGTGGCAGGGCACGGGTCACTACCGCTACGTCGTGCGCGCGGTCACTGTCGTCGCGCCCGACGACGTGCGGTTGCTCAACGCCGTGTACACAAAGCCGGCGCTGGCGCTGGTCAGCTGCACGCCCTACCTGGTCGACACCCGCCGCGTGGTGGTCATCGCCGAGATCCTCGCGCCTCCCGCGCGTCCGACGGGCCGCCCCCACGCGGGCCTCGTCAGTCGCCTTCGCGCATAGGGTTCAGGTGTCAGTAGTCAGTAGTCGCCAGCGCGCGCCATGGCCGCCCGGTGACATGGCATACTGTGTGTTATGGCGCGGGCGGCAGGCCCGTGGCATCCTACGTAGCAGCGAGGATATCGACACATGGTTTATGCCAAGATGATGGGCGCGCGCGTCAGGCGCAAAGAGGACCCCCGGTTGATCACGGGACGCTCAACCTATGTCGACGACGTGCGGCCGCACGGCCTCGGCTACGTCGCCATCCTGCGCAGCGTCTATGCCCACGCCACGCTCGCGCGCATCGACACCACGGCCGCCGCGGCGCGGCCCGGCGTCATCGCCGTCTATACCGGCGCCGAGTTCCGCGACATGGCCGAACCGATGCCGCATGGCGGCGAGGGCGCCGGTCCGCCCGACATGGCCCTCATCGCCACTCCCATCCTGGCGCACGGCCGCGTGCGCCACGCCGGCGAGCCGATCGCCGTGGTCGTGGCTACCGACCGCTACGGCGCGCGCGACGCCCTGGACCTGATCGAGGTCGACTACGAGCCCCTCGAGGCGGTCGTCGACCTCGACGCCGCCGTCGCGGCCGGCGCCCCGCAACTTTACGACGAGGCGCCGGGCAACGTCGCCTTTACCTGGACACGAAAACAGGGCGACCCCGACGCGGCTTTCGCCGCGGCCGAGGTGACGGTGCGCCAGCGCATGGTCAACCAGCGCCTCGCGGGCGTGCCCATGGAGCCGCGCGGGGTGCTGGCCCAGCCCGACGCCCTCAGCGGCGGCCTCACCGTCACCACCTCGACGCAGAACCCGCACACCGTGCGCACCCAGATCGCCGCGACGCTGCGCCTGCCCGAGATCGCCGTGCGCGTGGTCGCGCCCGAGGTCGGCGGCGGCTTCGGCGTCAAGATCAGCTCATACCCCGAGGAGATGATCTGCGCCGCCCTGGCCCTGAAACTCAACCGCCCCGTCAAGTGGATCGAAACGCGTGGCGAGAGCCTCTCCTCCACGCATCACGGCCGCGGGCAGGTGGCCGACGTCGAGGTCGCCGCCACGCGCGACGGCGCGATCACCGCGCTGCGCCTGCGCCTCCTGGCCGACCTCGGCGCCTACCCGCGCGACCCCGAGATCCCGCCGCTGACCGGATGGCTGATGTCCGGCGTCTACAAGTACGACGCGGTCGACCTCGAGATCAAGGCCGTCTACACCAATACCATGGCCACGGGCGCCTACCGCGGCGCTGGCCGGCCCGAGGCGGCCTACTACGTCGAGCGCATCGTCGACCTGCTCGCGGCCGAGCTCGGTCTGGACCCGGTGGAAGTGCGGCGCAAGAACTTCATCCCGCCCGAGCGCTTTCCTTATAAGACGCCGACCGGGCCGACCTACGACAGCGGCGACTACGACAAGGCCTTGTGTAAAGCGCTGGAGGTGTCCGACTACGCCGGGCTGCGCGCCGAGCAGAGGCGGCTGCGCGCCGCGGGCAAGCTCGCCGGCGTCGGGGTAGCCACGTTCACCGAGATCTGCGGCTTCGGCCCCTACGATAGCGCCACCGTACGCGTCGAGCCAGGCGGTACCGTCACGGTAGCCACCGGCATCTCGCCGCACGGACAGGGCCAGGAAACGTCGTTCGCGCAGATCGTGGCCGACCGCCTGGGCGTGTCCATGGACGACGTGGTGGTCGTGCATGGCGACACCGCGCGCACGCCGCAGGGGATAGGTACGATGGGCTCACGCGGCATGGCCGTCGGCGGCTCCGCCCTCTACCGTTCGCTCGACGTGATCGAGGGGAAAGCGGTCAAAATCGCGGCGCACCTGCTCGAGGCCGCGCCCGAGGACGTCGCCTTCGAGGAGGGACGTTTCGGCGTCAAGGGCGTCCCCGACCGCGTGATGGCGCTCAAGGACATCGCCAAGGCCGCCTACTCGGGCGACCTGCCCGACGAGATAGGGACCGGCCTGGAGGCGACCGACTATTTCGCCCCCTCGAGCACCACCTTCCCCTTCGGGGCCGACGTGGTGGCGGTCGAGGTCGACGCGGAGACAGGCGCGGTGGCCCTGCGCTCTTACGTGGCTGTCGACGACTGCGGCCGCGTGATCAGCCCGCTGCTCGTCGACGGGCAGGTACACGGCGGCCTGGCCCAGGGCATCGCCCAGGCGCTCTACGAGGAGGTCGTCTACGACGCGGAGGGCCAACTCCTGACAGGCTCGCTGATGGACTACGCCATCCCCAAGGCCGAATTCTTCCCCATGTTCGTTAACGCCCGCACCGAAACGCCGACGCCGCTGAACCCGCTGGGGGCCAAGGGCATCGGCGAACTGGCCACGATCGGCTCGACGCCGGCCGTCGTCAACGCGGTGATGGACGCGCTGGCCCCGCTCGGCATCCGGCGCCTCGACATGCCGCTGCGCCCCGAGCGCGTCTGGCAGGCCATCCAGGACGCCCACCCCAATGAGGACCGATAAACGGAGGACAACCCTATTCGCCTGAGCGTCCCGACGTCGACACCGGCCTGAGCTTCGGCGGCGCCGACAGCCTCGACAGCCTCGCCGCCGTGGCCAGCGCCGCCGAGATCAACGGTCGTCGTCAATGCCGTAGACTGTGGGTACGGATCGACGATAGCCTTACAGCGGAGGGATGATGCGTTATGGTGACGCGCGCCGGAGCCGAGATCGATTGGGCGACCTTCCCCGAGAGCGACGGTGAGCCGATGGCCGAGACCCTCGACAACGTCGTCCAAATGGTCGACCTGCAATGGACCTTGCAAACCCTATTTGCGCGCCAGGGACGCCTGGAAACGACGACGGTCGGTGGCAATCAATTCGTCTACTACAATAGGTATAACGGGCGTGACAACATCTCACCTGATGTCTACGTGGCCTTCGACCGCCCCCCGCCCGGCCCGAACAAGTGGCAAACCTGGGTCGAGGGAGGGTTTCCCGACATCGTGTTCGAGATCACGTCGCCGAGTACTCAGGGGGACGACGTGGGCGACGCTCCGGACGGCAAGCGCGCGCGCTACGCACAGTTGGGGGCGAAAGAGTATTACGTGTACGATCCCGAGCAGGAGATGGACCCACCATTCCTTGGCTTCGAACTGCGCGGGAACCGCATGGAGCCGCTGCCGATGTTAGCCGACGAGGGGATTTACAGCCCACTGCTGAGGGCGGAGTTGCGGCCGGTGGCGATGGAGGTGTCGGAGCGGCGGCCGGGCGGGGTATGGTTGCGCGTGATCGACCCGGCGACGGGGCAGCCGGTCCCCCTCGCCGAGGAGGAGCACCGCGACCTGCGGGAGACCCGGGATCGCCTGCTTCAGGAGGCGCAGGCTCGCCAGGCGGCCGAGGAACGCGTGGCGGAGTTGGAGGCGGCCCTCCAATCGCTGCTCGCCGACCCGACGCGCCACCAGGACCCCGAGACCGACTCCAAGAGTAGGTAGCGCCACCCGCACGCTCTCCTCACCGCCCGCGTAACGATACGTCACACGTCCACGCCCGGCGAGTTCACGCATGTGCCGCCTGCGAGGCGTCGCGCCCGTAGTGATACAATCCCTACTAACGGACAGGACCGTCAGCGGAGGGACAACGAGCCATGGCCATGCGCGCCCGCGAGACCGATGTCACGACACCCTACATACTCTTGACCCCCGGGGTCGTCGAGGTCGACCTCTCCACGTTCCCCACGGGCGACGGTAAGCCCGTGGCCGAGACCTATGCCAACTATATCTAGATGACCCACCTGCGGCTCGCGCTGCGCCGGCTGCTACAATCGCAGGGCCGCCCACCCGCCGTTATGGGGGGCAATCAATTCCTCTATTACAATCGCCACAACAAACGAGAGCGCCTCTCGCCCGATGTCTATGTCGGCTTCGATCTCGCGCCGCCGGACTGCCGCGACGTATGGTTCACCTGGGTCGAGGGCAAAGCGCCGGACATTGTGTTCGAGATTACCTCGCCGCGCACGCAACGAAAGGACCTGAGCAGGGAACCGCGCGGCAAGCTAACCCTGTACGGGCGGCTTGGCGTGCGCGAGTACTATGTGTACGACCCGCGACGGGTGATGTTTCCTCCGTTGCGGGCCTTCGCCCTGACCCAGGGGCGCTTGGAGGAGGCGCCTCGACTGCCGCATGGGGCGCCTGGAGCGAACTGCTGCGCGCGGAGTCGCGGACGGTGGTCGCGACGGAGTGAGGGCGGGCCGGGACCTATCTGCGCATGATCGACCTGGCGACCGGCGCGCCGATCCGCGTGGGCGAGGAAGTGTTGCGGGATTACTACGTTGCGCAAGAGCGGGTCACGGCGCTGCAGCAGGACTATCGCGCCGCGCGAACAGGTCACGGGCCTCAAGGAGCGGCTGGCCGAGTCCGAGCGCGCGCGTCAGGCCGCCGAGGAGCGCGCGCGACAAGCTCTGGAGGACCTGGAGAGGCTGCGCGCCGCGCAAGCTCGATCGGATGACACTTGATTGCCTGCCGGACGCCCCGGTGGCCTGCGCGACGCGCGTACCCATCGTCCGCTCACAATCGTGGGGCGCGCCCGTCGATCAGGGGTGCGCCCTGAGATTGTGATAGTGAGCGCCGTGGGCCTGGCCACAATCGTAGGGCATACCCGTCGATCAGGATGCGCTAGACAGCAGGGAGCATGCATCGTACCATGTAGTTAACACCTCATTAGCACACTGGCACGGACATGGAGAACACGGGACATGCGCGAACGGCGAGCGATAGACACGGAAGGCACCGTTGGCGCGGACGGATGCCTGACCATCCAGGCGCCGGGGGACATCGCGCCGGGGACCTATCGCGTCCACCTCGTCATCGACGACCAGCTTCCAGCGGCCGTGGCGGGGACGGACCCGCTCGGCTTAACCACCTTCGACGTACCGTGGCCGGACGGCTTCTCCCTACGGCGCGAGGACCTGTACAATGATCGCGGGCGGTGAGGACGACCGTGCCCTCATGGTCGATACCAACGTGCTGGTCTACGCAGCCCTGCCGCAGGCGCCTTTGCACGGTGTGGCCCAGGCAGCCCTGCATATCGCGCGCGATGCCGGGACGCCGCTGTGGATCAGCAGGCAGATCATCCGCGAGTACATCAGGTCGTTCCTAGGCATCACAGCTCAGGCGCGTGTCCCCATCCTCTCGCCCGACGTGGCGGAAGCGGTGCGCCGCCTAACCCACTTGTTCAGTGTCGCCGATGAGACCGACGCCGTGACCGCGCGCTTGATCCGGTTGGTCGAGACAGTACCAATGGGCGGCGCCATCATCCACGATGCCAACATCGTCGCCTCCATGCAAGCATATGGTGTCGAGCGCCTGCTCACGCACAACGGCGGCGACTTCGCGCGGTTCAGCGCCCTCATCACGGTTGTCCCCCTGGTGTAGGGCATTCTCACCCCCTGGCGCCCCCCACTATCAGTTACCATCATCGACCGCACCGTCACGGGGGCGCGCCGCTATACAATGCCGCCCGATGACAATGTGACGGACCACGTCGGCTGTAGGGGCGTATCGCATACGCCCTGAAGATCGCGGGCGCGCGTCAAGCGTGGTCGCAGCCACCACCGGGCGTATGCCATATGCCCCTACACATTAACCCGGTTCGCCACATTTCAATCGAACAGCATTGTAAGCGTCTGTGGCCCTCCCGCGCGAGGCTAAAACCCTCCATCCAGCCTGGACGCGTTGCGTTTCCGCAGCGATGAATCGGCCCTGTCGTCACGGCGAATTGATGCCAGCATAGCGGTATCGCCGGCGCCGGGAGCGCCGGTCGGTTCCGGTCAGTTCCTGTACAACCGTATGTGCCACCTGTACTATGGGGCTGCGACGTTGTGTGCGCCGCGCGAGGGAGACAAGCCGAGCGTTCGCGGCCGGCTCGACATACATTCCCCCCCAAACATCCGTTACGTAACGGATGTTTTCCGCGCGCAGTTGTGGTAATGTGTGAACTGCGACCGTGAGCGGCCTTGGGAGAAGCCACGAACTCCGCGCAAGTTTCGTAGCCCTCTGGGACCGCCGGCTGCCAGCCGGCAAGCCGTCGCGGGCGAGCCGTCGCGGGCGAGCGCGTCATCGGGAGCCTGTGACTGCCGTCCCGCAAGCAGGACCCCAGATGGCAAACCACGGGCCGACCGCGGCCGGATGGGCGTCGGGGCGAGCTGTCATGTCAGAGCCCCTGATTCCACATTAGCGGAACGATGGAGAGACAAACCTGTGGTCGTAGATGCGCCCGCTCGTCGTGGCCGGCCGCCCCATGACGCGAGCAAATGCGCGATTGTTCCGGCATTGTGCCGGTTGTGCATGGACAAAGCCGGCAAGAAGCCTCATGATAGGGGATGTAACCTCGCCCACAGCCCGGTCAAGTCATCCGCGGACGTTTGAAGGCGAGCCGCGCGGCGCGGCCGCAGTTCGACTTTGTAGACCGCTACTATAGGTGCAGCCGCGATCTTAACCAAATCTCAACCTGTTTGGCCCCATTTGGCCCCGATCTTAACCGCATCTTAACGCCCGTCTTAACCCGATCTTAACCTCGTCATGCTACGATAGAGAGTAAGCAGCCACTTGTCCTGTGCAGGGGCGACATGGTCTTTCCTTTCGCGCACATATCCTCGGCACGAGGGCCGGCAGGATGGTGACTCGCCCTGCCGATGTACAACAGACAACGCCAGGACAACTCACATTCAGTTCAGCAGACTCGGGGGACGAACCATGAAGGGCCAGCAGGGACCGAAACGCATCGCACATCTCACCCTACTGCTGACCCTGAGCGTCAGCCTGCTGGTCAACCTGTCGGGTGGGCGAGCCTTCATCGTGGCGACACAACCCGCCCACGCCGCCGTGCCCTCGTCGCGTGTGGCGCACGCCGGGGCCGCGCGAACGCCGGATCGGACAGCAAGCGGGCCGGCAGCCGCGGCGATGCGCGCGTCCTACGCTCGCCTCCCGATGCGGTTCGAGCTAAACGAGGGGCAGACCGACCCGCGCGTGCGTTTCCTGATGCGTGGTGGTGGTTCGACCATTTTCCTGACCAACACCGAGGCGGTGCTCGCGGTCGCGCAGGGGACAGCATCCCATAGCAAGGTGCTGAAACGTCCGCTTACCGGGAGCGGAGTACGCGCCCACGTTGCAGGTCCCGACACGGGCCGTATGACGCAAGGCGCCATACATGAGGATGTCGTCCGTCTGCGCTACGCCGGCGCCAACCCGCACCCGCAAGTCGTCGGGCTGGACCGGCTGCCGGGCATGAGCAATTACTTCATTGGCAATGACCGCAAAAAATGGCGCACCAACGTGCCCAGCTACGCGCGCGTCGAGCTGCGCGATGTCTACCCCGGCATCGACCTCGTGTACTATGGGCGCAACGGCCAGCTTGAGTACGATTGGGTGCTGAGGCCCGGCGCGGACCCACAACGCATCCGGCTTGCCGTTGAAGGGACGAAGCAGGTACACATCGACGCTCAGGGCAACGTTATCCTACAGAGTGGAGGGATGCACCTGCGCCAGGTCCGGTCCGTCATCTACCAAGAGATAGGCGGCAGGAAGAGCCTCGTTAGCGGTCACTATGTACTGACCGGCCACCGGCAGGTTGGCATGGTGATTGGCGCACACAACGCGCGCGCCCGCCTCGTCATCGACCCGGTACTGGTCTACTCCACCTACCTCGGCGACAGCAACTACGAAAATGGCCACGGCATCGCGCTAGACGGGGCAGGTGCCGCCTACGTCACAGGCGCCACCAAGTCCGCCAACTTCCCGACAGCCTAACCCCTTGCAACCACGCAACGGCGGCCACTACGAAGACGCGTTCGTGGCCAAGCTCTCCCCCGCGGGCGACGCGCTAGTACACGTTGGCTCAAATAGATTTGCATTAGGCGGCAAGGGGCTTGCCGTGGTAGGTCCACCTGAAGGGC
>JAABUQ010010012.1_pt1 | contig 12578 bp, 10 predicted proteins | sample 5560001 | NCBI WGS metagenome assembly JAABUQ01 (sample SAMN10711888, study PRJNA513371) | rock metagenome | isolation source: Antarctica rocks | place: Antarctica: Victoria Land, Finger Mt nord | collected 2015-12-18 | reverse complement strand
TTATATTTATATTTTAAAAATTAAAAATTATTAATAGTAATAAATTAAAATAATAATAATAAATATTTTATAATTGCAAAATTATATAATTATAATTTTGAATATAAATGTTTTAACTTTTATTATATTATTTTAAAGGAAAATTGGAAGTTAATTAAAACTTTATATAAATTTATAAATTAATTAAATAAGTTAATATATACTTTAAGCTTATAACTTATTAAATATATATAATATATTCTTTAGTTAATTGTTATATATAAAATAAAATAATTTATAAATACTAAAGCGCCAAGCCGCTAGGCTTAATTAGATTGTTAAAGTATTAAACTGAATTAAGTTTAGTAGCAAAATGCATTTGTATTGCTATTCTTATTATTTAACATTTATAAAATTATAAGTTTGAATCTTATTATTTTTAATTTATATATTAAAAACAAAAGGTTTATAATAAAAGAATATAGAAATATAAAACGAATTTTCAATAATATTAAAAACAATAAACAATATAAAGTAATAATTATAATAAAAATAAAAATATATAATAAGCTTTTGGGCAAAAACGCTTTTAAACAAAATAATTTTTATAAACTTTAATATATATTATATTAAATATAAATAAAAAAAATATATATATATTAAAATAAAAATAAAAATATTACCTTTCTATATAGCAATTAAATAAGTGTTACCACTTTAACAATTTTTATAAAGTCTGCATGCAGAATAATCCAAACAATGTCCACAAATTAAGACTAGGGTTTAGCCCTAATCTGGAAGTCTTAAATATCCCAGTTCGCAAGTACCAAAATAAGTGTAACAAGCTCCTCCATTTATCGAAGGCCTCTTCTATCTAAAGCTTGGATATTCGATCTCCTATCAAAATTATAATTTGTCTCTATTATACTTATTGATTTGACGCAGCTTGTTCCAATAAAAATCCCGAAAATGATGAATTCCAAATAACGCATCAGAGGCTTCCTTGTTGCTGCACCGTTTGGTGCAAAGCTAATCCGCGAACTTCTCCGGGCGTATGCTCGTCTTTGGCTTCTATCCAGACCTGTTGTGTTACTGCAGGGCGACAATTGACAAAGAACCATAAATTGAGGGTTCGCCGGCCGTCTTAATAAGGGAAGCGCCGAAGAGGTTGCTGCTTGAGGACTGAGGATAAGCAGAGTCGACCCGGGACTTGCAATAATCTTGTCACTGACAGAGCTGCCTTAGCAGGAAGGAGACTCTTCGTACGTGTAAAGCCATGCAAGTTGGGAAACATCCGCGAGACTAGCGGCTCAGTGGAGAACCAATCACATGTAGCACTCAGCAGGCTCAGGGCCGTGCGATACTTCGTGCAATATCTCGCTCTTCATTCATCGTTCACATCCCCTCCAAAGGCGGAACAAACTGGCCTGTGGATCTCGACGGTCTTTGCGCGCAACCGCTGCTCAAGTTCCTCCTTCATAGCGGTTTGCATCCTTGCCTCCCCCATCACCTTGATCATGAAATGCTTTCCCACATTGAGTGACTGTAATGTTTGGCATACGAGGTTGTCTTTCGCCAGGGAATATTTTTTCCACCCGAACCAAGTCAGTTCAAAGGTCTCGAGTTGCATGCCATCCTTCACAAAGCATCTGACTAAATCTGTTACCCACCGGTCTTGCCCATTGTTAGGTTCCCCCGAGATGACAGAAATCTTGATGTGCTTGAGTAACTGTAGATGGCGAGTGGGCAGCACTACATTTCGTGGACCCTCTCTGTGATCACTCCGATATTTGAAAACGTTGCAGCCATACATGATGCCGCTGGCTTCATCGTGAATTTGCCTGCAAGTCCCCAGAATCTCTAGGAATATGCTTTTATGCCTTCTCTTCATTTTCGTCGTAGTGCAAGCACGCCATTGGTCTGCATGTTTGCGGCCATAGGCTCCCGTAAGTCTTGGTAATTCGATAGGCGCATTTGGAGTGGTAAGTAGTGCTCGGTAGACAGAGTTGCGGATCTCAGGTGGCAAAGCTAGAAACGCAAAGGGTTGGACAGATGGCTTTTTGCCATTGCTTCGCCGAGATGTTGACCCAACGATCTGAATGCTACGTTCCGGCGTCGTTAAGTGGGATACCACTGCAGGAGGAGGTCGAGTGGGAGTTTCAGAGGCGGTAACGTCGTTGAGAGTATCGGTTCGCCGAGACATCCTGAATCGGCTGCATGGAATTTCTCTTGTCTGCTCTGCATAGTCCGTAGCGGTTGATTGGGTTTGAAGTGGGTCTGGGGCCGACGTATAGCGTGCGTTTGTGTGTGCCTGAGAATGTCTATGTGGATAGCCGATGTTCTTTCTCTTTCGTTGGTTGCCGGGTGTGTTGACTGAAAGAGTTTCCGGGCGTGAAAGGCTGACGACTGTATGCATGTGGTCAAATGTAGAGTCCGAAGAATCCTCTGTCAAGTCTACCAGTGGATTCGAGGAGGTAGCAGTCAACCCATCATGCACACGGTCTGTAGGCGGAGAAGGGGGGGACATGGCGAAAAGCTGGATGCGAGAAAAATGATACGCCTTGTCAAGCACGCGAATAGGCTGGGACCGGGCTCGCAGACGGGGCCATAAGTCTGAACCGGTCTTTGCAAAATGGCAGGATTAATTGAAGGCCACTCCTATGCTCGGCAAGAGACGGAGAGAATAAAATGAAGACTGCAAGGACGGGATATTGCAGTCAAGGCAAAATATTTGTCTGCAGAAGGTGAGCGGGGTGTCTTCAATCCATGATGCATCTCTATCAGCCTAAGGTCCAAAGACCTCGGATTCACGAGATGTAGGTAGGAAGCTTCTCTGCCGGCGCCGAGGGAATGAAGTCGATTCGTCGATCCGCCTTGCTTTTTCCATCATTTCCATACCATAAGACTATCCACCTACTTGAATCATCTAGCAACTTGCTCATAAAGTAGTCATGAAAGCCTACTTATTCGACAACGGCGATGTACTACAATCCCGCTCAGCTTGAGAAACCACTAACAGATGCAGCAGAGCGACCAACGCGAAGACCACGACTCTGGCATGTCCGTATCCACCGACTACCTCACCCAACTCGGAGTACTCTACCACTACTGCCCCTCCATCTCAGCAGTCGACAAGATTGCCGCCGAACGCTCCTACAAGAATAGAGATGAGATCATCGTTTCCCCGGAGAAAATGGGGCCGGTGTATGAAGAGAAGGTCCGCATGTTCTTCAACGAGCACTTGCATGAGGATGAGGAGATACGCTATGTCCTCGACGGGGAGGGTTTCTTTGATGTGAGAAACCTGGACAATCAGTGGGTCCGGATCAGGTTGGAGAAGGATGATTTGATCATTCTACCCGCGGGCATCTTTCACAGGTTCACTACCGATAGCAAGAATGTACGTGGGGCGCCACTCTACCTCGATGAATATCAGACTGACGGCATTGCAGTACATAAAAGCCATGCGTCTGTTCAAAGACGAGCCGAAATGGACACCACTGAATCGTGCTCCAGAATTGGAAAATAATCCACGCCGGAAAAGCTATCTTCAGGACACGAGCGCGAAAGCTGGGATGATGACTTAAGCTATGGAGTCGTAGACGATGCCACGATAGCTACTCTACCACGTTGCTTCTCGAATAGCTTGGCCAATTGGCGGTCGTTTACTGGCTCGACCAAGCTTTCGCTGCAACTTTTGACATGCGGTTGAAATGAAGAGTTCCCACAAATCCGCTTATGTACATTGACAACAGTACTTCTCCCTCCTGCAATTCGTGACTGCTGATCATGCCTCTGATTGACCCCATGTAAGCACCGCTGCAACCGATGTGAGACACCTCACAGCGAGTCCGTTAGCAGCTTGTTCATCTTCGAGATCTTTGAAGATACACTCAAGTCAATGGTCCGGTCTCCAATCTCCACAACTAAACCGCCTTTGATGTCGGCGTTGACCTACTCAACATTAGTAGCCGTGAGAGATGGATCGAGGCGGGCCTACCTTGGGCACAACTTTCAGCTTCTTGCCCTGGCTGTACTCTGACTTCGCGACAGCAGTCTCCAACCGCTGGAGCGTCTTCTGGTCAAGTTTCTGTTGCACAGAATCCAAGTCAGCCTCAGTCCACGCTCGCGGAAAAGTAGATGTACTTGTGCACTCGTAATGGTCAAATCAATCTCGCCCCTGGCGGCACCCATGAGCTCCGTAAATTTTTCGCAGACCCCTTCTAGTATTCCCAGACGGTTGTTGTCTGCTAAGGTCTTGAGGAAATTCTTGACGGTGTCTGCCTTGTCCAGGGAGCCCATGTGCCGTTGCAGTTCTTGAACGATCTGGGACTTGTCTCCTGGGGTCAATGTTGGGGCGTTGAGGATAGCAGGAAGCTTAGAGTCCTTCTTGAAGACTTCAGAGAGGGCTGCGAGGCATCTGGCCGTGCTGTCGAGGGCTGAGGTCTTGACTGACGCGGTATACTGTTGTGATCGAGGTTAGTTTTGTACCACGGGTGGATCTCACACAGGGAGCCGTCGGCCGTAGAGTTTTGGCGAGGTGGCGAAGGATTCATACCAATGCGCTGGCGTACGTGCCGTCCAGGCCATACAAAGCCATGGGGGGCTTCGAATCCGGTCCAGCAGGTTGGGCGTAGGTGCGGATGCGTGGTGCAACAATTGGACGTGGAATACGCAGAGCAGCCGACCGCGACGACACGGACTGCAATTGCCTCGACAGCATATTTTCTTGGAGGTGGGGAAAGGCGTGAATGCCGTTGATCGGAGAAGGACGATGTTCAGGTTGAGGAATGGGGAGGTTCTCAGTTGAGATTCGAGAGGATTCTCTTGCCCTATTCATATAAATAAGGTAGCGTGGACTAAGATGGCTCTGATGGGGTGGAAGGGTGCCAAGACCCGGCGTTTGTAGATAAATCCGAAGGCTTCTTTCTCGTCCTTTCATCGATCCTCGGATGCAAGCTTCTCAACCCAACCGTCACAACGCAGCATGTGCCTTGATTTCCCAGCAACTTTTCAGAGAGTAACGACCTTGTAAAATCTTTTTGCATATCTGTGAGAGTGCCCGAGAGAGAGTCGGAGATTAGATATGTGCATGACCTCGTTTGAGTTGATTCCTGCCTCGAAAACATGTCACTAAAATCTGCACCATTTACCCTCCTTCGCCTAGGAAACATGGGCGAAGTAATTCATGCACGCATCTATCATGATCAATCGCTCCCTATTGCCTATCATATGACAGCTAGCTAGTCGCTTTTCAACATGCTGTCTACTAGGTCCCCCAGAGGTCCCCAGAAGTCTTTCCCACTTGCTAAACCGTGCTCGTCAATGAACAACACGTAGTGCTTGAAGCTGGTGTTCAAGTGAGGTTCGAGTCCAAGCTGTACAATGACAGGATAGTGGTGACAGTAGATGTGGGCGTACACACGGTAGAGCCGCTTGAAGAGTTGACGGGTGAGAGCTGGGAATGTCTTGGGGAATGGTACGCCTGCAAGTCATTAGCTGCTATCTGACAGACTGCCTCTCCGTCATGCTACCTATTCTACTCGGGAACATGGCTTCGTTGTCGATATTGCTCTGCACCCAAGCCATCAGATGTTCAACATACTCAGGAGCTGGCATCTTGGTGGGGCGTTTGAAGTTCTCCATGTCTTGCCACAGATACTCAAATCTAGAACATCAATTTAGCACTTTGGACGACCTCATGCAAGGGGAGCCGCCTACTCATCCGTCGCCTTCATCTCTGGACATGATGCTGGGGAGCAAAACTCTGTGATGGATCCGTAGAGAAGATTGATCTGATTGTAAAAATCGATAACTACCCCCTGTAAGCCAAGAGACCGCAATCGGTGCCAATGTTCTTCCACACCATTGACAGCAAGCCATTCACTCAAGTCCTCTCCCTCGGGCAACTTCACAGCCTTCCTAAGACTGCCACTCCCAAGTGTTGCTTCTGCGAATTGACGCAGCTGGTAGCTGCTGCTGCCCTTGTTGGCGTTCCTGGGCTTGAACTGGCCTCTCGTCCTAGCGTTTCTACAGGAGGTGTCTGGTAAGTCTAGGGTCTCTGTATCCTCAATGGGACTGGCCCCGCAAGCGATTACATAGTGGGAGCATTCGGGCAAGGTCACTGTTGGATGCGATGTCTCTCTATAGCTGCTGCTGGCGGAGGCCACAGGGGCACACTTGGAAAAAGGGAAGGATACTAACATGGTAGTGATGAAAGAAGTCATTTCGTCCGGTACGATCTAATGCAGCTCAGGCCGAGCTAGAAGAGCTCTACTGCATTTGGACGCATTAGCATAATTCCAGTAGGAGCCTTGCGGAACAGCCCATATTACCCGTTTTGTAGTGGCAGTGCAGTCGATCTTGGGGAAGGCTAGAAGTCTTGTAGCTTGTAGTTATCTGAAGGGGCTGGTGAGAAAAGAGGGAGCGATTTCGAGATATCTTCCGTCGCAAGCACGCAAGTGAGGTCCCCCGGGTATTTACTTTATCGATCGCTTCGGGCAACCCAGCCTTAGCGCGCGGCTAGTGCAAAAAAGTATACCTTATCCGAGATCGCTCTAGCGATTACGAGTGAGACCCACGATCTTTTCGTGCTTTTGTATTTTGTAGGCGACATCTGTCTTATTTACAACAGCGACTACTGCTTGTGAAACGAAATGGGAGTTTTGTGTGGTAGTCCTTCGCGCCAAAAGATTCGACGTGGAAAGCTGTATTGGGTATATACTGCGCAAGAACTGCTAAACAAATTGCTCTGCCAAACGAGCTTCACTAAGTCACCGCCCACACATCCGCTACACTTTTTGAGTCGCGCTTCTTGAGGACACCAGGTTTGGCGGCTCAGATGGGGAAGTCACCGCTTTCGGCGTTTTCATCAAATCCTGCGACGGCTCCATAGACTCGCAATGGAACAGTAACGTCGAAAGTTTCGCATGGGAGACCTTGCACAGCAGCCTTGACGCTACCTCGATCGTCCCTGGTCACTTCTTCCATAAGATCATCAAACCCCTCCTCTAGACCTTCCATCTCACCAGGCCGGCTCGTGACAAACTCAAAGCGTAATCTCCACTCATGATTCACTCCAGATGTAATGAAATCAGGGGCAGCACTGGCTGGTATAACGGGGGTAAATAGCACTCTCTGAGCCGAGATAGTGGATTCATATTGAGTGGCATGGGTTCGCCGTGTTACTCTTTGCACGCTAGCTTTCGAGCGGAGAGCTATCGCAGGGTCAATGGTTTCCGAGCTCTCAAGGGTACCATGCAAGGCATAGCATGACACATCTGATTCACTAAAGTCAATGGCAACGGGCACCGACTCGCCCAAACGATAGGCAGGGCGTGCAAGCATAATGATAGCCACCCGCTCCCCACTGCGGGATATTTCGAACCGATTTGCGCTTTTCTTTGTTGAAGTGCTTGTGTTACTCCTCAGTATGGCAAGGTCGATCGACTCCTTCGTCGTACTCGGCTGCTGTACTATAGGTGCCATGGATCTTGCTTCTTCCTCGGTGGGGGAGAGAAGCACCGAAGCTGAAGAGTGAAGTGGATTCTCGAGGAGCTTCTGAACGTACGAAGCGAAGTCGCCGGATGAGGGGTCAAACTCTCCACTAGCGGAACCTTTGCTTCTGGGAGCTTTACTTTGGCGAGAAGCCTCAACGCTTGATATGGTGGCACTATTAGACAAAATAGTGTGTGGAGACATAAGATCATGGCCCAATACATCACCGCGGTCTGAACGGAGGTCAGAGAGTCATTTGACCATGGAAACGGAAATCTTACCATCAACTCCAGTCAGTACTTTGAAAGGAACTTCGACACGCTGAACTTGGTTCTGCTGTGCATTCTTTGTCGCCCGTTGCGTTCCCACAACAAGGTTGTAGCTGATTTTCATCGCTTTACCCCTGTGGGTCGGAGGTATCCCCTTTGGCAATGAATGGCGGAAGTTGAAGCTCTTTGTCTCTCCTGGCGCTAGCTGAAGGTCCACGAACAGGATTGACTGGGGAGTTGATAATATTGGAATGGACTTAGCGCCGCTGATCTTCTTTGCTTCCTTTATACTGCTTAATCCGTTGTCGCTGAGGAGGCCTCCAAATGATTCTCCCATGTTTCCCCAGCCAAAAGACCCCAGGATTCCAATGTCACGCTTGGTCGACCCCCTTCTTACCAAGCCCCCTCCACCGCGCCCACCAATTATCCCCTTCCTTTTGACCTCCTCAAATGGGCTTTGATTTATGAGCGACCCATCAAGAGTGAATGAGCCCGTGAGCTGCCCAAATCCCATCATCAAGACCTCGGGTTTTGGAGTTTTTATCGGAGCCAACAAAGATTGCTGGCGACCGTGGGTAGGTCTGTGCATCAATCGAGGGTTCTCGTGTGGGACGTAGTCAGATGCTAGAGTCTCCGTAGAGTTGTTACTCCTTGAGTAGAATTCCCCGCTGCTTCGGGGCGTACCATCCATGCTTGCGGGAGAGAGTATCCTCGTGGCAGTATCAAGCTGCTCTGCTCCATTTTGAGAGCCATAGGGCCGTGGGGATAGCGCCCTCGCAGCTCTATCAAAGGGTTGAGGAGGTGGATATCTAGAGAAATGAAATCCCGGCTCTCCTTTCGAAGGAGTCCTCTGGGGAAATTTAAAGCTTGAAAGTTGGTTTGAGCTTTCTTTAGCACCTCCGTGTATAAGGGGACCAGTGAGGCCGCTTGTTGGAAGCGTTGAACGAGATGTGTTACGCACACCCGAACCTTGTTCAGCCAAAGAAGTGGAAGCTCTGTGTAAAGGAGAAGGTAGGGTAAATGCGCGTTCATTATACGGCACTGGCAAAAGTATCAGCATTGCGTCCTTGACTGTCCTTTAATGGCATGCATACCTGACATCGGCGCTGGACTCGGTAGACCATTCCTTCGAGGTAGGACTTGCAAGCTAGCGGCTCGTGCATGGCCATTGTTAGGCCGTCCGGTACCCGGTGGTAGAGGTCGCGCAGGAATCTCCTCTGCACCATCGGTGCCAATGGAGACAATCGATAGAGACCGCCTGTGCTTATTGTCTCCCGGGGAATTGGATTTGCCTTCCGAAGATGGAGGCTGTTTGACGGCTCCGTTGGGGCTTCCAACTGTGAATCTGGGCTTCTGGCTCAGAAGGTTTGCTTGGCCAAATTTTGAAGCTGCAGGAGGCTTTGGGCCAATGGCGCCATTGGTGTGCTGTCTTTGATGAGTGGGTAAGGTGCCCTTCCATCGCTCCTGGGGGGGGGGGTATCCACGAAGGCGGGAGCCAGGAGAAGGGGAACGGCGGCGATTAGGACGCGAGGCGTTCTTGAAGTTTATCATGCATTCGATATTCTCCCCCGCGAAGATGGAAGCGCTCTTCCACTGCACTGACACCTGTAACTGATCCGACATTTTGCTGCCACCAGCTGCCGGTCACTCGACTTGGGGGAGCTCATGGGGGGCAGTGAGGAACGAAGCGCATCACTGTATGGTCCAGACAATGTTGTTTGTACTTAAAAGATGGAGGTTTTTGGTCGATCGTAGCTACAGTATTGGTTCGTTGGAAGAGTGCCTAGGGGCTCCCAATAGTCACTGTAGACATTTCTATCTAAGGTACTATGCGAGATGCAAGCTAAGGTCCCTCGGTCCCACCGGGACAATGACCATGAAATTTGAATTATCGTTGCTTGCATTACGGTTGGCGGTTCGCGAAATAGGCCTTCCCCCACCACCAATTCTATACCAAAATCCGAGGCTAGTACCGCGAATAGTATATTAGTACGTATAAATCGATATTTTGTATATCGGACCTCTTTAGCCTTATATATATATAAATTTTGTATATAAGTCTATAATAATTAATCCAATATATTTATTATCGTATTATATTTACTAACTTCTTTTGTTATTATTAATATTAAATTATATTTTTTAAACGACCTCCTAAACGACCTCCTAAATAATTTCCAAAGTAGCCTTTAAAGCAGGCTTTTTAGGGAAATAGTCAGTAGGCCTTTTATTAGAAAAATTTACTATTATAAGAAGGCTATCAAGTCCTTAAGAAGAAACGATTTAATATAATAGAAAAAATATAAGAAAAAGAAAATATATTATTTTTAATATAATAATTTAATAAATAACTTTATCTTTTAAATCCTAAACCTTTTAATTATTAAGAAATAACTTATTTATTATTATATAATTAAAGTAGAATATTTACGTTTTTTATATTATTTTTTATATTATTATTTAATATTTTAAATTAATATTTAAAACTTTATTCTTTAAATAAAATTCTAAGCAAAACTTTAAATCGAATATATTTATATTTTACTATTTTTAAAAGGGATTTTAACCTTATTATCAAAAATAATATAGAAAATATAAATATAAATATATAAAATATATTATTTATATTCCTTTTTAATAATATAATTAAATATATAAAATTATTATTAGGAATATTATTAAGGGCCTAGCAAATAAGAAATATTCTTTAAACCTTTATATTAAAGTATTTCGTTAAAGGGGTTTTAATATAGATAAGGGAAACAGGTAATAACGGTTATATAAACGAAATATTATATAAAAGCCAAATAAACCTCTTAAAATTTCAAATTCTTAATTTATAATAATCAAATTATATAGCCTCCTTTAAAAAGATATTTTTATTATTTTTTAGAATATTATTAGCTTTTTAATTAGCTTTTTAATTAACTTTTTAATTTATATTAACCTTTCGGTTTTTATTTTTAGCAAATCTCCCCCCTCCTTTTTATAACGATAATAACAGAGTAAATAAGGAAGAACCAGAGCCGATATTATATAAAATTTATATTAAAATTATTTAAAAGGATAATAAAGATTTTATTTATTAAAATAAAGAGTTAAAAAAACTTTTTATTAAAAATAATAATTTTATTATAATTTTAATTACTTTTTATAATATATATAAATATAAAATTATATAATAAACTTAAGAATATAATTATAAATATTATTAAATAAGAATTAATATTATTTTATCTTATAATAAATAAACTATTAAAAATAAAATAATATATAATATTTTTATATTAATAAGCTAATAAATTATTAAAAATAAGTTTAAATTATTAAAAAAAGCTAAAAAGAAAAATTAAAAAATAAATATAATATATAAATTCAGATAATTAGATTAAAAGTAAATAATTAAAACTAATAAAATATAAAATAAAATAATTAAAAAGAATAAATCTTTTATAATAAATATTATATTAATTAAATATAATAAGGTTATACAAAACGACCCTTAAATATAATATTTAAAAATATTTAATTTATATTTAATATATAAGAAAGTTAATTATAATAATAATAAAAATATTCTAATTAAATTTTAATTTTATTAAAAATAAACTTCTTTCAAATATTCTAAAAGGTATTAGGAAATATTATAAAAAGGCAAAATAATAAGAAGTTAATAATCGGAAAATAATAAATAAAACCTTTTTAATAAATAATATATTTAAGGCTATAATAATAATTCAAGCTTTTATATAAAATATTATATTTAATATTCTAATAAAGCAAATAATTATTTTAATATTTAAAGCTATTCTTATATAATATAAAAGAAAAAAAAGAAAAAATATTATATATTTTACCCTTCCCTTTTTATTTAAATTAAATAATAATACCCTTTTTAATAGTTTTATCCCTTTTAAATAAGATTTCCTAAAATATATTTAATAATTTATTATTAAAAAATAAAAAAAATATAAAAAAAAATATAAAAAAATATTTAATAAATTAAATAAAGAATATTTTATATTATAATATATTTAAAAATATAAAAATAAAAAAAATATTATATAATAAGAAAAAGACTATTAAATTAAATTAAATATATAATATTAAATAATTAAAAATATTAATAAATAAAAAAGAATAAAAATTAAATATATAAATTTTATATATATATTTTCTTTTATTTATTATTATAATACCCCCTTTAAGGGGGGGGGCGGCAGCAATAATAGCGACGGTAATAATAAAAAAGCCTCTACCCTTTTGCTTAATTAGCAAAGTATATTTATTATATAAGATAGAATAAATAATAACGATATTAGGAATAAAGATATATATTTAAATAATTTAAATAAATTCTAAATTATTTTAATATATTTAAATTTTTAAATAATTAAAAATTAAATATATATAATTTAAATATATAAAAGAAATAAACTTAATTAAATATATAAAAATATTAAAATAAATATTTTCTTTATAATAAAATTTTATAAATATATTTTATAATTATATATTTTAATATTTAATATAAATATTTTAAAATAAAGCCTTAAGATCCTTTAAACCTTTTTAATATTCTATTATAAGTTTTAAGAAACTTTTAAACTTTTTTTAAAAATTATTCTTAATATATTTAAAAACTCTTTTTTAATATTATTTAATTTATATTTTTGATAATAAGAATAAGGTTTCGATTAAATTTAAATTAAATAAATATAATAATAAATATTTTAAATATATTTTTTTATTATTATATATTTCTTTTAATTTTATATAATAATAAATTTTAATATTATTTAAAATAATAATAAAATAAAGTTTTAAGAAAAA
>JAABUQ010010011.1_pt1 | contig 12579 bp, 10 predicted proteins | sample 5560001 | NCBI WGS metagenome assembly JAABUQ01 (sample SAMN10711888, study PRJNA513371) | rock metagenome | isolation source: Antarctica rocks | place: Antarctica: Victoria Land, Finger Mt nord | collected 2015-12-18 | reverse complement strand
ACCAGGCCGGGTTGCTGGAGGCCAACGTGCAGGCCCTGCGGGAGCAGGCGCGCATCTATGCTGGCGCACTGGGCGAGAGCGCCGTGCAGGAGACCGACCCCGAAAACCCGGTCCTGGTTCCCGACCAAGCTCGTCCCCTGCTGCGCCGCCTGACTGAGCCGACGCCTAACGCCCAGGCTCGGCTGTATGCCCCAGATGGCCGCCTGATTGCCGATAGCCGTGTGCGCGAAGGACCAGGAGGCGCTGTCGTGACGGAGCCGCTGCCCCCCGCCGCCGTCCGCAGTCCGGTGATGGGCACGGTCGGCGCGATTTACGACAAGCTGATGTCCCTGCTGCCGCGCAAGTCGGAGGGGCCGTTCGTGGAGATCAGTCCCGATGCGGCCGGGATAGATTGGCAGCCGGACGTGAAGGAAGAGCTGCGGATCACCGGCGGCAACCTGGGTCGGGAGATGCCGCCCTACATCCGCCGCACGGGGGAGAACCGGCTGCTGGTGACGGTTGCGGAGCCGGTGCTGCGGAACCGCCACACGGTTGGGATCGTGCTGCTGACGCGGGAGGCGCGGGAGGTCGATGACAGCCTGCTGACGGTGCGCACCAGCATCCTGGGCCTGTTCGCGCTGGCGCTGGTGCTGACGGTGGCACTGTCTTGGTACTTGTCGCTGACCATTGCCCGGCCGATCCTGCGGCTGGCCGGCGCGGCGCATCGGATGCAGGAGGGACGCGGCCGGGCCAGCACCGTGCCGGGAGCGCTGCTGCGCCGGACCGATGAGGTAGGCGAGCTGGCCCACGCCCTGGCGGAAAGCGCCGCGGCGCTGTGGGCCCGCATGGACGCCACGGAACGCTTTGCCGCCGACGTGGCGCACGAAATCAAGAACCCGCTGAGCAGCATCCGCAGCGCCATTGAGACCTTGCCGCGGATCGAGGACCCGGCCCGGCGCAACCGGCTGCTGGCCATCATCTCCGAGGACGTGATCCGCCTGGACCGCCTGATCAGCGACATCAGCGATGCCAGCCGGGTGGACGCCGAGCTGTCGCGCGCCGCGACGGAGCCGCTGGACGTCGTCTCGATCCTCAAGATCCTGACGGAGATCGACGACGCGACCCGGCAGGACGGTGATCCCATGGTGGTTCTGGACGTGCCGGCTGCACCGTTGCTGGTGCAGGCGGTTGAAGGCCGCCTGGTGCAGGTGCTGCGGAACCTGATCGGCAACGCCCGCAGCTTCTCGCCCGCCAATGGCCGCATCCTGCTGCAAGCGCGGGAAGTTGGGGGAGCGGTGGAGGTGGGCGTGGAGGATGACGGGCCTGGCATTCCAGCAGCCAAGCTGGAGCATGTGTTCGACCGCTTCTATTCGGAACGGCCTGCAGGGGAGAGCTTTGGGCAGCACTCCGGGTTGGGGTTGTCGATCAGCCGGCAGATTGTCGAGGCGTTGAAGGGCCGGATTGCAGCAGAGAACCGTCGTAGTGAGGATGGGCGGGTGCTGGGCGCCCGGTTCGTGGTGCGGCTGCCCCGGGCCTAGCCGCACTCTGGGTGGCCGCCGCTTGGCCATTGCATGTTTCACGTGAAACACCTGCTGGGCCACGCCGACTCTGCCCTGATCACAAAATGCTTCCATTTGCTGCAAAAGCGGGCCACATAGCCAGCCTTATGCACCTTCATGCAAGCTGCGCCGCCCGGGACGGGTGTGGTGTGCTGCTCCTTGGACCGCCGGGTTCGGGGAAGTCCGACCTATTGCTGCGTTTGCTCGCCCAGGGCTTCGTCCTGGTCGCGGATGATCAGGTCCTTGTTGACGCCGGATGGGCTGCTCCCCCTGAGCTGTTGGCAGGGCTGCTGGAGGTGCGTGGCCTTGGCATCGTGCGGCTGCCCCATGCCGCCCCGGTCCGGCTGTCGCTCGCCGTGCAACTCGGGGTCGGCGACCGCCTGCCGCATGCAGCGATGCACGCCGCGACTGGCTTGCCGCTCGTGTTGATCGACCCGTCGCAGGCGTCGGCCGCCGCCCGGGTTGGCCTGGCGCTGGACTGCGCCCTGGGTCGGGTGGCGCTGGTCGCCGGCGCCTTTGCGGCCTCCACGTCGATGTGCCCGGCCACGGCATGAGCGGCCTTCGCGTGGTCCTGGTCAGTGGGCTGTCCGGCGCGGGCAAGGCTTCCATCCTGCGTGCGCTGGAGGATGCCGGATACGAGGCCGTGGACAACCCGCCGCTGACAATGGTGCCCGACCTCGCCCGCCGGACTGAGCGTCCCCTGGCCATTGGCCTGGATGCCCGAAGCCGCGGCTTCGATGCCGGGCTGGTGCTGGCAACCCTGGCTGGCCTGCGGCAGGACTCGGCGCTGTTGCCCGAACTGGTCTATGCCGCCGCTGATGAAACGACGCTGCTGCGCCGGTTTACCGAGACCCGCCGCCGCCATCCGCTGTCGCCGCAAGGCCGTGTGATCGATGGAATTGCAGCAGAGGCGGCGTTGACCCGACCGTTGCTCTACGCCGCCGACTTGGTGCTGGACACCTCCGGCCTCCCACTGGCCGACCTCCGCCGCCTGATCGAGCAACGCTTCCGACCGGAGTCGAGCGGCGGCGGTGCAGGGGCCAGGTTGTGTGTTTCGCTGATGTCTTTCGCGTTCCCCGCTGGTCTGCCCCGCGAGGCGGACATGGTGTTCGATGCAAGATTTCTGCGGAACCCGCACTACGATGCCATATTGCGTCCAAGAACAGGACTGGATGCCGGCGTAGCTGCTTATGTCGAAGCCGATCCGGACTTCATGCAGTTCTTCGAAGGCATCGTTAGCCTGCTTCGCCTCGTCCTGCCCCGCTTTGTGCAGGAGGGAAAGAGGTATGCGACGATCGCCGTCGGATGCACAGGTGGGCGCCACCGGTCCGTACGCATTGTAGAGCGTCTGGCGCAGGTTTTGCGAGACGATCAGGCCAGCGCTGGCGTTGGTGGGTCCAACGGCTGGCAGGTCGCGGCCAGCCATCGGGAGTTGGAGACAGCGCAAGGCGTGATGGCGGGGCCAGGTGGCCTCTCCAGGGATGATGCGGCGTAGTGCCGGCTTAGGGAGCCTGAACACACATTATGATTGGCCTTGTGCTGGTGACCCATGGGCGCCTCGCCGACGAGCTTCGTTCGGCCATGGAGCATGTCGTGGGCGCGCAACGTAACGTCGCGACCGTCTGCATCGGTCCCGAGGATGACATGGAGGACCGACGCTCCGATATCCAGGGCAGCATCGACCGCGTGGACACCGGGGACGGCGTGGTGTTGCTGACCGACATGTTCGGCGGCACCCCGAGCAACCTTGCGATCTCCATGATGACGCGGGCCGGGGTGGAGGTGATCAGCGGCGTCAACCTGCCGATGCTGGTGAAGCTGGCGAAGGTGCGGTCCAGCCAGACCCTGGGGGAGTGCGTGGATTGCGCGCAGGCGGCAGGGCGGAAGTATATCGCCTCTGCCTCCGCCATCCTGCCGCACTGCCGCAAGAACGGGAATGGCCGGTGCGAGTAGCTGCATGAGCGACGCGGAGCCGCCACGCAGCGCCACGTTGCTGACCCGCACCGTGACGGTGGTGAACATGCGCGGCCTGCACGCCCGGGCGGCGGCCAAGTTCGTCACCGTGGCCGAACGCTACGGTGCATCGGTCGAAGTGCTGCGGGATGGCCAGTCTGTTTCGGCGCGGTCGATCATGGGGTTGATGATGCTCGGCGCCGGGCAGGGGTCGCAGATCGAGCTGCAGGCGGAGGGTTGGGACGCGAAGGAGGCGTTGGAGGCCCTGGCGGGTCTGGTCGAAGCCGGATTCAATGAGCGGGATTAGCACCGGGAGCGGGGCCAACGTTGGTCCAAGCCTTGCGCCGGAGCGCCGGCTGTTTGGCATCCCTGCCTGCGCCGGCGTCGCCATCGGCCCGGTGTTCCGCACCACCGAGGCCGCACCGCAGATCACGCGTCACAGGATACAGGCCGCTGATACTTCAGCCGAGATCACCCGCCTGGACGCAGCCGTGCTGCAATCACGCAAGCAGTTGCTCAAGCTCCGCGGCCGGCTGTCCGTCTTGCCGGAGGAGAGCCAGGGTGAGATCGCGCCGCTGCTGGACGCCTACTTGCAGATGCTCGGCCCATCCCGCCTGGTCCGCGGCGTCCGCACCCGCATTGGTGACCGTTTGGTGTCTGCCGAGACTGCTGTCATGGAGGAGGCGAACGCCATTGCCGCCGCCTTGCTGGGCACCGCACCGGAGGAGGGTGGAGGCGCTGTGCAACGGAAGGCGGATGAGGTGCGGGAGATCGGCCGCCGCCTGGTTCGCAACCTGACGCGTGCGCCATTCCGCAGCTTCGCGGGCGCCGTGCAGGGTTCCATCTTGATTGCTGAAAGCCTTCGTCCCTCCGACGCCGCGCTGATCGACCCGGCCCGCATCGCCGCGGTGGCGACCGAGGAGGGGGGCACCGATGGCCACACCGCAATCCTGCTGCGTGCCTTGGGCATCCCCGCCGTGCTGGGCGCTCCCGGATTGATGGCCGGGCTGCGTGCAGGCGACACGGCCATCGTGGATGGCGTGGTTGGCACCGTCACGGTAAACCCGTCCGCGCATACCCTGGCCAATGCGCGCCGGGCCGTGGTCAGCTTCGCGCGGGACCGGCAGCGGCTGGGCCGGTTGCGCCGGCTTCCATCGGTGACGCTGGACGGCGAGACCGTCAGCCTGCAAGCCAACCTGGAACTGCCGGTCGAGCTGCCGATGGTGGCCCAGAGCGGCGCCACCGGCATTGGCCTGCTGCGGACCGAGTTCATATTCATGAACCGGGACAGTGTGCCGACTGCCGACGAGCAGGCAGATACCTACCGCTTGGTGATCGACACCATGGCAGGGGATCCCGTGACCATCCGCGTGCTGGACTGGGGCGGAGAGAAGGAGATCGAGGCGCTGATCGCTGCCGGCGTCGTGCCGGAAGTCACCGACGCCAACCCGGCACTCGGCCTACGCGGCATCCGCCTGTTGCTGCGCCAGCCCGAGCTGTTCGAGACGCAGTTGGCCGCCATCCTGCGCGCTGCGGTGGCCGGGCCGGTGCGGGTGCTGTTGCCAATGGTGACGAACGTGGCGGAGGTGCGCGCAGCCCGCGTGATCTACCATCGGGTGGCCGACCGGTTGCGCGAGCAGGGTCAGCCGATGCCGAAGGTGTTGCCGCCGTTGGGCATCATGGTGGAGACGCCTGGCGCCGCTCTCTGCGCCCACGCCCTGGCCGGCGAGGCCGAGTTCTTCGCAATCGGGACCAACGACCTGTGTATGTACGCCTTGGCAGTGGACCGGGGCGAGACGGATGTGGCCGATCTGTATGACCCGCTGCATCCGGCCATGCTGCGCCTGATCCAGATGGTTGCCGAGGCCGCTGCGCAGGCTCGCATCCCAGTGTCTGTCTGCGGTGAGATGGCAGCCAACCCGGCGCTGACGCCCCTGCTGATCGGCCTGGGCCTGCGCAGCTTCAGCACCAACGCCTCGGCTGTGCCGCGGGTGAAACAGGCGGTTCGCGGCACCACCATCGACGACTGCCAGCGGCTGACCTGGCAGGTGATGAAACAAGGCGACCCAGAACGTACGCGCGATCTGGTTGCCAGGTTCGGGCAATAGCCGGCCCCGGTGCGAACCGGGGCCGGCAAGCTGCTACCCCGCGCTGCGACGACGATACGCCATCAGGCCGAGCAGGCCGGCACCGAGCAGCGACAGGCTGGCGGGCTCCGGCACTCCCGTCTCCAGCTGCAGGTTGTCGATGGCGGCATAGGCCTGGTCGCCGGAGTTCGCGGGCAGGGTGACCAGCAGCGTGTCGATCATCTTCCCAGCAAGCCCTCCTGCCACCTCGGTCGTCCAGTTCGCATAGGGGCCGTTGGCGTCGTTCGGGCCGGGTTGATTGACCGCGTTCACGGTGTAGCTGTCTGTGCCGACGGTCTGGCCGCCAAGCTGGCCGGTGACGGTGATCGTGCCTGGCACCCCAGCCATGGCATTGAATGTAGCGGCATCAATGCCGAGGAACGTGAACGTCTGCCCCAACGTGTTGCTGACCACCTTCAGGATGCCCTGACTGACATTCCCATCGGCCTCGATATCCTGGCCAGGATTGCCGTTTGAGGCAATGTAAAGCGAGTTGGTATTGGGGTCGGACGTGGAGGGGCTATAGGTGAACCCGGCCTCCGTCTGCGACATCGTCCCGTTGAAGAATGGCTGGCCAAATACGGGGTCAAGCACCGCCGGCGCCTCGAACCCGAGCGTCACCGGCACGGCATGCGCCGGCGCGAGCACGGACATCGCCAGCACCGCCAGCATGGGCATAACTGTCAGCTTAGCAAAATGAGACATCTTTTTTCCCTGACGCACGCACGCCCATGATTGGGTGCGCCGAAGATCATAGCAGTGGGCCACAATCGTCTGCCGTCATACAGCATCATTGCCGCAAATAATTAAAGCTCCATGATGGTATGATTTTTTAGGCAAGCTCCATGCGCGCCACTGCTGCCGGGCCGCAGCAGCTTCTTCTCAATCGGCGTGGTGCCCGGATAGCTCTTGCCCAGCGTCCCGTCGCAGCCGCAACGACACCGGCGCTGCCAGCAGCGCCACAGCCCCCACCAGCAGGAAACCAACGGAGAAGTCGGCCAACCCAGGCACCGCCCGCCCATGCAGTACCGTCGAGGCCTGCAATGCCGCCGCCCCGACCGTGATGCCCAGGGTCAATGAAAGCTGCTGGATCGTGGCATACAGGCTGGTTGCAGCGCTCATCCGCGGGCGCGGGATGTCGGCGTAGGCGATCGTGTTGTAGGCCGTGAACTGCAGGGACCGCAGGAAGCCGCCCGCCAGCAGCACCGCATACAGCCCTGCCGCCGGCCAGCTCGGACGGAACGCCGCGCACGCCGCAACCAGCACCGCCGACAGCGCCCCATTCCACAGCAGCACATTGCGGAAACCCAGCCAACGCAGCCCCCACTGCGTCGCCGGCTTCATGACGATGGCGCCGGCTGCGGACGCGAACGTCACCATTCCACTCTGCGCCGCCGTCTCGCCAAAACCGAGCTGCAGCATAAGCGGCAGCAGGAACGGGACGGCGCCAATCCCCACCCGGAACAGCGACCCGGCCAAAGCCGAGACCGCGAACGTCGGAATGCGGAGCAGGGACAGGTCCAGCAGCGGGTCAGTCAGCCGCCGTGCATGGCGCAAATAGGCCAGCCCGGCCAATGCGCCGAGCACAATCAGCCCGCCCGCGGCCAGGGGTGGTACCACGCCACGGCCGATGGTCTCGAACCCGAACATCAGGCCGGACAGCGAGGTGCCGGACAGCAGCAGGCCCAGCAGGTCCAACCGTGCCACCCGTGGCTCCCGCACGTCCTCTACATAGAGCGTGACCAGCACCATCCCCAGCACGCCGATGGGCACGTTGATGTCGAAAATCCAGCGCCAGTCGGCATACGTCACCAGGAAGCCGCCGATGGGCGGTCCGACGACGGGGCCGATCAGCGCCGGCACCGTCAGCCAGGCCATCGCCGCCACCAACTCGCTTTTGGCGACCGACCGCAGCAGCACCAGCCGCCCGACCGGCACCATCATCGCCCCGCCGATGCCCTGCAACACCCGGGCCGCCACTAGGCCCCACAAGCTCGTGGATTGCCCGCACAGGATCGAGCCGACGGTGAACACACCGATCGCCGCCCGGAACACCGTACGCGTGCCGAACCGGTCGGCGAACCAGCCGCTGACCGGGATGAACACAGCCAGACTGAGCAGGTAGGACGTGAGCGCCACGTTCATGTGCAGCGGGTCGGCGCCGAAGCTGCGCGCCATCGCCGGCAGGGCCGTGGCGACGACGGTGCCGTCCAGGTTCTGCATGAACAGCGCGCAGGCCACGATCAGCGCCGTCAGCCGGGTGCGCCGGGGGTCGGGCCGTGGAGCCGGAGGGACGGCCTCGATGACCGCGGGAGTGCTGGCGCTCAGGGAATCAGGACGGTGCTGCCGGTGGTCTGGCGCGCCTCCAGAGCCGTGTGCGCGGCGGCGGCGTCCTTCAAGGCGTAGGTCTGGTTGACCCGGATGTGGACCGCGCCGGACTGCACGGCCTGCATGAGATCCTCGGCGCCCGCCACCAGGTCGGACCGCAGGGCGGTGTAGGTGGCCAGGCTGGGCCGGGTCAGGAACAGGCTGCCCTTGGCGGCGAGCACGCCGAGGTCGAACGGCGGTACCGGGCCGGAGGAGCTGCCGAAGCTCGCCATCAGCCCCAGTGGCCGCAGGCAGTCCAGGCTGGCGGTAAAGGTGTCCTTGCCGACGCTGTCGTATGCTACGGGCACCATGGCGCCGCCGGTGATGCGCTTCACCTCCGCCGGCAGCCGTTCGTAGCCGATGATGACGTGCGCCGCCCCGTGCGCCCGGGCCAGCTCGGCCTTCGCCTCGGTGGACACCACGCCGATCACCGTTGCACCCAGGTGCCTTGCCCACTGGCACAGGATCAGCCCGACGCCGCCGGCTGCCGCGTGGACCAGGATGGGGTCGCCGGGCTGCACCTTGTAGGTGCGGCGGAGAAGGTACTGCGCCGTCAGCCCCTGCAGCATCATCGCCGCAGCAGTCTGGTCATCGATGCCGTCCGGCAGCTTGACCAGGCGGTCGGCGGAGATGACGCGGTCGGTCGCATAGGCGCCGATCGGTGCGGTGGCATAGGCGACGCGGTCGCCGACCTTGATGTCCTGCACGTCGGCGCCCACAGCCCTTACGACACCGGCGGCCTCCATGCCCAGCGTGGCCGGCAGGGTGGGGCTCTTATACAGGCCGGTGCGGAAATACACGTCGATGTAGTTCAGGCCGACAGCGGTGTGGTGGACCAGCGCCTCGGCGGGGCCGGGTTCGGGGGTCGGCACGTCGTCCCAATGCATCACTTCGGGGCCGCCATGGGCGTGGATGCGGATGGCCTTGCTCATGGTGGTCTCCGTGGACGGCCGGGTCAGGCCGGGTGGGGGCGGGCTTCTAGGGCGAGCAGGAAGCGCTTGGTCTCCGGCCCATCGGCGCCGGAGTAGCCGCCAAGTCCGCGCGTGGCAACGACCCGGTGGCAGGGAATCAGGATAGGGATCGGGTTGACTGCATTGGCGCCACCCACCGACCGCGGGCCGCCGCCGGCTGCGAGCGCCACCTGGGCGTAGGTCCGGGTCTCGCCATAGGGGATGGCTGCCAGCGCCGCCCAGACGCGTTGTTGGTAAGGGGAGCCGTGCGGCGCCATTGGCAGGTCGAAGCCGGTCCGTTCCCCGTCGAAGTACTCCTGCACCTGGTCCCGTGCCCGCAGCAGCAGCGGTGTCGCCATCTGGTCACGCCCCCAGCCCCAATCAAAGGCGACTATGGCGTCCGCATCCTCGGAAAGGGTGACGGCTCCGAGCGGGGTGTGCAATGACAATTGCGGCAATCAGCTCCTCCAGCCGGACGTGCCCGGACGGTGCGGGCGGATGCCATCCCTTGCCGCCCCGGCTGTCAAGTCATCGGACGACAGCTTGAGGGGAAGGTCAGTTGCCCACCTTCTTTGGACGCTTTTGGGTGAGGGTAGGACAGACGTTGTTAACGGGGCGTAGGTTGGGTTCAGGAGCATGGGCTGCGCGACCGCAATGGTGATCTGCCCTTTGTGCCAGTGAGGACGGGGCTTGGTGCTGATCGGCGGCCTCATGGGTTCGGCTACCGCTCCGGTGTGCGCGGCGCGGCGCCAAGACCACCCCTTGCTCGGCCTCAGGTCAGTGCTCGACACGTTTGCTGGACACCCTCCACGCCCCACGTTGAAAAGCGGCCATGAAGGGATCGTAACCTGGCAGCGCCGCGCCTTCGCTGCTGACGTAGGCCGCAACGATCCCCTCCGCAGCTTGAGACACCTCGCCGACTTGACCGGGAGTCAGCGGGGCGACATGGCCGAGGTACGTGACGTGCGGGAAAATGCCCAACTCCCATGGCGTGAGGTGCGCCAAGATGCCGCCTGCCACGGCGCCGGGCCAACCGTATGAAATCGCCGTGGGCGCTAGGCTGGGAACGTCCTTGTACAGCAGCCGCATGATGTCGCTGTCGAAGTAGTGCGGACCGGTGTCGAAGGCATACATGGCGGCATCCTGGAACAGCCCCGGGCATTTGAAAGCCTGGTGAATTTGCAACGCTTCGACGTATCCCCCTGGTTCACGCGCACTGAGGTGCGGGTTCTCCGTCCGGACATGATCGAATTCCTGCCCGCCCCGGCGCCATGCCTCGAAGCCGCCATTGCAGCCTGGCCAGGCCGCGGCAGCCGGGGATGCTTGCCAGCCGTGCTGCCAAAGGCGCAGCCGCAGGAAGTGATCGGGGTCGAAGTTGGTCGTCAGCACCACGGTGCGATGAACTTGGCTGGGTGGCTCGGCCAACCCGACCGCCGCCTCCAGCGTATCGCTCATCGCAGCCCCCCAGCGGAACCAGAGCAGAGGGGACCACAGCCGTCCGACAACGGCGCGTGGCCCGTCTGCGACCGGCACCAGCACCGGCGGCGCGAGCCAGACCGCTGCCGTGCCAGCAAGCCATAGAACTGCCCACCGGCGCTGCATCCCACCCGCCGTCAGTGCAGTGGCGATCCAGGCCAGGCCGCGTGCGCCATGCATGACGACGAAGGGCGCAAGCAGGGGATAGAAGTGCCGGGTCTGGGTCGCGCTCCGGCCCATGTAGGCCAGCAGCAGCAGCGGTAGCCCGACAAGGACCAGGACGCGCTTCAAGTCGCCGCCGCGCAGGACCTGCCACGCCCCAAGCGGCAGCAGCACAAGGTTCGGTAGGCCGAAGAACAGCAGGAGCACCGCGGCCGTGACGGAGTAGTGCCGGAACTTCGCCTGCATGTCGTTGAAGTAGCGGCCGATCTGTAGGGCATCGATGATCGTGGCACCCGACGCCGCGTATGAGGCAGCGAACGCGACAAGGATACCGACGCTCACAAGGGCGCCCAACGCGACGAGCTTGGGCCAACGGCCGGTCTCCAGCCAGGAGAGGCCGGCAGCCACGGGCAGCAGCAGCAAGGCGTCCGGCCTGGCGATGATGGCCGAGCCCAGTGCAGCCCCGGCAAGCAGTCCACGGATGGTCCAGGCCAGGCGGTCCCTGGCGCCGTGCCCGTCCGCCCGCGGCAGCAGCAGCAAGCCGAGCATCCCCAGCGAGGCCGAGACGACGTTGTCGTTGAAGTAGAAGCCCAGCTCGGCAAGGCCGGGCGTCAGGAGCAGGGCGGCGATCAGTGCCGGCAGGCCCGCCTGGGCATGCCGCCGCGCGACGGCCAGCGTCGTCCCTGCAAACAGCAGGAACGACGCCGCGGTCAGGATGCGAAACGCGATGTCCCCAGTGCCGACAACCCGCATGAGAGCCTGAAGCAGGAACACCACTCCGAGACGGGTAAGGTAAAAGAACTCAGCATGCAGCGGATACAGCAAGTTGGCTTGATCAAGCTGCTTGGCATTGGCTGCTATGGCGCCGATCTCGATCTGTGCCGTGAAGTTCTCGACGTGCGTCGAGGTCAGCAGCGGTGAGAGGAGATAGAGCACCATCAAAAGCAGAAGCGCGAGCAAAGGCGGCTTGTGAAGCAAATGCCACGGTCGGCGGCTTTGCCTGGAACTGGCGATCTCTGCCTGCACATGCTCAAGCATTTGCTGACCTGACAATATCCCAGAACGATTCCCGCCTGGTTTCTCCTGGATCAAGCATGATGGCGCCATTCAGAACTGTTGGCCATGGTTCTATAAATCTTCCGCTCGACTCTGCCCGTATCGTGGGCGAAAAAGCAACCGTTGCGACATGGAGTGCGACGGCACGAAATTGGCAAAATATGCCAACCGTCTCAGGCTTTGACCGGTTTGCCCACCCTCTCGCCAGTGCGAGGAGCACTTGCGACAGGGCAATCCAGGAGTTGCACCGCGCAGGGAGGGATCGCCGTAGGATGACACTATCGCCCGGCGCCGCACGATAAGCTGCGATGCGGCGCCACCAGGCCTAATCCGGCGCTGAACCGGGTGCCGCGCCCCGCATCAGCAACGCAGCCTGGCCCCGTGGATGCAGCCGGGTCATGAACTCCCTGGCCATGCGGCCCCGAACGCCATGGCGGGTGGCCAGCAGGTCGAAACAGCGGTCCGGCATGCAGTAACGGCCCAGCGCCGCCGAGGTGCCGCCGACGAACACAACCTGCGTCACGCCGTTTGCAGCCTCATGCTCCAGGAGATAGGTCCGCATGACCGTCGAGAGCGACGCCGCCTGCAAATCATGGCGGTTGAGCTGCCATTCAACAAACGTGCCCTCGGCCTGCCGCCAGCCGGAAAGGTAGCTGAGCCAATGCCCGGCCGCGTCCCGCACCCCCATGGCGAAGTAGCCGCGCGTGCCGCGTATGGCGGCTTCGAGCTTGCGGGCACGTGCTCGCGGCACCGGGTACATCGCGACCCCATGCAGCTCCTCCACGGCCCGGATCGCATCCTCCGGCTGCAGGTTCGGCACGAACGTCAACCCGAGTTCATTTTCGGCCCGCCGCCGGAAGTAGCGGTAGTTCCTGCGGCTGCGCGGGCGCAATCGCGACAGGAAGCCCTCAAACCCTCCCTCAAGGGACAGGTGCGTGCCGACCTCCCTTG
>JAABUQ010010010.1_pt1 | contig 12579 bp, 9 predicted proteins | sample 5560001 | NCBI WGS metagenome assembly JAABUQ01 (sample SAMN10711888, study PRJNA513371) | rock metagenome | isolation source: Antarctica rocks | place: Antarctica: Victoria Land, Finger Mt nord | collected 2015-12-18 | reverse complement strand
CGGCCACGCAACCCTTCCCTTTCTCGCGGCCCACGGCCTTCGAGGCCGCCAAGTGCATCTACAACCTGGCGCCCTGCGAGAACGAGTTCGAGCGCGCGTTCGCCCGGTTCCTCCAGGACGCCTCCGATGTCGCCGCGTTCGCCAAGCTGCCCGAGGGGTTCGGCTTCGCCATCGAGTACACCGACGCGGCGGCCAACCTGCGGCTGTACTACACCGACTTCGTGGCGCGGCTTGAGAACGGTGAGCACTGGCTGCTGGAGACAAAGGGCCAGGAGAACATCGACGTGGTCAGGAAGGACGCCGCCGCGACCCTGTGGTGCGAGAACGCCACGGCCCTGACGGGGACCACGTGGCGCTACCTCAAAGTTCCACAGAAGGACTTCGCCAAGCTGCAACCCGCGGACATCTCCGACCTGGAGGCGCTGGCCCTATAACTCCGCGCCGGTTGAGTGTTACCGAGTTGCTTGGCCCTATGCTGCCTGATAATGGTATAGGACATACAACGTTTGCTTATGAGTGCTAACGAGCGCTCGCGGAAGCTTTGTAATTGATGTGGATGCGCGTGGTACGATGTACACGGAGAGGAGAGAAAGGAGGATAGCCACCATGGCCACGACATCGATCAACGTACGCGTCTCCGATGAGGAGCGGCTGCGGCGATTGGACGCATTGGCAGAAGCAACAGGCCGCAGCCGCAATCACCACGTCAATGAGGCGCTGAAGCGATATCTCGACGAGGAGAGTTGGCAATTGGCCAAGATCGAGGAAGGCATCAGGCAGGCCGACGCCGGCGAGTTCTATACGAGCGAAGAGGTCGCGGCTGGCGTGCGCGAGATCATCGCCGCGGCACGGGAGCGAAAAGCAGCCAGCAAGGCCGCATCGTAAATGCGCCTGGTCTGGACCCCGCGTGCCCGCGTCGACTTGGATGAGATCACGGCGTACATTGCGGAACAGAACCCCGATGCGGCGCAGCGGGTCGCGGACTATATCCAGGACGAGGCCGGGCTGCTCGCGCAACAGCCCGGCCTCGGACGCCCCGGCCGCAAGGAGGGTACGCGCGAGTTGATCGTCAGTAAAACCGCCTGGCACTCCGCCTACATCATTCCCTATCGTGTGCGTGGGGAGCGCATCGAGCTATTGGCTGTCGTCCATGGCGCTCGGGAATGGCCCGCGGATCTAAGCTGAGCCCATCGCTAGGATGACGTCGATGTAGGGCAGGGGACGTGGCGCGACAACTCCCCCGACTTTAAGTCGGGAGCTTCTCAGACAACGCGTAGTGCATCCACTTACGTTAGCGCCTGACCGCTGTGCCCCAGCGGGTTTTCACCAAGCGACGCGAACATCTTACGTGAGCGACGATCTTTCGGGCGTTGCTTGGTTCCCGCTCACAGCCCCCAGGGATGTTCAGTTTTCGCAGGCCCTAGTAGGGCCATTGTACCACAGAAGTAACACTAAGGAGGGCTCGGCGTCCTCTCCGGCTTTCAAGCCGGAGTCCCCGCCGACAGACTTTTATGGGGAGAGACGCCTACGACTGCCCGAACTTCTCGGCAATGTGATCCTCCCACGCAATCTCCCGCATCTCCTGCCATAACATCGGCTGGCGGAGTGTGCCCGCCGCACCGGCAAGTGCGGCGATAGATGCGTCCTTCTTTCCAGCTCGGACGTGTCGGGCCTGCTTGACAACCGGTTGTGCCGGTACGATCTCGGCAACCACCTTGCCATCGGCGCGGATCGCCAGCGGTCGCTTTGTCCGCCGTACCTCCTCCACGAGTTCGGGAAGCGATGGAGCATTGCTCATGTCAACTGGCGCGGATTCGTGTGCCATATTTGTTCTCCTTATCACCCTATTATTGCACACTCCCATCGCGGCAGCTGGACGCGCTGGCGGAAGTCACGGGCCGCGACCGCGACTATCACGCCACGAGGCGTTTAGGCGCTACCTTGACGAGGAGAGCTCGCAATTGGCCAGGATCGAGGAGGGTATCAGGCGGTCCGGCCGGGCAGTCGCAGGCTCCGTCACGTCACACCTGCGTTCCACCATAGCGGGACGCACGAGGGGGAGCGGCCATGCGATATACTCGCATGGCCGCTCCCCCTCGTGCGATCAACTGTTGCAACCGCCCATGGCGGTTGCGGGCCGGTCCTAGTTGGACGGTTGCAGATTGGACGCGCGCATACCCTTGCCGCGCGGGTCGTTCTCAGCCTTATCCCGGCATGCCGATCGACGCCACGATGCGCTACTATAAGCTATGAGCGCATCATCCGCATCCGACGAACCGGGACGCGACGGCGAGGGCGACCCGCTGCTGACCACCTCGGGCGTCCCGCGACGGCCGTACTACGAGCCCGGCGATCCGCCCGCGTCCGTGCCGCCTCCTCCGGGACAGTATCCCTACACGCGCGGGTTGCGGCCCGACGGCTACCGCGCCCGGCCCTGGACCATGCGCCAGTACGCCGGTTTCGGCTCGGCCGAGGAGAGCAACCGCCGCTATAAGACGCTGCTGGCCAGCGGCGCCCGGGGCCTCTCCGTGGCCTTCGACCTGCCCACCCAAATCGGCTACGCCGCCGACGACCCCCGCGCCGATGGCGAGGTGGGGCGCGTGGGCGTGCATATCGACACGCTGGAGGATATGGAGGCCCTCTTCGACGGTATCCCGCTGGCCAGCGTCACCACCTCGATGACCATCAACGCCACGGCGGCGCTGTTGCTGCTGCTCTATCAGCTGGTGGGCGAGAAGCAGGGCGCGGACCCGGCGGAGTTGGGCGGCACCATCCAGAACGACATCCTCAAGGAGTACATCGCGCGCGGTACCTATATCTTCCCGCCGCGGCCCTCCATGCGCCTGATCACCGATATCTTCGCCTACTGCGGAGAGAATCTGCCGCAGTGGAACACGATCTCCATCAGCGGCTACCACATCCGCGAGGCCGGCGCCACGGCCGTGCAGGAGCTGGCCTTCACCCTGGCCGACGCCATCGCCTACGTCGAGGCGGCCAAGCGGGCCGGCCTCGACATCGATCAGTTCGGGACGCGCCTGTCGTTCTTCTTCAACGGGCACAGCGATTTCTTCGAGGAGGTCGCCAAGTTTCGCGCCGCGCGCGGCCTGTGGGCGCGCATCACGCGCGAGCGGTTCGGCGCTACCAATCCGCGCGCCATGATGCTGCGCTTCCATACGCAGACGGCGGGCTCGACGCTGACGGCGCAGCAGCCGCTCAACAACACCGTGCGCGTGGCCCTGCAGGCGCTGGCCGCCGTGCTGGGCGGCACGCAGAGCCTGCACACCAACGGCTACGATGAGGCGCTCTCGCTGCCCACGGTCGAGGCGGCCACGCTGGCCCTGCGCACGCAGCAGATCATCGCCGCCGAGACCGGCGTGACGGCGGTGACGGACCCCCTCGGCGGCTCGCCCTACGTGGAGAGCCTGACGGCCGAGCTGGAGCGCCGCGCCTGGGCCTTGATCGAGCGCATCGACGAGTTGGGCGGCGCCGTGGCGGCGGTCGAGCAGGGCTTCCAGCAGCGCGAGATCGAGGAGAGCGCCTATCGGGCGCAGCGCGCCATTGAGGACGGCTCAGCGACGGTCATCGGCGTCAATGCGTACCGCACGGGGGACGAGCAACAGATCGAGCCCTTCAGCATCGATCCCGCCGTGCAGGAGCGCCAGATCGCGCGGCTGCAGGGCGTGCGCGAGCGGCGCGACAACGCACGCGTGGCCGCGTGCCTCGCGGCGGTGCGCGCCGCCGCTCGCTCAACCGACAACCTGCTACCACCGATGAAGGCGGCCCTGGCCGCTTACGCCAGCATCGGCGAGATCTGCGGCGTGTTGCGCGAGGAGTGGGGCGAGTACGAGGGCTGAGGGCTCGTCGAGCGGCTAGCCAAGCCGCCGCGTGCCGTAGATGATGCGCTTGACCGCCTCGTCGCTGGCCTCGTCGCCCTGCTCGATGCGCTCGGCCTCGTCCAGGACGACCGCCGCCAGGGAGCCGCGGCCCGTTTCTTCCAACTGCCCGGCGAGACCACGGAGCAGGCGCGCGCCGGCGGACGCGCTGCCGCCCTGTAGCGCCGTCCAGGCCTGTTGCTGCATGTTGTGCGCGACGATGCCGCGCAGAGCCGCGGCGATGCGGAGGTCGGCCGCCTGGGGGTCGACGGCCGGCGCGGCCACGGTCGAGATAGGCACGACCAGGACCTCGTCCTTGCGCTGCAGTCCCGGCACATCGTAGCAGAAGGCCAGCGAGGCCACGTCGACCGGGCCGACGCTGCGGGGCGGCAGGACGAACTCCAGCAGCAGCCGGTAGTCCTGGTTGCCGGACACATCGCCCAGCATCCAGGTCTGCACGTCGGGCCGGTCGCCCCGCTCCAGCGGCCGTAGCAGCGGCGCGACGACGGTCGCGCGCCGCAGTTCGCTATTGCCCATGGTGCGCAGCGAGACCGTCGCGTGGTGCAGCGTCGTCGATTGCAAGGTGGTCACGCGCGCGCTGAACGCGCTGCCGATCGCGTCGGGCGACTCGATGTAGTCGGAGTGGCCGCCGGTGGGGATGGCGATGCCGTCGAGGAGCATCGTGTTCCAGTCGTTGCCCAACCCGTACGCGGTGACGCCCACATCCATGGCCGCGGCCTCTTCGGCATGCTCCAGGCAGGCCAGCTCGTCTCCGTAGGTCTGCCCATCGGTCAACAAGATGAGGTGCGAGAGGCCGCGCGAGGCGTTGCGCGACAGCTCGGACAGGCCGGCCGCCAGCCCGCGCGAAATCTCCGTGCCGCCGCGGCAGCGCATGGCGTCCATCGCCTCGTGCGCCGTCTGCTTGTTGCGCACTGGCTGAGCCGGCAACAGGACCTCGGCGCGGTCGCCGAAGGTGATGATCGAGAGATAATCGTCCTCGGCCAACTGGTCAATGATTAGATGCACGGTCCGCTTGAGCCCGTCGACCTTCCCGCCGCGCAGCATCGACGAACTGTGGTCCAACACCAACGCCAGGTTGAGGGGGATGCGGGGGAACACGATCGTCTCGGAGGCGCGTAATCCGATGAGGGCGTAGAACATCCAGGGTCCGCTGCCAACCGGAACCGTGTTGTAGGGGCGCAGCACCTCGGCGCGCGCCGCGCTATGGCCGCTGCCGAATAGCTGTGGCACGGGCGGAGATCCGGGTGTCGCGGGTCCCGATCCGCCAACGATCGACGGCTCCCCAGGCCGCGGGGCGAAGTTGCCCGAGGTCCGCACCGCGCCGGCGCGGTGGAAGGCGGGACGGTGGCTCGGGCTCGGGTCCGCGGGCGGGGCCGAGGGCGCGGCGACATCGGTACGCTGGAGGTCCGAGCCAGGAGCCGCTGTCGAAGACGCCGCGGGCGCTGCGGCGTCCACGACATCCGCGGATGTCGCGGGCGGCGTGTTGGGGACGGGAGTCTCCGGAAGGGTGTCTTTGGGAGTGACGGGCACGTTCGCCGCCACCACTGGCTGCGCCTGGTCGAGCGTCTGGTAAAAGATCTTTAGACGATCGTAGGCGCGTCGTAGCGTGGTGAAACGTTCGACCGCGGTAGGATCGCCGGGGTTGGCGTCGGGGTGATACTGGCGCGCCAAACGGCGGTAGGCGCCCTTGACATCATCGAAGCTCGCCGTGCGGTCGAGCCCCAGGATATCGAAGGGATTCGACGACGGACCCGGGACAACGGACATGAATGGCGCCTACCTTTATCTTTTCAGGACCCTATCTCAGGTCGAGCTGGCCGACGCGACCACCGGGAACGGCAATACGCGCGGTGGAGCGTGAGGGACGAGATCGGTCTCCACGCGCGTGACGAATGCCGGCTCCACGATGTGGTAAGGCCGCTACTCCCCCTGGCGTAGCGCAAGTCTACTCCACTCGCGCCTGCCCGGCACTAGGAATTTCGGGGGGGCTGCCAGGGACCCTCACCTCCCGCCCCGTGCGGGGAGAGGGGCGCAAGACACCCTCACCCCCAACCCCTCTCCCTGCCGCGGGAGAGGGGAGAGGACGCTTCTGCTCCCCCTCGCCCCTTGAGGGAGAGGGGGTTGGGGGGTGAGGGGACAGGGGTGAGGGGTGTCCTTGTCAGGCGTGACGTCCGGTGCTACAATCGCCGTTGACGCTGAAATAGCGACCCACCACCATGAGAGGGATGATGGCCCAATGCGCTTCTCCGATCTGCCCGCCGGCTACACGTTCCCGGCGGATACCCTGACGCTCGACCCCACGACGGTGCAACGCTATCTGGCGGCGACCGACGACGATAACGCGCTGTACTGGCACGAGGACGCGCCGCGCGTCGTTCCACCCCTGGCCGTGGCCGCGCTCTCGCTGCGCGCCATCGCCGCGGGCGTCAGCCTTGCGCCCGGCTCAATCCATAGCGCGCAAGATCTCACCTTCCACCGCGCCGTCGCCGTCGGCGAGACTTTGCAGGCGCGCGCCCGCGTGGCCACGGCCTCAAAGCGGCGCGACTTTACCGCGCTGGCCATCGAGAGCACGATAGGCGCCGTGGACACCGATGGGGAGCCCACCGCTATCTCCGGCCGCATGACGCTGTTCGCCGCGCCCGGTCAGGCGGAGGAGCCGGGGAGCGCCACGGAGGGGACGGGGACGCGCCTCTCCGCCCTCTCCGACACCACGGTGACCACGACGATGCCAGCGCCCATGCGGACGCGCGCCTACCCCCTCTTGCCGCGCGAGGACATCGTGGCGGGCACGGAGATCCCGCCGCTCGAGCGCACGGTGACGCAAGGGCGCATCGACGCCTACGCCGTGGCCAGCGGCGACTATAACCCCATCCACCTCGACCCGGACTTCGCGGCGGCGACCCCGTTCGGCGGGACCATTGCCCACGGCATGCTGCTCCTTGCCTATGCGTCGGCGGCGTTGGCGCGGGCCTTCGGCCAGGCCTGGCTGGAGACGGGCTCGCTCAAAGTGCGCTTCCGCAATCCCGCCCCCGCCGGGACGGTGGTGACGGCGCGCGGCCGGGTGGAGCGCCTGGAACCGCGAGAGCACAGTGAGGAGCATAGTGGTGTACAATACGCCATATGCGCCATCCTCTTGCAGGACCCGCACGGCGCCTCGCTGATCACCGGTGAGGCCCGCGTGGCCGTTCCCGCGCCTACCGTGAAATAGAGGGCTATGAAAAAAGCTGTTGTCACCGGCCTTGGCGTCGTCAGCCCGATCGGGCTGACCGTCGACGAGTTCTGGGCCAACCTGACCGCCGGCGTCTCGGGCGTTGGCCCGATCAGCGCCTTCGACCCGTCGCGGTTGGGCGTGCGTATCGCCGGCGAAGTCAAAGGGTTTGAGCCTCGCAACTACATGAACCATAAAGAGGCGAGGCGCATGGACCGCTTCGCCCAGTTTGCCGTCGCGGTCAGCCGTATGGCCCTGGAGGACGCGGGCCTGGAGATCACTCCTCAGAACAACGCGTCGGTCGGCATCGTGATGAATACCGGCGGCGGCGGCATGAATCAGGTTGCACTCGAAGAACACACCCTGACCGAGAAGGGGCCCGAGCGCGTCACGCCCTTCTTCGTGCCGCTGATGGCGCCGAACATGGCCTCGTCGCAGCCCTCGATCCAACTGGGCATCCGCGGCCCGGTCATCACCTCGGTCGCCGCGTGCGCCGCCGGAACCATGGCCATGGCCGAGGCGTTGCGCCTGATCCGCGCCGACGACGCCGACGTCGTCATCGCCGGGGGTACCGAGTCGTGCATGATGCCGCTGGCCTTTGCCGGGCTGGACAACATGCGCGCGCTCTCGCGCCGCAACGACGACCCCACGCGGGCCTCGCGTCCGTTCGACCGCAACCGCGACGGCTTCGTCTTCGGCGAGGGCGCCGCGGCGCTGGTGATCGAGAGCGAGGAGCACGCCCGCAAGCGCGACGCGCGCATCATCTGTGAGTTGGCCGGCGGGGCCATGACGGCCGACGCCTTCCACATCACGGCGCCCCTGCCCAGCGGCGAGGGCGCTGTGCTGGCAATGCAGCGCGCGCTCCAGAGCGCGGGGATGGGCGCCGACGAGGTGGAGTATATCTGCGCCCATGGCACCTCCACGCCGCTCAACGACGCTTCGGAGACCAACGCCATCAAGCGAGCCTTCGGCGAGCGCGCCTATCGCATCCCCATCAGCTCCAACAAGAGCATGATTGGCCACCTGCTCGGCGCCGCCGGCGCCATGTCGTCGCTGGCCGCCGTCCAGACGATCCGCCACGCCGTGATCCCGCCGACGATCAACCTGGAGACGCCCGACCCCGAGTGCGACCTGGACTACGTGCCCAACACGGCGCGCCAGACCCGCGTGCGCACGGCCATCGCCAATGGCTTCGGCTTCGGCGGCCAGAATGCCGTGGCCGTCTTCCGAGCCGTGGATTAGTTGCCAGTTGCCAGTTGCCAGTTGCCAGTTGCCAGTTGCCAGTTGCCAGTTGCCAATAGGATGTCGCGGACGCCTTGGTTCCACTACAGGGGTCTGGTAAACGATACAGGACGACGGGGCATCGGTCGCGACCTGCTGGTTACTGGCAACTGACAACTGACAACTGACAACTGCCCGAAGGGTCGAAGGGCTTGTGCTATACTGCCGGGCGTGGAGATGCGCGGGCCGGGGTGCGCGAACAACAGGGGTAGCGAGGGTATCTAGAAGGAGCCGGGGACTATGAATATCCCGTCCATCGCCGATCACGCGGTGATCAAGGTGGTTGGTTGCGGCGGCGGCGGCTGCAACGCGATCAACCGCATGATCAGTACGCGCGTCCAGGAAGTCGAGTTCATTGCCATCAACACCGACAATCAGGCCCTCATCGGGTCGATGGCCCCCATCAAGATCCGCATCGGCGATAAGCTGACCAAGGGGCTCGGCGCGGGAGGCAACCCCGAGATCGGCCAGAAGTCGGCCGAGGAAACCGCCGAGGAGATCCGTGAAGCCCTGCAAGGGGCGGATATGATCTTTATCACCGCCGGGATGGGCGGCGGAACCGGAACGGGCGCCGCACCGATCATCGCTCAGATCGCCCAGGAGTTGGGGGCCTTGACCGTCGGCGTGATCACCAAGCCCTTCACCTTCGAGGGCAACCGCCGTCGCCGCCTCGCCGACGAGGGCGCCAACGCGCTCAAGGAGAAGGTCGACACCCTCATCACCGTGCCCAACGACCGCCTGCTGCAGCTGGCCGATAAAAAGATGACCATGAACGCGGCGTTTGCGCTGGCCGACGACGTGCTGCGCCAGGGCATCCAGGGCATCTCCGACACCATCACCGTGCCCGGCGTGGTCAACCTCGACTTCGCCGACGTCAAGGCGGTGATGAGCCAGGCCGGCTCGGCCCTGATGGCCATTGGCCGCGCCGCCGGCGACAACCGCGCGGTGGAGGCCGCGCGCATGGCCGTGTCCTCGCCCCTGCTCGATGTCTCGATCGAGGGCGCCAAGGGCGTCCTGTTCAACATCACGGGCAGTGACTACACCATCTTCGAGGTCAACGAGGCGGCCCAAATCATCCAGGAGGCGGCCGACCCCGACGCCAACATCATCTTTGGCGCGGTGATCGACGAATCGATGCAGGGCGACATCCAGATCACCGTGATCGCCACCGGCTTCGACGGGCGCGGCAACCGCCAGCAGCATATCGGCCTGCCACGCCAGCCCGATCTGCCGCAACAGCCGCAGCGCCCGCGCCAGCCCGAGCGCAACGTCGACCAGTTTGACGTGCCATCGTTCCTGCGCAACCGCTCGTAGGTACCCCGAGGGTCTGTGCATTGTCGGCCTGGGAGCGCGTGGCGCTCGCTGCGCTGCTCGCCCGTCCCCGCGTTGGACCCGGGACGGGCGAGACGCCTGTGCCCCTAGACTCCTAATACGGGCAAACGTGGTGCGATTGAGTCAAGTTTTTGCGGCACGTCTCGTCGGTCTGAGGCGGAGCCTCGCTAGAGATGCCTCTCCTATCGCCGCACCGACGACTTTTCACAGACCCTGTAGGTACCCCTTAGTTATCAGCCATTAGCCGTTCGTCTTGGCGGCTCACCCACTCCACTCCTCTAGCGGGATTAAACGCCGGCCGCTCGCACACTTTCGTGCGGGTAGCCGGCGTTTTCTCTTTGTCCGTTTGCGCGCCGACTATTTTCCACTCCCCCATCCTTATGACGCAGCCTTGCCTTGCCGTTGCGCCTGACGGCGGGGCTACGCGTCGGACAAACACTCTCGGAAGGGCTGCCATCGGTACAACTCTGCGAGACGTACCTGCCAGTCATACCTCACAGCGTGGGCCGAGGCGTCGCGGTCAATCCGCCGTTGCACGTCGCCTTGCAGCCGTCGATCGACCCGTACGTCCGCATCGTTGAGCCACATCAGACGGTGGAGGCCGGCGGCCTACCGATCACCCTCGACCGCGTCGTGATGACGGCGGCGGGAACAACTCTCTACCTGCGCTTGCCGTATACACACGGCTGCGGCCGTCTGGAGACTGTCGGGCTGATCGGCTACTACAGCGAGGGGTTTCAATCCTCGCCCAGCGGTGACGCCGGGCGCAAGAGGGGGTGGGAGGGGAGGCACATCATGCAGCAGCAGGTTTCAATCCTCGCCCAGCGGTGACGCCGGGCGCAAGTCGGCTGCGCAAGCGGTACGGGTACGCCTGAGATGAGCGGTTTCAATCCTCGCCCAGCGGTGACGCCGGGCGCAAGGCTTGCCGCCGACTACCCCTACCTGCTAGTGTGGCAAGTTTCAATCCTCGCCCAGCGGTGACGCCGGGCGCAAGGGGTCGCCCGTCGCCAGGAGTCCATCCTGCTGACGGTTTCAATCCTCGCCCAGCGGTGACGCCGGGCGCAAGTGGGGACGGCGCTGGCGGACGCCACACGCCGGCCGTTTCAATCCTCGCCCAGCGGTGACGCCGGGCGCAAGGCGGCCAACACCACATGGGTGGACGGCCTGGATGTTTCAATCCTCGCCCAGCGGTGACGCCGGGCGCAAGCTGATGCTCTGGGGGATGAGGTGACAGGCCGCCTCTTGTTTCAATCCTCGCCCAGCGGTGACGCCGGGCGCAAGTAGATCGCCTGCAGCGACAGGTGCCAGTCAGGCGGATAGTTTCAATCCTCGCCCAGCGGTGACGCCGGGCGCAAGGTGGGTGGGAAGGGAGACACATCTTGCAGCCGCAAGTTTCAATCCTCGCCCAGCGGTGACGCCGGGCGCAAGCTGCACGCGCGCGCGACGGAGTACGTTCTGGGGGTTTCAATCCTCGCCCAGCGGTGACGCCGGGCGCAAGGCGCGATCCGCCCTGCGTTTTAAAGTTGTATATGCCCTCGTTTCAATCCTCGCCCAGCGGTGACGCCGGGCGCAAGCAGTGCGCCAGGATCGCGTCCCACCCCTGCGATGGTTTCAATCCTCGCCCAGCGGTGACGCCGGGCGCAAGGTCGGACATCACGCCGCAATTCACAGCCGGGGACCTCGTTTCAATCCTCGCCCAGCGGTGACGCCGGGCGCAAGCGTGCGGGGCGGGCACCGTCGAGATCGGGCGTGACGACGTTTCAATCCTCGCCCAGCGGTGACGCCGGGCGCAAGTCTGGTGTACCCCGCCGGCGCGTCAACACTTGATCCGGATTCAGGTTTCAATCCTCGCCCAGCGGTGACGCCGGGCGCAAGGCCGTGCTCGCCTCAGCGCCCCCCGTCCATGGCACCGGGTTTCAATCCTCGCCCAGCGGTGACGCCGGGCGCAAGCCTCCTGCGTCCCGCTTTCAGCGCGTACAACGCGTTTCAATCCTCGCCCAGCGGTGACGCCGGGCGCAAGGTTGTAGTGCCGCCGCGTGATGCCAGCAGTCACGACCGTTTCAATCCTCGCCCAGCGGTGACGCCGGGCGCAAGCGTGCATATTTTTGTTGGCGGCGGCGGTGCTATCACGTTTCAATCCTCGCCCAGCGGTGACGCCGGGCGCAAGCAGTCAACAAGCGCAATCAGGATTACGCAAAAGAGTTTCAATCCTCGCCCAGCGGTGACGCCGGGCGCAAGGCGCGCCGATTAACGTAAGCGTCTAACGCTTGTGGCGGTTTCAATCCTCGCCCAGCGGTGACGCCGGGCGCAAGATCCGTTGCCGTTGCCTATGGCGACACGACGCACGTGTTTCAATCCTCGCCCAGCGGTGACGCCGGGCGCAAGGCGGGATGGGCAACTGAGCGTCCAGCCGTCCTGGCCATGTTTCAATCCTCGCCCAGCGGTGACGCCGGGCGCAAGTGGCGCGAGGATGCCGCGTGTTGCACGGCGGCCGGGCGCGTTTCAATCCTCGCCCAGCGGTGACGCCGGGCGCAAGACGGGCGGACGCTGCTCTCACTAAACGTGCCGTTTGAGTTTCAATCCTCGCCCAGCGGTGACGCCGGGCGCAAGGCGACAGGCTCCGCGCGCACGGCCTTGCCCCACTGCGTATGGACGGACGTGTTTCAATCCTCGCCCAGCGGTGACGCCGGGCGCAAGGATCGTGATGCGCGCCCGATTCCCACCCCTTGTCTTGTTTCAATCCTCGCCCAGCGGTGACGCCGGGCGCAAGATCATGCGTGAGGAAGACATGAGAGTGCAGGACCTGTTTCAATCCTCGCCCCGCGGTGACGCCGGGCGCAAGATTGGCGCGCAGTGGCGGGTGTC
>JAABUQ010010009.1_pt1 | contig 12579 bp, 14 predicted proteins | sample 5560001 | NCBI WGS metagenome assembly JAABUQ01 (sample SAMN10711888, study PRJNA513371) | rock metagenome | isolation source: Antarctica rocks | place: Antarctica: Victoria Land, Finger Mt nord | collected 2015-12-18 | reverse complement strand
TTAAGCCAGGGGACTCAGCCTGTTGACGTGGCCCATCTTGCGGCCGGGGGCGACCTCGCGCTTGCCATAAAGCCACAGCCGCGCGGCGGGGTCGGCCGCCAGCGCCGCCCAGTCCAGCGCCTCGTCGCCAAGCAGGTTGGTCATCTCGACGCTCACCAGCGGGTCGGTCGGGCCGAGCGGCCAGCCGGCGACCGCACGCACGTGCTGCTCGAACTGATCCACCTGGCAGCCGTCCAGCGTCCAGTGGCCGGTGTTGTGCACCCGCGGCGCGATCTCGTTGACATAGAGGAAGGTGGCGTCCCCCGGCGTGTGCCGCACCTCGAATAGCTCCACCCCGATCACGCCGATGTAGTCCAGCTTCTCCAGGATCAGCCTGGCGATGTAGCGGGCGTCCCAGGCCAGCCTATCGTCGACCGAGGCGGGCGCCATCGTCCGGCGCAGCACGCCGTCGACATGGATGTTCTCGCCGATGGGGTAGGCGGCGACGCTCCAGTCGCGGCCGCGGGCGGCGATCACCGACAGCTCGCGCACGATCGGCGCACGCTGCTCCAGGATGGCGGGCGCGGCCCCGATGCGCGCGAACGCCGCCTCAGCCTCGCCGGCGTCGGCGACCCAGACCTGGCCCCGCCCGTCATAGCCGTCCCGCCGGGTCTTCAGCAGGGCGGGTGCGCCAAGCGTGAGAAGGGCCGGCGCGATGTCGGCGGCGGAATCTACGGCCACGAACGGCACGGTCGAGATGTCGCACGTTCTCAGGAAGGTCTTTTCCGCCACCCGGTCCTGGGCGACGGCCAGCGCCTGGCTGCCGGGGGCGACCGCCACGCCCAAGCCTTCCAGCGCGCGCACGGCGTCGGCGGGCACGTTCTCGAACTCGTAGGTGACGGCGTCGCTGGCCTCGGCCAGCCGCAGCAGGGCATCGGAGTCGTCGTAGGGCGCGGTGATCACCGCCCGGGCCACGCGGCCGGCGGGGCAGTCGGGGTCGGGGTCAAGCACCACGGTGTCCAAGCCCAGCCGCGCGGCCGCCATCGCGAGCATCCGCCCGAGCTGGCCGCCGCCGATCACGCCGAGCGTCGATCCGGGGGGCAGAGGGAACGAAGGCGGAGAGGGCACGGGGGCTCAGTCCTCGACCGTCTCGGCCACCGCCGCGGTTTGGGCGGTGCGCAGGTCCCGCAGCCTCTGGGCCAGCGCCGGGTCGCTCAGGGCCAGGATCTGCGCGGCGAGCAGGCCGGCGTTGCGCGCCCCCGCCTCGCCGATCGCCAGCGTCGCCACCGGCACCCCCGCAGGCATCTGCACGATCGACAGCAGGGAGTCCAAGCCGCCGAGCGCGCTGGATCGGACGGGCACCCCCAGCACCGGCAGCTCGGTCAAGGCCGCGACCATGCCCGGCAGGTGCGCCGCCCCGCCCGCCCCCGCGATCACCACCCTGTGCCCCGCCGCCGCCGCGCCCCTTGCAAACGCGTACAGCCGCTCGGGCGTGCGGTGGGCCGAGACCACGCGGGCGTCGTAAGCTACGCCCAGCGCGTCCAGCGCCTGCGCCGCTGCACGGAGCGTCGGCCAGTCGGAGCGGCTGCCCATAACGATCGCCACCGGCGCGGGCTCTGCGTCCACGGCTTCCCCCGAAGCAGCCGGGCGCGACGGCCCGGTCGAGCGCCGGGGCATACCCCACGCGCGGCCGGCGCGACAGGGCCGAACTCGCCGCTTGCCCCGCCGGCCGCCGAACCGGTATCGTCATCGCCATGAACGCGATGGACCGGGACCTCGGCGGCGAGGCGCAGGTGCGCTACGGCGACGGCGACTTCAGCCTGTTGCGGCCCGGCCGCTGGGTGATGTGCGCGGTGTCGGGTCGCCGCATAGCCATCGAGGCCCTGCGCTACTGGAACCCCGAGTTGCAGGAGGCCTATGCCGGGCCGGAGGAGGCGCTGGCGCGATGGAAAAGCCTGCAGCGACGCTGAACCGCCGCGCCGCCCTGATCGGCGGGTTGGGGCTGGCGGCCGCGGGCGCCGGGCGAACCGAGCCCGCTTCGCCGCCGTTCGCTCACGCCGGGACGCTGAGCCAAGGCGGCGTGCTGATCTGCCGGACACGTCCGCGCGGGGCGGTGTCGGTGGATGGCGCGCCCGTGGGCTCGGCGTCGAGGGGCGGCCTCTTCGTGGTCGGTTTCGACCGCGACGCCCCGCCCCGGGCCGCCGTGGCGGTGGCCGGCGCGGGCGCCGAGACCCTGGCCATCGCCCCGGTCGACTACGACGTACAGCGCATCGACGGCCTGCCGACCGACCAGGTCGAGCCCAGCGACCCCGCCCTGCTGGCGCGGATCAAGCGCGAGCTGGCGGTCAAGACCGCCGCCCTGGCCTCCCGCGACGACAGCGAGAACTTCCGCGACGGTTTTGTGCTGCCGGTGCAGGGGGCGCGGCGATCCTCGCGCTTTGGCGGCCAGCGCGTGCTGAACGGCGTGCCCAAGCGCCCGCACTACGGCGTCGACCTGGCCGCGCCCGTCGGCACGCCGATCGCCGCCCCCGCGCCCGGGCTGGTGGTGCTGGCTGAACCGAACTTCCACTTCGAGGGCGGGCTGACCCTGATCGACCACGGCCAGGGCCTGATCTCCATCTACCTGCACCAATCGCATCAGGACGTGGCGGCGGGGCAGCGGGTCGAGCGCGGGCAGCGCATCGGCCTGATCGGCATGACCGGCCGCGCCACCGGCCCTCACCTATGCTGGCGCATGAAGTGGCGCGACCGCAATCTGGACCCTAGCCTGCTGCTAGGCGTGACCGCGCCGGCGTGAGTATCCACCCTCCCCCTCGAGGGGAGGGACGACCGCGAAGCGGTCCGGATGGGGGTGCGTGCCGCGATCTCGCACCCCACCCTGGCCGGCTTCGCCGGCCTGTCCCTCCCCTCAAGGGGGAGGGCTTGTGTAGGCCTCCACGGGCCAGCGCTTGTGGACCCAGAACCACTGGGCGGGGTTGGCGCGAACCTGAGCCTCGACGAAGGCGGTGATCCGGCGCACCCCGGCCTCCAGGTCGACGGCGCGGGCGCCGGTGCGCTCCAGTCGGATGGGCGGGTGGGCGGTGACGCGGAAGCGCGCGCCGCGCAGGCGCTGCACGCTCATCAGCACGATGGGTGCGTCGAAGCGGAGCGCCAGCCGGCTCGGCCCGACCGCTGTGTGGGCCAGGCGGCCGAAGAAGGGCACGGCCACCCCGCCGTTGAACTTCTGGTCGTTCATGATCGCCACCGCCGCCCCGCCCTCCAGCGCCGCCATCAGCGCGCGCGAGCCCTCCGCCCCCTTGGGCGCGAACAGGCGCACGCCATAGCGGGCCCGGGCGCGGCGAATCATGGCGTCGACATAGGGGTTGTTGGCGGCGCGGTAGGTGACCAGCGCGTCCACCCCGGCCGCGGTGAAGGCCGCCGCCATCACCTCCCAGTTGGCGAAATGGCCCGACACCAGCACCGTCGGCCCAGGGTCGCGCGCCACCGCCTCCAGCACCCCGCGCCCGGCGATTTCAAGACGCCCCGACGCCTCGGTCAGCCGGTCGGCGATCGGCAGCTCGAAGAAGGTGCGCCCGGTATTGTCCCACTGCGCCCGCAGCAGGCGGGCGCAGTGGGCGGCGTCCAGCTCGGGAAAGGCGATCTCGATATTGCGCGCGGCAACCCGGTGCGCCCCGGTCAGCGGCCCGAGCAGGCGGCCGAGCGCCCCGCCCAGCCCCGACGCCGCGTCGACCGGCAACAGCCGCAGGGCCGCGCCGAACACCGCAAAGGCGGCCGCCTCGGCGCGCCAGGCCAGCTCGCGTCGGAATGAGGCCATGCCGCTCCCGTTTAGGGCCGCCCCGCCAACCCCGCAACGCTGGCCCGCAACGCCGCCCCGCGACCCCGCCCGTGCGGCCCGCCGAGCGCCGGTGCGGGTTGACACCGGCGGGAGCGGCCCCGTATCTGCCGCCTCTCCTGCGCCCGCCGCGCCGGGGCCGTAGCTCAGTTGGTAGAGCGCTTCGTTCGCAATGAAGAGGTCAGGGGTTCGACTCCCCTCGGCTCCACCAGGAAAAACAGTTACTTAGGCGGTCTCGGGAAGCTTCGGAAATCTCGCGGCTACCACGGGGCTACCAAGCGGCACGGTTTCACGCTGCTTCGCGTGAGCGGCCCTGTCCAAGATTGAGCCGAATGGTCGGTGGCCGCTGTCGAGCGGCAGTCGCGCGCCTTACAGCTTGCCGGCGGTAGGACGCCGGCCGCCGGGCAGAGACTTGGGCGGCGCCGCTCCCGGGCTCGGCTCGACAAACAGGGCGCTCGTGGGAGCGGAGAGCGCGGCCGCTAAGCGATCTAGCAGGTCAACCGTCGGGTTTTCCTGCCGCCGCTCTACGCCGCTGAGGTACGCCGGATCGACGCTCGCCTCCAAGGCGAGCCGTTCCTGAGAGACGCCCTTCTCGACCCTGAGCCGCCGAACGTTCCACGCCACCAGTTCCCGCCCGTTCATCGGGCGAGGCCGCGGATTCAGCGCCCGTTAAATCAGGGGCTATAAGCAAGGCATATGAGACAGGGGCCGGCTCAGCGGCACCCGTCTTGCTCGCGGCGCGACATAGATGTCATTCATCAGACAACGAGAAGCGTGCCGAAGAGCCAATCAACCCCGCACCACAACGCTTCCAGACCAATGGAACCCATACGGACGGTTCGCTAGCGGATCGCTCGCGCTAAGCCTACTTCTCTCCTGCTTAGTGGAGCCACAATGCGCGGTTGCAGGCTCATCTACACTCGCAATATCTCCCGAATACCTGCCCATCCCACCGGTCGCACCGCCGAAGACGGTCTCCTCACCGCTCGCCCCCGTCGCGGGCGTCGAGCCCGACCCGACCAGCGACGCGGTGAACCCTTTGAACTCCGAGCCTGTAGTCAACGACGGGCGGCCGAAAAACGGTTTGCCTCGACCGGCCTGGACGAGCGGGCAAGGCCAGCGCATCGGCCAGCATGTGTTCTACCAGCCTCACCCCGGCGGCTGGCGCCCTCCGGCCGGGTCCGGCGAGGCTTCCGACCCCATGATGTCGGAGTCGCCGCCCACGCCTGGGCCGCCGCCGCCGCCCGATCCATCCGGCCAAAACGGCCAAGACGGCCCGGCGGACGAGTTCCCCCCCGACGTGGTGGCGTGGGCGAAGGGGTTGGGGGCGGAGCCGGGTGGCCCGAGCGCGCAGAAGCCCCCCTTCGACTGGATCGCTCTCTACTTACAGGTCGGCGCTGTTGGAGGCTTGCTCGGCGCCATCGGCGTCACCTTGATCGTGTGGCGTTGGTTGAGCGGCCGCTTCGGCGCGCTCGGGCTGGCGCTGGGCGGGTTCGCAGGAGCGGCGCTCGGGTTTGCGACCTTCTGGGCGATGTTCTGGGCTTGGCCACTCACTCCGATCGTTTTGGTCGTTCTCCTCGCACCCCACCGCAAAGCAGCAGCTTGGCGCCACGCGCCAGGCCGATAACCGCTCTGTTGCCCCATCGGAAGGATAGAAGATGAAGCTTCTCCATTGCACATTCGTATTCGTATTCGGCGCGACAGCTTTTTGCTCTGCCGCTTCAGCGCAGACGACAACCTGCGACACTATGGGCTCTACTGTAACCTGTCAGACTTACGGCAATCAGTTCTCTCAGCCCTTCGCCGCCTCTCAGGTCGACCAGCTGCCCGACTATGGCGCGCTCGCCCAGCAGGGCTCCGAACGCGGGATGCAGATGCGCCACGAGATACTTGTAAGGCGTGCGGGCGAGATGGCCAGCCGCGGAGATTGCGACGGGGCACGGCGCGCACTGCTACAAGCCTCAGAGTTCGAGCTTGCCGAGCGTGTAGAACGCGCTTGCACTCCGGCGCGTCAGTGAAGGCCGCATTTACTAGTAGACAATCCGCCCATGCGTTCGCTTCCGAAACCGACTTCCCGAGCACGAAGATCGTTCTGGAATCAGCGCGCTGGCTTGGCAGGCCGATCAGGCGGGCGGTGAAAGGCGGCGGGGCGGGTTAGCGGCCCCAGCCCGACAAGCACAGCCTGCAGCTAAGGGCTTGCTGACATATGTAGTAGATGCTGGCGACGGCGTTTGTAGTAGATGCCAGCAGGTGAGATGCTGAGCAGCTTTCGCAGAACGTCGGTGAGAGAGCCGAGGCTGGCGTCGGGCGGTGATGAGCGGCGAGCGAGTCGACCCATAGCGCGAACGCCCGTGCCGAAACGGCCGAAACGGCCAGAACTCTCACGCCTCCCCCCAAAGCCAGGGGTTCGCCTCATAGTCGGCGGGCTTGCGTCCACCTTGCGGGCCGCTTTCGCCCCGCGCCCGGATACAGTCACCATCGGCCAGCACGGCGAGGGCGGCGGTCATCCGGCCGGCATCCCGCAAGCCGCTGAGCCCCCAGTCGCGGCGGGCCGCTCGGGCGTTGAAGGTGCGCGCCCGGCGCTTCACGATGGCCTTCAGCAGCATCACCGCATCGCGCTCGGCTGGGGGTCGGGCGGAGTCGCCATAGACCCGCTCGGCCATAGGGACGAAGTAGTCCTCGACCAGCCCTGTCGCGTGGGCGACGCTCTCGATGGACACCGCACGGGGTTCCGGTCCGCCGACGGCCGCCCACTGCAGCAGCTCCAGAACCAGCGCCAGCCGCGCGGCGACGCCCTCGCACTTGCCGCGAAAGCTTCCCATTAAGCCCCCGACCACTTGCGCTTCGGTCTTGGTGCGCTCGTACCAGCCGCCGAACGCGGTCGCGGCGTCCGGCGCGAGCGGGAGCGTCAGCGGCCTGGGCTGGCCGTCGTCTCCCGTCTCGGGCTGCAGTGAGCGAAGCCGCCGCAGCAGGTCGGTCATGCGGCCCTCGTCCACCGGGCGCGTCGCCCATACCGGCGGCACGGGATTGGGCCATGCGACCAGGAACCGCGCGAGCAAGCCGTCGTCGGCCCGGTTCATCAGCAGCTCGGCCAGCCGCTCGGGCTGGATCGTGCCGCACGCGGACAAGAGCGCCCGCGCGGGGTTGACGCTCCCGCCCTCCCGCACGCGGTCGATAGGGACGGACTGGCCGCTATAGGCCGACAAGTAGAACGCGGCGTCGCCGTCGCCGCCGTACTTGCCGAAGTTGCCCAGCCATCCCGCGGCCTCGTCCATCGTCAGCAGCAGGCCGCGCGGGAAGGCGGAAAACATATGCGACAGCTTCTCGACGGTGACGCTGGCGACGGCGATGCGGGGCGCCAGGGGCTCGGGCGGCGGGTCCGCGTCGGCCGGTTTAGGCGGGATCGGGTTTTCCTTTTGACGGGCCGCCTTGAGGTCCGCCTTCCAAGCCGCCTCGACTTCCCGCGCCAGCGCCGCAGCCGTCGCCCACTGGCGGCGCACGTCGGCGAAGTCGGGCGCGTCTTCGGGCTCGATCACCTTTACCGCCGACCGCAGCAGGGCGAGCGGTTGCGTCTTGCCCGCCGACGGCCCGCCGACCAGCAGGCCCCACAGCGCGCAAGGCTCAATCCAGCCGGGGCGCACCCGCACCGCGCGGGCGTCGCCGATCACCCCCGCCGCCGCCGTCAGCAAGGCGAGCGCCACATAGTCCGGCGGGCCGCCTTTGGCGGCGGCGAGGTCGCGGACGTAGGGCGCCAGCGTCCCGAATGCCTCTATGGGCAATCGGGGCGCGGCGCGCACGCCGCCGTTGACCAGGTGCGGGTCGGGCTCGGGCCAATGATCGGCGACAGGGCGGAACGGATCGAATATGGCCGCCTTCATGGCCGCACCCGTTCGGCTCGGGCCACGTCGTTCCAGTCCCCGCACCCCGGCGGTGGTCGGATGAACGCCACGTCCAGCCCCGCCGCGTGGGCGCGGGAGGCGAGGGCCTGAGCCGCCCGCTCGCCCGCCCCGCTGGCATCCCGGTCGGGGGCGATCAACAGGGCGCGGATGCGGTCGGGCCAGCGCATCGCCGCCACGCCGCCCGCCGATAGGGCCGCCACACAGCCCAGGGACGCGCCGTCAGGCCCTTCCGCTTTGCCGGCCGCTTCCCATGCCGACAGAGCGGACTCGACGCCCTCGGCCACCACAAGCTGCGTGCCGGGGATCAGCGGAACGAACCCGCCTCCGACTGTGCCGACCATCTTGCGGGCGGGGCTCACGTCGGCCTTGCCGAGCCCGTCGGCGCGAAGAAACGTCAGGTGCGCGCCGGTCACCCGGCCGCCGGACACCACCGCCGCGACCATAGCCGGGCCGGTGCGCCCGTCGGGGCGGTAGGGGGTCAGCGGCGCGTCGGCGAGGAAGCCGAGCGCGGCCCCGTCCAGCGGCGCCAGGATGGCCCGCGCGGTCCGCAACCAGGTCGCGGCAGGGCTGCGCTCGACAGGCTTCGCCCGAGCTACCAGGGCGGACGCCACAGCCTCTTTCGCCGTGCGCTCAGCCGAGAGGGCCGCCGCGCGCCGATGCGCCTCAGTGGGCGATTCTCGGGCTGCAATGACACCCTCGCCCTCCAAGAGCCGGGCGGCCTCGGCCCGGTCCTGCGCCTGCCCGGCATGAACCACCAGGTCCAGCACGCCGCCGCCGACGCCCGCTTCGTGGTCGCGCCACACGCCCCGGTCGGGACGCACCGCCAGAGATCCACGCGATCCGAACCGCAGCTCCCGCGCGGTGCTGAGCCGCCGGTTCGGTTCGCCTAACAGACGACGGGCCAGGTCGGCGACATAGGCCGGGTCTGAGAAAGGTGCGCCTGTCACGACAGCGCCTCCCGCCGGATCGCGGCCAGGGCGTCGGACACGTCCGCCGCGGCTAGCCGCAAGGCTTGCTCAGAGCGCGAGCGCGACGGGCTGTGATCGGCGGCGACGACGATGACATTCAGGGCTAGGCGCAAGCCGCGTTGAAGCTCGGCCCAGCTCGGACTAAGTTCCAGGTGCTCGCCGTCGAGCAAACCACCCGCGCCCCGTCCGCCGTTCGCGCGGCGGCGGGGTGCTTTTATGTCGGCCATGGGTCAGACCGCCTCCGACGTCGAGTGACGACGCTTCGAGGCAAGCCATGCCTCCACCGCGGCGACTTCGTACACGACCTTTCGGCCGAGCTTCAGGTAAGTCGGGCCTGTTCCGGTGAGGCGCAGCTTGTTTAACGTGGAGATCGACAAGCCCGTCAGGGTCGCGGCCCCGTCCACCGTCACACGGGGCGGGGCGGGCAGTGGATGCAAGGTGGTCACGGTGGCCGTCCGGTAGGCGCGCCGGACAAGCCCCGTCGCATGGCGACCGTTCTGATATGCCGCTCTTGCCCCAGTTGTCGCTTAAGTGGGACACTATGCCAGCGGAACGTCCCAATTTTCCGCCAAGCGCGCCTCCTTCAATCCCCGAGCTTTCGGAACACGGCGACCCTCCGCCGCTGCTTCCAGGAAGGCGACGACGGCGTTCTCTCTCATCTTCACGCTTTGCCGCGGAACGATCGCAGCCAGGCGAGTCCATTCCTCGCGTGCCATTGCTCGCCACCACGGACGAAGCGCGGCTGTGGATCGGCCGCCTGCGGAACGAGCCTTCTTGTCCTTCAGCGCGCGCTCGGCTCGCTCGAAAAAGCCTTGTCGCTCCCCCGCAAGAATGGAGTCAGCTCCGCCGCATCGCCCGGCCGAGAGGACAATGCCGAAGAGAAGTTCATCCGATATAACGCGAGTGGCAGGAACTCGACCCAAAAGCGCGCGAAGATAGAAGACGCCTTCCAAGGCGTTGAGGCCCGCAGCATCCTCTCGGCTCGGGTCGGCACCTGTTGCTTCTACATGGGCGCGCGCTTCATTGCAGAGCCGTCCAAGTTCACGGATCGGCATTACGCCGTTCCAGGTTGGAAGGGGCGTCACCCTATAAAGGAATCCTCCGGCTCGAAGAGCGACCAAACCCAGGGCAACTTGCGTTTCCAGCGTAAGCGCAAGCGCAAGCTTCAGTTCTCCCCGATCCATCGCCGCTTGAATCAGCTTGCCGCGATCCGCTTCCCATTCAGTCAACTCAGGCTTCGGTGGTTTGTTCGCCTTGGCGCTCACGCGCGCCGCAGTAGAACCACCGCCGCCTCTCCCTCGCCCCGCTCCGGCGCGATCCGGGCGCCGACAGCCGCGGCCAAGTCGGCCAGCGGATCGCCGGACAAATGGGCATAGCGTTCGGTCGTGCGGGCGTTGGCGTGGCCCAGCGCCTTGCCGATCAGGAAGAGGCTGGCCCCGTCGGCCAGGGCGAAGCTGGCGAACGAGTGCCGCAGGTCATGCACCCGCACCCCGTCCAGCCCCGCCGCCCCGCACACCCCCAAAAACGCCCGCCTGAGCCCCGTGGCGTGGCCGGAGCCCCGCGCGCCGGGGAAGACGAAGGGCGAGCCCTCAGCCGCGTCCAGAGCGTGGTGAGCGGCCTTGCGCCGCGCCAGCACGGCCAGCGCACCGGGCGACAGGTGGATGCGCCGCACGCCGGTCTTGCCGCCCGCCTTGGTGCGCTCCGGCGGGAGGCTGGCGACCGCGCGGCCGAAGTCGATCTCCGCCCACCGCAGCCCCAGTACTTCGGTCTTGCGCGCGCCGGTCAGCAGCAGCACGCGGAGCGCGTCGGCGAAGGTGGACGACAGCAGGCCCGCGGCCTCGCGTTCGGTCAGCACGTCGAGCAGCCGGCCGGCATCCTCCCGCGACAGAAACCGCTCGCGCTCCGGCGCCGCCCCGAGCTTGACCGACGCGAACGGGTTCTCGCCCCGAATGTAGCCATGCTCCAAGCCCCAGGCCCACAGCGCCGCCGCGACCAAGCGGGTGCGCCGGGCGACGCCCTCGCCCCCCGTCACCCGCGCCAACCCTCGCGGGCCGGTTTTGACCGTTCTGGCCGTTTTGGCATTGGCGATGTCGCGCACCACCCGCGCCGCGTCCGCCTTGGTGACGGTGTGCGCCAGCTTGCTTCCCAGTAGCGGGCGCAGGTGACGGTTCAGGTTGGAGGCGTCGCTCGCCCATGTGCTCGCCCGCTTGGCGGGCTTGGTCGCCGGGCCGTCGGTCAGGTAGGCGTCAATCAGGGCCGCGACGGTCAGAGCGGCCCGAGCCTCTCGCTTGGCTTGCGACGGGTCCTCGCCCTTGGCGCCCGCCTCCAACGCCTCGCTCGCGGCCTTGCGCGCCGTCTCCGGCGTCCAGGGCGAGCCGTGCGCGCCGATCGTGAACCACCGCTGAGCCGAGCCCAGCCGGAGCTTGGCGACGTAGACCTTCGTTCCCGTCGTGTGGCGCGGAGTGGCGGCCCCGAGCCGCAGGCCGAAGCCGCGCAACTCGCTATCCCACACCGTTGCGCGGCCGGTCGCGGGCGGCTCCAGGGCGTCGATCGCCCGCTTCGTGAGCTTGATCCGCCGCTCGCCCGCGCCCGCCATGTCGCGCCTCCAACCGGTCCCGGCAATCTCGCGGCTACCACGGGGCTACCAACGGGACGGCAATGGGGGGACACTAGGGGCATGAGCGTGACATTGGCAAGGGACAAAAAGGCTTGCGTAGACAGGCAGTTGCGTCACTCACGGAACGTCGGGCTGCCACCTGGAAATTGGCCAGCATCACATTCGCAATGAAGAGGTCAGGGGTTCGACTCCCCTCGGCTCCACCACGGGTTTCCGCCGGCCCGGGCGTTCGGAACCGTCGCGATTGAGTGCGGTTTCAGCCTTGTCGCGGTGCGCGGCTGGGAGCGGGGAATGACCTACACCGAGACCGTCGCGTCGTTCGTCAAGACCGGCGCGACCAAGGCGCAGTTGTCGGCGCGGACCCCTGGCGCCTTCTTCATCGGCTCGATGCTGGCGGGGGCCTATGTCGGCATCGCCCTGATCCTCGCCTACACCTGCGCGGCGGGGCTGCCCGCAGGTGTGCGGCCGCTGGTGACCGGCGCGGTGTTCGGCATCGGTCTGATCCTGGTGGTCTTCGCCGGGGCGGAGATGTTCACCGGCCACGTCATGTATTCCACTTTCGGAGCGATGGGTCGCAGCGTCACCCCACTGGATATCGCTCGCACCTGGGCGCTGGTGTGGATCGGCAATCTGGCAGGCGCCGCCCTGCTGTCGTTCATCTTCATCAAGGGCGGCGGCGGCGTGTTGTTCGCACCCGGCTCCACCTTCCTGCATGACACGATACTGAAAAAGGAGACCTCACCCGCGCTCGAGCTCGTCATGCGGGCGATCCTCTGCAACTGGATGGTTTGCCTGGCGATCTGGACGGCGGCGCGGGTCCAGAACGAGTCCGCCAAGATGATCGCCATCGCCTGGTGCCTACTGGCTTTCGTGGCGTGCGGGTTCGAGCACTCTGTCGCCAACATGACGGCGGTGTGCCTGGGCCTGTTCGCCTCGCCGCAGATCGGCGACGTGGGCGCGGGGCTCTACAACCTGGGCTGGGTGACGCTCGGCAACATCATCGGCGGCGCGGTGCTGGTGGCGGCGGCCTACGCCTGGATGGCGCGGGGCGACGCGGCGGCGCCCGCGAGTGCGACGCCCTCGCCCCAGACGACCGTAACCCCGACCCCGGCGGCCCAGACGCACTGATGGATCTCCCCCATATCCGTAGCATGGGGGAGTACCCGCGAAGCGGGGGAGGGGGCCGCTCGCCGCAGGCGAGCGGAACAGGAGCCGACTTTCTGAATGCGGGTTCCGCGCTACCGCGGGACCCCCTCCCCGCCTTCGGCGGTACTCCCTCATGCC
>JAABUQ010010008.1_pt1 | contig 12580 bp, 12 predicted proteins | sample 5560001 | NCBI WGS metagenome assembly JAABUQ01 (sample SAMN10711888, study PRJNA513371) | rock metagenome | isolation source: Antarctica rocks | place: Antarctica: Victoria Land, Finger Mt nord | collected 2015-12-18 | reverse complement strand
AGTGGCGCACGCACCGCTCCTAGTTAACTTAACTGTGGGCAACTTCTTCTTTCGTCACCTTAACTCCAGAGAAAGATACACAAGAATGAACGACAGCTCGACCGCCTCGACGATTCCCCCTGATGATCAGGGCGCAAGCTCTTTCTGACTGGCGACGATCCCGCCGGCCGCTATGCTTGATCGATATGCACGTGCCTGCCTACCGGACGGAGCTTCTCTAAGTAGAAAAGCAGCCAAACGCGCGTTCGCAACTTTTAGCGACTGCGGGATTGCGGTACATACCCGCAATGACTGTTCGCTCGTGGGTCCTCACCCTTAGCCTCCTATATTGCCTTTGTGGAATCGCCGGCGCGCAACCGCAAAATTTGCTCAACAACGGAAGCTTCGAAGCAGGTTCTCTGCGTGGCGCGTCAAGTGCACTGGAACTCGGTTCCAATGCCATCGCCGGATGGAGTGTGAATCGCGGACGCGTGGACTACATCGGTACTTTTTGGCAAGCTTCGCAAGGCGTTCGAAGTATCGATTTGGACGGCACCCCTGGGCCGGGCGGAATCGCTCAGAATTTTCGAACGGTGCCGGGACAAACCTATACGGTGCGATTTGATCTCGCCGGCAATCCGGATGGTCCCCCTCGCTTTAAGCTCATGGCCGCGGCGGTTGGGGGGACCGTGCATCGCTTTACCTTCGACGTCAGCGGCCACAGCAAAAGCGCGATGGGATGGGCGACATATGTCTTCACATTTCGCGCCACGGCTACCATATCAACCCTCGAATTGTACAGCCTGGATGCGCCCGGAAACTGGAACGGCCCAGCAATTGACAACGTGTGGGTGTCCGCCGGCGGCCGAATCCCCCAGCGCAGCGCGCCGAGAGTGTCCGAAAAGTTTGACTTACGCGGCGTTTGGATCGGTAACTATCCGGAGCACGACTTGCGCGTCCGTATCACTCAAGAAAACTCCCACGTCACCGCGACGCTGCTCGACGGCAACGCGTACGTTCCCGCCGGTAAGATATCATGGTATGGTGACATCACCGGAAGCCGTTTTCCAGTACAACAAGTCTGCGCTCATCGAAACTATGTCGCGCCCGAATGGCACCAAGCAACCCTAACCGTCGTGAATCAAAACACGCTCGACTTGGGGATCAACGGATGCGCGACATCAGCAATTCGATTTACTCGCATGCGGTAAATCCCGCGAGACGAGCGGCTTCATATATGAGTGAGAACAGGGTTTCGGCGGGCGTCCGTCGTCGGACAGACGCAATCCCAGCAGTCTATCGCGGCCACAACGGTGCCGGGAGGACTGTATGTCGCCAACTACCCACAGAACTGCTCACGCATAGTTACCGAGTACGCTCTTCCCAATAGCACGAACGCCCCGCCGAAGTGTACGGTAACGAAGTCCATGAGGGACCCAAAATTGATTGCCATTGCACGCTTCCTCGGCTACCGCCGCTGGCGAGGCAGGGGCGGATTGGCCAACGCTTTTGGTGATCGCCTTACGACCGGGGCTCCTGGCCAAATCGCTTTGCGACCTCCGCTATAACAGCACTCTCGCTCACGCCCATCTTAATGGCGACAGTACTAACCAAGCGGTCGAGCTGCTCCATGATTTCGACGGTCGCAGCGAGCCCTGGGACCAGCCGTGTGCGTTGGAGGTTTTGCGCTCGCTCGTCATTTGACGGTGTCCGCATCGTATCGACTCCTTAGAAAAGAGCGTGTTGTTCGAGTTTCGCGTCGCCGCCCCTCAGCGTCTTGAGGTCGCTAGATGTCATGCGCCGGCTACTGAGCAAACCGGTCCTTCAGTACAACGGACACTGGCCGACTTGTAAGGAACCAACGACATTGAACATTGAACAAGGATGGTCGAACCAGTGCTCCGCCTGTAGTTTCAGCCCTGCAGCGAAGAGAAGGCCCATGTTCAGCCCGCTAGCGGCGGCATACCGACGCTCCTGGCTTGAATTCTGCTGCTCCGTTGTAACGCTAAAGCGGTCCTTCGGTTTGGGGACGTTTTGGAACGCGGGCCGCTTACGCGATCTTCGCTAGGGACGGTCGTTTTCAAGGCTCAAGGCCGGGTTTTGCTCGCCCGACGTTCCGCCGAACGCGGCACGATCCGCTCGAGTTCCAGTGCGTTTGACGCTTTCTCGTCTTGAGGTTCCACTGCGACCACATCAAATTCGGTTCCGGTTTGAATGGTTCGGTAACTGGTGAGCGATATTTTTCTGTGGTCCATGTTGCCTTGAGCGCGAGATCGCGCCCTAAACCAATTCCGGTACTTCGCAATGCATTGTTGATTGCGCAAGTCGCATTTGGCCAGTTGTGGAAGGCGGTAACTTTAGATTCACGATGCAATCCAATGTTGTCCGGCGGCGTACAGTGTCTGTTGAACGAACGTGTGGTAACTTCAGATTCACGATGCAATCCGATGTTGCTATTTCTTTTTCAGCCATTACCAATTCGAAACTACACGGTACCTCACGGCCCTTCAGGGTCACCGCGTGTAGCACGGCGTGTAGCCTAACTTGCGGAAAACTGCGGAAACTGGCGGAAAGTGGAGCGGAGGAGCGAGATCAGAGAAACCTTGATTTGACAGGATTTCCTTCGTGATCGCTGGAGCCGACGAGCAGGCTCGAACTGCTGACCTGCTGATTACGAATCAGCTGCTCTACCAACTGAGCTACGTCGGCACGCTTGATTTTACTAAGTTTTCACATCGACTCGAATCCTGCCGACCTCGTTTGGCCCTCATTTGGCCAACACGTATGCAGGGAAGAGGCGCCCACCTCGCTTCAACGCAGCCCTTAAGCACCCTTGAGGATGTTGTCCATGATCGCAGCCCCGGCTTGCTCGCTACCTTTGATGGCGTGGGCGTAGACAGACAAGGTCGTTGAAGTGTTTGCGTGTCCTAGGATAGCGGCCACGGTAGTTATGGCCACGCCCTGTTCAAGCATGAGTGAAGCCGCCGTGTGTCTGAGGGGCTGAAGGGAACGGCGCACCATGACGCGTCTTTGCTCGAAATCGATATCTTTCCACTGCAATCCCAAAATCTCGCCCCGTCGCATCCCCGTAGCTGCCTCCAACAACTTCTGCATTTCCCTCGCGCTAAGGGCCCGCACTTCCACCCGCGCGATACGGGGTGGCTCGACGGCTTCAGCTACGTTGATTGGAACCAACCGTCATCTCACCGCTTGACGAAGCGCTGTGAACAGGACGCGGTGAACATGGACAACGGAGTTGGCGGGCAGCGCTCCCCCCTTTTTCGTGCGACGCCCGTTCTTAAGCAGAGTCGCATATAACGTCTGTAGGTGCATAGGGCGAACATCGCTCAATTTGAGTTGCCCCACGTAGGGGACGATGTGCAATTCAGAAAGCTGGACAGTATGAGGCGCAAGGCTACGCGGCCCCACGCGTGTAGCTGCGTGGTCGATCCACCTGGTCATGTAGGCAGTCACCGTTAAACCTTCAGCGTTCGCCGCGAATCCGGCCTCAATCTCTTCAATAAATCTGCGCAAAGCACGCTCGGCGTCCGCCCTTGATTCCTCAAAAGCGCGGTAACGCTTCTTACGCTTACCCATGTTTCTTCTCGAAGATCGTCAACAACAAGTTGCCACCGTCGACAGGGCTTTTTTGGACCTGCAATCTTTCGTCGATCACGAGCTCGTATATGTCCTTTCATAGTTTCCTTTCACTGCGTAATGAATTTTCTAAGCGCATAATAGATAAATCTTTTTGGTAACACTCAGCTTTGCCGAGAGACATTCATGTGATATACGTATACTTAGCGTGCTTGGACGATTCATGCTATACTTGATATCGGGAAGGGTTGGCATTACTGTGTCACATGGAAAAATTCTTAGCCGACCTGCGGCCGCCTCATTCAGTTTCCTGTTCCTAAGGCGGGCCGTTGCCCTTTCCGGGATTCTGTTTACTTGTGTGGGCGGCACAGCTTCCCAAAACACTAGCGACACGCGGGTTGGTGTCAACTTGCCTGACCTGACGCAGAGGGCAAGCGGAGTAGTGTTCGTCGATGCCATGAAGCAAGCGCTGCCGTGGTCGAGCGCTTTGCACCGGCGCATGCAAATTGCGGCCGATGGAAGCGCGAGAACAGTGTCGTTTGGTGACAGCGCGGAAACAGTGATCTATCCCGCTACCGTTTATCCGGCTGGAATATACACTCTACTTTACGACGGTAGTGGAACGTTCAATATAGCCCCGGCTTCCGGTTACATCCTAAAAGGAGAGCCGGGACGTTTGCTTCTGCGTGTTTACGGCACCCGCGGCGGTATCCGCTTGCGACTTAGCAATGTTACTGCCGCTAACTTTCCGCGCAACATCCGCTTGATTTTGCCAGGTTTCGAGCGAAGCTACGCGATGCAACCTTTCTATCCGCCATTTCTTGCTGCCTTAAAGCAATCAGGACTTCGCGTCTTACGCTTTTCCCAGTGGATTCACCCGAATTCGCCCGCCGTCGCGGCGAGATGGCCGAATCGACAGACGACCAATCAATTTACGCAGGCTGGTGACCGCGGCGTTGCGCTCGAGTACATGATTGGACTGGCCAACGCTACGGGGACGGATCCTTGGTTCACGATACCGATCGGTGCATCGGACTCCTATGTTGCAAGTTTTTCCGCGCTCGTCCACGAGCAGCTTGATCGAAAACTCCGTCCAATTTTCGAATACGGCGACGAGGCGTGGCAACTGAGCACCGGGGATACAGGTATTCGCCAGTACTCGGAGCGCTCGTTACAAATTTTTCGCTTGATCGCTTCTTCATTCGGTCCCCAGAGTTTTCGGACCGTGCGCGTACTCAGCGGACCACTTCCTGTAACTGCGGCGGATATCGGAATCGATCATGCTATCCTGAAAAACGCCAGCGTGGGTCGCGTCGCCAACGCTTTCGCGGTAGACGCTCAGGCCCGACTGCCAGGAAGCATGTTTCGTTCTGTAGTCGCTCGGGCGGTGGCGCTCGCGGGAACTTGGGGACTGCCACTTTTCGCTTCCGGCGTACACCCGACGGTCCAAGATTTGCAAGACTGGCACGACGCCGGCGGCGGTATGGTGGTCGAGTCTAGCGTTCCGAGCAACGTGCTCCTAGTGCCCAGTGGGCATTACCCCGCTCCTTACCTCGCCGCCGTTGTTCCGCCTAGCCCTGCGCTGTCGATTCAGGCGGCGCGCTACGAGCAAGAGCCGCGGAAAATAGCGCGCGCTACGCTGCATCCCTCATCTCCAACGCTTGCTCCCGCCAACCGGTCAGCACCGGCCGCGCCGCGGATGGTACGCATAGATGCGGGAGCGTCTCTTGAAGGGCTATCTGCCGCACATGCCCGAGTTCAAGGAGGTGTTTCCACGCATGCCTTAAGTCGATCGATCGATACCAGCTTGCTTGGCAACCCCGCGCCGAAAACAGTTTATCAAACAGCCCGCTCCGGGAACTTCTCCTACACATTCGAAGGACTGCTTCCGGGGCGAAGCTACTATCTGCGTCTACATCTTGTCGAGTACTTGCGGAGCGCGATCACTTTTCATTTGTTCAATGTGAGCATCAATGGAAAAAGGACGCTTTCGAATTTCGACGTTTACAAAAGCGTTGATGCAAAGAAGAAAGCGATTGCGTTGGAGCTGTCCGCTACAGCGATGCGCGACGGGAGCATGACAGTTGCGTTTACGGGCGTCGTGGGGCCTGCCGAAGTGCAGGCACTGGAATTAGTTGGCCCTCTGACGCCCGCGCCGCGCCGCGCGAGGACACACGCTATTGTCGCGGCAGTTGCCCCGGTTCTTAGCTGCAACCCCAACACAGCGCCGGCCGACGGGGTTACTCTGATCAGTTGTATGGCAAGTGAAGTCGGTGGCGGGCCATTCGTTGTCAGCACGAGCGGCACTGTGAGCGGGTCATGCCTTCAATCAATTTTGACTAATGGCCCTGATTCGGTCAATTATACACTCTCAAGCAGCATCGCCGACATGTGCACAACAACCGCCACGGATACTTCAGGCAATCGGCAAAGCGCCGTAGTTACGTTTACCTCGCCAACTCCGACGCCAACTCCGACGCCAACGCCAACGCCAACGCCAACGCAAACGCCAACGCAAACGCCAACGCCGACGCCAACGCCAACGCCAACGCCAATTCCGACGCCAACGCCAACTCCGACGCCAACGCCAACGCCAACTCCGACGCCAACGCCAACTCCGACGCCAACGCCAACTCCGACGCCAACGCCAACTCCGACGCCAACGCCAACTCCGACGCCAACGCCAACTCCGACGCCAACTCCGAGGCCGACGCCAACTCCGAGGCCGACGCCAACTCCGGTAATGAGCTTAGGACCGACCTTGGCTCAAATCACTACCGGCACTAGCACTGCGAGTGTTCGCTCGCTTCGTTCGAGAGCGTTTTGGCACGCACCGGCGCCCGGGACTCTGCTCCTGGCGTCGGTCACCGTTTTAAATCCCTCCGGCGTGAGCAATCCTGACATCATTGCTACGCCCAAAGGATGGACCCACCTGGATACCGCCGTCGGGAGCTCTTCGACCGCGACATACTACAAAGTCGCTGCGCCCGGGGAACCGACACAATACATGTGGTCGTGGTCGCAAGCTTCAACGAGCAGCGGCATCCTCGTTGAGAACTGGAGTAGAACCTCGGCAACACCAATCGGCACGCACGCAATGCACATCGTTGCCAGCACACGTCCGAGTACGCCCTCTATCACTCCATCGCAGCCGGGCGCGGAGGGCGTTGCCATGTTTTCCGCGTTTTCACCCGTTTCGGGCGCCACTTCAAACGCGGCGACTTCTGGAACCGCACCTGCCGGCTGGGTACGGGATAATTTTACGCCTAATGCCAATGCAAATATGGCGGCAACCCATTTAATTGGTCAAATGGGTACGAGCGCTATTTCGACTAATATCCAATGGAGCGCAAGTTACTACACGGCGGCGTCAATCATTACTCTCAATCCTGGCACCTCCGGTTCTTTCAACAGTGCAGCGCACACCGTACCTTTTTGGCAGTCATCCTTCACGTACGGCGGGCAAAGCTATGCCTTTAAAATGGTGGGTACTAATCCGATGAATGGAGGTACTTCGACAACGATCGGTACGGAGGTCGTACCTTTGCGCCTCGTGTTCAGCGACGGGTCGATACTCGATGCAGGACCCGTCGCCGATGCTATCCCCCGATCACCGCTTTTCAAAAATGGGTCTTATGCAGCAGGAACTACGCAGTACGGCGATGCTCTGATGAGATCGGAGTTTTGGAAGTATGCAGCAAACGAAAACTACCATGTGCTGCTTGGGTCGCCCATAATGGAACCAACTGTGCCGGTTAGCGTACCATCCACGCAAGGCCATGTTACAGTGCAGTCAAACGGATCGAAAATCGGTTACATAAACACAGCTTGGTTTCTTGAGACCATGGAGCCCCAAGTCATCACTCAGCTGGGAATTAACCCTGACACGCTGACAATCTTCGCAACGCTAACGACGAATCTCATAGAATGGAACGGCTACTGCTGCTTCAGCGGCTATCATGCAGCGCTTAACGTACCAACACCGTCGGGACCAGCCATTTTCACAACCGCTTGGGCAAGCGTAGGAGCGTCCTCGGTGGAAACTCTTTCACACGAGATCGCAGAATGGCTGGATGACCCCTTTTATGATAACTACGTTCCCAGATGGACACAACCAGCCAACGGCAGTTGTGAAATTAGTACCAGCGCGGGCGGATTGTTAGAGGATGGAGATCCAGTCACTAACCATACTTTTTCGGTCAACGGTTTCTTGATGCAAGACGAAGCGTTTTACTCTTGGTTCAGCAGAGATGTGCCTTCAATCGGCATAAACGGTCAATACGATTTTCAAGCCGCACTTTCAAAGCCCGCAGTTTCCTGCTGAGGGTTAACCAGTACATAGACGGATAAGGTATACAAGCTGCCACGTAGCTGGCCGAGATTGCAAACCTGCCTAGTCAGCCCAATACGGCCCAGGTGGTACAAACAAGTTCTACTGGGCGTAAGAGAGATACTGGGGGAATACCGAACCGAACCAGATCAGGTTATTTTGATCCAGAAGACAGCAGCACTGTAGCATGATGGCCCGGTGGGCCAAGCGCCTCTCCCGCGAGATTTGTTTGAATCGCGGCTGCTTGGCAAAGGCACGAAGCTTAACGCAAACTTAGCAAGACGTCCTCGTAGCGTACCTCGGCGTTAAGCTTTCGCAACGAGCACCGATAGACAATGCAGACAGCCCTCTAAAGAGTGCAACCGGAAGACGAGGCTTGACGAAGATTCACGTGATAGCCACAAAAAGCACCGAGCTGATCTCTAGATTTCAGCCGGTCATTATAGGGCGGCCGAAAATCGACGCGTGGCTTCACCGCAATAAGGATTTGCCGCTTCGCGCACTTTTCGCCCCCGCGGGATATGGTAAGACGGATTGCGTTATCCGCTATTTGCGTTCATTGGACACGATAGCGGCATTTATCAGCTGCGACGCAGGCACCAGCGAGAAAGCGCTGTATGCAAAGATCGCCGATGCCGTAGGCCTTGGCACTTTTTCCGGCAGGGAAGAATTCCTCGCCCAGCTCGCCGAGTTGCCAAGCTGTGAAATTGCCATCGATGCCTTGGACCTGGCATCCACAGAGGCACTCCAAGCTTTTAGCCAACTGATTTTTGCGATCGGCGAAAACGTCCGCTTTATCGTGGGAACCAGTTCGCGCCGGGCAATCGTGGCATCGAGAATTTTCACGCAAGGTCTGGGGGTAATCCTCGATCAACGTTCGCTGGCATTCGCCGCTCCCGAAACGCTGCAACTGTGCAACGAGGTCGGCGCCAAAGCAAGCGCCGAGGAGATTGAAGAACTCCTTGGCAACGCGGAGGGGTGGCCCGCCTTAATCGCCGCCATCGTCCGCGAAGCCGCGACGAACGACCTACCGCTTGGGAGCACGTTGCAAACTTGGTCCATCGGCAGTGCTCACGCATTTCGAGACCTGGTAACCGAAGAATGCGCCCGGCGCGAGCCTCGCATCCGCGACATTTTTGGACGAGCGATCAGCGGTTCGGACGTAACGATGGACGAATGGCGCGAACTCAAGCGTTGCGGTATGTTCGCCATTGAGGACGGTGCCGGATACCGGCTCATCAGGCCGGTTGCTGCCCTGTTCGCGAAAAATAAGGATCGATCAGCGGCGCGCCAATCCGCATCGCAACATAGCTTGACCGCAACGTTTTTCGGACGCTTCAACGTCGCTTTTGGTGGCAAGCCGGTTCGATGGAAGCGCCGTAGAGATACCGAAATTTTCGCGCACTTGTTAATGCAACCGGACTATAGCGCCACGCGCGAACAGCTCATGGCCCGCTTCTGGTCTGGCGCAGACAAACACCTTGCCGCCCAAAGTTTGCGAACGGCCTGCTCGAACATCCGCAAAGCGCTCGGGGACCTGGTGGGAAGCGAAAAAGTTTCGAACTACTTCGTGACCTCTTCGCAAATTACGATCGTACCTCACTGCATCGTTCGCGATATCGATCTCTTCGAGTCGCTCGCCAACGAAGCGGCGGACGCCTACAGCAACAATTATTTGCAGGAAGCGCTAGCGCTGTTTTCCTCGAGCGAGGAACTCTATCAGAACGAGGTTTACGCTGACGGAATGAGCGACATTGTAGCGCTCGCGCGGCGGTTGTCCATTCGGTACAGCGACATTCTCAAGCGGCTGGTGGAACTCAATAGTTTACGAGGCCAGACAGTTCAGGCGCACTATTACCTAAATCGGTTGCAGCAAGGCGTCTCTCGCAAAAAATTCGCATAGTCACCTCCTCAATTTTCCAAAGCGAGGTAATCGCCGAGCGACAGCTGCGTTCGCCGCGCGGTCCCGGCCGCTAACTCGATAACCGCTCGTGCACGCAGCTCGCCGTAGATCCGCCAAGGCGGGGCAGCCCGCACGAGGCGCACGATTCTCTCTTGGCCATCAACAAAAACAAGATCGATCGCGGTCCGCATCCCGAAGGTGTGCACACATCGGCAGCTCGCGAACCACATCCCTTCGCTGTGTTCTATCCACTCGCGACCCAAAAAGCCCACTAGCTCCTCCGGCAAGCACGGCGGCAGAACGCTTCGGCGCAGGTGCGGGGGAAGCGCGAACGTACACGCCAACGCTGGCAACAGTGACGCTTCCGTTGAGTGCGGCGCTGACTTGCACGCGCAGTTCTCTGTCGTGCGTGAAAACCGGAATGTTCAGCGCCGACACGCCGGCTTTGGAAAGGGGAGCGCGGGCCCACACCGTTCCATTGACGTCACTCGCGCGAACTTCTCCATCCGTAGTGTTGGCCGAATACCGCACGAGCAATGGTTTTCCGGCCACAGCCTCGGTCTGATCTAAGGCAAGCCCATTGACCCTGGCAACGCTCCGATAGGCGATTCGCACGCGAGGCGCAGGGCGAATCACCTTAACAATACTTAGATGCTGAGGATGCGTTGACCAAAACGTCCCGGCGCCCAGCGCTGCCAGGCAGGCGAGCGCCGCAACGACGGGCCACCCACGAGATGCGCCAAGCGGCACCACCCCTTCGACCGTATAGTCGAGTGCATTGCCTTTATCCGAACTGCAATCCGGTCGAAATGCACGAATAATTTTCGTGGAAGCGAAATGCAACGTTCTTGGGCGCTGTGCGCGTCGATGGTAAAGCTCTCCAAAGCGACGCTGAGCGGACGCCTCCCCGACGAAATCGCAAACGCCACTCCAAATAGATTGTCGGGAGCGTCGTTGGCCACGTGCAGATTAAAAACGCCGCGTCCGAAGCGTGCGCGAATGTAGCTGAGGGTAACCTTGCAGAGTTCAAAGTCCAACCGGGCGAGCGCGCGACCACGCGCTGGGGCGGGAGCCAACTCGCCGGCAAATGGAAGCGTAATGGCCATCATGGTCGTTATCGGCGATACCGACGAATTGTTAAGGTTTTGGTAAGAGGTAAAGATCGCGGCGGGTTGCCGGCAGATTGACACGACCATCGGGGGCTTTCGCCAGCAACGATTGGAAAACGCCCAGCCGCCCAATTGTAAAACCCTGTGCGCTAGCGGCGATATATAACCGCCACGCGCGGTATGTTTGCTCGTCGGTAGAAGCGACTGCTTCTTCCTTATTCGCTTGAAGATTCGCGAGCCAGCAGCGTAAGGTTCGCGCGTAATGCTCGCGAAGATTCTCAACGTCGCGAACTTCAAACCCGCAGCGTTCAGCGATAGCGAGCGCATCACCGACAGCCACCAATTCGCCGTCGGGAAAAATGAAGCGACCCATGAAACCCGTCACTTTCCCGCCGGGGCGCCCCGCATTCTGTTCGGCGATACCATGATTAAGAAACAGGCCGCCGGGCCGCAGCAGTGCAAACGCTTTTTTAAAGTACGCGGGTAAATTAGGGCGGCCCACATGCTCGAACATCCCGACGCTGATGATCTTATCGAAGGGTTCGCCGTCGAGTTCGCGATAATCGCGCAATTCGATCGTAGCTCGACCTGCCAATCCCGCTTGTTCGATTCGCCGTTTTCCCTCTTCGCATTGCAAGCGGCTCAGCGTGACGCCCACTACCTCAGCACCAAATTCCTGGGCAGCGCGTACCACGAGCGCTCCCCAACCGCAGCCGATGTCTAAGAGCCGTTCTCCCGGCCGCAGGCGCAGTTTGCGCAACGCGTAGTCCATCTTCGCGGTCTGCGCTTGTTCCAGCGTCTGAACACCGTCGTCGAAATAGGCACACGAGTAAACCATGTCAGCACCCAGAAAACTGCGGTAGAATTCAACGGGCTGATCGTAATGGAAACCGATCGCTGCGCGATCGCGCTCAACCGAGTGCAACTTGCCCCGTAGGTGAGCTTCTCGCAACTTCGGTAAGCGTGCCTTGGGAAGCCGCAGCAGCAGAGAATACAGTCTGAGGGCGCTAGAGCGCCGGAACCCGTTGATGAGCCGGTAGATGGTGTCTACGGCCGTCTCTATATTGCCTTCGCACTCAAGGAGATTAGCCGCCAGTGCCCGCCCGGCATTAAGGTCCACCGGCGGAGACAGGGCCAAACGCAATGCCGCCGGCGAGTTCACTTTTAAGGTGAACTGCGAGCACCTGCCCGATGCCACTCGCGAACCGTCCCATAATTCGGCGGAAAAGTCAGCACCGGGTCCCTGTGCGAAGAGCAGCCGCAGCACCGCCGCGGCGGTACGCGCGTACGGATCGCCAGAAGCTAAATGCTCAACCATCTGCTTGGCCGCGTCTTGAGTCATTGTTACCTTCTCCGGCAATGTTCACTCGGAGTACGCTTTTTCTCTTTCAGCCAAGCGCGCGCTGCGTTTGCCGATTACGGAGGCGATAGATCAAACCGAAATGCAAGTCCTCAAGGAGCTCGAAGACGCCGGTAGCGTCGATGGCTTCTCTTTGGACGGGGGTATGGTAGCACAGGACAATCTCGCGGGACGGTTCGCGCTGCGCGAGTACTTTTTCAAGGAGCGCCGTGAGAACAGGGCGTCCAAACGGATTGTAGAGGTATAAAAGCAGATTGCCTGCCGGCAAAGGAGTGGCGCAGACATCCCCACGCACGAACCGT
>JAABUQ010010006.1_pt1 | contig 12580 bp, 10 predicted proteins | sample 5560001 | NCBI WGS metagenome assembly JAABUQ01 (sample SAMN10711888, study PRJNA513371) | rock metagenome | isolation source: Antarctica rocks | place: Antarctica: Victoria Land, Finger Mt nord | collected 2015-12-18 | reverse complement strand
TGGTCAAGTACAACGCCGAGCGGATCTGGCAACGCCTGCCCGAGGGCGTCGACCTCGACGACCTGATCTCGGCCGGCGTCTTCGGCCTGATGGACGCCATCGACGCCTTCGACCTCGGCCGGGGCGTGAAGTTCGAGACCTACTGCGTCCCCCGGATCCGCGGGGCGATGCTCGACGAGCTCCGGACGATGGACTGGGTCCCCCGCCTGGTCCGCTCCAAGCACTCCAAGATGGAGGAGGCCCGGAAGTCCCTGGAGGCCCTCCACGGCCGGCCCCCGACCGACGCCGAGCTTGCCGAGCGGCTCGGCCTGCCCGCCGATGAGTTCGAGAAGATGGCCGTCGACGCCAACGCCGTCGGCCTGATCTCGCTCAACAAGAAGTGGTACGAGACCGACAGCTACAAGGACGTCCGCGAGATCGACATCCTCGAGGACAAGAAGGGCGAGGACCCCACCCGCCGCCTCCAGCGCAAAGACCTGATGCGGATGGTCACCAAGGGCCTCAACCGCAACGAGCGCCTCATCATCATCCTCTATTACTATGAGGAGCTGACGATGAAGGAGATCGGCGCCACCCTGGACCTCAGCGAGTCCCGGGTCTCGCAGATGCACTCCTCGATCATCCAGCGGCTCCAGGCCCAGCTCTCCGCCCGCCGCCCCGAGTTCGGGACCTGACCCGCTCGGGCGCGTCTGCCGCCGCGTGATTTCCTCCCAATCCCCCCTCTCTTCGGGCCCGCCCCGCCGCACTCCGGACCACCCGGGGCCCGGCGGGGCGGGCTCTGGCCCTTTCGAAGCCGAGGCCCGCCCCGCCCGGGCCGCCGACCGAAAGAAGTCGGGCCGGCCGCTGGACCGGCCGGGGCCGGCCGGCTATCGTCTACGTGTCCCCCGGATTCAGGGTCGCGAGTGCTTCGATCCGACGATGCGAGTCGTCCGGCCGATCGGGGTGCGCGCCGCGTCGGCCGATCGCGCGACCTTGGGCCGGAGTCCCCCGGAATTCCATCGAGGAGGGGCGATCATGCGACGTCGCGGCTTCACCCTGATCGAATTGCTGGTCGTCATCGCGATCATCGCGGTCCTGATCGCGCTGCTGCTGCCGGCGGTCCAGGCGGCCCGCGAGGCGGCCCGGCGGACCCAGTGCGTCAACAACCTGAAGCAGATCGGCCTGGCGGTCCACAACTATCACCAGGTCAACGACTGCTTCCCGCTCGGGGTCTCGCTCAACCTGTACTCGCCGCCGGCCACCTACCGGGCCAAGAATTCGTGGGGCCACCTCGGCATGCTGCTGCCGTTCCTGGAGCAGCAGGCGGTCTACAACTCGGCCAACTTCAACTGGGGGATCGAGGAGGGGGGCAGCAGCTACCCCGCCCTGATCAACAGCACCGCGGCCGACACCCAGATCAGCGGCTTCCTCTGCCCCTCCGACCCGCTCTCCGGCCAGGGGGGGAGCACCAGCTTCGCGGGCAACGACCGCGACACCAGCAGCTACTACGGCTGCGTCGGCGCGACGACCAGCCTGTCGGTCCCCGCCGGCGTCGACACCGGCACGATCCAGTTCATCCCGACCGCCAACTTCCCCAGCAGCGAGTCGACCGGGATGTTCTCCTTCCAGAGGTCCTACGGCATCCGCGACGCGACCGACGGGACCACGAACACGATCGCCTACTCCGAAGGGGTCGTCAACCCGTCGCATGTGGGCGCCAACATCAGGTTCTCCGGCGTCAATAATGTCGGGATGTCCGACGCGGCCCGGGTGCTCAACGTGTTCGCCGCCGCCGCGGCGGTCCAGGCGGCCATCTCCCAGTGCGACCAGGCCTGGCAGTCCGGCGGCAGCTTCGACAACCAGAAGGGCCGCGACTGGGCCCATGGCTGCATGACCCAGACCCTCTTCAACACCGTCGTCCCGCCCAACGCCAAGAAGTGGACCCATTGCAGCAACACCGGCTCGACCACGATGGCCCCCTTCAGCAACGCCAACAGCTACCACCCCGGCGGCGTCAACACCCTGATGGCCGACGGCTCGGTCCGGTTCCTCAAGGACTCGATCGCCCCGGCCATCTGGTGGTCCCTCGGGACCCGCAACGCTGGCGAAGTCCTCAGCTCCGACTCCTACTGAACCGGCCGCCCGGGCATCGGGGCCGAGGGGGAGGACCCGAAACCCCCCGGATTCCCATCGCCCGCCGCGGGCTGATGGTCCTGGGAAGTCAAGCAGGCTGGGGGAGCCTCGGGCTGATTGGCTCAACCGAGGGGCGCGCGCGGGCCGATGATGGTTGCGACCGGGGGCCGCAGCCGGCGTCGCCCGCCGCCCGGCCCTCCGGGTCGATCGGGCCCGACGCTCGCGCTCGCGGGCCCCGCCCGGGCCGGAATGGATTCCGGGCCGGCCGTCCTCGGCCTCGGCCTTGCTCAGGAAAGGAACCAGCGATGTTGCGGATCAGCCTGTTGGTGGCGATCGGCGTGATGGCCAGCGCCGTCGGGTGCGCCCAGTGCGACACCTGCGACGACTTCCCCGCCCCCTGCGTTGGGCCGAACTGCGGCGGCAACACCTACGCCCCGCCGGGCTACCTCGCCCCGACGATGGACCAGTCGGCGCCGATGCAAGGCCCGGCCAACGCCCCCGCCGCCCAGCCGGCGGACGATCAGGCGCCCGGCGGCCCCGCCGCCCCCGCCACCCCCTCGCCGAGCGTCCCGCCCGTCGACGCCACCCCGCCGACGCCGACCGAGCCCGCCGGCCGTCCCGGCGCCTGAGTTGCCGCCCAAATCGCCGACCCCCCGCCCGCCGGCCCTTGCCCGGCGGGCAAGGGCGGGGCGAATCGGCCGGTCTCGACGGATTCGGGAAAAATCTTCGCGATAAATCCTCGCGGCGACCGATGATCCTGGATAAGACAGGGATCGGGCGGCCGATTCCGGACCCTCCCCGACCGCCCGATCATCGAAACTTCAAGCTGTCCGGCGGCTTGCGTTTGCGATTGACCGCTCGGGCCCCGGATCGGACAATGAGCGGGAAGGGTGGCCTCGCGCCTCGCGACCTCCCGCCCCGATCCCCAGGCTCCTCAGCGGTCGATCGGCCCCTCGCTTCGACGGATCGGCGCGAGCCGATCGCCACCCCGGGACACTGGCACTGATGAAGCGAACCTTTGCCGCCGTCGTCCTGCTGGCAGCCCTCGGCGTGCTCTGCAAGCTCGCCTTCAAGGAAGGTCCACGGCCCGCCTTGCCGGTCCCGACGGCCGCCGGATCGGTCGAGGTCGACCCGGCGGCGGTCGAGAACGGGCTGGCCGCCCGCTACCCGGCCTCGGCCGACCTCGTCCGCCGGGCGTACCGGACCTACCGCCAGAACGCCCTGGCGATCGAGCGGACCGATGGCCTCCGGGGGTTGACCCTGCTCGACGCCCTCGGGGTCGAGGCGATCTACCTTTATGAGAGCCATCCCGGCGACTTCGGCCGGCTCCGCGAGTCGTTGACCGACGCCTCGGCCGCCGAGATCCTCCTCCGCTGGCGCGAGTATTTCGGCCTGAAGCGGGCCGACGACGCCGACCGCGAGGTCGTGATCGCCGAGATCGCTCGGCTCTCGCCGGCCCAGCGGAAGCTCGCCGCCCGCTACCCCAACGCCCTCCCCCTGCTCCTGACCGACCCGACCGGCGTGGTCGAGCTGGTGGACCGCTGGTCGGGCGACCCCGCCGACCTCGGCGACGCCCTCGCCCTGCTCGCCTTCATCAGCCTGGAGCCGGGCGCCGCCGACCTCCGCTCGGCGCTCCGGGTGCTCGACGACCACGGCCCGCTCGCCCTCGACGCCTTCCGGACCCAGGGGCTCGACGGCCTGGCCCTGGTCAAGCTGTACGGGCCGGTCCTCGACGCCCTGGGCCGGGCCCTGCCGCTCGACCAGGCCCTGATCCTGCTCCGGGTCAACTCCGCCTACGTCGACGGGCTGCTCGCCAGCCACCAGCCCGAGACCGTGGCCGCCCACCTCCGCCACGTCGCCGCCTCCGGCCTGGTCGAGGCCGTCGGCGGCAGCCCCGACGCGCTCCGCCTGGTCGTCGAGTACGGCGAGCGGGGCGAGCGGGCCCTGACCCTGGCCGGCCCCGACGCCGCCGACGTCGCCTTCGAGGACTTCGCCGACGCGACCCTCCGCAACCAGGCGGTCGAGTCCCTCGCCGAGCACGGCCCGATGGCCCTGGCGATGCTCGACAAGTACGCCGCCGACCCCGGCTTCCGCGAGATCCTCCGGGCCCACGGGCCGGCCGTGATCCCCCCCGTCGCCCGGGCCGACGCCGCGCCCGAGGCCCTGGCCCTGCTCCGATCCAAGCCCCGCTGGTCCTGGTCCGAGCGGCTGGCCGACAAGGTCCTCCGGGCCTCCGGCGACAACGGCCAGAAGGCGATCGCCCTGATCAAGGACGACGGCCTGGCCCGGGTCGCCCAGCTCGACTCGGCCGACGTCCACTTCGCCCAGTTCCTGCCCCTCTACGACCTGCTCCACCTGGCCAACGTCGCGCGGAGGGGCCAGTCGCCCACCTCGGGCGAGCTGGCCTGGGCCCTGGTCGACGGCTGCTTCGTGGTGGCCGACGTCCTCAGCCTGGCCGCGGCCCAGCCCGAGGGGGTCGCCGCCACCGAGGCCGCCCGCTCCGAGGTCCGGACCGCCGTCCGCAGGGCCGCCGAGTCGGCCGGCCGCGACGCCGTGGCCGACGCCTCGGCCGACGCCGCCCGGGTCATCGGCCGCCGGGGGATGGTCGACGCCGCGACCGCCTCGGCCCGCCTGGTCCGCCTGACCACCGTCAAGGCCGCCGGCGGGACCTACCGGGTCCTCCGCCAGATGCCCGAGGCGCTGCCGAAGCTGACGATCCCCGAGGTTGCCGACCTCGGCCGGGCCCTCTGCACCCGGGCCGGTCTCGGCCTGAGCACCTGGGGCCCGCTCCGCTTCCTCAAGGAAGGCAAGGAGATCGCCCTGAAGATCCCGCCCGGCCGGGGCCTCAAATACCTCGGGCTCCAGCTCACCCAGGCGGGCGTCGGGGTGGTCGGGTTCCGCAAGATGGAAGAACACCTGGCGAGCCGAAGGCCGCCGATCGCCGCGCCGGAGTGACGATCCCCGCCCGGCTCGCCGCGAGGGCGAGGCCCCGGATCGGATCGTTGGCCGACGGCCGAACATTCCCAGCCCGACCTTCTTTGACCGCGACGTGCCCAGTCGGACCGTCCCGGACCCCGAGGACCGTAGCGATGCGTCAGCGATCGAATCCCTACTTCGCGACGGCGGCCCACGCCTGCTCCGCCGCCCTCCTGATCGCCCTGGCCTCGGCGACCCCCGCGCTGGCCGGCAAGGTGTCGTGGCTCGACGACGTGGTCCGCGAGGTCCTGGTCGAGGCCAAGGCCGGCGGCAAGGTCGAGGCCAGGGGCGCGACCCGCCTCTTCGCCCGCGAGGCCGACGAGAGCCTCGAAGTCCTCGCCCGCCGGGCCGACACCCTGGCCCGGTCGGCCCACGTCGCCGAGGCCCCGTCCGAGGCCCTGCTCCGGACCCGGTTCGGCCGCCTGGTCCGGGCCGACGGCGAGATGACCCGGGCCTTCGCCGCCCTCGCCCCCGCCGAGCGTCGGGTGGTCGTCGAGATGGGCGAGGCCGCCCAGCAGCTCGCCCGCCGCTACCCCGGCCAGGCCGAGACCATGGTCCGCTCGCTGGGGACCGAAGGCCTGGCCGCCGTCCGGGTCTACGGCGACGACGTGGCCGAGGTCGTCGTCAAGGAGGGCCCTGAGGCCCTCGGCGTGCTCCGCAAGACCGGCCGGGGCGGCTGGTCGTTCTTCAAGGCCGAGGTCCTGCCCCACAAGAAGAAGCTGGCCGCCGCCGGGGTCCTGACCCTCTTCCTGGCCGACCCCGACCGCTTCGTCGACACCGCCGGCCGGGCCACCGAGTACGCCGTCCGGATGTTCGCCCAGGCCGGGGTCCAGCTCGCTGGCGCGATCTCCACAGGCGCCGCCCGGGGCCTGGAAAGCACCATCGCCGACGCCCTCGCCGCCCGGGGGCTCAACGTCGCCGCCCTCCGCTACGCCGGGATGGGCCTGGCCGGCCTGCTCGTCGTCGCCTCCGCGATGGTCCTCCTCGGCCTGCCCGTCCGCTGGATGGCCCGGCCGATCACCTGGCCCCTCCGGGCGATCTTCGGCCGCCGCACCCCCGCCGCCCACCCCCGAGCCTGAGCCTTGAGGCCGCGACCGCCATGAACTTCGACCTCGACCCGAGCGATCTCGAACACGACATCAGCGACGACACCATCGCCTACGACGCCAAGGATCGCCCGGTCCTCATCATCCACGCCAAGGGCCTCCGCGACGCCGTCGAGACCGGGACGGCATGGACCCTGGACTCGATGGCAGTCGCGGGCGTCCCCTACGGGATGTTCATCGACCCCGACAACCTCTGGATCTTCCGGGCCGATTCCCCGGACCCCCGCGAGCCGATCTTGAAGTTCAAGACGGCGGACATCTTCACTTTCTACTACCCAAAATATTCGACTTATACTGGGCTCTCGCGCTCGTCCTTGGCGGGGATGGCTGAAAGCTGGTTGCGCGACATCGCCTATCATTGGAAGTCCGAGCGCCCGCCCGCGATCGACCGGATCGAGGAGATCGGCCTCGCGGGGCGGCTCGCGGGCGGGACGACCCGGAGCGACTCTTATCGCGCGTATGCTCATCTATATCGAGACTAATTTCTTGATGAGCTACGCGACGGGGAGGGACCTCGCCACGGACCGGCTCATCCCCGACCCGCCTTCGACCGGCCGGCTCGTCCTGCCGAGTTGCTGCATCATGGAGGCGCTTTCGGCCTTCGAGGCGGAGCGGAGGCGTCGCGATCGATTCGCCAACGGCCTGGAGGCCGAGATCGGCCAGATCCGGGCCAACATCGTCTCGCCCGAAGCCCAATCGCTCGGCGCCCGGCTCGAGATCTCCCTCGCCGACTTTCGAGGCATCACCGAGGAGTTCAAGACGCGGATGCTCCGGGTCATCGACTTCCTTTCGCTCCACGCGATCCTGATCGAGCCGACCGCCTCGGCCATCCAAGCCTCTCGCTCCCGGGATATCGTCGACGACCCGACGGACAACCTGATCCTGGCCTGCATCCTGGCCCATGCCGCCGAGCACCCGACCGAGCCGAAGGCGTTCCTGTCGGAGAACTCGCGGTGTTTCTCCAGGAATCTCGACGCCCGGGCGGCCCTGGACGGGGCGGGGATCAAATACTTCGCGGAGGCGTCGAAATGCCTGGAATGGCAGGATCGTTCGCCCGAATCTAGAATGGGGGGCTGACGCCGCTTCGAAGGGTCGGGGGAGGAGTCCGAGGGCTCTTGATCATGTCGAATCGCCGCAAAGCCCACCTCGACGCCCTGGAGCGGAAGCTGACCGGCCCGAAGCGGATCGCGCTGTTCGGCCACCGGGCGGTGGGCAAGACGACGCTCCTGGCGATGTTCTATCGCCAGGCCTCGACCGGGCAGGTCCCCGGGCTCCGCCTGGCGGCGGTCGACCCCCCCAGCGCCGAGTACCTGGCCGAGAAGATCGCCCAGATCGAGGGGGGCGAGCCCCCAGCCGGCACCCTGGCCGAGACCGAATTGAAGCTCCGGCTCTACCACGGCCCGGCCCGGTTCGACCTGATCTTCAAGGACTACCAGGGGGAGCACGTCACGCTCGGCTCCGACGAGCCGATCCAGGCGTTCTTCGCCGACTCCGACGCGGTCCTGCTCTGCCTCGACCCCGAAGGCTCGACCCACCCGGCCGAGCGCCGCCGCCGCCAGCAAGAGGTCGAGAACCTCCTGGAGCGGTACATCGAGAAGTCCGACGACGGCACCGCCGGCCGGCCGGTGGCGCTGCTGCTGACCAAGTTCGACCGGGTCCTGGCCCGGGGGGACGGCGGCGCGACGCTCGACCAGGTCGAGCGGCTGGTCGAGGCCCGGTACGGGATGACCCGGCACCTCCTGGCCCGCCACGTCCCCCACGGCGCCATGTTCGCCGTCAGCGCCTACGGCCGGGGGTCGGTCGACGGCCGGCCGCCGGCCGAGCTGCACCCGCTCGGCCTGGAAGGGCCCTTGGGCTGGCTGGCCGAGCAGCTCGAAGAGGTCGACCGCGAGCAGCTCGAATGGCTCTGGGACCTCGCCCCGGGCGACCTCGCCCGACTGGCCCGGTGCGTGGTCGCCTTCGAGAAGCGGTATCCCCGCTCCGACCGCTCGGGCGACTTCCGCCGCCGGCTGGCCGAGGCCCGCCGCCGGAAGTTCCGCCGAGGCCTGGCCCGGGCGACCCTGGGCCTCGCCCTCGTCGCCGCCGCCCTGGCCGGCTACGACGCCTGGGGCTACCGCGACGCCCTGGCCTTCGAGCGCGACAACCCCGCCCCCTCGGTCGCCCGCCGATGGGACGACCTGGCCCGCTGGCACCCGTCGCTGCCGGTGTTCTGGCCGTCGCAGGCCAAGCTCGCCCGCCTGAAGCGGGCCGAGTGGGCCGTCAAGGCGGCCGAGGCCCGCCAGCTCGCCGGGACCTCCGCCCCCGACGCCTCCGCCGAGCTCGCCTCGATCAAGGAGCAGGTGCCGACCCTCGCCCTGCCGATCCGCAACCTCGAAGTCGCCGAGGGCCTGGCCAGGCAGGAGGGGAAGTGGCTCGCGGTCAAGGCCGAGGCCGCCGCCTCCGCCGACGAGCCCGAAGGCCCGCTCAAGGTCGTCCGCGAGTTCCTCCGCGAGTTCCCCGACTCCGCCCACCGGGCCGAGGCCGACGCCCTGCTCGTGGCGCTCCGGGGGCGGATCGAGGCCCGCCAGGCCGGCCGCGACCGGCGGATCGTCGACGACCTGAACCGCGCCGCCTCGCTCCCCAACGCCAGCCTGCCCGACCTGATCGACCAGGCCCGCCAGTTCCTCGCCGAGCACCCCGAGAGCCGCTCGCGGGGGGACGTGGAGCGGATGCTCGACGGCTTCGTCAAGGCCCTGGACGACCGCGACATCGACAAGGCCCGCGACTTCTCGCGGCGGAACCCGACCGACTACGCCCGGCGGATCGACCGCTACGGCGACTACCTCAAGGCCCACGCCAACGGCGGCCGGCACATCAGCGAGGCCACCGAGGCCAAGGACCGCGTCCTCCGGGCCTGGGACGACGACACCTACCACAGGGCCTACGACCACTCCGTCGCCCACCCCAACGACGTCGCCGAGGTCGCCCGCCAGCTCCGCGACTATGTCGCCCAGCACCCCGAAGGCCGGCGCGTGGCCGAGGCCAGACGCTACCAGGAATGGTGGGACAAGGTGTCCGTCATCGGCGAGTACCGGGTCAAGCTCCGCCGGGGTCACTTCGAGGCCAAGCTCGGCTCGACCTTCGGCGGCGCCCCCGACCTCGCGGTCGTCCTCGAAGTCGCCGGCGTCAGCTACGGCCCCTCGCCGGTGATCCGCAACAACTACGACCCGATCTGGGACTACACCTTCAGCCGGCCGATCCGCTGGAAGCTCGGCGACCCGGTCACCATCAAGGTGATCGACCACGGCTTCTGGTCCGAGTCGACCCCCATCACCTGGAACAGCAAGCCGGGCGACCCCCTGGCGATGCGGAACCTCTCCGACGTCGTCCGAGCCAGCAAGGGCGGGGCCAACAACCTCGTCTTCGCCTCCGACTTCCGCATCCCCGAACTGCCCAAGCCGTGAGCGGCCCGAGCCGCAAAGGCCGGGCGATCGCCCTCGAACAGGTCGCCTACGGCAGCTTCCCGTTCTGGGACCGGGGCTACGACGTCCTGGCCCGCTCCCCCGGCTGCCGGCCCGAGTGGCTGGCCGACGTCCTGGCCGCCTGCCGGAAGTTCGGCGAGGCCCCCGCCGCCGTCACCCCGGCCCCTTGCCTCTTCGCGCTCCCGCTGGCCAGCGGCCCGTGGGCGGTTGTCGGGGTCGGGCCCCAGGGCGCCGACGATCGGGGGCGGCCCGGGGCCCTGGCCTTCCACGCCCTGGTGATCGACCGCCGAGACTACCGCAAGGCCGGCTCCAACCCCTTCGCCTTCGCCGGGGCCCTCCGCCTCGACTGGTCCCCGGGCGCGACCCTCGGCCCCCTGGCCTGGACCGTCGAGCCGCCCGAGGCCCCTGCCTCGCCGCCCGACCCCCGGGCCGCCCGGGTCGCCGAGGCCCTGGCCCGACGCAGCCGGGCGGCGATCGAGTCCGACGGGCCGGTCGACGCGCTGGCCCGGGAGGTCTGGGCCCGGCTCCCCCGGTCGACCAGGAGTCGGGCCTCGGTGGCGACCTGGGCGTTCGGCAACGCCAACCGCTTCGACTTCGCCGCCTTCCCCCGCCTGGCCGGCGTCGAGCTCGACCGCTCCTACGTCGACCCCGCCCGGCTCGACCCGTCGACCGGGGCGGACCCGCCCGCCCCCCCGGGCCGGAACCGCCGGGCCGCCGCGGTCGCTGGGATCATCGGGATGGCGGTGGCCGGCCTGGCCGCCTCGGCCCTGTTCTGGCGGACCTCCGGCCGGTCGGGGCCGACCCCGCCCACGCCCGACCGTCCCGCCCCGGCGACCGCCCCTCCCCGGGCCGGGCCGGAACGCCTCGAAAGGCCCGGCCGGTCCCGGACCCTGGCGGCCCTGGCCGACCTGGCCGAGCGGTTCTCGGGCTTCGAGCTGGGCGAGGCGGACGACCCCTCGGCCTGGATGCTCCGGTTCTCCGACCGGCTCCGCTACCGGGGGTCGACCCTCTCGCCCGCCGACCTCGCCGGGCTCCGCCTCGAAGCCGACCCCGACCGCGGCCGGGCCCTGGCCTGGCACGAGCAGATCCGGCGGTTCGCCGACGACCGCCCCTTGCCGGGCGACTTCGCCCGGAGGCCGCTCGGCCCGCAGCTCGAAGCGCTGGCCTGGTCGTTCCACCTCGACCCCTCGGCCCTCGCCGACGAGGCGATCCCCGCCGCCCTGGCCGCCGCCTTGAGCCGGGACGCCCCGGTCCGCCCGACCCCCCTGGCCGCCCGCTACCCGCCCTTGAGAGAGTACGCCCGCTTCCTCGGCCGACTGCCCCGGGCCGCCGATGGCCCGTAGCGGGCCGGCCCCGGTCGGGGAATAATTGAACCGGCCCCGGGGGCGGGGTACCGACCCCTGCCACCCAAGAGGTAGCGGGCCGGCCCCGATCCGGGAATAATTGAACCAGATCCCGAAGCCGACGCCGCCCGCCCTCGGGACCGGTTGCCGGCCTTTTCCGCCCTTCCCCCCCTTCTGGCTGCCCAAAACCCGTGCCCGACACCGATCGCCAGCATCGCCAGTGGAGCCGAGCTGCGGCGAGGTACGACGACCTGTTCCTCGACCCGTTCCGGCCCGGCGTGGAAAACCCCCTGCTCGGAGCGATCCGGGCGGTGCCCGACCCCGCCTCGAAGTCGGTCGCCGACCTCGGCTGCGGGACCGGTCCGCTCCTGCCGCACCTGGTCGACCGCTTCGGCCGGGTGATCGCCCTCGACTTCGCCCAGGGGATGGTCGACCGCGCCCGGAAGCGCCTCGGCCCCGAGGTCAAGGCGATGGAGGCCGAAGGGAGGGTCCGCTTCCTGGTCCGGCCGATGAACGACCTGGCCGACCTGGCCGGCACGCTCGACCTGGCCGTGGCCGTCAACTCGATCGTGATGCCCGACACCCGCGAGATCGACCGGACCCTCGCCGCGGTCCGCGCCAGCCTCAAGCCGGGCGGGTCGTTCCTCGGCATCCTCCCGGCGATGGACGCCATCCACTACCACACGATGCTCCTGCACGACGAGGCCCTCGACCGCGGCCTCGACCCCGAGGAGGCCGAGCGGCACGCCACCTTCCAGGGGGAGCACCACTTCTACGATTTCGCCTTCGGCCGCTTCGAGTTCCAGGGTCTCCGCCAGAAGTTCTGGCAACCCTCCGAGATCGAGCACCGCTTCGCCAAGGCCGGCTTCGCCGCCGTCCGCCTCGAAAAAGTCCTCTACCCCTGGGACGATACCATCACCGGCGGCCCGACCTTCGCCGGATACCCCCGAAGCTGGGACTGGGCGTTCCAGGCCGACGTGCCGGCATAAACGACTTCAAACCTCCAGAGATCCTCGATCGCCAGCTCGCCGGAGAGCCCTCATGCCCCCCAACCCTCCACAATCCCGGTCTCAGGAACAGTCGATCCGCGCCCGGAAGCACTCGCTCTACGGTTCCGACGACCACCCGAACCTCGGCCCCGGCCTGCCGTTCCGCGAGTGCCTCCGGACCACGCCCGCGACCCCGCTCTCGACCGTTGTCAAGGCCCTGCTCTGGGTCGTCGGGACCCTCGTCATCCTCCTCCTCGCCGCCGCCCTCGTCGCCAGCGGCCACAAGAAGCCCAGGCCCGCCAAGCCAGTCGCCGTGATTGAGCCCGTCGTCAGATCGCGGGGCTGAGCGAAACGAAGCCAATCGCATCCGCTCCCGGAGTGGCCTTGCGCCCGCTCGCCTGGCCATGGATTTTGCCACAAGCCTCAATCTCTCCTCTTGTTTGGTCCCCTCCGCCGCAAGGGGGGAGGGGGACTGTCTCATCCCTCATTCCGTGCGGTTGACAGTCCTTGCGTCAGCTCGGCCGGATCGGTCTGAAGAAGTGCCCAGAAGTCGAACGTGGGCAGATCCATCCCCAACGCCTGATACGGGCTGG